>ENA-UESG01001479-UESG01001479.1-human-gut-metagenome-genome-assembly--contig:-NODE-1479-length-15187-cov-6.346790_pt1 | contig 15187 bp, 16 predicted proteins | sample MGYA00243002_ERZ508003 | MGnify/ENA primary metagenome ERZ508003 (study PRJEB26167, sample SAMN06115514) | human gut metagenome | host: Homo sapiens | place: China:Shanxi | collected 2015-12-02... | reverse complement strand
GCTGGATGTTGACTTCGACAAGAAGCGCATCAGCCTGTCCATGAAGGCTCTGCTGAACGACGACGCTGAGTAATCAGTCCGTGGTTCGCTGAGTTTCAGACACAATGCGACTGCAGCCCCGTTGCCGGGTAACGGCGGCGGGGCTGTTTTTGTTAACAAAGCCATGATAAAAATTTTTAAAAAGCACTGGGAGGTCATCTCCTACCTGATCTTCGGCGTGCTGACCACCCTGCTGAATATCCTGCTGTACGCCCTGTTCAACAGGCTGTTCGGCTACACCGCCGCCAACAGCTGGGGCAATGTGCTGGACAACATCCTCTGCATCCTGTTTGCCTACGCCACCAACCGGGCGTTCGTCTTCCGCAGCAAGACCCGTGGCCGGGAGATGGCACGGGAGTTCGGCACATTTGTCACCTGCCGTCTGGGCACAATGCTGGTGGATACGGTGATCATGCTGGTGCTGGGCAATCTGCTGGCGGCCCAGGGTGCGGCGTTGATGGAAAACTTGATGGGCGGTGTGCTGGGTGTGCTGGCCCGCTGGTTTGGCCCGGATACGGTGGTGCACGCCGTTCAGGCTTCGAGTGTGGCTTCGGCGGCGGATGGATCTGCTGCCATTGCCATCATCGGCGGTGCAGACGGCCCCACGGCCATCTTTGTCACTACCCTCTACGATGCGCAGGAGCTGTGGGGTCTGTGCGTCAAGGTGTTCTCCAACGTGGTGGTCGTGGTGCTGAACTATGTGTTCAGCAAGCTGATCATCTTTAAGAAAAAGTAACTCCCTCTGGGAGGGAGGCATTGCCTTGCATTTGCCGACAAGGCTCCCTCTCAGAGGGAGCTGTCACCGAAGGTGACTGAGGGAGTTTTAAGTAACAAAACAATGGAGGTACGGTATTATGAAACGTGGTCTGAAAGGTTTTGCATTCCTGGTTTCCGGTCTTGTTCTGGGCATCATTGGTGCCACCGCATCCGTAACGGCAATTGCCCTGAGCGCTGTGGGCATGGCAAAGGTCCGCCGTGCCAGCAAGAATTGATGGAGGAAAATAATATGACCCGTGAAGCGATCCTCTCCCATGTCGATCATACCCTGCTGAAGCCCGAGGCTACCTGGCCCCAGATCCAGACCATCTGTGACGAGGCCATTGCCAACCACACCGCATCCGTCTGCATCAACACCTGCTATGTAAAGCAGGCGGTCGAGTATATGGCGGGCCGCATCCCGGTGTGCTGCGTGGTGGGCTTCCCTCTGGGTGCCATGGATACCGCCAGCAAGGCCTTTGAGGCCAGGACTGCCATTGAGAACGGCGCTGCCGAGGTGGACATGGTCATCAACATCGGCCGCCTGAAGAATAAGGAGTACGATGCCGTCCGCGAGGACATCCGTGCCGTGAAGCAGGCTGTGGGCGACAAGATCCTGAAGGTCATCATCGAGACCTGCCTGCTGACCGATGAGGAAAAGGAAACGATGTGCGACATCGTCTGCGAGGCAGGCGCGGACTACATCAAGACCAGCACCGGTTTCTCCACCGCAGGCGCCAACTTCCACGATGTGGAACTGATGGTCAAGGGCGTGCGCGGCCGCTGCAAGGTCAAGGCTGCCGGCGGCATCTCCACCGTGGAGGATATGGAGACCTTCCTGGCTCTGGGGGCTGACCGCCTGGGCACCTCCCGCGCTGTCAAGATCCTGAACGGCGAGCAGGCAAAGGGCTATTGATCGGATCCTGCAAGAAAGGCGCAGCTGAGGCTGTGCCTTTCTTTTTTGCATTTGCAGCAGAAAACCGACAAAACCTCCATCAATTTCAGAGAGTTGTATAAAAAGAGTGATACTCTTCTTGACAATCTGACGAAGCAATGATAGAATACTGAACGTAACAACTGAATACCGACTTATCAAGAGCGGCTGAGGGGACAGGCCCTGTGAAGCCCGACAACCTGTGCGAAAGCATAAGGTGCCAAATCCTGCGGGAAACCGGAAGATAAGAGTGCAACGCTCAGAGCTTTCGGCTCTGGGCGCTTTTATTTTTTCATGGTACATGGCTTGATGAATGGTAGAAGCTGCAAGATACACACCCTGTTATAAAAACTGTTTAGGAGGCAAAACTAATGGCAAGACACCTGTTTACTTCTGAGTCCGTCACCGAAGGACATCCCGACAAGATCTGCGACCAGATCTCGGATGCGATCCTGGACGAGATCCTGACCCACGACCCCGACGCCCGCGTGGCCTGCGAGACCTGTGCATCCACCGGTCTGGTGCACATCATGGGCGAGATCACCACCAGCTGCTATGTGGACTTCCAGAAGGTGGTCCGTGAGGTGGTGGCAGATATTGGCTACACCCGTGCAAAGTTCGGCTTTGACGCCGACACCTGCGCCGTCATCTCCAACATCGACGGCCAGAGCCCCGACATCGCCCTGGGCACCAACGACCAGGTGGGCGGCGCCGGCGACCAGGGCATGATGTTCGGTTATGCCTGCGACGAGACCCCGGAGCTGATGCCCATGCCCATCAGCCTGGCCCACAAGCTGGCCAAGCGCCTGACCGAGGTGCGCAAGAGCGGCGAGATGAGCTATCTGCGCCCGGACGGCAAGAGCCAGGTCACCGTGGAGTACGACGAGAACAACAAGCCCGTGCGTGTGGACGCCGTGGTCATCTCCAGCCAGCACAGCGAGAGCGTGAGCATGGACCAGCTGCGTGCCGACGTGATGGAAAAGGTCATCAAGGCCACCATCCCCGCCGAGCTGCTGGACGAGAACACCAAGTACTATATCAACCCCACCGGCCGCTTTGTGGTGGGTGGCCCTCAGGGCGACACCGGCCTGACCGGTCGTAAGATCATTGTGGACACCTACGGCGGCTATGCCCGTCACGGCGGCGGCGCATTCTCCGGCAAGGATCCCAGCAAGGTGGACCGCAGCGCTGCCTATGCGACCCGCTGGGTGGCCAAGAACATCGTGGCTGCCGGCCTGGCCAAGCAGTGCGAGGTGCAGGTGGCTTACGCCATCGGCGTGGCAAAGCCCGTGTCCATCATGGTGGACACCTTCGGCACCGGCACGGTCTCCGATGAGAAGATCGAGCAGGCTGTGGAGAAGGTCTTTGACCTGACCCCCGCTGCCATCATCCGTGACCTCGACCTGCGCAAGCCCATCTACCGCAAGCTGGCTGCCTACGGCCACATGGGCCGTGAGGACCTGGGCGTGAAGTGGGAGAACACCGACCGCGTGGATGCCCTGAAGGCTGCCGTGGCTGCTCTGTAAAGAAGAACCGGTGAATGAAGAAAAAGGCTCCTCTGCCGACCGGCAGAGGGGCCTTTTTGCATGGTGCGGCCGGAAGCGGCGGCGGGATGTGCCCACATTGAAAAGTAATACTTTTCTCGAAAAATCGGTGGATTTTTGCGACTGCGAAGAGAAATGGCTGTCTTTTTGTCGAAAACACACAGTCTCTTTTTGAAAAAAGCAAAACAGATGTGCAAGGCGCAGAAAATCGGTTTGTGTAACAAATGGATATGGCACAAAACGCAAAATGTGATAAAATAAAGGTAGATATGCGCTTTTGTACGCAGATCGTTCGGATTGGAAAGCAGCAATAAGGAGTTGTGATTATGTCCATTGAAATTTCCCCCAAGTCGTTTTTCCAGCAGCCCAGTGTGGCAGACATGCGGCTGATCGCCTGCCCCGGTGCCGAGGAGCTTACCGGCCTGATCGACAAGCACCTGGTCCGTTGGGCCAAGGACGCCGGCATTGACAAGGAGACCTTTATCATCTCCTGCGACTGCCCCCGCTTCCAGAGCGGTGATGCCAAGGGTCTGGTCAAGGAGTCCGTGCGCGGCGACGATATCTTTATTGTGGTGGATCCCGGCAACTACAGCGTGACCTACAAGCTGTTTGACAACGTGAACCACATGTCCCCGGACGATCACTTTGCAAACCTGAAGCGCCTGATCCAGGCGGTGGCCGGCAAGGCACACCGCGTGTCGGTGATCATGCCCAGCCTGTACGGCGGCCGTCAGCATCGCCGCGTGGTGCGTGAGAGCCTGGACTGCGCCGTGGCCCTGCAGGAGCTGCAGACCATGGGTGTGCAGAACATCATCACCTTCGACGCACACGACCCCCGCGTGCAGAATGCTGTGCCGCTGATGAGCTTCGACAACGCCATGCCTACCTATCAGGTGCTGAAAAGCCTGCTGAAGAAGGACCCGGAGATCTCCTTTGACAAGAGTAAGTTCACCGTGGTCAGCCCGGACGAAGGCGCCATGAACCGCAACATGTACTTCTCCAGCGTGCTGGGCTGCAACCTGGGCATGTTCTACAAGCGCCGTGACTACACCCGCGTGGTCAACGGCCGCAACCCCATCGTGGCTCACGAGTACCTGGGCGAGAGCGTGGAAGGCAAGACCGTCTTTATCGCCGATGACATCATCGCTTCCGGCGAGAGCATGCTGGAAGTGGCCAGCAACCTGAAGGAGCGCGGCGCTGCCCGCATCATCGCCAACGCTACCTTCCCGCTGTTCACCAGCGGCCTGGCCAAGTTTGACCAGGCTGTGGCCGAGGGCAAGCTGACCTATGTGGTGGGCACCAACCTGACCTACCGCACGCCGGAGCTGCTGACCCGCGACTGGTATGTGGACGTGGATGTGTCCAAGTACGCTGCTTACTTCGTGGTGGCCCTGAACCACGACATGTCCGTTTCCAGCATCATTGATCCGCTGAAGAAGATCGAGGCTCTGCTGGCAAAGCGCGCATAAGCCTGCGGAAGTCTGTACTAGAAAAGCCGCTGTATCGAACGATACAGCGGCTTTTCTTATGCGACCGAGAGGGTTACATTTTATTCTTGCGCAGATAGCGCAGCATGGCGGGCAGCTCGTAGGCCAGCATCAGTACCCAGCCGAAGGCGTAGCTGTAGGGCAGGGCTTCAATCTCCATCTTCCACAGCAGCACCAGCACGGACGCGGCGGCCACACGGCCTGCCATGTTCAGGATGCTGCTGATCAGTGTGATCCTCAGGTCGCCGATGCCGCGGAAGAAGCCCTGGATGCCGTTGGTGGCGGCGGGCATCAGGTAGAACAGCGAGATCGTGCGCAGGAACCGCACGCCCAGGTCCACCACCTCCGGGTCGGTGACGAACAGACGGATGATGGGCTCTGCAAAGATCAGACAGACCGCCATCAGGCCCAGTGCATACACCACCTCGATGCGCATGCCGCAGCGGTAGCCATCCTTCACGCGGTCTTTCTTCCCGGCACCTTCGTTCTGGGCCATGAAAGTGGTCATGGCGTGGGCGATGTTCTGCTGCGGAGTGTAGGCAAAGTCGTCGATGCGAGATGCCGCGGTAAAGGCGGCCATGGCGCTGACGCCCATGGTGTTCACGATGGCCTGCACCGCGATCTTGCCCAGCTGCACGGTGGCCTGCTGCATGGCGCTGACCCAGCCGTAGCTTACAGTCTTGCGCAGCAGCTTGCCGTCAAACACGAACCAGCGTCTGCCCAGCTGCAGCACCGGAACTTTCCAGCGGATGTACAGGGCGCAGAGCAGGCAGCACATGCCCTCGCTCAGCACGGTGGAAAGGGCGCAGCCCTCGCTGCCCCAGTCCAGGGCCTCCACAAAAAACAGGTCGCCGCCGATGTTCAGCACGGCGCTGATCATCAGAAAGTACAGGGCACTCTTGCTGTCGCCCAGGGCACGCAGCGTGGCGGCCAGAAAGTTATAGATAAAGGTGAACAGCAGCCCGGCAAACACGATCCGCAGGTAGTTCACGGCAATGGGCAGGATCTCCGCCGGCACCTGCAGCAGCCGCAGCAGGGGATTTGCCAGCAGGATGCACAACAGCGAGAAGGCCAGCGAGAACACCGTACCGGCAATGGCGGTGGTGGACACCTGCCGTTCCACCAGCTCCGTGTCTCCGGCACCAAAGGCGGTGCTGACCAGAATGCCGGCACCCAGACATATGCCGTTGATGAACAGGATGGCCAGAGTCATCAGCGGGTTGGCGGTGCCCACGGCAGCCAACGCATCCTCCCCCACGAACTTGCCCACGATGATGCTGTCGGCGGCATTGTAGGTGAGCTGGAACAGATTGCCCAGCACCAGCGGGATGGTAAAGTTGATCAGCAGCGGCGTGATCTTGCCACTGGTCATATCTTTGGTCATGGTGAATGCGAAGTCCTTTCCGATTTATAAGAGATTCTGTCGGCCGCTGAACACGGCCAGGGCCGAGCGGCTGATGCCGTTGGCCACCAGCTTGGCCGCCGCGTGCAGGGCTGCCCCGGCGCTGGCACTGGCCGGGATGGCATCGGTGCGCAGCACCTGCTGGGCAGCGCGCTGGGCGTCCTTGCTGGAAACTGCCGCTACATTGTCCGCTACATAGGAGTTGAAGTTCTTGGGCACGAGGCCGAAGCCGATGTCCGGGATGTTGTGGGGGCCGGTGACGCCGCCGGTGAGGGCCTGACACTCAAAAGGCTCCACGGCCACGATGCGCACATCGTTGGTCCAGGCCTTGATGGTTTCGCCCACGCCGGTCACGGTGCCGGCGCTGCCCACCCCCACGGTGATGGCATCCACCAGGCTGGCACCCTCCCGGGCGATATTCTGCAGGATGGCCGGGCCGGTGACCCGGCGGTGATACTCCGGGTTGTTGTCGTTGGCCAGCCAGTCGGTGTAGTACCAGCCGTTGGCGGCGGCGGTCTGTGCGGCCATGGCACGGGCCCCGGCCAGCCCGCTGCGGGCGGGGCTGTGCTGGATCTGTGCCCCCAGACGCAGCAGGTTTTCCTGCCGCAGAGCGGGGGCATCCTCCGGCATCACCAGCACCACCGGGTGCCCGGCGGTCAGGCCCGCCAGCGTGAGGGCAGTGGCAAAGGGGCCGGACACCGCCTCAATGATGGGCTGCCCGGGAGCCAGCTTTTTCTGCTCGATGGCCAGCGCCAGCATGCCCTCGGCCAGGCCGTCGCGGGCGGTGCCAGTGGGGCCGTTGAAGTCCAGATACGCAAATAGGCGGCCCTTGAGCCCGTTGGCGGCCGCGTAGCCCCGCAGCTCCACAACGGGGCAGGGGGTCAGCGTCTGGTAAAAATTCGGGTAGATCGGCACAGAAGGCCTCCTTTCGGGTGGGATACAACAACCTTATCGTAACGCAAACCACGCACCGCGTCAAGAAGTGTTTTGGCAAAAACAGCGAATTTTTGCCGGATTTTTTGGAAAAACTGCGCCGGAAGCCTTGACAAGCTCCATGTGTTCTGGTATACTCCATCCGTAAAGCAAATGAACTTTACATCACGAACGCGAAACACGAGCAGGATACCGGGGGTCACGCGCAATGGCAAAAGATCTGGAAATGGGGTATCTGCTCGATTTTTATGGCGAAGTGCTGACCGAAAAACAGCGGGAGATGCTGCGCCAGTATTACAATGATGACCTCTCCCTGAGCGAGATCGGTGAAAATTTCGGCATTACCCGGCAGGGCGCACGGGACGCCATCAAGCATGGCGAGACCACCCTGAAGGAGCTGGAGGAAAAGGTCGGCTTTGCGGCTCGGTACCGCCGGGTGCAGCAGAAGCTGGAAGAACTGGAACAGCTGGTGATCGACGCACGGTTCGAGTGCACGGGCCCCAGCGCCTGCCTGACCACCACCGAGTATGCCGACACCCTGACAAAGATGCTGGGCATCATCCGCTCGATCGACGAGGCAAACGAGGACTGAACCGAAAGGAGCACCGCACAATGGCATTTGAATCCCTGACCGACCGCCTTGCCGGTGTGTTCAAAAAGCTGCGCGGCCACGGCAAACTGACCGAGGCCGACATCAAGACCGCCATGCGGGAAGTGCGCATGGCCCTGCTGGAAGCCGACGTCAACTACAAGGTGGCCAAGGACTTCTGTGCAAAGGTGTCGGAGCGCGCCATGGGCCAGGAGGTCATGGAGAGCCTGACCCCGGCCCAGCAGGTGGTCAAGATCGTCAACGAAGAGCTGGTGGCTCTGATGGGCGGCAGCGAGGCCGCCCGCCTGAACCTCAAGAACAAGGGTCAGAACGTGATCATGCTCTGCGGCCTGCAGGGCAACGGTAAGACCACCCACGCCGCCAAGCTGGCCAAATACTTCATCAAACAGGGCCGCCGCCCCATGCTGGTGGCCTGCGATATTTACCGCCCTGCGGCCATTGATCAGCTGCAGGTGGTGGGCAAACAGGCCGGTGCGCCGGTGTTCACCCTGCCGGGTGCCAAGCCCCCGGAGATCGCCCGCAAGGCGCTGGCCCACGCCAAGGACTACGGCAACGACATCGTGATCCTGGACACTGCCGGCCGTCTGCAGATCGACGAAGTGCTGATGCAGGAGCTGGTGGACATCAAGGAAGCCGTTCCGGTGGACGAGACGCTGCTGGTGGTGGATGCCATGGCCGGCCAGGACGCCGTGAACGTGGCCAAGACCTTCAACGAGACGGTGGGCGTGGATGGCATCATCCTCACCAAGACCGACGGCGACACCCGCGGCGGTGCAGCCCTGTCGGTGCTGGCCGTCACCGGCAAGCCCATCAAGTTCCAGGGTACCGGCGAGAAGCTGGACGATCTGGATGTGTTCCATCCGGACCGCATGGCCAGCCGCATTCTGGGCATGGGCGATGTGCTGAGCCTGATCGAACGGGCACAGGATGCCGCCGATGAGAAACTGGCCGCCGAGACCGCCAAGCGGATGATGGAAAACAAGTTCGACATGAACGACATGCTGGACCAGTTTGCACAGATCCGCAAGATGGGCGGTGTGGGCGCGATGCTGAACATGCTGCCGGGCGGCGCGGGCATCGACCCCAGCCAGATGGATGAAAAGGCCTTTGACCGCATCGAGGCCATGATCCATTCTATGACCAAGGAAGAGCGCGAAAAGCCCTCCATCATCAATCCCAAGCGCAAGCGCCGCATTGCCGCCGGCAGCGGCACCACCGTGGCGGACGTCAACAAGCTGCTCAAGCAGTTTGAAATGATGCAGAAGATGATGAAGCAGCTCAAGAAGAGCCCCAAGGGCTTTGCCCGTAAGCTGGGCGGCATGATGGGCAACCCCAATGCTTTCCGGGGCCTGAAATAATCAAGGTACACAACCCGCACCGGGTTTGTAACATAAATCAAAAAACACTATTTTCTGGAGGATATCTATTATGGCAGTTAAGATTCGTCTGCGCCGCGTTGGCGCCAAGAAGGCTCCCTTCTATCGTGTGGTTGTTGCTGACAGCCGCTTCCCCCGCGACGGCCGCTTCATCGAGGAGATCGGCACCTACGATCCCAACAAGGAGCCCTCTGAGATCAAGATCGACGCCGAGAAGGCAAAGCAGTGGATCGCTAACGGCGCACAGCCCACCGATACCGTTCGTGTCCTGCTGAAGAAGTCCAACGTTCTGTAAGTAGGGAGGGCTGACTCATGCAGGAGCTGTTGCTGGCAGTTGCCCGCGGTCTCGTGGAGGACAAGGACGCCGTCAAGGTCACGGTGGACGAGCCCCGCGAGGACGGCACCATCGTCTACCACCTGAGCGTGGCAGAGGGAGATATGGGCCGTGTCATCGGCAAGCAGGGCCGGATCGCAAAAGCCATTCGTGTGGTGATGCGCGCGGCTGCTGTGCGGGTCGATGAAAAGGTCCTTGTTGAGATCGACTGAGCACCCTACAGGCCCTTTGCCCTTGCGGCAAGGGGCCTTTTTTGTTGGAGGAGAAAACAATGCAGCAATATCTGGAAGCCGGAAAAGTTGTTACCACCCACGGCGTGCGCGGCGAAATGAAGCTGGAACTCTGGTGCGACGGTGTGGATTTTCTGAAAAAAGCCGGCCGGCTGTTCCCCTCGGCGCAGGGCGGCCGGGCCTATAAGATCACCTCCATCCGCCCGCAGGGGCAGATGGCGCTGCTCCAGCTGGAGGGCGTGAACGACATGGACGCCGCCCGCGCACTGCGGGGACAGGTGTTCTACTTTGACCGCAATGACGCCACCCTGCCTGCAGGCCGGTGGTATGTGGCCGACCTCATCGGGTGCGAAGTGCGGGATGCCGACACCGGCAAGGTGTACGGCGTGGTGACCAGCGTGGACCACCCCGGTGCACAGGATATCTACACCGTCAAATCCCCCAGCGGCAAGGAATATATGTTCCCCGGGGTGGACGCGTTCCTGAAAGAGCGCAACCCGCCGGAGGGGTATATCCTGGTCACCCCCATCCCGGGTCTGCTGGACGATGACTTTGACAGCGAGCGCGACGGGGAGGAATGAGCCATGGGCATGCGTGTGGACATCGTGACCCTGTTCCCGGAGATGTGCCAGCAGGTGCTGGACGCCAGCATCCTTGGCCGGGCGGCAAAGCGCGGCTACATTGAGACCCACTGCCACCAGATCCGGGATTACACCCTGAATAAACAGAAACAGACCGACGACTACCCCTACGGCGGCGGCTGCGGCATGGTGCTGTATGCCCAGCCCATCGCCGACTGCCTGCGGGCCGTGCAGCAGGAGGTGGCCGCGCAGGGCCGCCCGGCCCCGCACATTGTGTTCCTGACGGCGGGCGGCCAGCGCTACACCGAGGAGCACGCCCGGCGGCTGGCCCAGTACGACAACCTCACCCTGGTCTGCGGCCACTATGAGGGCATCGACGAGCGGGTCATCGACGCCTTTGCGGATGAGGAGATCTCCATCGGGGACTATATCCTCACCGGCGGCGAGCTGGCCAGCCTTGTGGTGGCGGACAGCGTGCTGCGCCTGAAGCCCGGCGTGCTGGCTGAGCAGAAGGGCTACGAGGAAGAAAGCTACTGGGACGGTCTGCTGGAGTACCCCCAGTACACCCGCCCCGAAGTGTGGGAGGGCCGCGCCGTGCCGCAGGTGCTGCTGGGCGGCGACCACCAGAAGATCGACACCTGGCGCGGGCAGCAGAGCCGGGAGCGTACCCGTCTGCGCCGGCCGGAGCTGTACGAGCAATGGTGCGAGACCCACCCCATCACCCAGCTGCCCAAGTGGAAGCGGGGCGAGAACATGCGGCTGGTGAAAACCGAGGAGCAGCTTGCTGCCGCTGCCCGGCTGTTTGCCGAGGGGCGGCGCACCGTCTGCGAGGGCTGCTGGACGGAAGAAGCTCTGGCGGAGTGGACCCCGGAGTTCTTCTATGCGCAGCTCAAAGAAGAAAAACAGCAGGGTTGGGCGGTCTACCTGCACTGCACCAAGGACGTGCCGGACGGCATGGTGGCCGTGAGCCACAAGACCGGGCAGGTCGAGCACCTGTTCATCACGGCAGACGCCCGGGGCAAAGGGCTGGGGCAGAAACTGCTGGATTTTGCCCGCAAAAAGCTGCCGGAGCACGCGCACCCGGTGCTGACGGTACTGGACAAAAACACCCGGGCCATTGCCCTCTACCGCCGCATGGGCTGGAAGGTGTGCGGCGTGGCCGAGGTGTTCGACCCTGCAAAGGACGGCGCTGTCACCGCCCGCGCCGAGCTGCTGGAAATGCGCTACGAGGGTCCGGCAGAAGCCTGAACCCGACGGCGAAGCAGGCCGGAAACCGTTCCTGCCGAAGGGGGCCGCAGGGTGTCACAAACGCACAAAACCGGGCGAGAATGCGCGCCGCGGTCGAAAAAATGTTGAAAACTTTTGTGTTACCCCTATAACCTTTCGGGAATAATTTTATTATCTTTGTATAAATAATGAAAAATGGCCCCCTTCTGATTGGAGAAACCGCCAAAAATGCGCCGGGGGTCTGTACAACGGTTTCGACTTGCGCTAAAATGGGTGTAACGCAACAGGCACTATAGCTTTGAGCTACCAAAACGATATTAGATAGGAGCGCTTTACTATGTACGTGAAAGAAGTTACGGTTGAAAATCAGGTCGGTCTGCACGCTCGTCCGGCAACCTTCTTCATCCAGAAGGCTAACGAGTTCAAGTCTTCCATCTGGGTCGAGAAGGAAGAGCGCCGCGTGAACGCAAAGAGCCTGCTGGGCGTTCTGTCTCTGGGTATCGTGGGCGGCACCACCATCCGCATCATCGCAGACGGTGCTGACGAGCAGGCTGCCGTGGACGGCCTGATCAAGCTGGTGGAGTCCGGCTTCGCAGAGTAAGTCTGAAAGATCATGTAACCAAAGAGCGGCGGGGGTTCCCTGCCGCTTTTTTCGTGTTGGGAGGAATCGCAGCAAATGACCAAGGCAGAGCTGTACCAGAAGGCCTGTATGCTGCCGCTGCTACCCGGGGTGTATATCATCCGGGACAAAAGCGACACCATCATCTATATCGGCAAGGCCAAGCGCTTGCGCATCCGGGTGAGCCAGTATTTCCGCGAGGGCGTGCCCCACGACAACAAGGTCAGCCAGATGATCGCCCACGCCTACGCCTTTGACGTCATCGTCTGCCAGAGCGAATTCGAGGCGCTGGTGCTGGAAGCCAGCCAGATCAAGGCCCATACCCCCAAATACAACATCCTGCTGAAGGACGACAAGGGCTACAGCTATATCCGCGTTACCCGGGAGGACTGGCCGCGCCTTTCCTTCACCCTGCAAAAGGAGGAGGACGGGGCAGAGTATATCGGCCCCTACACCTCCAGCTTTGCGGCACGGCAGATGGCAGAGAGCGCCATGGATGCCTTTTTGCTGCCGCGCTGCTCCAAGCGCTTCCCACAGGACATCGGAAAGGGGCGGCCCTGCCTGAACGCCCACATCGGCAAGTGCATGGCGGTGTGCAGCGGCAGGATCAGCTGCGAAACCTACAACGAGGCGGTAAAAGGGGCGGTGCACCTGATCCGTTACGGCAAAAAGGACATCCTCAAGACCCTGAACGAACGGATGCTGGAGGCCTCCGACCGGCTGGAGTTCGAGACGGCGGCCCTCATCCGGGACCAGATCCAGGCCATCACCAAGGTGAGCGCCGGGCAGAAGGTGGTGGTAGACCCGGAGGTAGAGATGGATGTGGTGGCGCTGGCCGGTACGCCCGGCAGCGTATGCGCGGCAGTGCTGCGCTTCCGCGAAGGGCGGCTCACCGACAAGCGGGAGTTCCTGTTCCATGACACCTCCGACATCGACGCGGTGCGGGAGGAATTTCTGCCCCGGTACTATCTGGACGATGAGCAAATTCCCAAGATCATCGCGGTGGATGCGCTGCCGCCGGACGTGGATGCCTTGCAGCAGGCGCTGAACCAGAAGCGCGGCAGCGAGGTGCAGCTCTATGTGCCCCAGCGGGGCGACAAGGCGCATCTGGTGGAAATGGCGCACACCAACGCGGTGGAGCGTCTGGCCCGGGAGAGTGGCCGCTACGCCCGGGAGGAAAAACTGCTGGACGAGCTGGCCCAGGTGCTGGGGCTGCCCAAACCGCCCCGCGCCATTGAAAGCTACGATATTTCCAACTGGGGCGATGGCACCAGCGTCTGCGGCATGGTCACCTTCAAGGACGGCAAGCCTTTCAAGGCGGGCTACCGCAAGTTCAAAATGAAAACCGTAGCGGGCACCGACGACTACGCCTCGCTGGCAGAAACTGTCTCCCGCCGGGCGGCAGAGTACGAAAAATACGCCGCACAGGCGCAAAACGGTCAGCCCGGCGGCAACTGGTTCGGGCAGAAGCCGGATCTTTTGCTGATGGACGGCGGCAGGGGACAGGTGAGCGCCGCAAAGGAGGCGCTTGCCGGTACAGCGCTGGCCGATGTGCCGCTGTTCGGTATGGTAAAGGACGACCACCACCGCACCCGCGCCATCGTGGACAGCGACGGCCGGGAGATCGCCATCAACATGAACCGCGGCACCTTTACCTTCATCACCGCCATTCAGGACGAGACCCACCGGTTCGCCAACGCCTACCGCAAGCAGCAGATGAAGCAGAAAAGCTATTCCTCCACCCTCACCGAGGTGCCGGGCATCGGGCCCAAGACGGCCAAAGCCCTGCTGACGCAGTTCAAGAGCGTGGGGGCGGTGAAGGAGGCCACCCCTGACCAGCTGGAAAACACCCCCGGTGTGGGCAGACAGCTGGCGCAGACCATCTACGAGTATTTTCATCAGGAATAAGTAAACGCCCTTCTCCGCTGGCTCAAGGCCGTGGGAGAAGGGCGTTTTGCTGTCAGGCAGGGGAGTGCTGAGGGGTCAGATCAATGAGGCCCGTGGCAGACAGGTCCAGATCCCCCTTGGGACCGGTAGAGGTATAGCGTTTGTCGTATTTTTTGCTGCCGATGCGGACAACATTGTCGGTCCGGGCATCAATGGTGTAGTCGGCAGGGTCTCCGTCCAGACACAGATGGATGGAGCGGTAGGCACTGATATTAGCCTGCTTTGTGCCGGAAAGCTGGCGGATGAGGCATCCGCCGATGGAAATGTCCGCTTCCAGGTCCCGGGTCACGGTCAGGTCGTCGGCATACAGACTGCCGTTATCCAGCTCTACCTTCAGGCTCTGCAGCTGCAGGTCGTCCAGATGGACGTCCCCCACCTCCAGATCTAAGGTCAACCGGGTGAGGGCGTCTGCCGGGAGGGTGACGGTAAGCAGGGCTTCCGGGGCATCGGGAGACACCTGCCAGTTATCTGGCATCTCAAAATCCAGGGTGGTGTGCCCATATTCATCAGAGGTGCGCTGGAGAGGGGTATGGGGGAAGTTGTCGAACTGGAAGGTGGCGTATATGTCCGAGGTAAGGGTCGGGTCGGTGACAAAGACCACGGAGCCGTAGTCTAGCTCCAACTCCAGCTCTGTACGCAGCTTTTCCAGGGGGATCTGCAGGGTGCTTTCCCCAAGGTCATCGGCGGGAATGGGAAGGGGTACGGTATCGGCCGGGACAGCGAGGTGGGTGCCGTTGCTCTCTTCCGGGACAGAGCTGCTGTCTGCTGCCGGAGACGCAGATTCCACCGGCTGCACCGGGGTGGCTTTGGAGTGCTGGAAGAAAAAGCAAACCAACACCAGCACCGCCAGCCCGCCGCCCAGCACCATGCGCCAGGTGGACCGGGGCTTGTTGGCAGGGGATGCCGGGGCGGCAGAGGAGTCAGCCGGGGCCTGCTCGTCCAGAATTTTGCGGGCGACCTCCTCGGGGCTGCCCAGCTCTGCAATGGCGCGGGCTTCGTTTTCCGGTCCGGCGGCATCCAGATAATCTTCGTAGTAGCTCAAAGCGTCTTTGCGCTCAGTCTCCGGCAAGGGAGCCAGAAGCTGCTCCAGAGCAGCAAGAAATGCAGTACGGGTCATAAATCATTCCACCTCTCTGAAAAATGTGTCAATGGAAGAACGGTAGCGGCT
>ENA-UESG01001435-UESG01001435.1-human-gut-metagenome-genome-assembly--contig:-NODE-1435-length-15659-cov-7.059492_pt1 | contig 15659 bp, 15 predicted proteins | sample MGYA00243002_ERZ508003 | MGnify/ENA primary metagenome ERZ508003 (study PRJEB26167, sample SAMN06115514) | human gut metagenome | host: Homo sapiens | place: China:Shanxi | collected 2015-12-02... | reverse complement strand
TCCGGCAGGGCCGCAGCCCTGCCGGAGCTGCAAATTAAAATAATATTTCCGCTGGATATAGCCAGAGCAGCGCGGAGGCTATTCTAAATCGTTCACTCTGCGGAAGCAGCATCCACACGCACCTGCTCCGGCGGCAGCTCCGCCTGCAGCAGGGCGCACAGGCCGCTGTAGCGCAGGTTCTGGCGCACATTGCTCATCATGCGGTTGGCCACGTCCCGCCGGCCCGCCACGATGCACAGCTTGCGTGCGCGGGTGACGCCGGTGTAGAACAGGTTGCGGTAACACAGGCGGGGCGGCACCTGCGCCACCGGCAGGATCACCGCCGGGAACTCGCTGCCCTGGCTCTTGTGCACCGTGATGGCGTAGGCGATCTCCAGTTCGTTGAGGTTCTCGGCCGGGTACACCAGCCGCCGGTCGTCCATGCGCACCACCATGGAGCGCTCCCTGGTGTTGATGCTCTCCACGATGCCGATGTCGCCGTTGTAGGCTCCCACGCCCTGTTCCCCGCCGATGCGCTGCCAGACGATCTCGTAGTTGTTGCGCACCTGCATCACCTTGTCGCCCACCCGGAACACCCGGGCCGCGCTCTGCAGCTGGGGTTTGCCCTTCTGCTCCGGGTTGAGCAGGTTCTGCAGCTCCACGTTCAGCGCCTGGGTGCCGGTGGGGCCCAGCTTTGTGGGGCAAAGCACCTGAATGTCCCGCACGGGGTCGAACCCATAGCTGCGGGGCAGCCGGGTGGTGACCAGGTCGCACACCAGCTTCTGGGCGGCGTCGCCGTCCGCTTCGAGGAAGAAGAAATCGTCCGTTTTGCCGCCCTTCTGCAGCGGCTCGCCGCAGATGATGTGGTGGGCATTTTCCACGATGAGGCTGCGTTTGGCCTGCCGGAAGATCTCGTTGAGGCAGACGGTGGGCACGCACCCGGAGCGGATGATCTCGCCCAGCAGGTTGCCGGGGCCCACGCTGGGCAGCTGGTCGGCGTCGCCCACCATAATGATGCGGCAGCTGTAACGCAGGGCCGTGACCAGCGCCTGAAACAGCTTGACGTCCACCATACTCATCTCGTCCAGAATGACCACATCGCACTTGAGCAGGTTCTTGTCGTTGTGGATGAAGCTGACCACACCGCCGGTATAGTCCACCTCCAACAGGCGGTGGATGGTGCTGGCCTTGCGGCCGGTGAGCTCGCTCAGCCGTTTGGCGGCCCGGCCCGTGGGGGCGCACAGGGCCACCCGCTCGGCCTGATTTTCCAGCAATTGCAGGATGGCGTTCACGGTGGTGGTCTTGCCGGTGCCGGGGCCGCCGGTGAGCACCAGACAGTTCTCGGTCATGGCCTTGCGGATGGCTTCCCGCTGCAGCGGCGCATAGGCAAAGCCCTGGGTCAGTTCCAGCACCTGCAGGTTCCGGTCCAGGTCACGGGCGGTGTTCTTGCCCCGCCGGGCCAGAATGGCCAGCCGGTGGGCAATGTCCTGCTCGGCGGCCAGAAGGTCCGGCAGGTAGATGTAGGGCACGCCGTCGAACATCTTCACGCAGAGTTCTTCGGTCTCGATGCACTTGTCCAGCGCACGGGCCAGCTTTTCCGGCGGCTGGTGGATGAAGTTGGACGCGGTTTCCAGCAGTTGGGCCCGGGGCAGGCAGGTGTGGCCGTTGCCCGCGTTGTGGCGCAAAGTGCGCAGCAGAGCGGCTTCCAGCCGCTGGGCGCAGTCGCCCTCCATGTGGTAATACTGGGCGATGCTGTCGGCGTGGCGGAAGTCCAGCTGCAGCGGCTCCCCGCACAGCAGGTAGGGGTTGGTCGAAATCGCCTGCATGGCCCCCGGCCCGAACGCCCGGAACACCTCCATGGCCTTGCGGGGGCCGATCTCGAACTGTGCCAGATAGGCGATGAGCTCCCGCATGCCGAACATCCGCTTGAACTCCTGCTGGATGCGGTCGGCTTTGTCCGGCGAGATGCCGGGCACCTGCGTGAGCCGGGCGGGGTCGTTGGCAATGACCTCCAGCGCCTCGGCCCCGAACAGGTCGATGATCTTGTCCGCCGTCTTGGCCCCGATGTAGGGCAGCGACCGGCTGGCAAGGAAGGCGTACACGGCTTCCAGATCCTTGGGCATGTCCGTCTCGCACTCCTGCGCGTGGAACTGCCGGCCGTAGGTGGCGTGGTTCTCGTACCGGCCGCGGCAGATGACGCTTTCCCCGGCGTGCAGCTCCCCCACGACGCCGCACACCACGGTGATGACCCCGCCGCCGGACACCTCGAACACGGTGTAGCCGTTGTCGGCGTTCTCGTAGATGATATCTTCCACCGTGCCTTCCAGCTGTTCCAGCTCCTGTTCTGCCATGTGCTCACCTCCCCTGTTTGCATAATTATTTATAGTATAGCCTTTTTCGGCAGATTTGTAAATAAAAAGCGGGACAGCCCCAGCTATCCCGCTCATAAGATGGATACGTTATGCTTGTGCCCGGATCCCAGCATCCTCCAGGTCTTTTTCTCGCTGCAGCTTCCGGCGCACCACCAGATAGGCCGGGATGAGGAAGAAGCAGGCAAAGAACCAGGCCACCGGGCTTGCGATGCAGGCCGCAAAGTAGCCCCACAGCGGCACGAACCAGAAGCCCACCATGGCGCGGGCGATCATCTCGGCCACACCGGCAAACATGGCAAGGCCCGAATAGCCCAGCCCCTGGATGGTGTAGCGGTAGATGATGAGCACCGCCAGCGGGATGTAGAACACGCTGTTCCAGAAGATGAAGCTCTGGGCGTTGGCCATGATGGCAGTCTCCTTGGCTTCCAGGAACAGGCCGATGAGCAGCTTATCCGTGAACCGCAGGATGAGGAAGGACGCCACACTGTACACGCAGCCGATGCCCAGCGCCGTGTACAAGCCGCGGTCCACCCGCTTGAGGTCGTGGGCACCCATGTTCTGGCTGGCGTAGGTGGTCATGGCAGTGCCGATGCTTTCCAAGGGCACGCAGAGGAACTGGGCGGCCTTGCTGCCGGCGGTCTGTGCGGCCACGATGTCGCTGCCCAGACCGTTCACGGCACCCTGCAGCACCACGCTGCCAATGGCCGTGATGCTGCACTGCAGGCCCATGGGGATGCCCATGCTGCACAGCTTTGCACAGTGGGGCAGGCTGAACGCGCCTTCGTCCTTGCTCCAGCGCAGCTCATGGTAGTGGCGCAGGATGTACAGCAGGCTGCCCACACCGGCCACGCCCTGACTGAACACGGTGGCAAAGGCCGCGCCGAACACACCCATGTCAAACACGATGATGCAGGCAAGGTCCAGCCCGATGTTCAGAAAGCTGGCCACCAGCAGGAAGAACAGCGGGCGCTTGCTGTCGCCCAGCGCGCGCATCAGGGCACTGGTGACATTATATAATAAGGTGAGGGGGATGCCCGCAAAAATGGTGCGGATGTAGACATCGGCCAGGTCGATGATGTTGTCCGGGGTGTTGGTCCACACCAGCACGGCGCGGGTAAGCGCCACGGTGACCACCGTAAGCACCACCGCAAACAGGATGGACAGCCACACGGTGTTGGCCGTGTAGCGGCGCATCTCTTTATAGTCCTTGGCACCGAAGGTCCAGGAGATGGGGATGGAAAAGCCGCAGGCAATGCCGTTGACAAAGCCCAGCACCAGATAGTTCAGGCCGCCCACGCTGCCCACGGCCGCCAGCGCTTCCACGCCCACAAAGCGGCCCACGATGATGGTGTCGGCCAGGTTGTAGAACTGCTGGAACAGGCTGCCCAGCATCAGCGGCACTGCAAAGGCAAGGATCAGCTTCAGCGGGCTGCCCTGCGTCATATCCTTGGTCATAGGTTTCCTCCCATCCATGCAAAAAAGAGCCGTTGCTCTGCATTTTTGCCGTGAAAAACGCCCTGCCGGAAAGAGGCAGGACGTTGTGTACATACATGAAAGATATTATAGCCGAGGCAAGCGCATTTTACAAGATTTGCATTGCATCAACATTTCCAGTTTTTTGCCGGAAGAATTGGTCATTCTGCGCACAGCACCACCGCGTTGCCCACGCTCTGCTTTGCGCGGTGCACTTCGTCCTGCCCAAGGCTGATGCTGACGAAGGCACAGCAGCCGTCACCGATCCTGACCGCGATGGCCAGCGCACCATATCGTGTCAATGGGTTTTGTGCGCAGACCGCCGCCTGTACCGTGCATTATAAAAAGGAAGGAAAGTGTGTCAGAACTGTAAAAGATAAATTATTTTAGTTATTTTTGTTGACTTATCCAACGATTCGGCTATAATGGTCGTGTTCCGAATTACTCAAACATTTTAGCTATTTAAAAACATCCAACATACAAAAGGAGAACACTACCATGACGTTTGAAGAAATGAAGAAGATCGTTGTCGATACCCTGAACTGCGACGAGGACAAGGTGACTATGGAGGCCAGCCTGACCGAGGATCTGGAGGCCGACAGCCTGGACGCTGTGGAGCTGAACATGGCCCTGGAGGATGCCTGCGGCGTGTCCGTGCCCGACGAGGAGCTGGCAAAGCTCAAGACCGTGGGCGACATCTACAACTACATCACCGCACACGTCTGAGGCAGAACACCATGAACGAGATCCGAGACCTGTTCCCCGGCCGGATGCGGGAACGCACCTTTCAGCTGAAAGCCCGGCGGGATGCCGGGGCCGTCTGGCATGAACCCCAGTTCGTGGAGTGCAAACAGTGCGGCCGCCGCGCCACCCGCACCATCTGGACCCGCAGCCTTTACGTCTGCCCCAACTGCGGCTATCACATGCCCATCGGCGGCTACTACCGGCTCAGTCTGGTGCTGGACCACGGCAGCTTCCGGGAGCTGGACGCCGACCTGCCCCCGCAGGATGTGCTCCGGTTCCCCGGCTACCCGGAAAAGCTGACCGCCGCCCAGAACAAGACCGGCCTGCGCGAAGCCGCCGTCACGGCGACCGGCCGCATCGGCGGGGTGGCCTGTGTGGCTGCCGTGCTGGACAGCCGGTTTTTCATGGGCAGCATGAGCACCGCCGTGGGCGAAAAGATCACCCGCGCGGTGGAGTACGCCGCTGCCAAACGCCTGCCGCTGGTCATTTTCTCGGCCAGCGGCGGTGCCCGCATGCAGGAGGGCATTTTCAGCCTGATGCAGATGGCCAAGACCAGCGCCGCCATCCAGCGCTTTTCCGCCAGAGGCGGGCTGTACGTCAGCGTGCTCACCCACCCCACCACCGGCGGCGTGACCGCCAGCTTTGCAAGCCTGGGCGACATCATGCTGGCCGAGCCGGGGGCGCTGATCGGCTTTGCCGGGCCCCGCGTCATTGAGCAGACCATCGGCGAAAAGCTGCCCGCCGGGTTCCAGCGCAGCGAGTTCCAGTTGGAGCACGGCTTTGTGGATCAGGTGGTGCCCCGCGACCAGCTGCGCGACACCCTGATCCGGGTGCTGCAGCTTCATGTGGGAGGAAAACACGAATGATCAAGGAAATTCTGGAGCAGCTGGCTCCGCTGGATGCGCAGATCAACGCCCTGAAGGGCAGCGGCGACGACATGGACGCCATCACGGCCCACGCCGCCGAGCTGGCAGAGCTTGCCGTAGAGGAGGACGAGATCCTGCGTGCCTGCGGCCCGCTGACCGCCGAGGACCGGGTCTTTCTGGCCCGGCACCCGGACCGCCCCCACATTGACGAGACCATCTCCGCCCTGTTCACCGACTTCTTTGAGCAGCGGGGCGACCGCCAGTGCAGGGAGGACCCCGCCATCCTGGGCGGTGTGGCCCGCTTCCACGGCATGCCGGTGACCGTCATCGGTCACCGCAAGGGCTCCTCGCTGGAGGAGAATCTGGCCTGCAACTTCGGCATGCCGGGGCCGGAGGGCTACCGCAAGGCCCTGCGCCTGATGAAGCAGGCCGAGAAGTTCGGTCGGCCCATCATCACCTTCATCGACACGCCGGGCGCTTACCCCGGCAAGGACGCCGAGGAGCGGGGCCAGGGCGAGGCCATCGCCCGCAACCTGATGGAGATGAGCGGCCTGACCGTGCCGGTCATCGCCGTCGTCACCGGCGAGGGTTCCTCCGGCGGTGCGCTGGCGCTGGGTGTGGCAAACCACATCCTCATGCTGGAAAACGCCGTCTATTCGGTGCTGAGCCCCGAGGGCTTTGCCAGCATCCTGTGGAAGGACGCCTCCCGCAGCGGCGAAGCCTGCGAGATGATGAAGCTGACCGCACAGGACCTGTACCAGGACGGCATCGTGGAGGAAGTGATCCCGGAGCCGGTGGGCGGTGCCCAGCGCGGGCACGCAGCTCTGTTCGAGCATCTGGACGCCGCCCTGCGGGCACACCTGAAAGAGCTGTGCCGCATGAACGGCCGGGCCCTTGCCGACCAGCGCTACAAGAAATACCGCCAGATCGGAGAAATGAGGAACGCATGAAGGGCTTCCAGCTGATAGCCACCGGCGGGGCGCTGCCCGGCCGGACGGTCACGAACGAAGAGCTCAGCCGCACCGTGGACACCAGTGACGCGTGGATCACCTCCCGCACCGGCATCCGCACCCGGCACTGGTGCACCGCGGACGAATCCGCCGCCACGCTGGCCATTGCCGCCGCAAAACAGGCGCTGCAGCGCAGCGGCCTTGCCCCGGCAGACATTGCCTGCTGCGTGTGCGCCACCCTGTCGGCCCCGGACGCCACCCCCAGTGTGGCCTGTCAGGTACAGGCGGCGCTGGGTCTGCCGGAAAACCGGCCCGCGCTGGACGTCAACGCGGCCTGCTCCGGCTTTTTGTACGGCACTGCTGTGGCGCGGGGCCTGCTGGCCACGCTGGGCGGGCAGTACGCCCTGGTCATCGGGTGCGAAGCCCTTTCCCGCCTGATGGACCCCGCCGACCGCTCCACCTGCGTCCTCTTCGGGGACGGAGCCGGGGCGGCCATCTTCCGGCTGGCCGACACCCCCTTTGCCCTCACGCTGGGGGCCCGGGGCAGCGACGTCCTGCACGCCGGTGGGCCGGACCGGAACGGTTCCGCCCCCATCACCATGGACGGCAAAGCAGTGTTCCGCTTTGCGGTGGATGCCCTGCCCCGCTGCCTGCACACGGTGCTGGACGAGACCGGCAAGACGCTGGACGAGGTAGACTGGGTGGTCTGTCATCAGGCCAACAGCCGCATCATCGACCACTGTGTGCGGGCTCTGCACGCCGACCCGGCCAAATTCTACAAGAACATGGACCGCCACGGCAACACCAGCGCCGCCAGCATCCCGGTAGCTCTGAACGAGCTGGCCGAGACCGGGCAGCTGCAGCCGGGGCAGACGATCGCCTGCATCGGCTTTGGCGGCGGCCTGACTTGGGGCGGCATGATCGTGGAGTATAAGAAATAAAGGCTTCCCCCGAGGGGGAAGCCTTTCGCAGGAAAACTTTATGAAACTTTTAAATGAAATTTTAGGGACCAGATATCCCATCATCCAGGGCGGCATGGCCAACATCGCCACCGGCGAGTTTGCCGCCGCCTGCTCCAACGCGGGAGCGCTGGGCATCATCGGCGCGGGCGGCATGAACGCCGACACCCTGCGCGAGAACATCCGCCGCTGCAAGCAATTGACGGCCAAGCCCTTCGGCGTGAACATCATGCTGATGCACCCGCAGGCCGACGAGTTTGCCAAGATCGTGGTGGAAGAAGGCGTGCAGGTGGTCACCACCGGCGCGGGCAACCCCGGCAAGTATGTTCCCATGTGGAAAGCCGCCGGCATCAAGGTCATTCCCGTGGTGGCGGCCGCCGTGCTGGCAAAGCATCTGGAGCCGCTGGGCATCGACGCCGTCATTGCCGAGGGCACCGAGAGCGGCGGCCATGTGGGCGAAATGACCACCATGGCGCTGGTGCCGCAGGTGGTGGATGCGGTGAGCGTGCCCGTCATTGCGGCGGGCGGCATCGCCGATGGCCGCCAGCTGGCGGCTGCGCTGGCCCTGGGCGCCTGCGGCGTACAGGTGGGCACCTGCCTGCTGGCAAGCGAGGAGTGCCCCATCCATGAGAACTATAAAGCCGCCCTGCTCAAGGCCAAGGACAGTGACACCATCGTCACCGGCCGCAGCGTCGGCGCACCGGTGCGTGTGCTGAAAAACCGCATGAGCCGCGAGTACGTCCGGCAGGAAAAGGCCGGGGCCGACAAGATGGAACTGGAAAAATACACCCTCGGCAGCCTGCGCCGGGCCGTGTTTGAGGGCGACACCACCACCGGCAGCCTGATGGCCGGTCAGGTGGCCGGGATGCTTCACGAGGTGCGCCCCGTGGCCGACATCCTGAACGACCTGTGGGAAGGCGGGAGGCAGCGCATCGCCGCGCTGAACGAGCTATGCTGACCCTTGCCGGAAAGGCCCTGCCCGTGCCCATCCTGCAGGGCGGCATGGGCGTGGGCGTGTCCCTCGGCGGGCTGGCCGGGGCCGTGGCGGCCTGCGGCGGCATGGGGTGCATCTCCACCGCCGATGCGGGCTACCGGGAGCCGGATTTTGCCCGCGACCCCGTAAGCGCCAACCACCGCGCCCTGACCGCTGAGATCCAGAAAGCCAAAGCCCTTGCCAAGGGCGCGGGACTGGTGGCCATCAATGCGATGGTGGCCACCCAGGACTATGCCGCCGCCATCCGCACCGCCGTGGCGGCGGGCGTGGACGCGGTGGTGTCCGGCGCGGGCCTGCCGCTGGAGCTGCCCGGCCTTGTGGGCACGCAGGAGGTAGCCATTGCGCCCATCGTGTCCAGCGCACGGGCCGCTAAGCTCATCCTGCGCCGCTGGGCCAAGGAGTTTGCCCGCACCGCCGACTTTGTGGTCATCGAGGGTTGCAAGGCAGGCGGGCATCTGGGCTTTGCCGAGGCCGACCTGCTGGCAGACCACTGCCAGTCTCTGGACGAAATTCTGCCGGAAGTGCTGGCCGAGGTACAGCCCTATGAGGCGCAGTTCGGCCATGCCATCCCGGTATTCGTGGCGGGCGGCATCTACACCGGGGCCGACATGGCCCACTATACAAAGCTGGGGGCCGCCGGGGTGCAGCTGGCCACCCGGTTCATCCCCACCTACGAGTGCGATGCCAGCCAGACCTACAAGGACGTGCTCCTGGCCGCAAAGCCGGAGGATGTGCGCATCATCCACAGCCCGGTGGGGATGCCGGGCCGGGCGCTGAACACCCCGCTGGTGCAGGCGCTGGCCAAGGGCAAACGCTTTGCGCCCCGGCACTGCGCCCGCTGTTTAAAGACCTGCGACCCCGCAAAGGTGCCCTACTGCATCACCCACGCCCTCATCGAAGCGGTGAAGGGCAATGTGGAAGAGGGGCTGTTCTTCTGCGGGGCCAACGTGGGCCGACTGGACCGGATGTACACCGTCCGGGAACTGATGGACGAATTGACCGCCGAATGGAGGCATGACCTATGAAACTTGCTGTTCTGTATGCCGGTCAGGGTGCCCAGCACCCCGGCATGGGCAAAGAATTTTACGAAAGCTCCCCCGCCTTCCGGGCCGCCTTTGACAGCGCGGCGCTGGATTTTGACCTGCACCGCGTCTGCTTTGAGGACCCGGACGGCGTTCTGAACCAGACCGAATACACCCAGCCCTGCATGGTGGCCTTTGCCTGCGGCGTCACCGCCGTGCTGGCCGAGCGGGGCGTGCAGCCCGCTTACGCTGCCGGGCTTTCGCTGGGCGAATACTCCGCGCTGGAAGCTGCCGGGGTGTTCACCGCCAAGCAGGCCATTGAGCTGGCCGCCTACCGGGGCAAAGCCATGGCCGATGCGGCCAAGGGCATCACCTGCGGCATGACCGCCGTGCTGGGCCTGGACCGCACTGCGCTTTCCGCCTGCTGCGAAGAGGCTGCGGCGCTGGGCTGTGTGCAGATCTGCAACTACAACTGCCCCGGCCAGCTGGTCATCGGCGGCGAGAAAGCCGCTGTAGACAAAGCTGCGGAGCTGGCCAAAGCCGCCGGTGCCCGCCGCTGCCTTCCGCTGAAGGTGAGCGGCCCCTTCCACACCCGGCTGATGGCCCCCGCCGGGGACGCCCTTGCCGAACGGTTCAAGACCGAGCGGTTCCGTGAGATGCAGATCCCGGTGCTGTTCAACTGTCTGGGCCGCGAAAAGGCCGACGCGGACACCATCCCGGCGCTGCTGGTGCGCCAGGTGCAGAGCAGCGTGTATATGGAGGACACCCTCCGCCGCCTGGGCGAACTGGGTGTGGACCACATTCTGGAAGTCGGCCCCGGCAGTGCCCTGTCCGGCTTTGTGAAAAAGACCCTGCCCGGCGTGCCGTGCGCTTCGGTGGAGACACCGGAGCAGCTGGACGCCGCGCTGGCCGCATGGAGGGACGAAGCATGAGCGAAGAGACTGTGACCCGCGCGGCGGTGGTCACCGGCGGCAGCCGGGGGATCGGCCGGGCGGTGTGCGTGGCACTGGCAAAGCAGGGCTGCAACGTAGTGGTCAACTACTGCCACGGCGCAGAGCCTGCGGAGCAGACCGCAGCGCTCTGCCGCGCCGAGGGCGTGGACGCCGTGGCCGTACAGGCCGATGTTTCCACCGCTGAGGGCTGCAAAACGCTGTTTGACGCGGCGGTCAACGCCTTTGGCCGGGTGGATGTGCTGGTGAACAACGCAGGCATCACCCGTGACGGCCTGCTCCTGCGCATGTCTGAGGCCGATTTTGACGCCGTGCTGAACGCAAACCTCAAGGGCGCATTCCTCTGCTGCAAGGAGGCCGCCCGCCGCATGGTGCGCCAGCGGCATGGCCGCATCATCAACCTGTCCAGCGTGGTGGCCCTGCGGGGCAACGCCGGTCAGGCCAACTACGCCGCCAGCAAGGCGGGGCTCATCGGCCTGACCAAGAGCCTGGCCAAGGAGCTGGCAGGCCGGAACATCACGGTGAATGCCGTGGCCCCCGGCCTGATCGAGACCGATATGACCGCCGCCCTGCCGGAAGCCGTCCGCACCGGAATGCTGCACAGCATCCCGGCGGGCCGGGCCGGAAAGCCGGAGGACGTGGCAAACGCCGCGGCATTTTTTGCCGCAGAACAAAGCAGCTATCTCACCGGGCAGGTGCTCTGTGTGGACGGCGGCATGGCAATGTAAAGGAGAACGTTTTCATGGAAAAACGCAGAGTGGTCGTTACCGGTCTGGGCACTGTGAACCCGCTGGGCAACACCGTGGCCGAGAGCTGGGCCGCCGCAAAGGCCGGACAGTGCGGCATTGCCCCCATCACCCAGTTCGATACCGCTGGGTTCAAGTGCAAACTGGCGGCTGAAGTGAAGGGCTTTGACCCGGAAGCTGTCGTGGACAAAAAAGAGGCCCGCAAGATGGCCCGCTTTACCCTGCTGGCACTGGCTGCCGCAACCGAAGCCATCCAGGACAGCGGCCTTGATCCCGAAGCCAACGCCAAAACCACCGGCGTCATCCTGTCCAGCGGCATCGGCGGGCTGCCCACCATCGAGGAGCAGCACACCCGCGGCGAGGAAAAAGGCATGGAGAAGGTCAGCCCCTACTTCGTGCCCATGTCCATTGCCAACATGGCGGCGGCCCAGGTGGCCATCCGCTTCGGCCTGAAGGGCATGTGCACCTGCCCGGTCACGGCCTGCGCCGGCGGCACCAACGCCGTGGGCGATGCCTTCCACCGCATCCGCGACGGCTACGAGGACGCCATGGTCTGCGGCGGTGCCGAGAGCTGCATCAGCCCGCTGGGCATCGGCGGCTTTACCAGCATGAAGGCCCTTTCCACCGCCACCGACCCGGATGCGGCCAGCCTGCCCTTTGACGCACGGCGCGGCGGCTTCGTGATGGGCGAAGGCAGCGGTGTGCTGGTGCTGGAAGAGCTGGAGCACGCCAGAGCCCGGGGCGCACACATCTACGCCGAGGTGGTGGGCTACGGTGCCAACTGCGACGCCTACCACTTCACCGCCCCGGCTCCCGGCGGCGCGGGTGCCATCGACTGCATGAAGCAGACCCTGGCCGACGCCGGCATCGCCCCGGAACAGGTGGACCACATCAACGCCCACGGCACCGGCACCCATATGAACGACTCCTGCGAGACCGCTGCCATCCACGCGGTGTTCGGGGAGCACGCCAAGGAGCTGACCGTCGTGAGCACCAAGAGCATGACCGGCCACCTGCTGGGCGGCGCGGGCGGCGTGGAAGCCGTGTTCACGGCACTGGCCCTGCGGGACCAGTTTGCCCCGCCCACCATCCATTACCAGCAGCCCGACCCGGAGTGCGACCTGGACTATGTGCCGAACGTGGGCCGCGCCCAGAACATGACCTACGCACTGAGCAACAGTCTGGGCTTTGGCGGGCACAATGCCTGCATCGCCCTGCGCAGATGGGAGGAGTGAGCCATGGCCGAACCCCGTACCGTGCGTGAAAACGCCAACACCCTGACCAGTGAGCAGATCGCGGCGATCCTGCCCCACCGCTACCCCTTTGCCCTCGTGGACCGCATCCTGGACTACGAGCCGGGCCAGTGGGCCATCGGCCGCAAGTGCGTGAGCCGCAATGAGGAATTTTTCTGCGGGCACTTCCCCGGCCAGCCGGTGATGCCCGGCGTGCTCATTCTGGAAGCGCTGGCCCAGACCGGGGCCGTGGCCGCCCTCAGCCTGCCCGAAAACAAGGGCAAGCTGGCCCTGTTCGGCGGCATCAAAAATGCCCGCTTCCGCAAGCAGGTCACCCCCGGCGACGTGCTCACCCTGCACTGCGAGCTGGTGGAACAGCGCGGCCCGGTGGGCGTGGGCAAGGCCTCGGCCTATGTGGACGGCAAATGTGCCGCCACCGCAGAGCTGACCTTCGTGCTGACCGACGCACAGTAAATCAAAACAAAAAAGGCTCCCCCTTGCGGAGGAGCCGGGACGCAGGCCTGCGGTGCGGGTCTGCGCTTTTTTATTCGGAATAGTGAGCCAGGAAGCGGCGGGTGCGCTCTTCCTGCGGGTGCTCGATGAGCTGCCGGGCCGGGCCCTGCTCCACCACCACGCCGCCGTCCATGAACAGGATGCGGTCGGCCACGTCACGGGCAAAGTTCATCTCGTGGGTCACGATGATCATGGTGGTCTTGCGGTCGGCAAGGTCCCGCAGAACGCGCAGCACCTCGCCGGTCAGCTCCGGGTCCAGCGCGCTGGTGGGCTCGTCGAAGCAGAGGATGTCCGGGTGCAGGGCCAGGGCCCGGGCAATGGCCACCCGCTGCTGCTGGCCGCCGGACAGCTGATGCGGGTAGTGGCCCGCCCGTTCCGACAGACCCATCTGGGCCAGAAGTTCCTTCGCCTGCTGCTCCAGCTGGGCGTGGATGGCCTTTTTGTTGGTCTTGTAGTCCGGGCGCTCCTTGGCCAGCAGCTCCCCGGCCAGCATCACGTTCTGCAATGCCGTATACTGCGGGAACAGGTTGAAGTTCTGGAACACCAGGCCAAAGTGCAGGCGCTTTTTGCGCACCTCGCTCTCCCGCTGGGTGGCGGGGTCGGCGGCGTCCCACATGGTCTCGCCGTTCACCTTGATGACACCGGTGTCCGGCCGCTCCAGAAAGTTCAGGCAGCGCAGCAGGGTGGTCTTGCCGGAACCGGACGAACCGATGATGGCCAGCGCCTCGCCCTGCTCCAGGGTCAGGGAAATATCCTTTAAAACGTGTGTCTCTCCGAAATCCTTCCCGATGCCGGAGGCTTCCAATAATGCCATGATTCAAAACCTCCTCAGCAGCGGAAATAATCCAGCTTTTTCTCAAGCCAGCCAAACAGCAGGGTGAGAGCCCCCACGAACACCAGGAAGAAGATCGCCGTGGAGAACAGCGGCCAGATCAGGCCCTTTGCGCTGTACTCCTTGGCCATCATGATGATCTCCTTGTTGGCGATGGTGTTGGCCAGCGAGGTGTCCTTGACCAGGGTGATGATCTCGTTGCCCATGGGCGGCAAAATGCGCTTGACCACCTGCAGCAGCGTCACCTTAAAAAAGATCTGGGTCTTGGTCATGCCCAGCACCTGACCGGCCTCGGTCTGGCCCTTGGGCACTGCCTCGATGCCGCCGCGGTAGATCTCGGAGAAGTAGCAGGCATAGTTGATGGCAAAGGCCACCACCGCCGCCACCATGCGGCCGCCGGAGCCGGAGGGCCAGGGGTTCGCCATGCCCAGCAGGCCGGGGCCCAGATAGATGACGATGATCTGCAGCATGAGCGGCGTGCCGCGGATGACCCACACAAAGGTCTTGACCGCGCCGGACAGCACCTTGCAGCGGCTCATGGAGCCAAAGGCCACCACAAGCCCCAGCGGCAGCGCAAACAGCAGGGTCAGGGCAAACAGCTCACAGTTGAGCAGGAACGCGCCGGAAAGGCGCCCAAGGATCACAGACACAACAACACACCCATCACATCAGATTTTTTAAACGGTCAACAGGCTCGCCCTCTCAGGCGCTTACGCGCCAGCTCTCCCAAAGGGAGAGCCAAGAACACAGCGGCAAGGCCCTTGCCTCCCCCTTTGGGGGAGGTGGCATTGCGCAAGCAATGACGGAGAGGGCGAGGACGCTAAAACCAACGTTATCCTTTTTATTTCTCAGTCCGCCAGGGCCAGATCGTACTTGTCGGCCAGGGCCTGCATGGTGCCGTCCGCCTTCAGCTCGTCAAAGGCGGCATCCACGGCGGCGGCCGCGTCGCTGCCCTTGCGGAAGGCCACGCCGTACTCTTCGGCGTTCAGCTCGTCCACGATCTTCAGGCTGGCGTAGTCGGTGCCCGCGCCGATCATGGCATTGGCCAGGGTCAGGTCCAGCACAGCGGCATCGGCGGTGCCGGCGGCCACTTCCATCAGGCAGTCGGTCTGTACGCTCTTGGAGACGTAGTCGGCCTTGGACAGGTTCTCGTCGCCCTGAATGGCGGCTTCACCGGCGGAACCGGCCTCGGCCACCACGGTCTTGTCCGCCAGATCGGCGGTGGAGGTGTAGTCGGTGCCGTCCTTCACCACAACGACCTGTGCGTTCTTGGCGTAGGCCTTGGTGGTGGCGGTGTTGGCCATGATGTCCTCGGTGAGGGTCATGCCGTTCCAGATGCAGTCGATGCTCTTGGCGTCCAGCTCCACCACCTTGGTGTCCCAGTTGATCTCCACGAACTCCGGCTCCACACCCAGCTTCTCGCACACGGCGGTGGCAAGCTCGGTGTCAAACCCGGTAAAGCTGCCGTCGGCGTCGGTGTAGTTCATGGGCTCGTAGACGGTGTAGCCAATGACCATCTTGCCCTTGCCCTTGATATCGTCCAGGTCGCTCTGTGCTGCGGCGGTGCTGCCGGACGCGGCAGAAGATGCAGAAGCGGCAGTGGAAGCGGATGCGGCACCGCCACAGGCGGCAAGACCCAGAGCGGCCACGCCGAAACCGGCGGCCATCAGAAAGCTGCGACGAGAAATGCGTTTCATATACAGGTTCCTCCCTCAATGTTCCACCGGGCTGTGCTCCGGCGGCTCCCTCTCATTTATCACTTTGCAGTGCTAAAGCGTTAAACTGTGGCTATAGAATACCTCATTCCGGGCCGTTTGGCAAGAGGAAATGCACAATTTTTGCAATCTGACGGTTCCGTCCGCCTGCAAAAGGGTGTTTTTGGCAGTTCTGTGCAAAAAAGAAACACAAAAAAGCCATCGTCTTTGCATTTCTGCATCAACGATGGCTTCATGTTGGAGCGGCCGACGAGGCTCGAACTCGCTACCTCCACCTTGGCAAGGTGGCGCTCTACCAGATGAGCTACGGCC
>ENA-UESG01001423-UESG01001423.1-human-gut-metagenome-genome-assembly--contig:-NODE-1423-length-15743-cov-2.965913_pt1 | contig 15743 bp, 11 predicted proteins | sample MGYA00243002_ERZ508003 | MGnify/ENA primary metagenome ERZ508003 (study PRJEB26167, sample SAMN06115514) | human gut metagenome | host: Homo sapiens | place: China:Shanxi | collected 2015-12-02... | reverse complement strand
AATAAAGTCAACGCCCAGGTCGGCGAGCGCGCGGATATTGTTGGCGTCCACGTTGCCCGAGCACTCGGTCTTGGCGCGACCGGCGATAAGCTCAATCGCAGCAGCCATGTCGTCGTGGGTCATGTTGTCGAGCATGATGATATCGGCGCCGGCCTCCACGGCCTCGCGTACCATGTCCAGGTTCTCGCACTCGATCTCGACCGTCGTGGTAAACGATGCATGGGCGCGCGCCATCTCGATCGCACGCGTCACGCCACCGGCTGCGTCGATGTGGTTGTCCTTGAGCATGACGGCCGTCGACAGGTTGTAACGGTGGTTGCTGCCGCCGCCGATCTCGACCGCAGCCTTCTCGAAGACGCGCATGCCCGGCGTGGTCTTGCGCGTGTCGACAAGCACGGTCTTGGTACCCTCGAGCACCGCGGCCATCTGGTGCGTATAGGTAGCGATACCACTCATGCGCTGCAGGTAGTTGAGTGCCACACGCTCGCCCGAAAGCAGCACGCGCGCATCGCCGCGCACCTGACCCACGTGGTCGCCGGCGTGTACCTCGTCACCGTCGGCAACATCAAACAGCACCGCGCTCTGCGAATCCAGCAGCTCAAAGGTGCGAGCGAACACATCCAAGCCCGCGATGATGCCATCGGCCTTGGCGATAAGCTCCACCGTGGCGGGACGCGCCGTGGGGCACACGCTCGCCGTGCTCACGTCCTCAAAGGTAATGTCCTCGCGCAGAGCCCGCAGAATCAGATCATCGACGACGAGCTTCATGGTAATGGGATTCATGGTCTACTCCTCCACGGCCTGCGTGCCGGCGGCACGGGCCAAATCATCGATTGCCAGGGTGTCGGCGCTCAGGGTGCGATGACGGCCATCGAGCGCGGGATCGCCCGCCTGCTCCACGGCCAGCGACTCGCCGGTACGCATGCGCCACGCGGCGCGACGACCCCAGACCAGCGCCTCGAGCAGGCTGTTTGATGCAAGGCGGTTCTTGCCGTGGACGCCGTTGCAAGCCGTCTCGCCCGCAGCGTAGAGCTCGGGCATCGAGGTGCGGCACGCCGCCCATAAAGTAGTGCTGCGTGGGTGTGACGGGAATGGGCTCGTCCAGGATGTCGCGGCCGTCCTCCAGGCAGCGCGCGCGGATGTTGGCGAAGTGCCCGGTCACCACGTCGCGGTCGACGGGGGCAAAGCTCAGCCACTCGTGCTCGGTGCCGTCGAGCTTCATCTGCTCGCGAATAGCGGCGGCGACCACATCGCGCGGCTGAAGCTCGTCGGTAAAGCGCTCACCGGCAGCGTTGAGCAAAATCGCTCCCTCGCCGCGGCAGCTCTCGCTGATTAGGAAGGTGCGACCCGGCTGCGGCGAGAACAGACCCGTGGGGTGAATCTGCACGTAGTCCAGGTGCTCCATCGTAATGCCATGCTCCTGAGCGATGTAGCAGGCATCGCCCGTGAGCTGCGGGTAGTTGGTCGAATGGTCGTATACGCCGCCGATGCCGCCCGTCGCCCACAGCGTGTGGCGGGCATGGATCTTAAACGGCTCGCCGGCATGCACGCCCTCGGCGGCATTTGCCAGCTCGTCGGCGGGACGAACCGAGTTGTCCTCGTCCACGGGAACGGCGACGACGCCGGTGCACACCGTGGCGCCGTCACGCTCGCCCGTCAGGATGTCGGTCATGGCCACGTGCTCCAAAATCTGCACGTTATCCAGCTTGCGAACGGCCTGGAGCAGCTTGGTTGTGATCTCCTTGCCCGTAATGTCGGCATGGAAGGCAATGCGCGGGCGGCTGTGTGCGCCCTCGCGGGTAAAGTCGAGGCTGCCGTCGGCCTTGCGCTCAAAGTCCACGCCCATGGCCAGCAGGTCGTTAATGACCGAGCGGCTCGAGCGGATCATGATGTCGACGCTCTCGCGGCGGTTCTCGTAGTGGCCGGCGTGCATGGTGTCCTCAAAGAAGGCATCGTAGTCCGAGCCTTCGGGCAGCACGCAGATGCCGCCCTGTGCGAGCATCGAGTCGCACTCGTCGACAGCGCCCTTGGAGAGCATGACCACGCGCGTGCTCGTCGGCAGATTGAGGGCCGCGTACAGGCCCGCCACGCCGCAGCCGGCAATGACGACGTCGCACTCCATGTCGGGGTATTGTTTGGTTTCCACAGAAATCCTCTCCCTTGTAATGTGGCATAAAGGACTGTCCCTCATGTCACATTGGCTTAGCGCGCCGCGTACTCGAGCATGCGGTCGAGCGTGAGCTTGGCCTGGTCGGCGGCCTCGTCCGACACGCCGATCTGCACCTCGCCCTCGCCCGTCTCCAGGCAGTGCACGAGCTTTTCGAGCGTGATGAGATCCATGTTGACGCAGGTGGGCTGCACCGCGGGGAAATAGAACTTTTTGCCGGTGCCCTCGCAGCGGCGCTCAAGCTCGTAGAGCACACCGCGAACCGTCACGATGATGAACTCGTTGGCGTCCGACTCCTCGGCGTACTTGATGATACCGGCGGTGGAGCCGATGTAGTCGGCCTCGGCAAGGACGTCGGCCTTGCACTCGGGGTGTGCCAGCACGAGCGCGTCGGGATGCGCCTCCTGCGCATCGACGATCTGCTCGACGGTGATGATGTGGTGGCGCGGGCAGTAGCCATTGTTGAGGATGACGTGCTTTTGCGGCACCTGCTCGGCTACGAAGCGGCCCAGGTTTTGATCGGGGATGAACAGGACGTGTTGCTGCGGCAGCTCGGACACAATCTTGACGGCGTTGGAGCTGGTGACGCACACGTCACTCCAGCTCTTGATCTCGACCGTCGAGTTGACGTAGCAGACCACGGCCAGGTCGTCGCCGTACTCGGCGCGCGCCGCGTCGACCGTCTCGCGCTTGACCATATGAGCCATGGGGCAATCCGCGCCCGGCTCGGGCAGCAGCACGGTCTTGGTGGGGTTGAGCAGCTTGGCGCTCTCGCCCATAAACTCCACGCCGCACAGCACGATGGTCTGCTGCGGCAGGCTCTTGGCAAGCTTTGCCAGGTAGAAGCTGTCGCCGACGTAATCGGCCACAGCCTGGACCTCGGGCGCCACGTAATAGTGCGCCAGGATCACCGCGTCGCGCTGGGTTTTAAGTTGCTGAATGGCCTCGACGAGCTCTGCGGGCACCAATGCTGCGCGCTCCGTTGCCGTCGTTGCCGATGCCAGGCCGGCCGCAATATCGCGTGCAAGCTCCGATGCATCCATGTTCGCGCTCTGTGCCATCAAGGCCCCTCTCTTTTGGCAAATCTTGGGGCTTTAGTATGACACCTAGGTTTACAGCTGACAAGACAGCTGTAAACCTAGGTGTAAAGTTGAAATAAAGATTCAATCATGCGGCAGGCCCATTTTCGAACTGACAAGTTAAGGATAGTCGAGCTTCGATAGCGCAGGAGGCATCTTTGGACGGCCGCCACGCATGGTCGACGGCATACCCGTGACCCAGCATTCGGGCCACGGCTTTGGCACCAAGAGCATCAAGTTCGCCGTGGAACGCATGAACGGCAACTGCCAGGTCCGCATTAACGGCGAGCGGTTTGAGCTGCGCGCTGTGATGTAAGGGCACGGGCGCGACGGATTTGCGTTCCGCGGGCGCGGCTCGCCCGCTCGGGGTCGTTTGTCGACGCGGCCTCACTACAACGGAGCAACCGCCGGGGCCAGCTGTTTGATGTATGCCCACATACGCTGCTTGGCGGCTTTGTCGGTGAGCGCAGCCTCAAAACCGTCGAGTGCAAGCACGCGACGGCCCTGCACATGGGCGACCAAGCCGGGCTTGAGCATGGCGGTATCAAAGTCGTCGATTGCCACGAGCATGTCGGCATAGGTCTCGCGCATGGTATCGGCCGCGCGATCGTCCAGCAGCAGGACCGCCTCGGGGTCCAAGGCCTCGAGCGCCTCGCGGAACAGCTCGCACGGCAGGCCCTCGCCTGTCGCAACCGCTCCGTCACCCGCGCCGGCAACACTTGCCAGCACGCAGAAATCCTCTGGCGCGTAGCCGATAGCGCCGAGCGCCTTGCGCAGCGCGGCACCATCCGGACCGGCGGCCAGCTCGCCGCCCGCACGCTCGGCATCGTCTAAATCACCTTTTACCAGCACAATCGGCGAGCACGCGTTGCCCGCGATACGCACGCCGCGACCCGCAAGCGATGCGAGCTCCTGCTCGGTCGCCTGGGCGATGGCTTCTTTTTTCTGGCTTTGTGACGTGGACATGCACTCTCCAATCGTTTGCATGCCCACCATTATATAAAAGAGCCGACCGCGAGTGCTTGCTTTGCGGACCGTTGGGTATAAGCACGGTCGTACTGAATTTTACGCGGCTGAGCCGCGTCGCACTATGGAGGTCACCATGGCTGACATTAAGATTACCCCCGAGAACTTCGATTCCGTCGTTAACGGCAGCCTTCCCGTGCTGGTTGATTTTTGGGCACCGTGGTGCGGTCCCTGCCGCTCGCTCTCGCCCATTGTTGACGAAGTGGCCGACGAGCTGGCCGGCAAACTTGCCGTCGCCAAATGCAACGTCGACGACAATCAGGACCTAGCCATGCAGTTTGGCGTTATGAGCATCCCCACGCTGGTTGTCTTTAAGAACGGCGAGGAAATCGACCGCTCCGTTGGTGCGCTGCCCAAGGCCAGGCTGCAGGCGCTGCTTGAGAAGCACCTGTAATACGCCGGTCATGTGCTGCCGTCCATGAGCGGTTTTGCGCCGCTCACCGGAGAGCCGGGTGCTGCGCCCGCGACCACGGATAGTATGGTAGTCACAAACAGCCCCCAGTGAACGGGTGCGGGTCAGACGGACTCGCACCCGTTTTCTTATGCGGCGATGCGCAAAGCGGGCGTAGTAGAATCTGAACCACTGATTAAACCCGTACAAAAGGAGACTTTCCATGCATGACGTCGGAATGAACATGAGCCAGCTTGCCATGAGCGTCAAGCAGGTCGACGACACGATCGAGCTCGCCCACGAGTGGAGCCATCAGCTGCTGCATGCGACCGAGAACTTTGACATGGAACGCATTGGCGCCAAGCTCGAGGCCGCCATGGCGGCACTTCACGAGGCGCACGACGCACTCGAGGGCTACGAGGAAGCCATCGAGGCCGACCATAACTCCGTTGGCTCCGTAAAGCTGGTGTAGCGTGGCCGAGCACGAGCACGCCTGCGATCACGAGCACGAGCATCCGCACGGGCCGACCGGCGACGTGGGCTGCCGTTGCAGCGGCTCCGCCTCAGAGCTGGTCCGTTTTTCGGTCACCGCGCCCGACGACCTGCTGCGCCGCTTTGACGAGCAGATCGCGCGCCGCGGCGACGTGGCCAACCGCTCCGAGGCAGTGCGCGACCTGATTCGCGCCTCCATTGCCAAGGAGCAGATGCGAACACCCGACGAGCAGGTCATCGGGTCGCTCACCATGATTTACGACCATCACACCGGCGACCTGACGCGCCGCCTGGACGAGGTGCAGCACGACTACACCGACGAGATCGTATCGACCATGCACGTGCATCTGGATCACCACAACTGCTTGGAGATTCTGGCGCTTAAGGGTCGCGGCGAGCGCGTCTACGAGCTGGCTGACCGCCTGCTGGGCCTGCGCGGGGTTAAACACGGCGAGCTCACCTGCGCCGCCACCGAGCAGAGCCTGGGGCTGTAACAGCACACATTTCAACGAAGGAGGGTCGCATGCGACATGCGCATATCCATGTAACGGGCATCGTGCAGGGCGTCGGCATGCGACCGTTTGTGTATCGCGAGGCCATGGCGCACGGCATTTGCGGCTGGGTGCTCAACGCGGGCGATGGCGTGCATATCGAGGCGCACGCTCCTGGCGAAGCACTCGACGAATTTGTCGCCGCGCTTTCCGAGCATGCACCCGCGGCGTCTCGCGTGGAGCATGTCGAGGTTGTGGACCTAGCACCCGGCGACTGGGACGCCGCTAACGAGCAGGGCTTTCGCATTGTGGCGTCGCAGGATCAAACCGCCCACACGACGCTCATCTCGCCCGACATCGCCACGTGCGATGACTGCCTGCGCGAGTTATTCGACCCCGCCGACCGACGCTTTCACTATCCCTTTATCAACTGCACCAATTGCGGACCGCGCTTTACCATCATTCGCTCGCTGCCCTATGACCGAGCGGCAACCTCGATGGATCGCTTTCCCATGTGCCCCACCTGCGCCGCAGAGTACGCCGACCCGTTCGATCGGCGGTTTCACGCGCAGCCCGATGCCTGCTTTGATTGCGGACCGCATATTACGTGGCGCGAGGCGGATCGCGGTGTTATGCCAACGGCGGTCGGCGCAACACCAGCCGTCGGCTCCACGCGCGAGACCAGCGATGCCATCATCGAACGCTGCGTCGAGCTGCTGGCAGGCGGCGGCATCGTCGCCATCAAGGGTCTGGGTGGGTTCCACCTGGCCTGCGACGCCACCAACGAACGAGCGGTGTGCGAGCTGCGCCGTCGCAAGCGTCGCAGCAACAAGCCGCTTGCCGTTATGGTGCGCGGCCTTGCCGACGTCGAGCGCCTGTGCCACAGCGATGGCGTTGAGCGCAACCTGCTGGTCGGAAGCGTTCGCCCCATCGTGCTGTTGCGCCGCCGCGCGGCCGGCAACGACGCCTACGGCTCCCCCGAGCTCGCGCCATCCGTCGCACACGACTTGCCCGAGCTCGGCGTCATGCTCCCCTACACCCCGCTTCAACATTTACTGCTCGCCGCGGCCGCGAAGCGCGGCATGCGTTCACTCGTCATGACCAGCGGAAACCCGAGCGAAGAGCCCATCGAGACCGACGATGCCCTTGCATGGGAGCACCTTGTTGCCGCCGGCATCGCCGACGCACTGCTCGGTAACGACCGCGCAATTCTCTCGCGCTACGACGACTCCGTGGTACGCGTGGTCGACGGCGACGTCATGCTCGTGCGTCGCGCACGCGGATATGCGCCGCAGCCGCTGTCGTTGCCGGCGCTCAACGGCACCACGCCCTGCGTGCTCGCCTGCGGGCCGCAGCAAAAAGCCACGATTGCACTCACGCGCGAAGGGACGAACGGCGAGGCAGCCTGTTTTGTGTCGCAGCATATCGGCGATGTCGAAAACGGCGCGACTTTCGATGCTTGGAACGCCGCGCGCTCGCGTCTGGAAAACCTCTTTGACCTGGCGCCTGCCGCCCTGGCATGCGACATGCATCCCGGCTATCTGTCGAGCCAATGGGCGCGCGAGCAGGCACGGGAGCACAATCTGCCGCTTATCGAAGTCCAGCACCATCATGCGCACATCGCGAGCGTAATGGCAGAGGCGATTGCCGCAGGCCGGCTTGCGCCCAATGCACGCGTCCTCGGCATCGCCTTTGACGGCACCGGCGCCGGCACCGATGGGACCATTTGGGGCGGCGAGTTTCTTGTTGCCAGCCTTGGCGGCTTTGAGCGCGCCGCGCATTTGCGCACCTGGGCGCTCCCCGGCGGGGCGGCCTCCGTGCGTGACGCCCGCCGCAACGCCTTCGCCTTGCTCAGTGAGCTCGGCCTGCTTGAACACCCGGGGGCCGAGCGGCTCTTGGGCGGCCTAGACGAGCAAACACGGAGCGTGACGGCAACGATGATCGAGCGCGGCATCAACAGCCCGCGCACCAGCAGCATGGGTCGATTGTTTGATGCCGCAGCCGCGATCCTGGGCATTTGCGGCCAGGCGACCTACGAGGGTGAACCCGCCATCGAGCTTGAGGCCGCCGCCTGGCGCGCGCTCGGCAGCGAAAGTATCTGCCCCACCGGCAATATGGCCAGCTTTTCCGTAACCGAATCATCCCGTCCGGACGACTGCCATGTTCTGAACTCCAGACCGCTTTTTGAGGCGCTTTTGGAGGGAATCGGGGCCGGCGTGCCCGCCGGCAGGCTCGCGCTCGACTTCCACGTCGCCGTCGCACACGCATCGGCCCGCATCGCAAACGAGATCTGCGCCCGTGAAGGCCTCGACACCGTCGTGCTCTCGGGCGGCGTGTTCATGAACCGACTTCTGCTCCAGCTCCTCACCCGCGAGCTCAAAAGCGCAGGCCTTACTGTCCTTGTCCCCCACACCGTACCCGTCAATGACGGCTGCATCGCCTACGGTCAGGCGGCGGTCGCAAGCGCTCGTCTTGCGCAGATCGCATCGCAGTAGCTCGCCCTCACACGCCACTGTGCCCAGCCGTCTCACAGGTGTAACGCGTTTGCTCGTGACTCCCGCGAGCGTTACCATCATCTGATGGGTAATTAGGCGCCTATCCAGCGCAAAACGTATAAAAGGGGAACATTATGTGCCTTGCCGTTCCCGGTAAAGTGGTCAAACGCGACGACGACCTTAAGGCGACCGTCGACATGATGGGCATCGAGCGCCCCGTTTCGTTGCGCCTCGTGCCGACGGCACGGGTAGGCGACTATATTCTCGTGCACGCCGGCTTTGGCATTCAGATTGTTGACGAGCAGGAAGCCCAAGAGACACTCGAGCTCGTCAATACCATGACCGAGCTGGCCGAAGAGGACCAGCTCGCCACCAACCCGGCCGAGGCATACTAGTGGCGGCGGCGCAGCCGGTTCGCTCCGGTATCGACTTTTCGGCATTTCGCGACCCCAAGCTGGCTCGCGAGCTCATCGATCGTATTCATGAGCTTGTCGGCAACCGCAGCATCAACCTTATGGAAGTCTGCGGCACGCACACCGTGAACATCGGCCGCTATGGCTTTCGTTCCATTATGCCGGCCGGGCTCAAGCTGCTGAGCGGCCCGGGCTGCCCCGTCTGCGTTACCGCCAACCGCGACATCGACCACGCAATCGCGCTCGCCAACATAGACGGCGCCATCATCACCACCTTTGGCGACATGATGCGCGTGCCCGGATCGTCCACCTCGCTCGCTGCACAAAAGGCGGCAGGGCGCGACATCCGTATCGTCTACTCCCCGCTCGACGCACTCGACATTGCCGAGCAAAACCCCGATCGTCCGGTCATTTTTATGGGCGTGGGCTTTGAGACTACGACGCCCACCATCGCCGCCGCTATCCTGGAGGCTGACGCGCGCGGGCTCCAGAACTTCTCGGTCTACTGTGCTCACAAGACCACGCCGCCGGCTCTGCGTGCGATCTCCAACGACCCCGAGACGACCATCGACGGCTTTATCCTGCCTGGTCACGTCGCTACCATCACAGGCCTGGCACCCTTTGGGTTTTTGGTCGATGAGTTCGAGACCCCCGGCGTAGTCACCGGGTTTGAGCCGGTCGATATCTTGCAGGGCATCTGCATGCTGGTCCAGATGATTGTCGAGCACAGGCCCGCAATCGACAACGCCTACCGCCGTGGCGTCAATGCAGACGGCAATCCCGTGGCGCGCCAGCTGGTCGAGCAGGTATTTGAGCCGCGCGACACCACGTGGCGCGGGCTGGGGCCGATTGCCGGCTCGGGCCTCGTCATTCGTCCCGAGTTTTCGCACTTTGATGCCAGCATGCGCTTTGACGTGCCCATCGAGCCGACGGTCGAGCCACGTGGGTGCCGCTGCGGCGACGTGTTGCGCGGAGCCATTACGCCGAGCGACTGCCCTCTGTTCGGCCACGCTTGTACACCCGAGCATCCCGTCGGCCCGTGCATGGTGAGCTCCGAGGGCAGCTGCGCAGCACACTACCGTTATCGCGACTAGCCCGAACGCACCCGCACGCCGGCACCACCCACGATTGGAGTTTTGGATATGTCCCATAGTGCCACCGATAGCACTGTCCTGCTGGGCCACGGCTCGGGCGGGCAGATGATGAAACGAATCATCGATGAGGTCTTTCTGGATGCCTTTGGGTCGCCCGAGCTGCTCGAGGGCAACGATGCCGGCGTCGCCGCGCTGCCCGCGAGCGGGCGCATCGCCATGTCGACCGACAGCTTTGTCGTCTCGCCGCAGTTCTTCCCCGGCGGCAACATCGGCCGCCTTGCCATATGCGGAACCGTCAACGACGTCGCGACCTCGGGCGCCAACGTGCGCTACCTGTCGTGCGGCTTTATCCTCGAAGAGGGCTATCCCATGGAGAAGCTCCGCCAGATCGTGCAGACGATGGCCGAAACGGCGCGTGAGGCGGGCGTGGCGATCATCACCGGCGACACCAAGGTGGTCGAGCGTGGCGGAGCCGACGGCGTCTACATCAATACCGCCGGCGTGGGCGAGATGCCCGCAGGTGTGACGCTCTCCGGCGCCAACTGCCAACCCGGCGATGTCATCCTGGTATCGGGCACATTGGGCGACCACGGCATCGCTATCATGAGCCAGCGCGAAGGTCTGGCGTTTTCGAGCACGATCGAAAGCGACGCCGCGCCGCTCAACCATCTGATCGCCGACGTGTTGGCCGCAGCGCCCGGCACGCGTTGCTTCCGCGACCCCACACGCGGCGGCCTGGCATCCACGCTCAATGAGTTTGCCCAGGCCAGCGGTGTTGCCATGGAGGTCGACGAGGATGCCGTGCCCGTGCGCCCCGACGTGCAGGCCGCCTGCGAAATGCTCGGCTACGATGTGCTGCAAGTGGCAAACGAGGGCAAGATGGTTGCCGTTGTGCCGGCCGAGCAAGCCGATGCCGCGCTGGCGGCCATGCGCGCCGCCCGCTACGGAGAGAACGCCGCCATCATCGGCCGCGTGCTGCCGCTTGCCGAGGGCGCCCGTCCCGCCGTGCGCGTACGCACCGGCTGGGGCTCGACCCGTATCCTCGACATGCTCGTAGGAGAGCAGCTGCCGAGGATTTGCTAGCGGCTGCTCTGCAAGCTGCTCAGCATCCGGCCACAATCGGCCCGCCCATTTTCACTGGGACGTTGGCCCACTCAAACTGCGAGGAGATGGAAGGGCCCTCCTGCCGAGCTGATCGGCAGGAGGGCCCTTCGCTTTGCAAGACCATACTCCTTGCAGTATTTACCTGGTAGGCAGAGGCTCGCTACGCCGCGCGGCGTTTGGTGTAGACAAACCAGCCGCCGACGGCCCCGATACCGACGATGCCCACGGCAACGCCAGCGATAGCAAAGCCGTTTGGACCCGCGTCCGCAGCCTTGTTGGCGGCGCCGGCGCTCAACGCGGCGGTCTTGCCGGACGTGCCCGACTTTTTGCCGCTCTTGTCTGTCTTACCGGCGACGGAAGACTCCGTCAAATCCTTCTTGCCGGATTCAGCCTCGTCCTTGGAATCGCCAGCTGCCTTGGCGCCCTCGCGCGAGGAAGCACCGGCCATCTTGGCGGCCACAGGAGCCATTACGCCCGCAAAACCGCCGGTCCCGTTGCCGGCACCGCCGTCCGACCCGGCACCCGGCGTCAGGACGCCCGGCGCCACCGTGGGCTTCTGCGGGTCCTTGCTGCTCGAGCCCTTGCCCGCCGTCACGGCCGTCTTCCAGGCAATCGTCTCTCCCGAGGAGACACGATACGTCGTGAGCGCGCGGAGCGCCTGCTCGGTCGCCATGGCGTTGGCCGCGCCGCCCTTGCTGTGCGCATAGCCGTTGCCTCCGTCCACGCGGTACAGGTCCAGCGCGCAGACCACGTTGGTCACAGCATTTGCAAACCCGTTGACGGGGTTGGCCGGGTCTCGGTCGAGCGAAAGCAGCGCGAGGATCGTCTGGGCATTGGCCTCGGCAGAGCCGAAGTCACAGGTACCCGCGCTCATCTTGCCCTTGAGGTAGGAGAGGCCGTTCTCGATGGCGGCATCGACCTTGGTGTCGCCCGCATAGGGCGCCACGGTCTGGATCGCCATGGCCGTCAGGTCCACGTCGCCCAGCCGCGTACCTTCCACAGCGTCGCCGCTACCGAGGAGCTCACAGACGGCGTCCACGAGGCTCGCGCGCGTCCAGGCGGAACCGGCGGGTGCATCCGAGCCGCTCGCATTGAGCGCCATCAGCGCGAAGATTTTCTCGTTGGCGCGCATCATATCGGTGCGACTGCAAATGAGCTCGACCAGGTTGACGCCGTCATAGTCGGTGATGTCCTCGCCGATGGCGGAGATAGCCAGCGCCACGCGCTCGGTCTCGGTCAGAGCGCAGGTCGCGCTCCCCCACTCGGCCTTGTGCTCGGCCAGCGAGGCATGGTAATTGTCGAGCAGCCCGGAATCGATCGTGCGGCCCGCCTTGGCAAAGTCGTAAATCTCCCACTCGTCGCCGTACTGGAAGGCGTCAGAGCTGCGGTGTGCGTCGATGAACGCAGCAGCAGCATCGATGCCCGCCGAGGCGGACTCACTCGTAGCGGGGCTCGCGGCCACGCCGGCCACGGTGATGGTAAGCGTCACGGGCTCGGCGCCGGCGGTCGCGTCTACCGGCGTACCCGTCGCGATCACCGTGCCGGCCGAAAGCGCCGTCACCGTGTAGTCACTCGAGGCCACGTACAGGCCGTCATCGGGAGCGCCGTCAACGTGCTTCCAGGCACCCTTCTCGTTGCGGTCGATGCCCACGATACCCGAGGCGTCCTTGCCGTCGAGTGTCTTGAACGTCCAGGTGAGGCCGGGTTCGGTCACGCTCCAGCCGTCCGCGTCGTTCTTGCCGGTAAAGGCCAGGTCGAGCTTTTGCGCCGAGCCGGCCTTGAGGTAGAGGCTGTCCGTGCCGGCCGTCACGCTCGCAAGCGGATTTTGGTAAGCATAAGTCACGTCGCACGACGCGCTGATGACCTTGCCATCGGCGTCCGTGTCGGGCAGCGTCGCGGTAAACGTGGTGGTGCCAGCCTTGTACGCCGTGTAGCCGATCTCGCCCGCGGTGGTGTAGGCCGCCACGGCAGGATCGCTGCTCGTCACGGTAAAGTTGTCGCGGTTGGTGGCGTTGTCGGGCGCCACCACCGGGCGTGCGTGATCGGTCAAAAACGCGCCGCGCTCGGAGAGTGGGCTGCGGCCCTGCAGGTAGACGGTGGCGCCGTCCTCGTTATAGCCCATCGAGATGGACGTGGCGGCCACGGCTTCGGACGTCAGCGTCACGCTCTTGGAGCCGGCGCCCGCAGATGCGGCGTCGCGCGGAGTAACGGTAATCGTGGCACTGCCGGCATGCTTGAAATAAAAGCAGGCCGAGTAGTCGTTGCTGTAGATGGTCGTAGGATCGCTCGAGGCAAAGTGGAAGCGGCTGAACGAAACGGGCACGTACTCGCCCTTATCGGCGTCGACGTAATGCACGCGAATCTCGAGGTTGCGCACCTCGGAGCCTTGGACGGTAGCCGCACCATCGGTCACGTTGCTCACGGTGCCGTCGGAGGCACGATACCACAGCTCAAAGTCGTCGAACTGTTTGGCCTTGGCCTTGATCTTGATGGTAGCCACGGTCTGCTCGGAGCCATCGGCCTTGTGCTCGGTGGCGGTCACCGTGCCGGTAGCGTTGTCGTAGACATAGAGCTCTCCCGTGGACTCGTTGATGCCGATGTTGCCGCGGTTGGCGTCATCGGTGCCCCAGGTGATGGTGCTCGTGGCCGGGACGCCCTTAAGTGCAAAGACGCCAAGTTTGCGAGAGGCGTTCACAGCGTCCGGCGAAACCTCGAGCATATGGCCGGCAACCGTCTGGCTGGTGCCGTCGTTGGCCGTGAAGCTCACGGTGTAGGCGTCGTCGGGCGTGGTGTCCTCGGGCGCCTGGTAGCTGTTGCCCGAGCCAAAGACCGGCGTGCCTTTTTTATCGATACCCCAGCTGATGCCGTTGGCGCCGCAGTTGGCGTTGATAAGATCGGCGAAGGCATCGGTGGCCATGTCGGCGGGGTCGACGGCATAGGAGTTGACGAGCGCCGAGGCGGGAGCGTCCATCTTGTTGGTGAGGAATGCGCCCCAGTAGGTGTTGACGAGCTGGCCCGCGCTATAGGTCGCGAACAGCGCGCCCGCTGTACCCTCGGAGGTCGACACGCAGTTGGACACGATGCCGCCGTCGAGCGTACGCGCAAAGCCCGCAACGCCCTTGCCGGTCACACTCGTGGAGCAGTTGAGCACGGCACCCTGAACCTTGTTGCCCAGGGGGCCGAACGCCTTGCCGTCCGTCGCCTGCTTGAGTTCACCGGAAAACGAGATGTTCTGCACCACGCCCGTGGAGGCAACGCCGTCCATGAGCGACTTCACGCCGCCACCGTTGACGAAGGTGATGGTGTGGCCCTGGCCGTCGAGCGTGCCCGCGAGCATGCCCATGGGGGCAAAGAACCAGCTGTCATCGATGGTGATGTCGTTGTCGAGAACGTAGTAGGCGTCGGCGTCGGCGGGTTTGAACTTGTTTTCGAGGTCGCTCTGCGAGCTCAGGTGCACTACGTTCTGCGGCTGAGCCACGGGCTCGGTGGGCTTGGGCTTCTCGAGCGCGGCAATGGCATCGGTGAGCGTCTTGGTTGCGGCGTTGACCTCGGCCTGCTTGGCGTCATCGTTGGCGTAGACGTCTTGAGCGCTCACAAGGGCCTCAGCGAGCTTCGACCAGCTCTCGGCCGTGTAGTCGCCCTCGACCTTGGCGCTGGCATCGTCGATGGCGGCCTTGAGGGCATCCTTGTTCACGACGACCACGGCGCTGCCCGAGACCAGCACGGGAAGGCCGCCCTGTGCAGACCAGCTAAAGCCGGTGGCGGGGGCGTCGGTGTTGAGTTTGTCGACCGAAGCCTGGCTCTTGAGCTCGTCGGTCGAGATTTTGGTGCCGAAGGAAGAATCAACCTTGTAGCCGCACGCCTGATCGCCCGCAGTGAATAGATTGTTGGCCACGGTGCCAGACTTATACCAGGCAACGAGGCCGTAGCCGCCAAAGGGCATGCCGCTGAGACTGCCGGCGTAATACGAGTTGAGCACCGATCCGCCATCGAGCTTGCCTACGAGACCGGCAGCGTCAGCGAAAGTCAAATTGCCGTCAGAGGGGCTTGCCGTCGACCAGCACATTTGCACGGTGCCCGAGCATGTGGAGGCGATAGGACCGTCGGTGCCAGAAATCGTCATCGAACCCGACACGCCCAGATTCTGCACCGTGCCAGTCACGCTCTTCGCAAGTGCCTTGCCGTTAAGCACGATGCTGTGGCCCTGGCCATCGAGCGTGCCGGCCACGGTCTCGATCTGCTGGTCGGCGCCAAGACTGATATTCGCCGCGAGCTTCACGACAGCCCCGGCCTCGATGATGGTGGGCAGCTCATCGGCAGAAGAGACCATCACAGTCTCGCCGGCCTTGGCGACACGCACGTCACGCGCCTGCTGAACATCGGCGTCGTCATCGTCAACGTTCACCGCGGCGGCGTTCTGCCCGTCCGCACTCAGCATGGCGGCAAGCCCCTCATCGGCAGACGGAGCAACGTCGGATCTTGCCTCGTCCGCCGACGCCTCGGCGCCTTCAGCACCCGTCTGCTCGTCCGCAGTGAAACTCGTCTCGTCGGCATTCTCGGCAGCATCCGCCTGCTGCGAGGCCTGGGCCTGCGCCTGCACAGCGATTTCTGCCATGCCCTCGGCAAATGCTGACGTACCCGGCATCGACCAGACGAGTAGCACCGAGAAAGCAGCGGCTCCCAGGCGCTTGAGCATAATGTTTTTTCGCGTCACCCGTTCTCCTTCTTTCGCGAACTTGCAATAGAGCCGTGGCGAAGAAGGCGGGGCAGGCGATGCCCCGGCAGCACAAAGGCGCACGTCAGCCACCCTATCGGCAGCAAAACGTACGCTCAGCAGCACCCCTTGTAGACCGGAATCCAGCGGCAAACAGAGAGGCCCTCGGTTTCGAGAAGAGCACGGGCAGGTAATCTGACTCGCGGGCGCGCCCGCACACAGTAACCGCCTTGCTCGGGATTCTCACCCGATTCCCCTTTATGCACTCGCGCGCACC
>ENA-UESG01001420-UESG01001420.1-human-gut-metagenome-genome-assembly--contig:-NODE-1420-length-15771-cov-4.421562_pt1 | contig 15771 bp, 14 predicted proteins | sample MGYA00243002_ERZ508003 | MGnify/ENA primary metagenome ERZ508003 (study PRJEB26167, sample SAMN06115514) | human gut metagenome | host: Homo sapiens | place: China:Shanxi | collected 2015-12-02... | reverse complement strand
TAGAAAATGGAATCTATGAAATCACCTTTGCGTTCCAGCTTGGACAACACATCGTTGAGAGTGTCGGGAAAGTACGGCCCGCCCGCGGCTGCTCCATAGTCAAGGGGAACATCGTCACCACCTCGGAACAGCTCGTGATAGCGCTCTTTTCGCTGGTGGTTGGCATTCAGACGGTCATACCACGCAACGAGATTTTCAAAATCCCAGATGGTACGGGCGGAGTCCTCTAATCGTTTCAGAGCCTGCGCCCGAAGCTGCTGTCAGAAGAAATTGAAGCAGTAAAAAAAGTATCTGGCACATGAGTATCAAATTTACACAGAAGTCACATCTACCCGCGCGGGAAAAAACTGAACGAAAGCATATTTCAGGAAAAGAAACAACTGTCTGAGGAAGCGGTCAAAGTAATCAGCGAGACGATTACCGAACAGCAAAAGCAGATGGAAACAGCAGTTGGTTCAGCAGCGAGGGCAAGATAACTCTCTTGGAGCGGAAACACCGGGTATGAGAGACGACGGGCTGATCGGACATCAGGTAAGTCTGGATCGGAAACTTGGCTTGCTTGCTTCCGCCCAGCAAGGACTCACCGGGGTCAACTCTACCATCAATGTACTGGCTGAGCAATACCCAACTCTTTATTCCTATGCGTCCATGCAGCATTTTCAGCAGGATATTTTTGACGCAGAAGAACACTTACAAGCGGCGAGACAGTTGTACAACTCTAATGTATCTTTGTATAACCAGAGAATTAACACATTTCCTTATCTGCTTTTAGCAAAACTTTATGGTATGAAAAAAGCAAAGTTTTATACTGTGGAAGACAAGAAAAAAGACTTTAAGGAGCAGTTTTGAGAAGAAAGGAAAAAAGATGTATAAAAATGGTGGAACAAAATATCAGCGGTGTCAAGCTGGAACAGTTGCGACAGAACGCTGTTAAAAAGCATAAGATTCTGCGGAAGCTGCTCCCGGTGTGCCTGATTTTATTTATAGGATTGACACTGGTGAAAAACCGATTTTTGTTTGTCTCTATCAGCGAATATGGCTTTGGAGACCCAGCAACTCAGGGGGTCTTTTGGGGTCTGATCGGAGGCATGATGCTCAGTGTGATTTTTGCGGGTGCTGTTTTTGGTTTTTACTATATGCTGGTCTATAAAAAAGCTTATGACCTCTTTTGTATCAATTTCAAAAACAAATATGTGTTGGACACTCTCCGACAACTGCCGGATTTTTCCGAACTGCGCTACAATGCAGGAGGCGGTCTTTCTTATGAGGAAATGAACCGTTTAAAGTTAATCCCCGGAGGCCAGTCGGTCTTTTATCAATCGTCGGATGAACTGTCCGGCAAGCTGGATGGAGTCCCCTTCCGGGCTGTCAATGTCTGCACTGGCGAAAAAGTTTCCGCAAGAAGTTCTACCCCCAAAATTCTATTTGAGGGACAGGTCATAAAATAGGGTAGGGAAGCTCGCACTTCCCGTACCCTTATTTTTTGTGCTTTTTGCGATAGAGGCGATTATGCGCCTGCTTGGCTGCCTTCGGTAGTATTGCCGCTGCCGGATTCGCTGCTGTCGGAGCCGCCGCCGGTGGTGCTATTGGGGGTGTAGGTAGGTCTATTGGTCACGCTTTCGTAAGCCCAATCCGAGCCGGGCGAGCCATACCTAAACCAAAGATAGTATTCTACGCCTGATTCAAATTTGCTCTTGTCGAAGGTTACCGAATAATCGCCATCGTTCCCGCGAGTAGCTGTGGCTTTAATTGTTGCCTTTTCAATGTCGGCTGCATTGACACTTGTCTTTGCCAATGCCACCTCGACCTTGGCATTTTCCGGCATATTCTGTGTGTGGATGGTGAATGTTGGATTGCCGGTTGTCGGATCAACAGCAGGATACACTCCTGTAAATGCGGGTGTGAGTACATGTACCGTCATGTTACCCAGATTCAATGTGTCGGTCGGCAGATACCAGCCGAGAGTGTTTTCCTTCAACTGCAATTTGCTTGTGTCAATGGAAATATTCGGCAATTTCCCGTCGCTGAATTTAGGGACAAGGGAGTTCTCGTTCCATACGCCGCCCATACCGCCGGTTGTAACGGAAACAGTCACATTCAGTCCTGTAGGGCTCTGTTCAACCTTATCCACGTGGATAGACTTGAGGCTGACTTCGTTATTAGTTACATTCGTATTACTATCAGCCATCGTTACACAGTCGTTGGGCACGGATTTGATTGCATCAGCACCCTTCAGGGTAATCGGAACAACGCCTGTGAATTTTGTAGCGCTTGTAGAGGAAGACGTACCATCGCTTATAGCCGTAAATTGCGGGGCATCGGTCTGTAGGGCTGCGCTGATCGGTGCGCCGATGGTAGCGGTGTATTCGCCATTTTCGCCCAGCTTGCCGATTTCCTTGTTATAAAAATCCGTTACCGTAACAACGAATTGAACCTCTTTCGGTTCATCCGGTGCTTTTATTACCTTTGCTCCCAAGCTGTAGAAGGCGTTTGTGCCTCTGACGTCCTTCCCTATTTCGATATAATCTCCAATATTACCGGTTTCACTCTGGTTTTTCCACTGGGCTTCCCACGCAAAGTGCAGAGATGTATTATCGAAATTAAACTGGTCTACAAACTTATAGACGTAGCCAAATTTCAACGGCTGCTTGTAGGAGCTATACGGGGCATCCGAATTTCTATCCTCAGACACAACGTCTTTTACCTGCTGCAGGATATATGCATCTGTGGTGGTGTTTGTGCCTATTTTGATTGTACCCTTGAATGCAGTTATCGCAACTTGCAGTGCATCTGCCGCGGCTTTGCATGCCTTCTGGGATGCAAAGCCAGTATTTTCTGCGTCCCTTGCGTTGCTGATTGCAGTCTCCAAGGTATTCTTTGCTACGCTTGTCGTAAATCGAACGCCCTCCGTGACTGCATTGGCAGCCTTGTCTGTAATCAGGATTTTTTCCTTGTCCGTTGCGGCTACCTTCTCATCGGTTGTCGTGTTATTGAACACGGCATTAGCCGCCGTCAGCGCCGCCGTAAGCTCCGTCTTATCCAGCGGGTGTACGGTTACGCACGCCTTTGCGGTCAGCGTGCCGTTGTAGGTATAGCCGCTGGGTATGGTTACGGTGGTCGTTGCCTTGTAGGTTGTGTCTGCCGTAGGCGTTGCGTTATACTTTGCTTCTTCGCCATCCGCCCATTTCCACTCTGTCACGGTCGCGCTGATGGTCTTGCCGTTCTTGAGGTTCAGCGTAACGGTCTTAGGGATCGCTGCCAGCGCTTGATCTGCGGTTTTCTCGCCGTAAGGCACATTGAGTGTTACCTCCTCAGCGCCCGTGATCTCCTTCGAGGTCGTGCTGCTGCCGCCCGTACTCGTGGAGCCGTTCTCCTTGGGGGCTGTCGCGCCGTTGGAGGTATCCTTCTTGCGGATATCGAGGTTCTTATCGAAGGTTACGCCGCTGGCGGAAACGTCCAGCAGGTCGATCCGACCCTTGCCTGTCAGCTTGATCTTCGCATCCGTGTTTAGCTCATTGACCGTCGTGCCCTTCTTGATCTCGATTTCCGCGCCCTTCGCGTCCTCATCCACGATCAGCTTCTCCACATCGCCGCCGAGAATCAGGTCAGCCTGATTTTCGATGCGTAGCTGCTTTGCGGGAACATCGATCCGCGTCGTTTTGCTCAGATCGCCATCGCCGGCAAGGATGATCTCGCCGATCTCGTCCTTGTAGGAGCTGCTCTGCGTGATGTGCGCCGCCAGATCGATCAGCAGCTTGCGGATATCCGTATCGCCGACCAGATGCAGATGCACGCCCTCCTTGAGCAGGCGCGCCTTGCCGCGCACATCGACATCCTCCAGCGTAACGGTGTTCGAGCCGCCGCCCTTGACGATCAGATCGCCCTTGATGGTGACATTGCGCAGCGTAACATCGCCATTGCCGACGGATTTTGCGATGGTCACATTGCCATCGACCGTCTGATTTTTCAGCGTCGTGCCCTTATCCTCGATCACAACATCGTCAGAGGTGGTCTTGGTGGTGTCGGTGGTGGGTGTGGTAGGCTGTGTCGGCCGGTACGCCGTGCCGCCCAGCATGCGGTTGAGCGAGGATACCGCCTCGGCTCTGCTGATGGAGGCGTTGGCGCCAAAGCTGCCGTCGGGATAGCCCGTCATATAGCCAGCCGCAACGACTGCGCCCACGCTGCCCCGCGCCCATGCGGGAATGGAGCCGATATCCGTGAAGCGATATGCGCCTGCCTCATTTGCGCTCAATCTCGCCGCGTTTGCAATCATCACAGCCGCCTCGGCACGGGTAATGGTGTTGCCCGGCTTGAAGCTGCCATCGCTGTAGCCCTTGACATAGCCCGCCGCAACGGCTCTCGCTACGGCGCTATAGAACCAGCTGCCGTTTTTTACATCCGAAAAATTGATGCTACCCTCCGACCAAAAGCCCTTTGCGTTATTCATCAGCGTGACAAATTCCGCGCGGGTGATGGTGTTGCCCGGCTTAAAGGTGCCGTCCTCATAGCCTTGGATCAGGCCCTTGCTCTGCCATTGCGTGATGACGCTTTCCGCCCAGTGCCCGGCGATATCGCTCGGCGCAGCCATGGCGGGCACGCTCGGCACGATCATCGCAGCCGTCAGTGCCAATGGCAGAAGTTTGTTGATGAAATTCTTCCCCATTTCGTTCCCTCCTTTGATTCAATAAAAACATTTGTTCTCATAGATGTGTCGAGATCCGCATCCCCATACGAAGATCAGGCGATTCCTGCTGCCGCAGGGACTGTATTTTTTTCTATTCTATCATTGTTATGTGAATTTTGCAATTGAATCGCCATTTTGTAAAGAAATATTTGGATTTGGAGGGAATTTATCCTCTCTTTTTTGGATAAAATTCCGCTTCGGAGCAATACTAGCGGAAAAGGAAAAGGAGATGGGAGTTTGAATTGGAATGCAATTTTGATGGGAACACAGATCGCCTTTTTTGTCTGGGGGCGTATTATTTTTTCAAAAGTAGCCGCAAGCGCAGCAAAATCAAGGAATTGACCTTCGAAGATAACGTTGTGGAGCAGGACAGGCTGGCATGCATGTGGGAGGAGGGGCTGACCGATCCACTAGCCGAGCAGACCCGCCACAAGGCGCTGACGGAGATCATCGGGCAGGAGAAGGCGATTCGCGCCCTGCGTGCGGCGCTCTGCGATCCCAATCCGCAGCATGTCCTCATTTACGGACCGCCCGGCGTGGGCAAAACGGCGGCGGCGCGGCTGATTCTGGAGGAGGCGAAGGCGCGGGAGGAATCCCCCTTTCGGCAGAAGGCAAAATTTGTGGAAATTGATGCGACTGCCCTGCAATTTGACGAGCGCAACATTGCCGATCCGCTGCTCGGCTCTGTCCATGACCCGATCTATCAGGGGGGCGGGGGCGTTCTGGCAGGTGGGCATCCCCCAGCCCAGACCGGGTGCGGCGATGTTCCTCGCGCTCTATTCGGCTTATACGGAAACGCCCGTGCCAAATACGCTGGCGCTGACCGGCGAGATCGGTCTGCATGGGCAGATTCTGCCCGTGGGCGGGGTGGAGGATAAGCTCGAAGCCGCACAGCAGGCGGGCGCGACCCTCGCCCTCATCCCGCAGGAAAACTGGCGGGAGGTCTATCGGGAGATTGAGGTCGTCCCCGTCGGCGATGCGGAAACGCTCCTGCGGCGGGTTTTCCCGCCCGGCGAGGGGGCGACGCTCTCGGAGGGCATGGAATTTCTGGTGGGACAGGAGATCGGATAACAAATCGAAGAAACGGCGCAAATGCATGATGATTTGTCGCAAAAAGAAGGATGCTTTTGCCGGAGGAAAGTTCCATCCTTCGGTTTTTGGCAAACGGCGTTGTATCTCCAAGCGGGCAAAACCGATCCTTTCCCTCTGCGACGGCAGAAAATAGACAAGTTCTCATTTCTGCCGTTGCCAAGGGGGCGGTCGGCATAGTATTATGAGAGATAAGTGCGCCGCCCTGTCGATTTTCGCGGTCGGCGCTTGCGGAAAAACACCATCAAAGACGGGTCAAAGGGCAGCTTTTCGTCATCATAGCCAGGATACCCGCAGAAATACTGAAGATATGGGTTCTCCTGAATCTGAAGCGCGGTTTCCTCGTCAGAATAGCCATACTCCGCCTGAATGATGCAGGCTCCCAAGGCCAGACGCAGCGGTTTAGGCACATTGCCTTTCCGGTTGGTGAATAGGGCGGCGTAGTGCTTCTCGATCTCCGGCCAGGGGATCGTCTGGGCTTTCTTTACCCAACGGTTGCTTTCCTTCAGATTCATGCCCACCGGCTGTTTGAAATCCGCCAGGCTGATCTGGCCGTTGCTGTAACGATACATAGTTGCCCTCCAGGTGCAAGGTTTTTGCTGGATTTTTGCCAGTTCTCTTGCTCCAATTATACCACAGATCGGCTTCTATGGATTGAAATATAAGGCTTTTTCTATTATTCAGTGCACATTAGATACTTCCTGCAGGATTCCAACAAACGCTCTGCTGCACGCTCGCTTTTGGCAAGCATCACGATGTCATCTGCATACCGTACCAGCTTTACCCCTCTGCGGTTCATCTCCCAATCAAATTCATTGAGGTAGATGTTTGCCAGCAGAGGAGATAGCGGCCCGCCCTGCGGCGAACCCTCCTCGGTTTTGCAAATCACACCATTCTCCATCACTCCGCTTTTCAGATACTTCTTTATTAAGCGCAGTACACGCATATCCTGTATCTGTTTGTGCAATAGATTCATGAGCTGTTCGTGGTTCAGCGTGTCGAAATATTTGGACAGGTCTACCGATACGGCGTATCTGTACCCTTCTTCCCCATATTCCTTTACCTTCTGAATCGCCTGTTGGGCACTCCGTCTCGGACGGTAGCCGTAACTGCTGTCTGAGAACAGCGGTTCCCAAATGCTTTGCAGCTTCTGTGCGATTGCCTGCTGAATCACACGGTCTACCACCGTGGGGATTCCCAGCTTTCGCACTCCGCCATCTGGTTTCGGGATTTCCTTTCGCCGTACCGGGCTGGGCATATAGCTTTCATCTCGGATACTCCGCAAAAGTTCTTCCCTGTGTTCCTTTAACCACGGCAGGGCGTCCTCTACGGTCATTCTGTCAATTCCCGCTGCTCCGTGGTTCCTCTTGACCCGCTTGTAAGCTCTGTTTAGGTTATTCCTGTCCAGTATTGCTTCCAGCAGGTCGCTTGCACCGTCTCGTTCTCTCCCTTCTCTGCGGTCAGTGCTCTGCACTTCTGCATACCCTTCGTGTTCCACACTATCTCTTTGCAGGAAGCCCTCGTTTCCTTGGTATTCTGCGTTCAACACACTGACCTCCTTCCGGTCTGTACTTGAGACTTACGATTGTTCGGCCCTTCCCTTAAAAAAAAATCAAGGTACTATGGCCTCGGCTGACTTCTTGCAGTTCGTTGTTACTGCGGCTTTCGGATTTCCTACTTCCCGTCTGCAAGACCTCCCCGGGTAAGAACAACAACTTTCCTCCTATGTAACCGCCACATTTACCGCACGGGATTCGGGCAGCATTGGACTTTGTGTTGTTTGGCACACTCGTCCGTCCCTGTGCGGCCTACTATGTGATTTCTGTTCGTCGGTTCAGGAGTTTGCCCGCCATGGCTCCTCACCTTGGCATCCGGCTTCCTTCAGATTCCACCTCACGATGGACACCCTTGCCTTCGGCTAACGCTTCCTACTGCCGAGCGCGTAGTGGTCTTTCACCACCTAGTTGTTGCCCATGCCGGGCGCACCAAAGAGAAGAAAACGGTGAAAAGTCCTTAAAATAACTTTTCACCGTTTTCCTTATGCATATTTGCTTTGTTGCTCGGGATGGAGAAATGCCATTTTTTACGGACAGGAAGATGGGGATTCGCCCAAGGGGGGCGTTGAAAGTCTGACCGCTAACTGAGGCGTACACTCCGCCTTGGATCGTGCGGAGGCCAGGAATACATTTGACAATCTTGCAATATCTGCCATAGTAAGTCATTCCTGTTTCATAGGTCACCTCGTTTTTCTCCTATTATAAAGGATGTGAAAAAGATAGCAGATAATACAATAAAATTCAAGTTATACAGTCCCATTGCAGCAGTGATGACCAGTGAAAAGGGACTGCAAACTTTAACCGGAGCGGACCTGCTTCCGTACCGGGATACCATTCAGGCGGCGCTGGACAGCGTTCCTGTGCCGAAGGAACAGGGCCTCATGGCATATTTTACAGGAATGCCGTCTGTTGGAAAAAAGGTGCGCGCTCTCCATCCTACGGTGGAGGAACTGGACGGCAAGCTATGGGGGCGTGGCAGTCTGTGAGGCCTCTGAGTTTCTTTCCAATGCTGAAATATACGAATTAAAGTCCTTTTGTGAGGGCCAATACGGGAATGCCTGGGGCGATGTAGTGCGCATGAGAAAGCAGGCTGTTCCAGGAGGTAATCTGGAAGTCCGCTTCTGGCAAAGCGATGCTTTCCGAATGAAAACGGAACGGGAGATGGGGCTGGTCAAGCCTCCGGCGGACAAGACCGCCATCACCCACATCGTCCAGCGAGCGGAATTCCACATAGATGTTCATATTCCGGGCGTTCTCCACGATATAGCTCTCCACATAGGGCGGCGCCCGGGTCACCAGAGGAATCAGCAGGAAGGCCAACAGCACACATTCGTAAAAGCCCGCGCCGATGGCCAGTCCCGTACAGGCAGAGGCCCACAGGCACGCCGCCGTGGTCATGCCCTTGACCTCCTGCCGCCCGGTGACGATGATGGTCCCCGCGCCCAGGAAGCTGATGCCGTTGATGACCTGCGCGCCAAACCGGCCCACATCGATCCGCGGCCCCACCTTTTCGGCGACGGCGGCCCAGCTGCTTCTGAGCATCTCATATTCATATTGGCCTAGCAGCATCGTCAGCGCCGACCCCAGGCACACCAGCATATACGTGCGAAAGCCTGCGGCTCGGCCCTTGCGTCCCCGTTCCATCCCGATCATCCCGCCGAACAGCATCGCCAGCGCCAGACGAAACAGCACAGACTCCGGCGTCATCTGCCGCAGCGCGTCAAACATCTCAAGCACTCCGATCCCTCCTTCCAGGCCAGCTCTCAGCCGGACACATCAATCCGCGATAGCCGCCGCCATCTCCTTTGCAGATATCTGATAGATCGCCCCATCGATACCGTGGTCCAGCAGCGCCCGCAGCACCGCCTCCCGCTCATACCGGCAGCCCTCCAGGACGCCGCAGATCGTCTCTGCGTCCAGAGAGGAAAAAAAGTCCCCGAACACAGCGGCATGGCAGATCAGGCCCTTGCGCACCTCCAGGCGGAAGTCCATCTTTCCTCCCGCAAAGCGGCCGGTCCGCTGGATGTTGAAGGCCGGATCTGCGCCGTAGACGCTCTCCCAGCTGGCAAAGCGCTCTGCCGCGATCTCCCGGATCCTGGCGTCATCCTCCTCCGTCACCGTATAAACGGCGCCGTCTCCCAATATATGCTCCACGATGCATTTTTTGAACGTCTCCGGATCCATGGGAGCCGGCAGATGCTCTGCAATGTTGGTGACCCGGTCCCGAACGGACTGGATCCCCTTGGAGACGATCTTGTAGCGGTCCACGGTCGTTGCGGCCTCCATCTGCTGCAGGTCCGTATCGAACAGCAGCGAGCCGTGATGGACGATGCAACCGCCCAGCCGGTACTGGGCGTTGCCGGAGAACTTGCGTCCCTGGATGGTCAAGTCGTTGCGGCCGTTGAAGGCCGCATGGACCCCCATCTCCTCCAGAGCCTCCAGCACCGGCATGATGTACTGGGAAAACTCGATCTCCCCCGTCTCCCGGTGCTGGATGAAGCTGAACTGCCAGCCGCCCAGATCTGTGTAGATGGTACCGCCGCCGCTCATGCGGCGCACGATGCGGATGCCGTGAGCATCCGCGTAGGGCTTATCCACTTCCTCCAGCACGTTCTGGTACTTGCCCACCATCAGTGTGGGCGTCGTCCTCCAAAAGAGGAACACCGTGTCCGAGAGCCGTTTTTCCAGAGTGAAGTAGTATTCCAGGGCAAAATCATAACAGACATCCGTAGAGCCTGTCTCAATATAGATCATGGGCATCCTCCAGGACTTCCCACGCCTTATAAGAGCTGCGGGCCAGAGGCGCAGAGGCCACATGCCGAAAGCCCTTCCTCAGCGCCATCTCCTTGTAGCGGGCAAAATCCTCCGGCGTGGCGTACCGGGCCAGGGGATAGTGCTGGGGAGAGGGCTGGAGATACTGCCCGATGGTCAGGATGTCGCATCCCGTCTCCAGGATATCGTCCATCAGCGCATCGATCTGCTCCTCCGTCTCGCCCAGTCCCACCATGAAGCCGGTCTTGGTCAGCACCGTGGGATCTTTCCGCTTGCAGTAGCGCAGCACCTCCAGGGACCGCTCATACCGGGCCTGGGGCCGCACGGCGGCCTGTAGCTCCCGGACCGTCTCCACATTGTGGTTCAGCACCTCCGGGTGGGCCGCCAGCACCGTATCCAGGGCATCGGTGTCCATCTTCATATCCGAGATCAGCGTCTCTACCGTCGTGCCCGGGCACAGCTCCCGGATGGTCCGCACCGTCTTGGCGAACTGTTCCGCGCCGCCGTCCGGGAGATCGTCCCGGGTGGAGCAGGTCAGCACCACGTGGCGCAGCCCCAGCTTTTTGGCCGCCTGTGCCACATGCATCGGCTCCTCCGGATCCGGCGGCAGCGGGTGGCCCGTGGTCACATTGCAGAACCGGCAGTTCCGGGTGCAGATGTTCCCCAGCAGCAGGAACGTGGAGGTGTGCTTTTGATAGCACTCCCCCAGATTGGGACAGTTGGCCTCCCGGCACACCGTGTTCAGCTTCAGGTCCCGCATCAGCTCCGCCACCTCCCAGACAGCGGCCTCGTTATAGCGTACCTTCAGCCATGGGGGTCTTTTCTCCATCATACCGTCTCCAATACCGCCACGGGGCCATCCACGGGGATGCGGTCCCCCTCCTCACAAAGCTGCTTTTTCAGCACGCCGCTCTCTGTGGCCTCGATCTGGCTGACCACCTTGTCCGTTTCGATCTCGTACAGCGGCTCGCCGGCCAGGACCTGCTGGCCCTCCTCTTTCAGCCAGGCACATACCACGCCGCTCTCCATCTCCGGCCGCAGCTTGGGCATCTTGATCTGTTTTTCCATTATCTCGCGCGCTCCTTTTTACTCATGAACTATGCAAATGATGTACAGCTTCCCTCACAGCAGCAGTTCCAGCAGCTCCCCTCCCAGCCCTCCGGCCAGGCGACGGCAGACGCCGGAAAGCTCCGGCAGATCCAGCCGCGCTCCTTCCAGCAGGCGGACTGCCTCCGCCTCGTCCAGCAGTGGGCAATGCACTTCCACGCCGGAGAAGATCCCGTGCCTTGCCCGGTAGGCCAGACGGATCGGCGCATCTCCCAGGCGGCCTTCCCGGCAGCAGGTGAACGCAGGGTCCTTTCCCCACGTCCACGCCCAGCTCTTATACTTTTCATCCCGCAGGCGGCATACCTCCGCCTGCTGCTGCGCTGTCAGGGCCAGCATCCGGCTCCCCGGCGGGAGGACCGCTTCCAAAAGGCGCTGTTCAAATGTCTCGATGGCCATGGGAGCCGTCAGATGGTCGGCGATATTGGTGACGGAGCAGATCGCCGAGGGCGTCCCCCGGCTCTGGATGTCCTCCCGCTTCCCGCCGGCCGTCAAACGGTCCACCCGCTCCAGATCCGCCTGGAACAGCAGCGTCCCGTGGTGCAGCACCCGCCCGCTGGAAAACCGCTGGGCGCTGCCGGAGATCTTCCTCCCCGCCAGGGTGATGTCACAGGTCCGGCCCCGCCGGGCAGGGATCTGCAAGCGGTTCAGCGCCGCCACCACCGAATCCAGGAAATCCCCATAGCACACCTCGCCGCCGGGAGGGGCATCTTTGATGATGGTATAATTCACATTGCCAAGATCGTGGTAGACGGTGCCGCCGCCGCTCATGCGGCGCAGAACTGGGATCCCCAGGTGATACAGCTCCGCCGCCCGGACCTCCCGGCAGATGCTCTGAAAGCTCCCCACCACCACACAGGGGGTATTTCTCCACAGGAAGAACACCTCATCTTCCCGGACGGTCTGGAAAAGATGCTCTTCCAGCGCCAGATTGTAAAAGGGATCGTGGGAGCCGCTATCCAGCCAAAGCATATGACGCCCCCCCTCCAACGGCCGCTTCGCTCTCAAGTATTACTAATAAACCGATTTATATTTACTAAAATTAGTATAGTGCCAGTTCCGTCCACTGTCAAGCAGATCGCCATATTCTCTAATTTTTCACAAGATCGCAGACCTGGCTCTCCACATTTTCACCATATCCCGCCGAATATGCCTCTCGCGGCGCTTTTCCACCAGAGAAACTCTTTCATAATATTTACATCCGCAAAAAAGTCCGCTATAATGGTGGAGATCACCTGCGCAAGACGCAGCCGCAGAGGAGTGAAGCAGTCCCATGGGACAGAAAAAAGCCACCATGACAGATGTCGCCAAGCTGTCCGGCGTTTCTCAATCCACCGTCTCCCTGGTCCTGAATCAAAAAAGCAGAGGCGCGATCCCCCCGGAGACCGTCTCCAAGGTGCTCAGCGCCGCCCAGGCCCTGCACTACACCAAACCCCCCCGGGCACGGAGCCAGGCCCGGTCCGAACAGTCGGTACTGGTGCTGGCCAGCGACCCCACCAACCCCTACTACTCCTTCCTGCTCCACGAACTGGACCTGGCAGCTGCTCCCCACGATCTGCACCTGATCTTCTGCAGCACCTACCACAATGCCCAGCGGGAAGCGGCCTTCCTGGAGATCGCGCTGAATTCCAGCTTCCAGGCCGCCATCTTCCTCTATCCGCCGGATGCCCCCGCCTATGCAAGCCAGGTCAGCTGCCAGATGCCGGTGATCGCCATCTGCGATAAGAACGCCGTCTCTGACATCGACCTGATCGAGCTGGACAACTTCCGGGCGGGCAGCATCGCCGCCGAGCATCTCGTCTCCCTGGGGCACCGGAACATCGCCCTGATCTCCAGCGACCCCTCCAAGAGCCTCGCCCGTTCCAACCGCATCCAGGGCGTCACCTGGCAGATGGAGCGCTGCGGCCTGCGGGACCATCTCCGGGTGGTGGTGCCGGGGCCGGACGAGATTGAGCATGCGCCGGGCAACGACATCGGCTACCGCATCGGGCGGGCCGTGGCCCAGCGGCCGGAGCTGCTCTCGGGCACCTATACGGCCTTCATCTCCATCAACGATATGGTGGCCATGGGCGTCATCGACGCTCTTTCCCAGCACAACGCCCAGTTCCCCGGGAACTACTCCATCGTCAGCTTCGATAACGTTCTCTACACCGGCCTTTCCCGCATCTCTTTGACCACGGTGGACTATCATATCAACCTGTTGGCCCAGGCCGCCATCGACCTGCTGCTGCGCAGGACGAACCCCTCTGCGGATGCAGCGCTCCTCTCCTCCGCCCGGTTCAAGGTGGAATGCACCCCCCAGCTGGTGGTGCGCCGTTCTACCGCTCCCTGCCGGAGCTGACGCCCTGTTTTACCAGAACGCTCCCCCTTGCACAAGGGGGAGCGTTCCCTTTTTATCCCTTTCGCAGCAGGAGCCGCGCCAGCCGCTCCGCCATCTTGCTGTGGCCGTCCTCGCTGGGATGGAGGCCATCCCACAGCATCTCCTGACACAGCTGGCCGTCCGGCCGGTAAAAATCCGCGGCGAAATCCACCGTCAGAGATCCCGATCCCCGGCAATAGGCCCGCAGCCAGTCTGCATATGCCTGGACTTGCGCCGCCGCCGCTCGGAAATCCACCAGCTCCCGCCATTTCTCCGGCACCCTGGCCCAGTCCACCGGCAGCGGGATGCCCACCATAGGCTGCACCCCGCAGGCCTTGAGCTGATACACCATGGCGGTGAGGTTCGCCTTGGCCCCGGTGTCTGTGCCGGAAAACAGGATGTCGTTGGTCCCTCCCATCACCAGCACCCGGCACTGGCTGCGGTCCTCTCCCAGGGCTGTCAAAACATCCCGGTGGAGGCGGGCCAGCATCCCGCTGGTGGTATCGCCGCTGATGCCTCTATTCGATACGTTCCAGCCGCTCTCCTCGGCAAACAGAGCCGTCCAGCACCGGCCGCGGCGGACGCCCAGTCCGAAGGTCAGGCTGTCTCCCAGGCAGATCAGATCCATCACGCCCGGTCCTTACTGCTCCAGGTTCTTGCCGCTCTCCGGGTCGAACACATGCACGATGTTCCCGCCGAAGGTGAAGGCGATCCGCTGGCCGACGGAAAAATCCACCCGGTTGGGACCTTGCATATCCATGGTCTGGATGATGATGATCGTGTCCCGTCCGCAGGCCTGCAAATGCAGATGGACCGCAGAACCCATCATCTCAGAGACGTCCACCGTCCCGTGGATCATCTGGCTGCCCTCTCCGGCCAGCATGATATGCTCCGGGCGCACGCCCAGCTTGATGGCCTGGCTCTGGACGCCGTTGGCCTCCAGGCGGGCCTGCTTCTCCTCCGACAGCTGGATGCGGGCGTTCTCCAGCAGCACCTCATACACGCCGTCAGCCCGGCGCTCCAGGCGGGCGTCGAAGAGGTTCATCTGGGGCATCCCGATGAAGCCGGCCACGAACAGGTTGGCCGGGTGGTTGAAGACCTCCTCCGGCGTGCCGATCTGCTGGATCACGCCGTCCTTCATGATCACGATGCGGTCGCCCAGGGTCATGGCCTCCGTCTGGTCGTGGGTGACGTAGATGAAGGTGGTGTCGATGCGCTGGCGCAGCTTGATGATCTCCGCCCGCATCTGGTTGCGCAGCTTGGCGTCCAGGTTGGACAGCGGCTCATCCATCAAAAAGACCTTAGGGTTGCGGACGATGGCCCGGCCGATGGCTACGCGCTGGCGCTGGCCGCCGGACAGCGCCTTGGGCTTGCGGTCCAGATACTGGGTGATGTCCAGGATTTCCGCGGCCTCCCGGACCTTCTTGTCGATCTCGCCCTTGGGCAGCTTCTTCAGCTTCAAGGAGAAGGCCATGTTCTCATATACCGTCATATGGGGGTACAGGGCATAATTCTGGAACACCATGGCGATATCCCGGTCCTTAGGGGCCACATCGTTGACCAGCCGGCCATCGATGTACAATTCGCCGCCGGAGATCTCCTCCAGGCCGGCGATCATCCGCAAGGTGGTGGATTTGCCGCAGCCGGAGGGGCCGACCAGTACGATGAACTCCCGGTCCTGGATGTCCAGGTTGAAGTCCTGCACTGCCAGGACGCCCTCTTCGGTGACTTTCAGGTTGTGCTTATGCTCGCCCTCGGCCTTCTTGCCTTTTTTCGGCTCCAAGTTGGGATAGACCTTTTTGATGTTTTTCAGTACGACCTCTGCCATATCGTTACAGCCCTGACCGCCCCGCCTCCGCGCGGACGGCCTCGCATGCGGTGGCTCCACCGCCGCTTTACAGCAGGTCTCCACACTGCTGCACCGTGGGCCTACGGACCTGTATCCTCCTTCTTTTCCACCTAGTGCCGGATAGTTTGTGGAGTGTCCGGCACGGCTCCTATTTATCAGTCAGTTTAACAGGATGAGCAAAAAAAGTAAATATAGCATTTATTTTTTGTAGGATCCACACAGATCTCCTCATATATATTAGTAAAATAAACAAACCAACTCTGATCAGCTCTTCTCAACTTCTCATCTCCGATTCTCTGTTATCAATCGTTTTTTTCTGAAAATCAGCTGGATAACACACGGATTTATTCCGGTTTCG
>ENA-UESG01001405-UESG01001405.1-human-gut-metagenome-genome-assembly--contig:-NODE-1405-length-15879-cov-18.283255_pt1 | contig 15879 bp, 10 predicted proteins | sample MGYA00243002_ERZ508003 | MGnify/ENA primary metagenome ERZ508003 (study PRJEB26167, sample SAMN06115514) | human gut metagenome | host: Homo sapiens | place: China:Shanxi | collected 2015-12-02... | reverse complement strand
GGATTAAGATTATAATGAAGCCACAAAGGTAGGAAGGAAAAGAGGGGAAAAAAACACGCACGAGGCCGAATGCTTACAGTGAAATCGCTTCTTCACCAAGGTGAAGCAATGAACGCAGCCGGACAAAAATACAAGAAAAAAGGCTTACCTTTTTATTTCAATGAGGTTGTTTCCCCTTTTCATTGCAAGACCGGGGAAATACGCTATATTTGTGAAATAATTAATTACTTCAACTAACAACACAGAATATTATAATGAAAAAGACTGTCCTTTTTTTTCTGATGATTATATTGATAGCCTCGTGCCATCAAGAAGAAATTCCTTCTGTTTCCGATAAACCGGAAGGGAATCAGCTGATTTTTGATTTATCAGATGAAGATGCACTTCAGGGTTGTATTTATGTGAAACTGAAAGAAGAACCTACAGAAGAGGTGCAGATAAGGAGTATTGGCAACACGGTAAGGACAGGAATTAAGGTGTTGGACCGGGCTGCCTCTTCTTTGAAAATAGAGAGAATGGAACGTACGTTTCCCTACGCCGGCAAATTTGAAGAACGTACTCGTAAGGAGGGGCTTCATTTATGGTACAATGTTTGGTTCTCCAAAGACACATCAGCGACTCGTGCAGCTGCTGAAGTAGCTTTTCTAGATGGTATTGAAATGGCTGTTCCTGTTCCTAAGATAGTTTCCAGGGCAAGGCCGGAAACAGTATGGGATATGTATGGTATCAGAGTGGGGGAGTGGTTGTTCAATGATCCGGATTTATCCAAACAATGGTATTTTGATAATCCCGGTACAGAATCCTGGCAGAGGGAAGGTGCGGATATCCGTTTAGTTGATGTGTGGAAACAATACAATGGGAATCCGGCTATTATTGTAGCGGTTGTAGATGGCGGCATTAATCAGGAGCATCCTGATTTGCAGGATAATTTATGGACGAATCCGGGTGAGATACCAAAGAATGGTATAGATGATGATGGCAATGGGTATATAGATGATGTACATGGTTATAATTTTGTAGATGATAATGCAATTTTGGTCCCTCATCGTCACGGAACTCATGTGGCGGGTACTATTGGTGCGACAAATAATAATGAAACAGGTATCAGCAGCATTGCAGGAGGGAACGGAACTCCCGGCAGTGGGGTGAAACTCATGAGTTGCCAAATTTTAAAAAGTCTGACTTCCACTGGAGGAGAAGTCGCTTCTGATCCGTTTATTGCTGCCGCTATTAAATATGGTGCTGATAATGGAGCTGTTATCAGTCAGAATAGTTGGGGATACGCTGTCGGAACGGGGAGGAATACCTCTTCATATATTAATCCTGTACATAAGGAAGCCATTGATTACTTTATAAAATATGCCGGATGTGATAACAACGGAGAGCAACTTGACGGAAGTCCAATGAAAGGAGGGATTGTATTGTTTGCATCAGGCAATGCGAATACTTCTGACCCCAGGATAGCGGCGCCGGCTGATTATGACAAGGTAGTTGCGGTTGCAGCCATTGAGGCCGATTATAGAAAGGCTTCTTATTCCAATTATGGTACATATATGGATATTTCTGCTCCCGGAGGAGCATTGAACGGAGATGGGCGGATATGGAGTACGACTACAAAACTGGCCGGTAATTATGAATATCTGGCCGGTACATCTATGGCGTGTCCGCTGGTCAGCGGTGTGGCAGCACTGGTGATAGAGAAGTATGGGGTAGGCAAGAAAGGTTTTACACCGGAAACTCTGAAGGAAATCCTCTATCAAAGCGCATACGATTTGGATGAATATAATCCGAGGTATACCGGCCAGTTGGGGCACGGATGCGTGGATGCCACAGCTGCTTTAAAGATAGATGTTTCTAATCTTCATCCTTTTACATTGAAGTCCAATCAGGTAACTGATAATACTCTGATATTTAGTGTAAGCAGCAGTATGGCTGGTAATGGAGAACTGACTTTGTATAATGGCATTGGCAATAAGGTGCTGAGTCTTCATTTGGAACTTGAAGCCGCCTCCTTGCATTCTGTGGACATAACCAAGCTTTCTGCCGGATATTATACATTGGTGTACCGAGCGAACGGGATGGAGATCAGAGAGAAATTTATCAAGTACTAATCCTGATAAAATGAAATAGGACATGAAACGAATAGGACTATATCTGTTTATAATAGGCATAACTTTTATTAAAGCTTATGGACAAGAGGATTCCGGACCTGTCAATACCGGAGCGGCAAACTATCTGACTATACCGGTTGATGCACGCAGCGCAGCCATGGGAGGTGCCGGTGTGGCGATTTCGAGGGTAAATAATGCCGTTTTCCATAATGGTGCGGCAACTTTATCGGAGGCCATGCACAAAGGTGGGGTTACGTATACTTATTCCCCGTGGATGCGTGACTATGAGTCTGGATACTCTCTTCATAGTTTAGGCGGTTTTTATAAAATTAATAAGCGCAATGCCATTCTGTTAGGTTTCCGTTATTTCGGCTATCCGGAGATGGATGGAATAGGGGAGGATGCTTCGGGAATACATCCCAAAGAAATAGCTGTGGCGGCAGGTTATGCATACGAGGTCATAAAGAATCTTTCGGTTTCCGCTACTTTTAAATATCTGTATTCGGATATGGGTAAGATAGGAAATAGCAACGGTGCGAGTTCTGTGGCTTTTGATTTGGGGATATTATATAAGCGTGAGATAAAGGATTGGGAAGGTGCCGGTTGGTCGGTCGGGATTCATGCGAGTAATCTTGGACCGAAAATAAAATACCTAACCTCTAAAGAGGCTCTTCCTGCAATGGTCAAAGTAGGAGGTGCTGCTGACTTGCCTTTTGCATCAATGCATAGGTTGACTTTGACCGCTGATCTGGGTTACAGGCTTTCCCCCGATGATGTACAGGCGTTAAATGTAAGTGCCGGGGCGGAATATGCATGGATGGAGCATCTCATGTTGCGTGGCGGTTATCATTATGGTGATAAGAATAAAGGAGATGCCAGTTATGCTACGGCCGGGGCAGGAGTGGAATATGCAGGTGTGCATTTGGATTTTGCGTGGATGTTTGCGGGACATGAATGTCTTGCCAGAAATACGTTTTGGATTTCTTTAGGATACTCTTTTTAACTCTTGCACGGTTAGTCCTAGAAGCCTATATACATATATATACATATATTAGGCTTCTAGGTTATCGATTATTAACAGGAAGATTATGAGTTATCTTTACTTTCTTTTTGTAGATGATTGGAATGCATTCATAATGGCTGTGGGTTTTCCGTTTTTGTCAAAGGCTCCCATATCATATCCGTTCCATTCGTAACATTCCGGTTCCCAGTACCATACACCAGCGCAAGATTCCATGTCTCGGGCTTTGTTTATAAAATCGGCAAGGACTTGGGCGGAAGCGGAATCATTTTGTTTTACCCCTATTTCGGTTATCATGACTTTTACTTGGAAAGTCTTTGCTAGTTGGCTGATGTGTTTTAATGCTAACAAGTTCATTTCTTGCCATAATTTTGTGGAATGAGTTTGTGGATAGTGTGACAGGCCAATCATATCCAATTTTCCTCCAGCTTCTTTGAACTGCTTGAACCACCAAGTTAAGTCGTCCCAGGCATTGTCTATGTGAACAATAACGATACTTTGGGGGAAGATTTTTTTTACGGCATCGTAGCCGGTATTGACAAACTCGGCCAGATTTTGTGTGTTTTGTGGATATTTCACTCGCTCATTGGTACTGTTTAAGCCTTTGACATCACATTCTCGGATATCATAGAATGCACCGCTGAGTGCGACATTCTCATCCCACAACATTCCTGGACGGATTTCGTTACCCACTTGTACCCATCGTGGGGATATGTCTTCCGCCTTTAATGCTTGCAAGATGTCGATGGTATGGGCGGCAATGGCCGTCTTTAGTTCCGCTACTGATTTGCCGATCCATGCCTTGGGCTTGAACTGTTGTCCGGGATCAGCCCATGAGTCGCTGTAATGGAAGTCTACCATGACATCCAGACCTTGTTCTTTGGCTCGTCGGGCTTTGTTCACAACGTCTTGTTTACTGTTCCATCTGTCTTTGGGATTTACCCATACGCGCAGGCGGATGGCATTTATGCCCAGCTCTTTCATCAGTTGGAAGCAGTCGGTTTCTATGCCTTCATGATTGTAAAACTTCAACCCTTTTTTTTCCATTTCACTCACCCAACTGATGTCGGCTCCTTGAGTAAAACTGGTTTTGGAAGGTGCTGGTGTATCGGAATTATCTGTTCCGGACTGTTCGTTGCCGTGGCTTCCGCAAGCTGACGAGGATAATACCAGCAAAGCGGTTAGCATATAATTCTTGAGGTTATGATATATTTCTTTCATGTGTTTTCGTATATTAGTTTTTTAGAAGATAGACAACGGAGGCATATCCGTCTAGTTTTAAATAAAAGTTTCCATGGTCTTCCTTCTCCTGTACATTTCCGGATACGGCGATAGCTTTCTCCGTCCTGTCCGTCAAGGGAATCTCTATTTCAGAATTGCCAAAATTATGAATAACCAATAGTTTCTCGCTATCTTTAGTCATGTACCAGGCGGCAATACTTTTGTATTTTTTTTCTCCCTCTCCCGATTCGTTGAACAGAGCATGACGGGTCATGGTTCCTTGGGCCAGCGCTGGATAGGTGTTACGCAATGCGGTAAAGATCAAGTAGGTATTCAATACTGACTGATGGTCTGCCGTCTGTTTGGTTACATCGGGGATGTTTGTGCTTACTGTGGCATCTATTTTGTCGGTATAGTGGGTGGTATAACTGTCTCCCCACAACATAGGTCCGCGTACATATTCATCTCCTTTGTCTTTGGTGCCGTATAATCCTAGTTCTTCACCATAATAAATATAAGGTGAGCCGGGAGTAGTGAGCAGGACAGCGGCTGCTAATTTCTCCTTGGCGGTAGATTTACCTAGCTTGGAGGCTGCACGATCTTCATCATGGTTGCTTAGTTTGGTTGCTGCGATGTACCCGGGACGATAGGCGGCATATTCTTGCCTATAGTTCAGGATGTCTTTGGTGAAATAACATCCGGTGGCATTATTGAGAGCCCATTCCAGACGATACCAGAAAGAGAACTCGAACAAAGCGGGCAGACCGGCATAATAGGGGGCTACTTCGTTGTATTCGGACAGTACTTCACCCACCATGTAGAAATTGTCCGTGTGTCCTTTTTGCTTGTAATAAGTGTTCATGTCTTCGTAGAACATATTCAGGAAACGGGGATTTTCGTTGCTGGTAGCACTGTGGTAGATGTGCTTGACAGCATCCAGCCGCAGTCCGTCCACACCTCGGTCTATCCATCCTTTGGCACTGTTTGCCATGGCTATGTACGCAGGGGAAGAAGTGGCTTGTTCCACCGCACCATAGTTGAGGTCGGCAAAGTAGTCGGTGGCAAACTGGGAATGATAATACCATAAGTTCATGGAATCGAACAGAATATCGGCCGCTGTTTTGTTATCAAGAGTGAATGCAGTTCCCAAAGTGACTTTGTGGGAAGCAGAAGTAGCACCGTATTTAGTTCCTGCAGGCCAAGAAGGATCGTTACTAGTGCGGATTAGAAATCCCCAAGAGGACACGAAGTCTGTGGTCAGTTCATAATGGTTGTTCCCTTTGTCATAGAATTTTTTACATATGCCTTCTCCGAAATAAAGGTATTTGGCTCCGTTTGTGCCGGGGTCAGGGTTGTCCGCATCGGCTTTTTCGGCCCGGGTTACTGTGACGGTGGGTTGCGAGGCTTTGCTCCAGTCGAGGCTGAATGTATAGATGCCTTTTACTTCTGTATCTTCGGAGGAGGTTGCGAACCATTCATTGGCGGCATATTCTTCTTTGGGTATCATGGCTATTTTTCCTTCTGCTATCTCTGTTTGAGGAGATTGGGAGAAGAGATAGTAGCTACGATAAAGATTATCAGTAGATGAGGTGGCTTCCTTGAACCAAGGGTGGGCTTTGCCCGTATGGTTCATTACATAATCCAGGTATATTTTTATGTTGCGCTTGTGGGCTTCGGTGATGAGGCGGTCGAAGTCGGCCTCTGTACCTAGTTTGGGATTGACTTTGGTATGGTCTGTCACATCATAGCCGTGATAGGACATGGCAGGATGGATGGGGGAGAGCCAGAGGGCTGTCACTCCGAGGCTGTTGATGTAATCCAGCTTGTCAATGAGTCCGTTGAGGTCGCCGTATTTGTCACCGTCTTTGTCTGCAAAGGAGTAAACTAATAATTGATAGGAGATGTCGGCACGCTTGGTACCATCCCAATTGTCGGGGGCGGCAGTGATATTTTTCCAAGTGGCGGTAGGAGGATCAGGGTTTTCGGGAGTCGGAGGAACCGGTATTTCCGGCGAATCGTCAGAACAGGCTTGTGACAGAGGTACCAAGCAAAGCAGGAATAGTATACCTACTAGAAAGAGATGGATTCGTTTCATGGTTTCTTTGTTTATAAGGGGTAAAAGAATAAGGCGGAGTACAGTATTACGGAAATTCCGCAAGCCGTAAACCGCCTTTTGTCGGTATAGGTACGGGGAGGATACAAGAAGCGTACCTATACTTGTATTGATTAGTTCTTAGTTAGGGTCAACAGGTTCATGCCGTCGCATTGAGGGATGAACCTGATGGTATAGTTTCCGGCCGTAACAGCGATGTTGCCGGCATTGAAAGTCGGTTCGGCTATCGAACCACCCCAGTTGATGTCCCAGTCATTATTGGCGCGGATTTTGATTTCACCATCCGTTAGGTTGGTGGTCAGATTCCAACTTCCATCTTCTTCGTTGTAAGTCATGTCGGTATCGGCATCCCATCCGGATGGGGTGGCGCTACCTATCACTCCGAGAGTTGAGATGAGGGTATGCTTGTAAGTCATGGCAGTCAAATCCACTTCCATCATGTAGAACCCTGCTTCCGGAGCGTCGATATTTCCTGCACCGTTTTCATCAAGTGTACCTGCCAGAGCATCACCACTTACTTTTTCCCAATCGCCTGTCCAGTTATCTTTTTCTGGGTTCGGCTTGTATTTGAATTCTCCGTTCAAATAGGCGAAACCTCTGTATTTGCCATCAAAGTTTATTCCGGCTAGCGGGCAAGTACCTGACCATGAGGTGTTATTACCTATTTCATAGATGTAAGGAGCGAACCCCAGCTCTTCCAGTGTGTAGGTGTATTCCATCATATCCAATGTCATTCTATACATGCCGGCTTGAGTTATCATGCCGGCTTGTGGATTGTTTGTTGTAAGTGTTCCTTCGGTAGCGGTATCTCCATCGGTTACGGTTCCCAATACACCAGCTCCCCAGAATTCTCCCTCGGTATTGGTCTTCGGAATAATTTTCCAGCATTGATTATCAGCGGTTGTGGTGAATACGATGGAAAATTTGGAATCTTCATAAACGTCTGTTCCCGAATGGCTGAATCCCACCATGCCGTCAGCGCTCCAACCATTTACCGAGGTTTCATCCTTGTCGTTCTTTATTGTGAACATGTCGCCTACAAGATAGTAACCGGTGTCAATAAATGGTGCGGCCGGAGTGAAATTTACGTCAAACGAACCGGCATTTACCAATAAGGCTTGTCCGTCTTTTATGGCATTGGCATATACTTGGGCAATGAAGGGACGCGCTATAGGACGTTTCCCGTAAGTTTCCACTACCAGCTTCTGAATGGTCAGGCTGTCAATCATTCCGTCTGTATTGGATTCCAGTTCTCCTGCCTTACCTTTCTCGGTAGAGAGCTCTACCCGTACATTGCCCAAGGTATATCCTTCGGGAAGTGTGGCATTAGATAGAGTGAACAATTTGATGCTGCTCCCCGGATTGGATAAATTGATGTCATCGACCTTGGATGCCGAGAAATCGGGAAGGGTTATTGCAGCTTCTTGTTCGTTGGCTTGAGGAGTTGCCCAATCAGTGTAATCATCTGTGCATGAAGACATGCACAGAACAGTCAGACCGATTAATGAATGGATTGATATATTTTTCATCTTGATTCAATTAAAAAGATTATTATTTGATTTCGCCTTCGCCGGTAGCGAAGTTCAGGTAGAGCTGCTGTCCCGCTTTGCCTGCTACTCGTGCTTGGTCTCCATCGTTGGCACGATATTCAATTTTGCCGTCGAAGACCATGAACTCGCTCTTCCACCACTCAAAGGTAGGAATTTTTACGTATGCACGCACACCGTCACCATCGCCACCCGGGACACTGGCAGCAAAAGCAGGTGAGACAAAAGAAGCGTTAAAAGTATCGGGAATGGTACATAACCAGCCTTCAGCCTGCTCTTTCCAGTCGCTGTTGCCTACAACAGGTCCCATCAACCATATTTCAGGTTTGTTAAACTGTATATCATAGACGAGGTTGCGTCCCGAAACGGAAGAGGTGATTACCATTAAGTACCATCCCGGAGTATCAGTAGCGATATTGTCTCCGTTGTCTTTGATATTGCCTGCCAAATCGCCGTTTATACTGTTTATACCAGAAAATCCTGTTTCATTTCCATCCCAAGCTTTGCTCTGATTGAATTTGATGCCGGCATCGTCTATCCATACCATAGACCAGAATACATGAGTTGCACCGTTTACGGGAATCATCTTGGTTGCCGAATCCCAGTTCCATTCGTTAAATCCGCCTACGATATATAAGTTTTCGGGGGTATTGACCGGAGGAAGCGAGAAAAGTAAATGTACTTTATTCAATGACACTACATTGGAAAGTATTTCGGTTCCTTCTATTGCTTTGTTATCACTGGTCATCATAACTGCTCTCAAGCGGATATAGACCGCTATATCCATCGGAAAATCAACATCGGTTGCACCTTTGTTTACTTTCATATCTGTAAGTGTACTAGCTAAAAGAGGTGCGTCTATACTGATTTTTGTTCCTGCATTGACATTACCTATTTCTGTAAAATCGGTCATGGATTCATCGAATGCCACTTGCACATAGTATCCAACGTTGGCGGGGAAGCCGTAGTCGGGTTGTGAACAGGATATTTCGATAGAGGAAGAATTGGCCAAATCGATTACTGTACCGCTGATAGCTGGAGTGTTTAGGACAAATTCGGTGGGTGAGATTAGCGTTGGGTTGGAGTCGCGATCATCATCACATGCGGTGAATATACCCAGTCCCAATCCGATAATCAAAAATGATTTAAGTATTTTATTCATTGTATTTTCATTTAATATTTATAAAACAAAAAGTTTTCAGTATCCCGGGTTCTGAGTCAAATTGGAGTTGGCAGTCAACTCATTGGTCGGGATGGCAAAAATATTAAGATGTGCATCAAAACTACGTCCTTCATAAGATCCGCCTTTCCATTGCCAAGTGTAATTGTTGTTGCCTCCATAGCGGTTGAATCTAATTAAGTCCATACGGCGGCGGCCTTCAAAATAGAATTCTCGGCTCCATTCATCGCAAATATCATCCAGGCTATATGCATTTGTACGGGTAGAAGCATGTGCACGACTTCGGATGGAGTTAACTGCTTGTGTACCTTCAGATGTAGTGTTTCCTCCATTCAAGCGAGCATCGGCTTCTGCAAAAGTCAGATAGGCTTCTGCAACACGTAGCAAGAAGTAGTCGGTATCGGCGAAGGTGGCATCATGTCCGGCTGAACCGTCTGTTTTGAAGTTGGTGAATTTTGCAATAGCATAACCGCTTTTAAAGGTAGATACATCTTCATTGTTTAAGGTACGTCCCACACCGTCGAATAAAGCACGGTCGTCTTTGGCTGCTACATACATGTCGTAGCTTGGCAGTTCGGGGGCATCATTCTGAGGGAAGAATTTGCGGATGAGGTCAGGACGTGCGCGGTTACCGCCCCAGTTTTGTGCAGAAACACCGTTGGTGGCTGTCAGGTCATTAGGGTTTGCATGCATCTCACCATCAAAGCAACCAGCTATCAAGAACAGGGAAGTACCCCAACTGGTGGTTGTCAGACCGTCTTGAAGTAAGGGTAGAAGAGCTTCGTAAGCAGCATCAGTTTCCCCGTTGTCACCCATGAATAACATTTGATAGGCAGTCCATCCGCCTTTTCCCACAGTATTGAGCCGGTAGGAGGATTTTATTACTTTGTCGGCATATTCTTTTGCTTTTTGCCATTGGGCCGTTCCTGTATAAATTTCCGAATTCAAGTACAGGCGTGAGAGCAACAGCCAGCAGGCAGCTTTGTCTACACGACCATAACCGGCATCTGTCGATTTTTTTGCTTTTGCTTCGGAAAGGGCCGGTTCTATTCCGATCAGTTCCTGTTCAAGCCATTCATACATTTGAGCTCTGGATCTTTGTTCAGGTTTGGTCATTGGTTCCAATGTAAAGGGTATGTTTCCCCAACCATCCATCAGTAAGAAGTAGTGTAGGGCACGTACAAAGCGGATTTCGGCAGACATGGTGGCATCTGTATCTCCAGCCATAGCCAGATATTGGTTACAATAGGTGATGCCGGTAGTCAGACGGGCATAGAACCCGTTTAACATAGGATGGGAAGCATTGTAAGTATTGTAGCAGAAACTGGCTACACCTTCATCTCCCCAGCCGCAGATAGCTTCATCAGTGGTCAGTTCGTTGGAATTGAACAATTGGCGGATAAAGCCTGTCGTACCACCATCCAAACCGTCAATATCACAGTCACCGTTAGCACCACCGTTTCCGGCTAATGCCATATTGGCGTAGCACTTGTTGAACAATCCGTTTAAATCAACATTGGTATCGATGTTCGGATCGATAGGATCTACATCTAAGTCTCCGATACATGAGGTTGCCCCCAAAGCCAACATCATGAATGTGGCAGGAACGATATTCTTTATGTATTTTTTCATATACTGCATAATTTTGCGAATTAGAAATTCAGGTTAAGACCAATAATAAATGAGATAGGACGCGGATAGAGATTGTTATCGAATCCGTTATTGATTTCGGGGTCGATGCCATCATAGTTTGAAATGGTGAAAACATTCGATACGGTTCCATATACGCGTCCATTCAAACCGCGATAGCTTCCGTTCTTGAAGAGATTGGAAAAGCTGTATCCTAAAGTGATGTTGTCACACTTCAAGAATGAGGCGTTACGCACCCAGTAGTCCGAAGCTTTGGCGGTAATTTCGTAAGTTTGCCAATTTCTGGCTACAGCGTCTACCGGACGGTTAGACAGGTAATTCAAAGAGTTGGACCATACTTCACCAGGATTCATGTTGCTCCATCCGGCGTTGATTCCATCATAAACATAGTTACCTAGACTGGCACGCAGTGAGAATCCGAAGTCCCAATTTTTGTATTCCAGGCGGGAGGAAAGCCCCATAGTTACGTCGGGAGCAGCATTTTTATAAAGGTATTTGTCATTTTCGGTAATCTTACCGTCACCGTCCCGGTCTACTACTGCATTTTCTATCGGGTTGCCTTGTGGGTCATATACTTGTTGGTATACATAGAATGAATTAGCTGGATACCCTACTTGATTGTATTGCAGATAAAAACCCGAACCTTGACCTACTTTGATATCGGTATTGGCTACAGGAGCACCACTATCGGATACACCACTTAGATCGGTAATCTCATTCTTATTATAAGTAAGGTTATAATTAATAGTCCATATTAAGTCATTGTTTACAATGGGTTTCCAGTCTAAGGCAAATTCGATGCCTTTATTTTCCAACGAACCGATATTTTGCCATGCTTGATTTCTATAGCCAGCCATGGACGCTAATGGTGCATAGTTCAGCAAATCTTCGGTTTTACGGTAATAAGCATCAATACTGGCTGTCAGCCGTTGATTCATAATACCAAAATCAACCCCAATATTATAGGTAGTAGTGGTTTCCCATTTTAAATCAGGAGTATAGTTGTCCGGGCGGTATAGGGTTCCGTTACCTATCAGTGGATAAAAACCGTTAGTACCTGTGCTTACTGAGTATGTGGGAATCCAGTTATAATTGTTAATTTTTTCTCCTGCCTGTTGACCTGTCATGCCCCAGCCTAAGCGAAGTTTCAAGTCAGATATCCAAGATATGTCTTTTAGGAAGTTTTCTTCTTTTGCTTTCCAAGCTAAGGCTACAGACGGGAACCACGCCCAATGGTCTTTGAAGCGTGAAGTTCCATCATCGCGAACGGTAGCTGTAAGATAGTAACGGTTCATAAGTATGTAGTTGGCACGTCCGAAGAAGGAAACCAAATAACTGTCGGTCTTGTATTGATACGGAGTGTGAGGACGCTCTGTGCCGGCTAATGTGGGGTCATCGTTCGTCATCGGATAACGACCTACGTAGTCACTGTTTGTGCTTTTCCAAAAATGTTGCCATTCGTAACCTCCCATAATATCAAAATGGTGGTTATCATTAAAGTCTTTATAATATTGGGCGTATGCATTCAATGAAAGGTTGCGTTTTAGGATACTTTCACCTCCAACAGAACCATAATACATGGCACTAGGGGAAGCAGTAGATTTATTCTGTGCTTGGCGTCCTTTGGAAACATCGGCACCTAGAGATAAATGAAGGCGAAGGTCTTCAAGACCATGTACTTTATAGTCGATATCGGCACTTCCCACAAAGGCGCGGCTGTGGGCAACTTCTGTGTTAAAAGCAAGCATGGCTAATGGGTTGGCACATTCTGCCGTGCTGTTATAGATGAACGGCCATGTGGAGTCGCCTAATGATGCGGCTGATGACCATTGGAAAAATCCCCCATAATTTTGTAATGTCTGATCCAATGCATTGCCGAATTGGGCTTTGTGATATTCGGATGTGAAATTATAAGGATCTTGGGTAGGGTCCATTTTTACAGCAGCACCTACGGCTCCACCGTCGGCATATGCAGAACGTGCGTACATTCCTTTCGCATTGAGGTTCATAGTCAAATGATCGTCAAAAAAAGACGGATTAAGATTCAATGCAGCTGTGACACGTTTGAAATCAGAATTTTTCAAGATACCTTCTTGATTGGTGAAACCTACAGATACACGATAAGGAAGGTCTTTTACTGCACCCGATACGGTTATATTGTGGTCATGACTGAGAGCGGTACGGTAAATAAGATCTTGCCAGTCGGTGTTGGCTGTACCCATGGCACGATAAGCATCGCTGTTTTCTCCGTATAAATCGGTGATAAGTTGACGGTATTGGTTGCTGTCAAGTACATCAACTGTTCCTTTTTTCTGACTCAATGTGACACTACCTGAATAGGAAACTGAAGGCTTTTGCCCTTTGCGTCCCTTTTTAGTAGTGATGATGATAACACCGTTTGAGCCGCGTGAACCGTAGATAGCAGTGGCTGAAGCGTCTTTTAATACGTTGAATGATTCGATATCCTGCGGATTAATCATGGCTAGTTTGTTAGAGAGGCCTTTTACTCCCTCATTGTCCATAGCCATACCATCAATAACAATTAGAGGGTCATTAGATGCGTTCAGTGAAGAACCGCCACGTATACGAATCTGGGCGCCACTGCCTGGGGCACCATCATTACTTGTTACATTGACACCGGCTATTTTCCCAGAAATCATATCCTGTGCGTTTATTACTAAGCCTTTGTTCTTTCCATCCGGTTTCATGGCTGTTACCGAACCGGTCAGGTCATTCTTTTTAGCCACACCATAACCGATAACGACTACTTCTTCCAAAGTTTCCGTATCATCTTTCAGTATCACATTTAGTGAAGTAGCAGCCGGAAGTTCCTGGGTCAGGTATCCGATAAACGAAATAACAATTATATCACCTTTATTGGCGTTTAACAGGAAGTTACCGTCAAAATCAGTGATAGTACCATTGGTTGTTCCTTTTACCACAACATTGGCACCGATAATTGGTTCGCCTGTTGTGTCCTTTACAAGTCCTTTAACAGTCATTTGCTGGGCAAATGCGTCTATGGACAAGAAGCATCCTACCATTAACATTAGTAGGACCTTGAACATCAAGTTTCTTTTCATGTCTTTAAATTTAAAGTTAAATAATTATTTCAAGTTTATATTCTCAGTTAAAAAATACCTATTGAAAACTGTTTTCCCAAACAACCTGATTTTCTAATCAATCTCTGTTATAATGTATGTTTTTACCTTTTAGAATGATTGGCGGCTGCTTTAGCTAACCATCATCCTCACTTACTTTTTGTTTTGTTTGTTACAAATGTAGCGGTCTTATAAAGCGATTTTTGAGATAAGAATAAAAATATAAATGATTTAGTGCTAGTGCAAATCATATATAATTGATTCATAGTATAATATACTGGTTGGCTTATCTTAAAAATATAACTATATGTGAACTGTTCAAGGCTCATTCGGCTACATTTTATGAGGATTAATGTTAACTGTTTGTCAAAAGATCACTTTCTATAACCTCTTGATGCCTTTTAATTCTGCTTTATCTTTTACCTCTTTAATGCTGATTGCATAACCACCACCGCTTGCTGCGTGTAAGTTCAGTTTGCTTTTGTTGGTCACAATGCCTTTACGGATGGTATATGCCTGTGGATTATCTTTCCAGTCGGCATCTTTTGCGTCTGCATATACAGTTGCGATGTATTTTTTGTCCGGATCAAGGAAATCAAATATCAGTTTTGAAGAATGACCGTTCTCGTCTGCCGTACAGCCGATATACCAGTCGTTGGTTCCTTTAGCTTTGCGGGCAATGGTAATATAGTCTCCCGGTTCGGCTTCCAGATATTTGGTTTCATCCCAGTCAATGGCTACATCTTTTATGAATTGGAAGGCATCCATGAAGCGTTCATAGTTTTCAGGTATGTCGGCAGCCATTTGTAATGGGCTGTACATTGTTACATACAGGGCCAGTTGGCGTGCCAAAGTAGAACGTACCTGTGAATTGTTGGTAGGATTCATTTTGTTACAGTGGGTTTCAAAGATACCCGGAGTGTAGTCCATCGGACCACCTATTAATCGTGTGAAAGGCAAGATGGTAGTATGGTTTACGTTGTTACCGCCAAATGATTCATATTCAGTTCCGCGTGCCGATTCGTTACCGATCAGGTTGGGATAGGTGCGGCATATTCCGGTAGGGCGTACAGCTTCGTGGGCGTTTACCATGATTTTGTAGTCCGCTGCTTTTTTCACCGCATACAGATAGTGGTTATCCATCCATTGTCCATAGTGGTGTTCGCCACGTGGAATAATGTTGCCTACATAGCCACTTTTTACAGAATTATATCCGTTGTCTACCATGAATTGGTATGCCTGGTCCATGTGGCGTTCATAGTTACGTACAGAAGCCGAAGTTTCATGATGCATCATCAGTTTTACGCCTTTGCTTGCAGCGTAGCTTTGAAGTTCTTTCACATTGAAGTCGGGATAGGGAGTTACAAAATCAAACACATAATCTTTGCTTTTTCCGAACCAGTCTTCCCAACCTTCATTCCAGCCTTCTACCAATACTTGGTCGAATCCATGCTCTGCTGCAAAATCAATGTAACGTTTTACGTTGGCAGTGTTGGCAGAGTGTTTGCCGTTAGGTTTTGTTTTGTTGTAATCTGTTTCACCCAGTTTTACACTGGATAAGTCGTCCGTGTAAGCCCATGAGCCTTTTCCCGTAATCATATCCCACCATACGCCGATGTATTTCACAGGCTTGATCCAGGAAGTGTCTGCTATTTTGCAAGGTTCGTTCAGGTTTAACGTAATGCGTGAGGCAAGAATGTTGCGGGCATCATCACTAACGATGACGGTACGCCATGGTGAAGTGCAGGGAGTCTGCATATATCCTTTGTCACCTTGTGCGTCCGGAGTCAGCCATGATTCGAAAATCATGTTCTTGTCATCCAGGTTGAGGTGCATGCAGGCATAGTCTATCAAAGCTGCTTCGTGCAGATTGATGTACAGACCGTCGTCTGTTTTCATCATCAGGGCAGTTTGTACACCGGTGGGGCTGAATGC
>ENA-UESG01001404-UESG01001404.1-human-gut-metagenome-genome-assembly--contig:-NODE-1404-length-15899-cov-2.737075_pt1 | contig 15899 bp, 7 predicted proteins | sample MGYA00243002_ERZ508003 | MGnify/ENA primary metagenome ERZ508003 (study PRJEB26167, sample SAMN06115514) | human gut metagenome | host: Homo sapiens | place: China:Shanxi | collected 2015-12-02... | reverse complement strand
GGGTATCTGCGCAAGAAAAACGTGCTGCAGGGCAGTGAGCAGATCGATGCGCTCAGGCAGGTCGAAGGAACCGAAGCATCGGCCGTGGAACGTATGGAGACCGCCGAGCTGCTGCGATGTATCGGCAAACTGCCCGACGGATACCGCGCGGTGCTGAACCTGTTTGCCGTCGAAGGATACTCTCACCGCGAGATTGCCGAGATGCTCGGCGTGAGCGAAGGCACTTCGCGCTCGCAATATCTGAGGGCCAAGGGATGTCTGCTCAAAATACTGAAAGAAGAGGAGGTGATCTGAGATGAAAAGGGATTCGTTGGATGAAGCATTGAGGCGCAAGCTGCACGACGCGGAGGCGGGATTGCCCGTTCCGCCGTGGGCGGAGATGCAGCGCCGCATGCAACTGCATGCGAATGCGCATCCTGCCGAGCGTGTCCCTCTGTTCCGTTCGTGGAGCCGTTATGCCGCCGCCGCAGTCGTCCTGCTCGGCATCGGGTTGGGCGTTTGGCGGGTTCAGCGCACGCACTCGTGGGGTGAGAAATCTATGGCCGAAACGGTGGCGCTGCCGCTTCCCGTTTCCGGTAGCGATTCCGCCTCGAGGACGGCTCCTGCTTTCAACGATACGGCTCTGAACCGAATCATGAAGTCGGCCAGGTCGGTCCGACTGATCGATCCCCGTTCGAAAGCGTCGACTGCGCTCCTCGCCAGTCTGAGCGACGGCGCAGGTGCCCCGTCCGGCAATTCGTCGCCGTCTCGGGATAATACGGACAACGCGTCTGCGACCGGAAGCGATATGTCGTCGCAACCGGATCGGTCCGCAGAGACCGCCCCCAACAGAGAGTTGATAGCCGCTTACGAGCGCAAGTTCGCGCAAACGGATGCGCCTCTCAAGAGGCGAGGCGGCAGGAGCAAGGGTTGGTCCGCCTCTCTGTATGCCAACGCTTCTACGTTTTCAAACGCACTTTCCGCCTCCGGCAGTTCCCCGATGCTGTTGATTCAGAACGCGGGTTTGGCGGATATCGGTTCCATGAGAGTGGAAAGTCCGGTTTTTGAAGACAGCCACATGGATCACAAATTTCCCGTGTCGGTCGGGTTTTCCGTTCACAAGTACCTGACGCCCCGCCTCCATATCGGAACGGGGCTCGTATATACTTATATGAGTTCAAAGGCCGAGATCGAGGGCGCTTTCAATTACCGTTATCGCCAGAGGCTGCACTATCTGGGCATCCCGCTGACGGTCAATTATTCGGTGTTCGACCGGGGACGTTTCGACATCTATTTCTCGGGTGGAGCGATGGCCGAGTTCGCCTTGTCTGCGCGCGGGACGACCGAACTGTACAAGGACCGGGCTTTCGTTTCGTCCGAGACTCGCAAGATCGCGGCCGACGGCGCTTTGTGGTCGGTCAATCTGGGTTTGGGCGTCGGTTTCGATCTGGTGGATCATTTCGGTATTTATGTGGAACCGGCGGTCAGCTATTATTTCGAGAACAAGCGCCAGCCTGCATCCTATCGGACGCAAAATCCTTGGAACGTCAATCTGGGCGTGGGATTCCGCTATAAATTCTGACGTTTCGCCGAGATTTGCCTTGCCTGATGCAACGTTTTGCCCGGGATGCGCATCTTACATAGTGAATTCGGTTTTGTAAAAGCGATTGCGAATGTATCCGAAGTTTCGATTTTATTGAATTATTTATCGCAGGATTTCATTATGAAGCGTATTATGATTAAATTTACAAAATTTTTCACTGCAGCGGCAGTCGTGTCGTTGGTTTTCGCCTCGTGCTTGGACGACAATGACGACGATCGTCTGTACGGCGAGGAATGTTACGGAATGGTCGAGGGAACGGGCAAGAGTTTCAGCGTGAAAACCGACGGGGGAAATACGCTGAACGTAACGGAAAACTTGGACGCGAAGTTTCAGGCGGAGGACGGAATGAGGGTCCGGATGAACTTCACCGTGCTGGAACAGAAGTCGGCCAGCGAGTCAGACGTGCAGGCCAATGCGATGCGCTCGGAGCTGCCCAACAAACCTGTCAGGTATCCCGAACTGACGGAACAGCAGATCGACAGCATCGGAAACGATCCGATCGAAGTGGGGAGCGCATGGTTCGGAGCAGGGAAATATTTGAACGTGAGTTTTTTGATCTGGGGCAGCAATAGCGAGAAGAATCCGCATTATATCAACCTGGCGGTTGACGAGGAAAATTCGACGGACGACCACGTAATCGTGACGTTGAAACATAACGGCTTCGGAGATCCCCGCCTGATGCAGGGGTACGGGCGTGTCAGCTTTGACATTGCCGGGCTGGTGCCTGCCGGAAAAAAGCAGGTGAACGTAACGCTGAAGTGGATAGGCTATGACGGCAGCATGCGCAGCGACTCGGGCGTGTTCGAGTTGAAGGACGAGCAGTCCCCGACGTTCGCCGGTACGGGCGTGCAGTCGCAGGCCGCGAAGGTATTCTATGTACACTGAAACTATTTAAGAAGCTATAGAATATAATTTGTTGGGATTTGATTTGTGAAGGAGAGCGGCGCCGTGAGGTGCCGCTCTCTGATTTCGGACTTCCGCTCCTGTTCGGACTCAGTCCGAGAACAGGGATTGTCCGATATGCGCTCCGGCCGTTATGCGTTTCAACGTATAACGGATAGCGATTTCAATCCGTGGAAACCGGGTCTCCGGTCTCCTGAATTTGCCGATACAATACCCGATTCAAGCGCTGTCTGGGCAATGTAGCGGATATAAAACGAAAATCCGGACTCTGTAATCGAGCCCGGATTTTCGATCGGTTTGCGTCCGGTATTTATTTATTCCGCTCTTGTTTGGACTTCTCCGGCGTTTTTTTCGCCGCGGTCCGGGGCTGTTCGGCGGCCCTCTCGGAACGTTGCCGGTTCAGGTATTGTACGACGGCGTGCTTCGCCGCAGCGATCGTTTCGCGGTTGACTTTCTCGATCACGCTGCCCTGAGCCAGATCGTCGCTGCTGATGTAACCTTCGAGAATCAGCAACTGGACGATCATGTTGTTGATGTTCGTCTCCTCGCTGTATCCGTCGGCAATGTACAGCCTGTCGAGCTTGGCGGCGAACTCCTCGGCGAATTCCGGATAGTTCGGGAAGCTCATCAGTTCCTCGAACGTTTCGCTGAAGCTGCTCAGCTCGATGTTCAGGTTCGGATTGACGAGCAGCGGGCTGAACTCGTGATCGGGAGCTACCGGATGGAAATCGACCAAATTGGAGATGTCGACCCGCTTGTTGCGGTTGTCCATGCGGCGCAGGTCGGCCTTGCGCATGTTTTCCAACTGATACAGGAAGAAATTATAGCGCAACAGTTCCGAACTGTTTATTACCCCGCCGAAAATGTGGTAATATTTTTCGTTGATCAGACGCTTGACCTTGATTTTGCCCTCGTTGATCTCCGGCTTGTTGACGCGCACTTCCTGAATGAGCTGCTTCAATGCGGCGGCGGCTTTCTGAGGACCGGTGATTTCGCGGCCTTTCTTGCCGATCTCGGTCGACAGTACGCCGCATTGGATATGGCGTGCTCCGCCGCGGCCGTCCTTGCCGCCTCGCAGGCATTCGATCAGCCGGTGTACGGTCTCGACCTGATCCTCTTCGGCGATGAACGGCTGCCCGCCCGGCGTGCTGGCCAGCGCGTCGAAGATCGAGCTGAAGATGCGGCGATCGAGCACGATGTCGGTATACACTTTCTCCGCTTCGTCTTCGTATACGGTCGATGCGGTAAAGCGGTTCTGGATCATGTCGAACGCGACGTCTTCGATCGTGTAGCGGATACCGTCGCGGGTGAAGCTGTGGCCGACGAAGATCATCCGGACGACTTCGGTGACGTCGATCTTATCGAGCAGCTTGTACGAAGAGGCGAGGTAATACTGCCGGTCGATCGGATTGTAGTCCCAGTCGAGTATGTCGTCCAGGTAGTTGCCGTGCCGCGATATGACCTCGACGATGTTCTTGTCGGCCGTGTATCGCTTGAGCGTTCGCTGGAAGTTCGGTCCGTCGCCGCTGGTGGCTTTCTCCTTCCGCTCGCCGTGGGCGTCGATGTAAAGCAGAAAGTTCTCCGGATTGTCCATGCGCGTGATGCCGCCCTCGTCCTTCGAGTAGTTGCTGGCGCTCAGCATGATGTCGACGCGGTACGGCATCGTGATGTCGCACATGCCGCTGACGGTGCTGCGCGCGTTGCGGTCGTCGACGTTGCTGTCGGCGCTGCTTTCGAAAAGGAACTTGTAGTATTTGATGTAATCCGGATCGAAATCCGTCGTGCGCGAGAAGTCGCCCACCTCGGTGCCGATGCCGTACAGGTTGCCGTCGGCATCTTGGAACTCGTGGAACATGTCTCCGGCGATCATCTTGACCGAACGGATGCCCTCGAGGTTGTTGCGCAGCCATTTCAGTACGAAAGCCGCGATCATTTCGCTCTTGCCTACCCCGCTGTCGCCGTTGATTTCGATCACGAATACGCTACCGTCGTTCTCCTCGACCAGAAACAGCGAGCCGTGACGCGGGATACCGCCGATCTCCTTCACCTTTTCGTTGATGACCGTCAGGCGCGGTTTTGTTACGTCGCCGAAATAGTCGGCTTCCTTTTTCAGCGGAGTGACGATCGTCTTGATATTGCCCGACGGACCCTTGATGTCGAAATAGCCTATCTGCGGGAACGAAATCAGCTTTTCGGGCGCTCCGAGCAGCGAGATCACGTCCGGGATGAAATTCACGATGTCCTTCAGGCTGATATCCTCGGTGTAGTTGAGCCGGTAGTTGTCGGTCAGGTACTTCAGGTATCCCTTTTGGAAAATGACCAGCTCCTTGACGATACCGTGCTTGACGACCTTGCAACGGTAGTCGTCCGAGTCCATGTTCCGGACGAAGCGCGACAGCCGGTTCGTGAAGAAAGACGAGTCGGGGCGCGTATCGATGTAGCGGATATACTCGGTAGGATGGTCGTCCGAAGGCAGCGCCTCTGCCCGACGGCTTTCGGTCCGGTCGATCTTATGGAACGGGTATTCGCGCTTCTTCGCATCGGTCACGATCCGCGTGTGTTGCTGTACGGGCTGCTCGGAACTGATCACGCCGCATTTGCTCATCAGTTCGTTGATCCAGGAAATGCGGCCGCCTTCGAATGTCTCGAGTGCCTTGTTCTCCATAGCGAATCCTTTGTAGAGCGATATGCCGTGCTGCACCATTTCGTTGACGCTCGAGTTCTGTTTCTTGAACGCCGTCTCGACGATGCGGACCATCGTGTGCGCGTAACGGTTGTAATAGTCGGTTCCGCGCGTGCGCTTGATCATGCTGATGTAGAACCGGACCACGCGCCGCGTGACGGCATATATCTCGCTCTCGGCGATCTTGATGTCCTTCTTGCGCATGATGTAGTTGCTCAGCTCCTCGAGCTGCATCGGGAGGATTTCCGAAACGAATTCCTCGGTGAACATCCGCAGTTCGGCATCGTCGCAACTCTTGATCTTCTCGTCGAAGTATTGCAGCTTCTTGCAGACCAGCTTGTAGAACGAGTTGTCGTTGTTGAGCAGGTACAGATACAGGATCTTGTCCGTGATTTCCGGTGATCGGGCGATGCCCTCGGCTACCGTATCCATGATGTAGCCGATGCTTTTCTGCGAGATCAGCAGCCCCTTGAACTCGGGCAGGTCGCGCAGGTTGCGCATGAATTCGTCGACCCAGATATTCAGGTTGAGCTCCGAAAGCTTGATTCCCGTGATCTCCTCGAAGCATTCGCCGGCCGTGCGGATGATCTCCTTGCGGCTGGGTTCCAAACTCTCTTTCTCGAAAGGCAGGTTGAAGTGGAGCAGGATCTCACGGATGTACTTCTTGATGATTGCGTTCAAGCCCTCGAGCTTCGCTTTGTCCAAAGCCGGGTCGCCGGTAGCGTTGATCGCGAGAATTTTCATCTTGCTGTCCGAGAAGAGCAGATTCTCCATTTCGATCAGTATCTCGCGCATCACGTTCTTTTCCTCCGGATTGTCCAGTACGTGATGGTTCGGCTGGAAGGTCTTCTTATTGGTGATGTATTTCAGGATCACGGCCTTGCTGTATCGCGAGCTGACCGTGTTGAAATCCATGTCGGACAAAGCGGGCACTTTCTTGTAGACCTGTGCGAGCAGGTTTTCGTAGATTTTCGTGAAAGCGGAGCTGCGTACGAACTCGAACACGTCCTTGCAGCTGCCGACGATGTCGCCGTGCAGCTCGATCACCGAGTTGGCCGACCGTCCGATCGTCGTGATCGTCACGCCGCTGCGTTCGGGCGACGTATGGTATAGCGAGCGTACGTCGCGGATCTGCAGCGACGGGGCCTTGTCTTTCTTGTACCGGGCCGACAGCTTGTAGTCGCGGATCAGGCTGTCGATGAAGTCCTGATCTTTCGGGGAGTAGAACACGCGCTCGAGCAAGTCCTTGCTCTCGACTCCCTTGTTGGCCTCGTCGGCTCGCTCGGCGGCGAACCGGGTCCAGTAGCGGATGAAGATCGAGAAAGCATCCTCGATTTCGGCCGAGAAAATTTTCATGCCTTCCTTGCCGGCGGCGATGTACCCGCCCAGCGAGAAGCGTACGAGCCCCGTCGGATACGGGACCGTGGCGACGCCCCGGTACTTGGCCAGCGCGCGGCAGAACAGCAGTACGTCGGCGTAGGAGAACGGACCGAGAATCCGGAAGTTGAACAGATACGATCCGTCGGACTGTATGTAGCCCAATTCGGTTCCTTCGGGCGCCTCCTCCAACAGGCGGGCGGCGACGCTCTTGGCCATTTTCATTCGCTTGAGCGACTCGCTGCGGAAGTTCTTGTTGATCCGGAACCGGTTCAGGTTTTCGACCAACTTGGCCTGATAGTAGACGAAGAACGGTTCGCCCTGATACTTGAAGTCGTCGGGGAGTCCCAGCACGTCGAGCTTGTCCAGCGCGATCAGTTCGTCGAGCAGGAACAGATAAAGCGGCGAGCCCTCGAAGCCGGCCGTTTTATGCAGCTGGCGGTTCGTCTTGCTGATTTCGTTCGACTGCTCGGTCTTGTCGATCTGGTTGACGATGAAGCGGACGATCGCTTTCTTGATCTTCGAACGCGAAGCGTTCTTGGGCAGTTCGGCTTCGATCTGATCCTTGATGCTTTTGGCTACCTGTGCCGTTTGCAGCGTGTTGTTGAGCATCAGCAGCGAGTTGTTATTTCCGTGCGCGGCGCTGTTGCAGCTGCGGGCGTACTTGGCGAAGTCCGACGCCTGAGGCGTCAGCGCGACGGCGCCGAGGCGTTCGCCGGTGGCGGCCAGATTTTTGGTCGTGGAAAGCGACGAGACCGCCTTGATGCGCGACTGCGCGTTGATGTTGTTCATGATGTAGCGCGACAGCGTCCGCCACTTGGGCATCGTGCGGTCCTCGATCTTGACGCTTTCGGCGTATGCCTCGTCCAGAAACAGCGTGATCTTGCAACTGTTCAGAAAACGCAGGAAATTGTTGACCGACTCGCTGTTGAAGTCGGAATATCCCGTCGGGTTATTCGGGTCGTTGACGATGATCGTCGTGTTTTCGCAGAACAGGTCCCACAGGCTGCCGCTGTCGTCGAACAGTGCGAGCGTCGACTTGATACGCAGCAGTTTGTCGACCAGACGGTCGTAAGCCAGACGGCCGTCGGCGTCGTTCTCGATCTCGATGTCGAACGGATTGATGTCGAAACAGTCGTCGGGCAGCAGGTCCTTGTACTCCCATGCCTGCACGGCGTTATAGACGATATAGGGCTTCGGCCGGCCGTTCGGGTTGAACAGCAGGTCGCGGATGATCATCTGTACGGAGTCCGATACCGAGGTCTGGTCCAGATTGCCCAAAGCCGACAGGAAGTTCTTGACGATCTCCTTGTCGTCGTCGCTCAGCGCGAAGTACTTGTCGCGGATGCCCAGATCGATCAGGAACTTCTCGAAGCGTCCCTTGTTATCGGCGTCGCGGCTCGTCTTGGTGATGTACTCCTGATATTTTTCGAGGAACAGATTGATACCGAAATTCTTGTGGAAATGGTTCTTCAGCGTTCGTTCGTAGCAACTCGGGATGATGTCCAGAATCAACCGGCAGGCATAGCGGATCTTGCTGCTGAGGTTATTGAACGTGCGGCTGCGCAGATAGTCGCCGAACGTCTTGATCTGATGCCGTCCGCCGCCCTCGAGGATCGTGATCACGTCGATCAGCTTGTTGCCGGCGTAGAAATAGTTCTTCATCCGGCTCTCCAACTCGTCGATCAGCTCCTGAGTCTGAATCTTCTTGTTTTCCTGCTTGTGGCAGTTTTCCAGAAAGAAAATGAAGTCGCGCAGCTTTTCGAGCGAGTATTTGTCCTGCACGACCTGTCGCGAAAAAGAATCGAGCTTGAACAGCGTGATGCGCTTCTCGATGTCGGTGTCCGACCCGGTCTGCTCGAGCAGCAGCGATTTGATTTCGCGGCCGTACTCCTCGATCTGCATTTCGAGCTTTTCGCGGAATTCCTTCAGGTAGCTCGGGTTGACGTTCTCGAGAATCAGCCGCAGATTCAGTTGCGTGTTGGCCGGCGAGCCGAGCTTTTTCGTATGGACTTTGTTCAACGTGTTGATAATGCCGTTGTGGAAGCAGAACACGAGCGACGTGTTCGAGCTGCGAGACTCTTTCGAGTCGTCGACGATCACCAGTCGGGTCAGCAGCGGGAACCATTTCGGGCCCGAGTAATGGTTGATGCGCGCGTGCTTGACCTTGACGACGAAAATCGAGGTCGTATCGGCCGTCATCTGTTCGTACAGCGTTTCGGGCGCGGGGCTTTCCAGCACGACGACGGCGTCCTTGTGGAACACGTCGCCCTTGAGCAGCTGGACGGCCTTGTCGGCATTGCCCGAGACGACGGTTCGGATCATGCCGTTCATGCCCTTGAAATTGACGGCCCACTGGCTGCGGTGCAGAAAGTCGCTGATCTCGGCCTTGGTCGTGTAGTGCGTACTTTGGCTGATCATCTGCTCGAGCGTGTCCATCAGGTAGTTCCAGTGCGCCTCGTTGATGTCGCCCGTCACGCCGATCACGTCGCGGTACTTGCGCAGGTCGCGCACATGGCCGCCCAGCTGTACCTGAGACATGAAATCGATATGGCGGCTGTTGATCGGAGGCGTGCCGACAGACAGGTCGTGGCTGTCGCGGATATTACGCAGCAACGTCTTGATTTCGGTCGTCGTGCCGTCGGTGTCGAGCAGGGCCGATATTTTCTTGGCGAATTCGCCGCGCTTGCTGCTCAGCTCGAAAGCCTTCGAGTTGTTGTGCGGAATCAGCATCAGCGACACGTGCGTGTATCCCGGGATATCTTCGCGGAACTTCAGCAGATAGCGGTTGATTTCGGCCTGTTGCTTGGCCGGATCGTCGGGCTCCTCCATGCAGAGGCTCACGAAGCTTGTGAGGTTATCGAAGATGTGGCGCGGCAGGAAGATTTCCGCACGCTGTCCCAGTGATTCGTACAGGTTCAGAAGCTGCAGCGCCTCGTTGCTCAGAAACGCTTTCGGTTCGCCTACAATTTTCATCTTTGCGGGTTCTATTGGTTTTTCGTCGGCCTCGCGGGGCGACTTCGTGTTGTTTTATCTTTCTTTCGGAGGGCGTATGTCGGTTATTGACAGTGTATTTTTGTCCTATGTAAACGACCTTTCTCTACCTGTGCAAAGATAGCAAGTTTAATTGAGAATCGAAATGTATGTTAAAAAAATATTTGATTTGTTAAAAATGTGTATTGTTCGATAGCGAAAGCCGGGCCTCCTTCGTATTTCTTAAGGAAGCCCGGCATGACCGGTCGGACCTGACGCGGTCTATAGCGAGAAGCTGTACAGGGCGGCTACGGCCGATTGGTAGTCCCGCTCGATCTGGAGCAGCGTTCCGCGGCTTTCGAACAGCAGGTTCGCCTCGGTGAAATAGTCGATCACGCTGATCTGCCCCGCATCGAGCGCCTTACCGAGAATTTCGAGGCTGTTCTGCGATGCGAGGGCCGACCGCATCGACCGCATCGATTCGGAGAGCGCGACGGCCTGATCGTACAGCATCCGGAACCGGGACGCCGCGTTCGTCCGGGCGCTTTCCAATTGAGCCTGAGACGAGACGGCCGCCGCCTTGGCCGCCTTGACCTTGTTCTTGTTCTCGAAAAGCGGCACCGACATGCCGACCTTGAATCCCGTGGCGCGGCCTTCTCCGTAGTCGTGCCGATACCCTATCTCGAACTGGGGCAGAGAGAGTCCCCGATTCAGAGCCACGGTCCGGCGATCGATCTCGAGCGTATTTTCCATGCTTTCGAGCAGCGGGTTGCCGCTCATGTATGCCTCGGACAACACGTCGGCCGACGGCAGCGTTTCGACCGGGGGGTAGGTCACGTCCTCGAACGAGTCGTCGCTGTCTCCGGTCATCGTGTTGAGTTGCTGGATTTTGGCTTGCAGCTCAGCTCGGTTCAGATCGGCGGCCGTACGGGCCGAGATCGACTCGACGGCGATCTTGTTCGCTTCGAGGGAGGTCGCGTCGCCCGTCTCCATTTTTCGTCTGTACGCTTCGCTCAGTCGCTCGGCGTTCGATAACCGTTCGTCGAGCAGGTCCCGCTGACGGTAGAGGTAGACGATTTCGATACAGAGCTGCTTGGCCTGCAGCAGCAGCTGTTGCCTCTGGGATTCCCATTGCTTTTCATACAGGGAGCCTTTGAGCTTGGCGATCCGGTTGCGGGACCCGTAGACGGTCGGGAAATCGATCGTCTGGACGACGGCCAGCTCGGTGTTCTGCCCTCCTCCGGCCGCTCCCCACATCTTTTCCATTTCGACCGTCGGGTTGGCCATGTATTTGCCCGTGGCGGCGTCTTGCTTCTGCGCCGCGGTCAGTTGCCGTTGCGCTTCCAGCTCGCGGCTCGCGTTTTCGACCTGACGGAGCACCTCGTCGATGCTTCGCTGGGCTGAGGCCGCCGGAGCCAGTACGAGGAAGAACAGTATGATCGGTATGCGTTTCATGCTTTCGGTTTTTTACGGTTGACAATCAGGTAGACCGACGGAATGATGAATCCGTTGAGCAGTGTCGAGCTGAGCAGTCCGCCGAGTATGACTTTGGCCATCGGGCTCTGTATTTCGTTGCCGGGCAGGTTGCCTCCCAGTGCGAGCGGAATCAGCGCCAGAGCCGACGACAGCGCGGTCATCAGAATCGGATTCAGCCGGTCCAGCGAGCCCTGCACGACGCTTTCGTGCAGCGGCATGCCCTCGCCGCGCAGGTGGTTGTAGTGCGAAACGAGCAGAATGCCGTTGCGCGTGGCGATGCCCAGCAGCGAGATGAACCCGATGATGGCCGGAATGCTCACTTCGCCCGAAGTGAGCCACAGGCTCGCAACGCCGCCGATCAGGGCCAGCGGCAGGTTCAGCAGGATGACGCCGGCGATCTTCAGGCTGCGGAATTCCTGATACAGCAGCAGGAAAATGACGAGCAGCGCGACGAGCGACGTCAGCGTCAGCGTGCGTGAGGCCGCCTGTTCGCTCTCGAACTGTCCGCCGTATTCCACATGATATCCTTCCGGCATGGGCACTTGCGTCCGGATCGTTTCGCCGATTTCGTTGACGACGCTGCGCAGGTCGCGGTCGGCCACGTTGGCCGATACGACGATCAGGCGCTGGGCGTTCTCGCGACCGATCGCGTTGGGACCCGATGTCGACACGATGTCGGCCACGTAGCTCAGGGGGACTTTCCCGTCGGTTCCGTCGAGCATCAGCTCGCCGATGCGCTCCATGTCGTTCCGGCTGGCATCCGATGCCTTGACCGTCACGTCGAACGAGCGTCCTTCGTCGTATACCTGCGAGACGACCCGTCCGCCGAGCGCCACCTCGACGAATTCGGCGAAAGCGGGCAGCGTGATACCGTAGCGGGCCAGCATTTCGCGTTTGGGCCGGATTTGCAGCTGAGGCCGCTCGATTTGCTGCTCGACGTTCAGGTCGGCTATGCCGTCGATGTTCGCGATAGAGCTTTTGATCCGGTTGCCGAGCGCGAACAGGCGGTTCAGGTCCGGGCCGAACAGCTTGATCGCGATATTGGCCTTGGTGCCCGACAGCATCGCGTCGATCCGGTGCGAAATGGGCTGTCCGATTTCGATGTTGACGCCGTGAAGCACGCCCAGCCGGCTGCGCACGTCGGCCATGAATTCGCTGCGCGATCGGTCCGCGAGTTCGTACGGCGCTTCGATTTCCGATACGCCGACGCCCAGCGCATGCTCGTCCAGCTCGGCGCGGCCCGTTTTGCGGACGACCGTCCGGATTTCGGGTATTTCGAGCAGAATGCTTTCCACTTGGCTGCCGATCTTGTCGGACTCTTCGAGCGAGATGCCCGGCATCGTCGAGGCGTTGATCGTCAGCGAGCCTTCGTTGAATGGGGGCAGGAAGCTACGGCCCAGCGAGAGGAAAACGGCGAGCGCCCCGGCGAACAGGACGACGGTCGAGCCGAGTACGGCTTTCTTATGGGCGAGCACCCATTCGAGCGCGCGGCGGTAGACGCGCTTCAGAAAGCGCGAGACGATGGGTTCCTTTTCGTTGCGGCGGAGTACCCGGTCGCCGGTCAGCAAGTAGCTGCACAGCACGGGCGTCAGCGTGACCGCCACGATCATGGATGCGAACAGCGCTACGATGAACGAGATGCCCAACGGGCGCAGCATGCGCCCTTCCATGCCGTCGAGGAAGAAAAGCGGGACGAAGGCCACGATCGTGATGATCGTCGCGTGGACGACCGACGTACGGATCTCTTTCGACGCCTCGAAAACGATGCTCAGCGTCGGCAGCCGCTGGTCCTTGGGGCGCGCGAAATTCTCGCGCAGCCTTTTGAATACGTTCTCGACGTCGATGATCGCGTCGTCGACGAGCGATCCGATCGCGATGGCCATGCCTCCGAGGCTCATCGTGTTGATCGTGAGCCCCATCCATTTCAACGCCAGAATCGACACGAGCAGCGAGAGCGGCAGCGCGACCAGCGAGATGACCGTCGTGCGGAAGTTCATCAGAAAGACCAGCAGGACGATCACGACGAAGACCGCTCCTTCGAACAGCGATTTCTGAATGTTGTCGATCGAGCCTTCGATGAAACGGGCCTGACGGAACGAGTCGGTCGATACGTGCACGTCCGCAGGCAGCGTCTCGCTCAGTTCGGCGACGGCTCGGTCGAGTTTTTCGGTCAGTTCGAGCGAGTTCGTGTTAGGCTGCTTCGTGACGGTCATCAGCACGGCCGGCTTACCGCGTTCGGATGCCGTGCCCAGCCGGGGCGTCTTGGCTCCGATCCGCACGTCGGCCACCTGTTCGAGCGTAATGGGGAGGCCGTTCTCGATGCGGATCACGGCTCGTCCCATTTCGTCCTCGTCGGCCGTCGAGAGCATGCCCCGGATGATGTATTCGTTGCCGTGCTGGTTCAGAATTCCTCCGCTCGAGTTACGGGTCAGGTTCTCGACCACGCCGAGCACTTCGCCCGTCGTGACGCCGAAAGGTTTCATCCGGGCAGAGTCCAGCAGGATTTGGTACTCCTTGATATCGCCGCCGATGACGGTCACCTGGGCTACACCTCCGGTCGAGAGCAGTCGGGGGCGGATCGTCCAGTCGGCCAGTGTCCGCAGTTCTTCGAGCGAAGTGCTGTCCGAGGTCAGGCCGATAATCATCAGCTCGCCCAGGATGGACGACTGCGGCCCGAGTGTCGGCGTCCCGACGTTGTTCGGAAGCGTCTCGTTCAGCGCAGCCAGCTTTTCGGATACGATCTGGCGGGCCAGGTAGATGTCGGTTCCCCAGTCGAACTCGACCCATACGACCGAGAAGCCGGAGGTCGAGCTCGAACGGACGCGACGCACGTCGGTCGCTCCGTTCACGGCCGTTTCGATCGGGAAGGTCACGGTCCGCTCGACTTCTTCGGCCGCCAGGCCGCTCGCCTCGGTCATCACGACGACCGTCGGCGCGTTCAGGTCCGGGAACACGTCCACTTCCATTTTGCGGGCCTTGTACGTGCCTGCGACGAGCAGCACGACGCCCGCGATCATTACCAACATCCGGTTGCGTAATGAGAATTCGATGATTCGGTTCAGCATGTCCGGACGGTTCTAATGGGAGTGAGTGTGGCCGGGTATGGCGCCCGAGAACGAGGCCATCTTGACTTGGGCGACTCCCCGGCTGACGATCGTCTCGCCGGGCGAGAGGCCTTCGAGGATTTGCACCCGGGTGCCGTCGGACGCGCCCAGCTTGACTTCCCTTTTGACGTATGTTTCCGGATCGAGCTGCACGAAAACCGAATAGACGCCCTGGTCCTCCGTTACGGCGCTGAGCGGAACGGCCAGCGTTTCGGGCCGGGGCGCCGAGAGCAGAAAGACCTCGACGAAAGAGCCGGGGATCACCTCCCCGCCGTTGTTGAACTCGAACGTGACGGGAATGTAGGCCGACATCCCGTCCGAGCCCTTGCCGACCGACAGCAGCCGTCCGCCCATCTCGGCGAGCGAATAGACGCGGCCGTCGTAAGGCGTTTCGAAATTGGCGCTCGTCACGGCGCGCAGTCTGCCCGCGTATTTCTGCGACACTTCCACTCTCAGTACGAGCTTGCGGTTTTGCGAAACGGTTGCAAGCGATTGGCCTACCGTGACGTAGTCTCCTTCGCCGACCGACAGGCTCTTGATGAAGCCGCCGATGGGGGCCGTGGCGCGGGTTCCCTTGGCCGACGATTTGCTTGCGAGCGCATCGTAAGCCGTCTTGGCGTTTTCGTATGCCAGCCGGGCTTGCTCGTATTCGGTCTGCGTGATGATTCGGTCGCCGATCAGCTTTTCGGCTCGCCGGAAAGCGGTTTCCGCCTGCGTGTATGCCGAGCGGATGCGTTGCTCGTAATCGCCTTCGGCGATTTCCTTCGACGAGATGGTGAAAAGGGTCTCGCCCCGGGATACGGCCGCTCCGTCCGAGAGTTTCTTGTCCGCGAACGAGACGATGCCGCTGACGGGCGCCGCTACGGCGGCCTCGTCGCCTTGCGCTGCCAGAATCCGGCCGCTTGTCTCGATCACGTCGCGGAACGGGGCGGGCTCGACGGTCAGCAGCTCGAAATCGGTACGCGCTGCCTGTTCTTGCGTAAACGCGATTTCGCCGGCATGATCGTGCTCCTTTTCCTCGTGGTCGTGGCCCGTGTGATTCTCGCTGACATGATCGTGCCCTTCCGAATCGTGATCGTGGAGCTCGGCTCCGTGGTCGCGCGCTTCGGCCTCGCGGGAGCTCCCCTGCCCGTCCGGGCCGGAGTGTCCGCAACTCGTCATGAGTGCTGCGGATAGTATGTTGATTATCAGTAATCTGTTCATTGTTTGAAAATTGGATATAATATACGGATGTAGTACGACTTTTCATCGGCGGATGAAAAGTCCGTTTTCCTGAAAAAGAAACAGTCGGGTTAGGCCGGGAAAACGGGAGGAGCCCGTAACGAGAGCGAATGCCCGTTGCCATGCGAGACGAAGGGCTCCGTGAAAGGCGGATAAGAAAGTCGCAGGCCCGAATCTTCCGGACCGGCGAATGTACGGAAGAAGGCAATCGCGAAAGTGTTGGGAGCGATAGGCGGAATCGGTTCGATATGCGATTGATCGTCCCGGCCCGACATGACGAAAAGCTGATGGCAGTTGTCGACGTCCTGACTGCGTGCGTGCGTCGGATCGGCGCATCGGTCGCATGCCTGCGACGTCGCGAAGCAGATGCTGTATCCGTGATGGTGGTGGTGATGGGGAGGGTGAGGGTGGTGGTGTTGGTGGTGGTGATGATGGTGGTGATGGTGGTGATGGTGATGGTGGTGATGGTGGTGGTGGTGATTGTAGTGATAATGATGGGATGATAGTGGCGATGGTAGTGGACATCCACAGAAGTCGAAAAGCAACAGACAGCCAAGGCATGGCTCTATTCCATGGGGAG
>ENA-UESG01001358-UESG01001358.1-human-gut-metagenome-genome-assembly--contig:-NODE-1358-length-16432-cov-4.152492_pt1 | contig 16432 bp, 9 predicted proteins | sample MGYA00243002_ERZ508003 | MGnify/ENA primary metagenome ERZ508003 (study PRJEB26167, sample SAMN06115514) | human gut metagenome | host: Homo sapiens | place: China:Shanxi | collected 2015-12-02... | reverse complement strand
GGTATGGTAAACTAACTATAAAGAGGGAAATCCACCAAAAAGCACCAAATACACAAAAAGCGAATTCGGCATTTGTACATTCATACAAACAGACTTAAAATCCGTTGACAAAAATGTATAATAGTGCTATAATATTGGATAGAAGGTTCTGTGCGTTTTCCGATTTGGCAATGAGAGGAAGGATACACGATGAAACGCATTTGGCAAAAAATAATGGCGATTTTAATGGCAGTATTTCTGGTATGCACAACATTGGTGCTTGCGGGCGGAGCCGAAGCTGTTTCTGCACTGGCAGAGGCAGACGAGAATACACCGGAGGTAACGGACGGGGCAGATGCACAGCAGTCCGCCGACAATTCCGGCGATATTATTATAGGGAACATTTCGATTGAGCTGGATCAGCTGATCAAAAACCACTATATGGTCACTGTGCCGGTCACCATGCCCAATAACCCCGGCTTTACCGTTCTGCAATTTGGTGTAAAATGGGATGTGACACGCATGTCCGTGCAGGGTGCACGTTCTACCGGCAACATGAAGCTGCCGATTCTCACCATTGCCAATGACAAAAGACAGATCTGGATGATGTTCATTGAGAACGACTGCAAGGAAACCAATATCAGTTCCCTGACAGCAGAGATCAATCCGGATGTCAAGGTGGGGGATACATTTGTGCTGGAAGGGGCTTATGCGGACTATGCCGACAACAAGGCTCTGTACAAAGACAAGACGATGAAATCACATGACCTGAATATTGTTTCCGGTACAATCACCATTGTGGACAGCGTTGTGCCGGAAGTAAAACTGCAGATCGGAGAAGTCAGACCTTCTATGCGGGATCTGGATGAGAACGACTATATGGTAGAAGTGCCGGTGACCGCAGAAGCGAACAATGGCTTTAGCGACATGGTGTTTGGCTTTCGCTGGGATGCCAGCAAGGTGACAGCAGAACCGCCTTCCGGCAATATACCGGAAGGGCTTTCTCTGATCCCCACCATTGACAACCAAAACGGTGTCGGGTGGATCCATGTCATTGCCGACAGCACCTATACCGGCAGCGACATTTGTACGCTGCGGTTCACAGTACCGGACAATACGAAGCCGGGGTCGATCTATGACATTACCGGCTGCAGCAGTGATGGAGATACAGAGGCATCGGTTGCCAACCACTCCGGCACTGCGGGTACGCTGACCATCAACAACGGCAGAATTTTTGCCACTTCCACCCAGGCGGCGAATTCTTTTGCATTCGGTAAGGTGACGATTCCGGACATTTCCATTTCCATGGAAGATCTGGATCAGAGTGATCACCTGATCTCCGTGCCGATTACGATCACGTCAAACAGCTGCTTTACCATGCTGGCGTTCGGTGTCAGCTGGGACACCAACGATTTGAGCATTGTCAGCTGCACCTGTGATGATACCAAGAATCTGGGCATGATCGAATCCTATTCCGATGACAACAACGGCATTTGGATGCAGTTTCTCTATCGCGGCCCCTATGATGCTTTTACGGGAACGGCACTGTGTACCCTGACGTTTCGTGTGCGGTCGGATATATCGCTGGGCGACAAGATCATGCTGAATCCGCAGGAACTGAGCCCCGACGGCGACAGCATGATCATCGTCAGCACCAAGGGCACCTTTGGTGACCTGAACATGCAAAAGGGCACCATCAGTCTGGTGTCGGCAAACGAGCTGACTGCGGCGGCAACCGTAAAGATCAGCGATGTGGAAATCGATACCTATCATTTGTGGCTCAAGAGCTATGTGGTAGATGTGCCCATTGTCCTGAAACGGAATACCGGTGTGTCCTATCTGTCTATGGGCGTTTTCTATGACGAAACCATTGCACAGGCGAAGGAACTGCAAAGTGTGGACATCGATCAGATCGGTGTAATGGACGACTTTAGCCGGCGGTCCAGTGCAGTGGTAAGCTCCGGCTGGCTGGAATTCCACAGCGTAGACCCCAGCAGCGGGTATGTCTACAGCGGCACCACGCTGGGCGTGCTGAAGATCAAGCTGGACGAAAGCGTCAAGGCAGGCGATGTGATCGACCTGTCTGCGGTATCGATCTCGCCTACTGGTGCAGTAGCCACGGTAGAGATCGCCGACGGTTCCCGTTCTTCTCCGGCACTGGTTTCCGGCTCGATCCGAATCACGGAAGCCGCAACCACAACACCGGCGGAAACGACCACTTCGGCGGAACAGACTACCGAAACAGAAACCACTGTGACAACGACCGCCGCGACGGAAGAAACGACGATTTCGGAAACAGAAACCACCACTGTTACGGAAACGACTTCTGCCGAAACTACAACAGAAACGACTACGGAAACCACAGAAACTACCACGGAAACGGTGACAGAAACCACTGTGGCTTCTACAGAAACTACAGCAGCGACTACCACAGGATATACCGCTGCAATCAAGACTGACCACCTGAACCGGACAACACTGCGGGTACGTGCCGGACAAACCAGCCGCCTGCAATTTTATCCGGCAGAGGGCAACGGGGACGACTGTGTCTGGATGAGTTCGGATACAGATATTGTCAAGCTTGCTCCTGGAAACACCTCCGCGGAAATCATGCTCACCTGCAACCGTGTGGGAACGGCAGAGGTGTCGGTGCTGTATGACGGGCAGGTGCATACCTGTAGCGTTAGTGTGGTATCCGGCGGCGGCGAAGCTGCCGGTGATGTCAATGTCGACAATCAGACAGATCTGTCTGATCTGGTGATGTTGAATCACATGCTGCTGGGGCAGATCCCCACAGGAGATGCCGCATCTCAAAGTGCTGACATCAACGGTGACGGGTATCTGGACAACTGTGACGTTCTGCTGCTGATGCAGATGCTCCTGAATCAGGGGCTGCTACAGTAAGCTTTTTGAAGTTTAGAACAAGAAAAGCGGTACAGAATTTCTGTGCCGCTTTTTGGTTCTGTAAAGGCAACACCGCACAAAGAGCGTCTGGCGACTTTGTGCGGTGTTGCCTATGCAATTTATGGGTGAGAAAAATGGGACTGGGCGTGTTCATTTTTGCGGCTGCATTGACTTCTGGTAAAAAATATGCTAAACTGAACAGGAGAACATTTGCGGCGGCATGGTATCAAGTCCGGCGGTGCTGTTCGGAAAAGGAGGGACTTCTGTGGTACAATTCTGGGTTGGCATGCGGCGGCTGACAGCACACTGGAAACCGCTGATACTGTTTGAAATTCTTTGGAAACTGGTGACGCTGCTGGTGATTGCACCGGCATGTGCCGGCCTGATCCAGCTGGCGATCCATCTGGCGAAGCTGAAATATCTCACCACATCCAACCTGTTGCAGTTTCTCCGTTCCCCGTGGACGATTCTGCTGCTGGCAGTGCTGTTGCTGCTGGCGGTGTTGTATACCCTGTTTGAAATTGCGGCAGTCTGTACCTGTTTCCGGCAGTCCCGCTTTCAGAAAGTCCGTACCACGCTGGGACGAATGGTGCGTTCCGGTTTGCAGTCGGTGCTGCACTTCTTTCGGGGCGGCGGACCGTTTCTGGTGCTGCATCTGCTGGTGCTGATTCCGCTGATGCAGTTTTCGGCGACTTCCGGTATTTTTACCGCAATGGGCATTCCGGATTTTCTCGCCTACTATATGACGAAAAAGGAATTCCTGCTGCCGATTTATGTGGCAGCAATCATTCTGTGCTGTCTGCTTTCTGTTCGCTGGGTCTTTTCCAGCGTGCTGTTCACCCAGAACCAGTGCAGCTACCGCAGTGCCAGAGCCACCAGCGTACAGCTGGTGCGGGGGCGTTTCTGGCAGACGTTCTTCTCCGTGCTGGTGTGGAACTGCTGCTATTTCGCCGCTTTGCTGGTGTTCCTGTGTATGATTACAGTGGTCGTGCTGATGGTGATTCGTGCCACCGGCAGCGATGATCTTATCATGTCGCAGGCAATGCGGATCCTGAAACTGCTGATTCAGATCGTGCTGTGGAGTTTCTCGTTTTTTGCCACGCCGATCTGCATGGCACACCTGACGGCTCTGCTGGAGAAACGCTGTGTGCAGATGCCGGAGGTGGTGCTTCCGGAACCGATCCCGTTGAGCCGGAGTGCCAAGCCGTTTCGCCGGAGCACGGCAGTTCTGACGGCATGCTGCTTTACGGTGGCGGCTCTGGGGCTGAATCTTTCGTATGTGTACAGCGTTTTCACCGGCAAGGCGAATTTCCGTCTGGCACTGTTCCAGAATCCCACCGTTATGGCACATCGGGGACTTTCTGCCGATGCACCGGAGAACACCCTCTACGCCTTTTCCGATGCCATTTCGGTGGGGGCGGATTTCATTGAACTGGACGTGCAGCAGACCAGGGACGGCGTACTGGTGGTGATGCACGATTCCAATCTGAAACGCACCACCGGTGTGAACAAGGACATCTGGGACGTGGACTATGCGGACATTCAGAATCTGGACGCAGGCAGCTGGTTCGATCCGGCGTATGCCAACGCCAGAATCCCCACGCTGGAAGAAACGCTGCAATTCGTGGACAAGCGGGCGAGGCTGAACATCGAGATCAAGCCCACCAAGCACGGTTCCGATACGCTGGAGCAGGACGTGGCAGAGTTAATCACCCAGTATCAGTACACTGATGCCTGCTATGTGACATCGTTTTCCTACAGCTCGCTGAAAAAGGTCAAGGAAGTCAATCCGGAGATTCGCACCGGCTATCTCATGAGCGTGGCATACGGGCAGTTCTACTCCCTGAAATATGCGGACGCGTTCAGTCTGAACAAGGTGTTCGTCACCAGTCAGGTAGTCAACGCCGCCCATCAGCAGGGCAAGCAGATATTCGCATGGACGGTGAACAGCATGTCCGAGGTGCGGAGCCTGTGCAATCTCCACGTGGACAGCATCATCACGGACGATCCGGTCATGGTGCAGAATGTGATCTCGCGGGACAGCACCGGCGAAACGCTGCGGTCTGTGCTGGACTATTTTATCAATTGAGGGGTATTTTTCAGTCGGGCTGGCAGCCCACTCATCTATTTGTCAACGTTTTACACCTCACGAAAGGAGAATCCCCATGCACCTATTCGCCGCCCCCGTTCCCGCCGGCAAAAAGGCTCTGGAACACGAAACCGCTTACCGGCTGCTGGCGTATGCGGTGCAGGAGGTTTACGGGCTGTCCCTGCCGGAAATTGCCTGCGACTCCCGCGGCAAGCCCTTTTTTCCACAGCGGCAGGAGATCTGTTTCAACCTTAGCCACTGCCGCGGGCTGGCAGTCTGTGGCATCTCGGCGTTTCCGCTGGGGGTAGACTGCGAAAGCATTCGCCCTCTGCGGGAGGGGGTGCTGCGGCGTTCCTTTGCACCGGAGGAGGTGCTTGCTGTCATGGAAAGCCCCCAGCCGGACGAAACTTTTTTCCGGTTCTGGACGCTGAAAGAAGCGTTTGTCAAGGCTTTGGGCGTGGGCATCTCCTACCCGCTGCACACGGCGGTGTTTGCGTTGGACGGGGAAGATGTCACTCGCCACCCCCAGGGCTGGCAGTTCCGGCAGTTCCGGCCGGACAGCGGGTATGTGGTGTCCTGCTGCGGAGCATTGGAGGACACGCTGCCGGAAGAACTCCACGTGGTGTCGTTCTAACCAAAAATGGAAAATTATTTTCCAGTATTTATACATTTTGCAAGAAAGTCGCCTTTGGCGGCTTTTTTCTTTGTGGATTTCTCCAAAAATCTGGATTTTCTGCAAAGGTCGTGAAAAATTCACATTTCATTATTTGACTTGTGGTATAATAGACATAGAAGAATATGCCATATGTTCGAAAGGAGTTTGGTGAAGATGAAAACACGATCGCATACCGCAAACACCAGCAGGAGCCTGCCGTCACGAGTTATGGCGGTGCTGCTCTCCGCGGTGCTGTTTTGTACAGGGCTGTCGCTGGGCAGCTTTGCTTCGGCGGAAGAACTACCGGTATTGGAAACGGACGTATCGCAGGGGAGTTCCGGCAACCTGCTGATCGGCATTCAGGGCACGTATATTGACCAGATCAGCGAGGCACTGGACTTGATCAACAGCTACCGGCTGGAAGCCTGCCAGAACGGCTATCCCAACCCTGACGGCAGCGGCAGCCTGACTATGAGCGACTATGAGCCGATCCAGTGGTCGGACGGACTGGAGTATATCGCACGGATCCGTGCCGCAGAGGCTTCCCAGACAGAAGATCATGTGCGTACCAACGGAGAAAGCTGCTTTGCCATTCAGGCACCGGCGGGGACGGCTTCTCACGGAGAGTGTCTTGCATGGAACCGTGAGAAGAATATGCTGCATGGTATCGAGCAGTGGTACGGCGAGAAGGAGTCCTATCTGATCGACAGCAGCAGCAGTGCCGCCGGTCACTATAGAAGCATGATCTCTCCTGGCAGCCGCTATATCGGTATCGGTGCGTTCTACACCTCTACGGCAACCTATGCCAATACCACCTGTGCGGAATTCAGTTCCAGCAGGGGTTCGGACAGCCTCAGCTTTACCTATGGGGAGTGTATCCAGAAGCTGGAGGTTCCCGCAAGTGATGTGACTGTAATGGACGATTCTGTGCAGAGTGTCATGTCCTACGGCGATACCCAGACCTTGCAGCTGAAGATCCGGTACAGCAACCGGAAAGGCTTTACGCTACAGGAACCGGTATCGTGGAGCAGTTCGGACACCGCTGTGGTATCCGTCAGCGGCAACACTGCCACTGCTGTGGGCTACGGCACGGCAACGCTGACAGCTGTAGTCAACGGTCTTTCCTATACATTTTCTGTTACTGTGGACGACAATGTCACCGTGACCACCACCGAGCCCAACGAGTTGGAGGACACCATGTGCCTGAAATTCGCGGATCTGGAAATGTCGCTGGAGGAATTGCAGGCGAACAACTATCGGGTGGAAATGCCCCTTTATGTCAGCCAGAGTTTTAGCGATATGAACTTTAACGTCGTTGACAATCCCAGTCTGACTAATGTGAAGTGCGATTTCGGGGATAAGATCATCACGTCTTCTGCCAGCAGCGGCTATTCGACTTCGTATCTGCTGCGTGTGTATCTGTCGCATACCGAACAGGAAGCCGGTTGGATCGGCACGATCACCTACCAGCTGCCGGAGAATACCAAGGCGGGGGATACGTTCTCGGTGGATTTCCGCATACTCAAAAGCAGCTACTGGATCAGCACTTCCGGAGAATCCAGCAAGATGCAGGGGGAGAGTGGCTCGATCACCATTACCGGTGCGGAGGAAACTACCACGACCACAGAAGAAACTACCACCACAGAAACAACGATGACCACCACGACCACTTCGACCACAACCACTTCTGCAACAACGACAACAACGATGACTACTACCACCACAGAGGAAACCACTGCGACCACCGCAGAAACGACTACAACTACCGCGACCAGCACCACAGCGGAGCCGCTGCAAAAGAATCTGACGGTTTCGCTGGGAAGAGTGGAAGTGGGCGTAGATGAATACGAGCAAGATCACATTGTGAGCGTTCCGATCTATATTGATCGGGAGTGTTCCGCTTTGAACTTCGGCATCAGCTGGGACAGCCGTCTGACGTATCTGGACAGCAGTGCTGACTATGGTGCGTGCTCCAGTGCGGAGGCGGACGGTTTTGTCTGGCTGGTAAATGCATCGACCAGCAATATTCCGGCAGGAAAGATCGGAACGCTTCGGTTCCGGCTGCCGGACGATGCAGAGGCAGGAGATGTCTATGTGGTCAACTTGTCTGCACGTGCCGCCAGTGGTGCCGATGCCATGTGGCTGGATAATGTGAACGGACAAAAAGGCACACCGTTGGTGCAGGGCAGTACGATCACAATTACAATTGCTCCGGCACCTACGACCACCGCACCGGATACCGGCAGCGTGCTCTATGGTGATGTCAATCTGGACGGCAAGGTGGATATATCCGATGCCGTGCTGACCAACAAGGCGGTTTCTGGTGTGGTAATGCTGAACAAGCAGCAGTATCAGAATGCCGACTGTGATGCCAGCGGCGAGGTCAATGCCGATGATGCCACCCTGCTGATGAAATTTCTGGTGCATATCGTGACTGTTTTGCCTGATGCGGCCTAAAAATAAAGAGAGAGCATACCAGTAGACGGTCTGCTCCCACCGCATAGAGGTTAAAGAATAACCGCCACGATTTTTGGATGCTTCGGGCGGTTATTTCTTTTTCTTGCCGTGGTGATTCTGATTACTATTTTTATGATGATAGGAAATATCTTGACTTTTTCGAAAAAATATGGTATTCTATTTTTGCCGCATTTGTGATAAAAAGAAAGAATCTGATGAACAGATGACATGAGAAAGGAATGCATTTCTATGATACAGAGAAAAACCTGCCTTGGGGGAATTGCAGCAGCGGCGGCATTACTGCTGGCTGTGACCGGCTGCGGAAAGTCGTATCCTGCTAAAAACGCTGCCCAAAAGGCGGAAACCAGTGCCGCATCAGAAAGCACAGAAGCAGCTGATGCGGAGAGCCGTCCGACGGTGGAGCAGGCGGATTTCCAGCTGAAACCGTATGCCATGGACGGAATCGGGTGTGCGGTAGAAGTGCCGGACACCTTTACAACCGGCTCCGGCAACTCTGCTGTTTCCGGCAGGCTGTCCTTTGACGGCACGGAAAGCGATGATGCCATTGTTGTCGCAGCATATGATGCCCAGCCGGAAGAAGAATTCAACCAATTTCAGGAAGACGACCTGTTCGAACTGATTAACTTTTCGACCACGCTGCCGCAGCTGCAATATTTTCGGGAAACGGAAATTGCCCATGCGGAAAATATGCCCTGCAAGGCGTTTGTGGGCGAAACACTGGGGACGATTGCCGGAGAGGATACCTATGTGACGATTCTGGCGGTCAACTGTCCTGCACAGGACAAAATGTACGTCTTTTCCATGCGGGACAAGACCGGCGAGTTCCAGAACTACCGCGATCAGCTGGCAGACCACATCTATCTGAATGAAACCGGCTATGTGGTAGAGAACGACCAGTTGGCTGATGCACCGGAACCGGAGCCGCTGTCCTATTCCAACGACACCATTGGATACCAGATCGATTTGCCTGAGAAGTGGGAACGGGTCACTGACACCAGCCATTTTTACGGGCTGGAATCGCTGGCTTCCCAGTATGACGGCTATGACCTGTTCATGAACCGCGATCGGGACTATGCCATTGTGGCAGCCAAGTCCATGACGGTTTCCGATACGGAATTCTATGCGGCAATGGAACAGTACAAATCTATGTGGACAGGTGCCGGCGGCAATGAGCTGGTCACCTCCAAGGAGTGCACCGTGTGGGGCTATGCGGCATATCAGCTGGTCATCAACCACACTGCCGGTGCAGACCCCACCACCAGCGTGACATGGCTTATCAACAAAACCGGCGATCAGTCCAAGTGGCTGTTGGTTCGCTACTGTTACCGTGAGGACAGTGCGGCAGAATTTGCAGACACGCTGATCAACAGCATTCATCTGCAATAAGACAAATTCCCTAGAAAAATAGTTTTCCCAGTCCGGCAGCCGCCGGACTTTTTTTGTTTTGTCAGGCGAAAATATGACAGAATCTCTGAAAAAGTTACAATTTGGATAGGAGAATCTTGCTCGGTTTCCTCTGAAATTCGTAGAAAAGCAACACTTTTCCACACAAAAAATTGTGCAGATATGCAAAAGTTCGGGGAGAACCTACCGGAAAGTCTTGCAAAACGGTTACAAACATGGTATAATAGCATTTGCACGGTGACCACCGCCGTGAGGGGACAACCTCTCCTCACGGAAATGATGTCTGCCGTTCGCCCTTGCCTGTGACAGACAGGCGGGCGAGGCAATGCAGGCGGCACACAAGTTCTGGGGCGGATCGTCTGGCTGTGACAGATCCTTTGATCCGACAGGACAATGCCGGCAGAGCACGGCGTACCCCTTCCGCTTTCAGGACCGGACAGGCGTGTGCAGCACAACGCATTGCAGCGGCAGGTTCCTCCGTACATCTGCGATGCAGCGACTGCTGACAACGCAAAATTCTCAAAGGAGCGTTTTTATGCGTAAGAAAATCATGGCAGTCGTTTTATCCTGTCTTACTATTTTCGCTTTGGTCGCTTCGTCCTTTGCGGTGACGTTTTCCGCGTCTGCCGTTTCCGTGGACGAAATGACAAAAGCCGCTGTACAGATCATCTCTCGGAGCGAGGGTACCTATGGTACGATCAATCCCAACGATAACGGTGCAGTCAGCATCGGTATGTTACAGTGGCATGCAGACCGTGCCCTCCAGCTGATGCGTTCGATCGCAAACGCAGACACTGGCTCGGCACAATCCATTCTGGGAAGCTCGTTCTATAACGATGTGATGAATGCTTCCAACTGGAACTCCCGTACATTTTCCAGTGCAGAGAGCACAGCAGCTTCCAACCTGCTGACTACCTCCGCCGGAAAGTCCAAGCAGGACGCACTGGCATACAGTGACGTACAGGGCTACATCAGTGCCGGACAGAATCTGGGCATTTCCAACGCCGGCGTGCTGGTGTATTATGCCGAACTGTACAACCGCGGCATGGGCGTTGCAAAACGGATCCTGAACGCGGCGGCAGGCGGCGGTTCTTACAGCAGCGTGACACTGTCAAAGCTGCACACCACTGCACTGGCGAACAGTTCCAGCTATTACACCGACCGTCTGAACAATGCCTATAACACCATTGTTTCGCTGGGCTGGGGCGATGCTTCGGTTTCCGGCGGCGGGGACAACGGCAGCGGCGGCGGCTCCGTGGACACTTCCGATTTCTCGGAAAGCTATGCCGGTACATATACGGTGACGGCTTCGTCCCTGAACGTCCGCAGCACACCGTCTACCTCTGGTGCAAAGGTGGGCGTGCTCCCCAACGGGGCACAGGTAACTGTCACTTCTGCCAACGGCAGCTGGGCGGCGGTGTCCTATAACGGCATCAGCGGCTACTGCTCTATGGATTACCTGAAGCAGAATGCCGCACAGACGACCGCACCGGCAGAAACCACGGCTCCGGCACAGACCACCACCACGGCGGCAACCGCAGCCACTTCGGATTTCAGCGAAAGCTATGCCGGCACCTACAGTGTGAACGCATCTTCTCTGAACATTCGCAGTGCCCCCACAACGTCCGCTTCCAAGGTGGGCAGCATTCCCAACGGGGCACAGGTGACTGTCACCTCCGGCAACGGCAAGTGGGCAGCGGTGTCCTATAACGGCATCAGCGGCTACTGCTCTATGGACTATCTGAAGCAGGCAGCTGCCCAGACCACGACCACAGAGGAAACTACCACACCGGCAGAAACCACTACAACAACCGCTGAAACCACAACCACCGCTGCATCACAGCAGGACACAGAACCGGCAGAAACCACGCCGATCGATATGAACCGTGTCGACGAAGCATATGTTTCGCTGTACGGTGATGTCAACTGTGACGGAACGATCGACATTCTGGATGCTGTGCTGCTGCAAAAGTACCTGAACGGCAGTGTGCAGCTGAACTATACACAGCTTGCCAACTCCGACTGCCAGAAGGACAGCCAGCTGGACATCACAGACGTGACCGTCCTGATGCAGTACTTGCTGAGAAGCTTCACTTCTTTACCGGTCGCATAATGTGACCAGCGAAAAAACTGGATAAAACGACAGCCCGCCGCATTCCGGTATATGGAATGCGGCGGGCTTTTTGTTTGTGGTGAATTGTTGTTAATTTGAGTACCACCTAAACTTGAACAAAAGATTTTACTTCCAATCCCTCCACCAGCTTCGCTGGTCCCCCTCGTACTGAGCGGTCCCCTCTGCCCTGCGGGCATCTCCCCACCCCGTGGGGAGTCACCCTTTTCAAGAGAGGCTTAATTCAAGGTAGTACTCAAGAACTTAGTGTAAGTACCAGTTACTTCTTCAGTCCTGCCCCACGCAGAGCACACTCATAGGTGATATCGAACAGGTCGTTGGTGTCTACCTTGCCGTTGCCGTCAATGTCGCCGGCTGTGGTGGGGAAGTAGGTGCTGCCGGCACCGTATGCACCAGATTCGGCAATCTGCTGCATGGTCCAGTAGATGTCGTTGATCTCATAGGGAACACCGTTGCAGTCTGCATCGCCGGCAATGGGGGACTCGTCGTACACACCGTCATTGTTGAAGTCGAATGACAGTTCACTGCACTTCTTTTCCATGTTGTAGTTGACCATGGCGTTGCTCTCCATGACAAACCGCAGGTAGTAAGCTGTGACATACTGTACAAAGTCGTGTTCGCTGCCCTCGAATGCGTTGATCGCATCATCGTTGTACTCCGGATTAATGGTAACAACCGTTTCCATGTTGGTGGTGAGTGCGAAGCCTGTGTCCTTCTTGGTAATGGTGATCGTCTGATTCGGTGCTACGTCAAAGGTAACCTTGGCGGCGTTCAGCGGGGAGAAGTTGTAGTTGCCCTCGTCATAAGCCATGCTGAACTCAAGCGGCAGGCTTGCGGTGTCGGTATTGGTGTAGGAAATGCTGTCGCCGGTGATGTCCACCTTGCACTTGGTTCCCACGTCATACGTTCTTTTGTCGTAGGGGCTGCTCATGGAGCCGCCCTGCGGATACTGCGATACTTCTACGCGGTAGCCCTTGCCCTTGAGGTAGAAGTCAAAGCCGTTGGAACGCTTGGTCTTTTCCAGATGGAATGCAGAGCCGGTGCCGTAGTAGTTGGAATCCGAGGACCGCAGCTTGCATTCGCTCAAAAAGTCGTGGGTGCTGCCGTCTGCATCGGTGGCAGTGACCGATACGTCCTCCGGTGTGATGCCGCGGTAAGAATGCAGATTTACGATATTGGAAGCATCGGTGTTGATCTCTGTGGTGCCGTTCAGCGGTGCACGATAGGTCAATACGGAATCGTCATCGGAAGCATACAGTACAGATTCACCCTTTTCTGAAGTGAACCCGTATGCCGGAATGCAGAACTGCTTGGTCTTGGAGTTGACATAGATGCAGGCGTTGTCGTTGAACAGCGATTCCTTGGTGGTCTTGTTGTAGAAGTTGCTGTCGTAGGCAACAATGCAGGTGTCGTAGTTCACGCCGTCAAATGTCCAGCTGCCGGAAACCTTGTCCATGCCTACGATCATGTGCGTACCGCCGGCCCGAATGGCAACCATGAAGTAAGTGCCCTTTTCCTTGCAGCGTTCTGCACAGTTCAGCAGGTTGTCTACGCGTTCGTCCTGTGTCAGCAGTGTCGGAGCATACATGACCACGTTGGAAACTGCCTGATATTCCAGCAGCATGTCATAGTAGGTGATCAGCTGTTCTACGTCGTTGGTCAGCGTGATGTCATGCAGGGTTTTTGCACCTGCCTGAATGTCGCTGGGGGACAGTTCGCCGTTGTGTACCAGAATGGACAGGGCTGCCATGCCGAAGCACTGGCTGCCTTGGCAGACGTTCCGGTATGCACTGCTCTTGTTGAGATAGGCGAGTCGTTCAATGTTGGTCATGCTGTTCCAGATCGGTTCGAATACCTTCTGGTTGAAGTCGTCCTCTGACAGGTTGCAGGAGTGGTTCGTGAACGAGAATGTGTCCTTGTACATGCCGTTTGCTGTGGCAGCCTGTTCCAGTTCGCTGGGTTCTGCCGACGGCTCTATTTCCCCCAGAGATGACTGATAGAACGCATCTTTCTGTTCGTTGGTGATGTCGGTCAGGTTTTCCTGTGTCATGCTGCCCAGAACGCTTTCTGCACCAGCCTGTACCGGCTGATAGCTCAGAACGCAGGCTGCTGCGGTAGACAGTGCCAGTAATGCTGCAAATTGTTTTTTCATAAAAATTCCTCCCTCTTGAATTGAAAAAAGTTGTGTAGGATTTATCCTACTGGAAATCTGAAATGAAAGTGAAAGGTTTCAGTCGAATCCCTCCACCAGTTTCGCTGGGTGAATGGTTACTTCAACCCTGCTCCACGCAGAGCACACTCGTACACAATGTCGAACAGGTCGCAGGTGTCGATCACGCCGTTGCCGTCGGTGTCGCCCTCCGAGTTGGGAACGTAGCCTCTGTTATATCGTCTTACGCCGTGCTCGGAAGTTGCGATATCGTTGATATGCCATAGGATCTGGTAAATGTCGCCGGGCTGATACGGTACGCCGTCGCCGTCTGCATCGCCGAGAATGGGAGCATCGTCATATACGCCGTCACCGTCAAAGTCGTACAACAGTTCGCTGCATTCGTCTTTGGTATTGAACTGAAGCAGAGCGTCTTTTGACCGTACAAAGTTGAAGAAATAGCTGCCGAACCAGTTGAGGAATTCTTCCCATGTGCCGTCGAATTCATCGATACATTTTTGTGTGGCCATCGGAAGTGCCTGTACAAAAATCTCTCCGTCACCGGTAATTGCCAAGCCGGTGTCCTGTTTTGAAATTGTTGCGGTCTGATTCGGGTAGATCACAAGAGCAATATGGACGGAGCCAACCGGTTCATAGTTGTAGGTGCCTTGGTCGTAGGTTAAGATATAGGACACCAAGATGCTCTCTGTGTCGGTATTGGTGTAGGAAATGCTGTCGCCGCAGAAGTCCATTTTGCACTTTGTGCCTCTGTCATGTACTTTGGGCGTTTCCGGACTGCTTTCTGCGTACTGTTCCATTCTTAAACGGTATCCGATACCGTTGACATCAAAAGCAAATCCCTGTGCACGTTCTTTTTTCTCCAAGTGGAATGTGCTGCCCTTTCCGAAGTAGATCGTATCGCCATAGTTCATTTTGCATGCTTTCCAGAAATCGTAAGAGGTGCCGTCCTTGGTGGTAGAGGTGACATCGATCTGATCCTTTGTGGTGCCGCTGAAGAAACGCCATTTTACAGTTTCGGAAACGTCTGTATTGACTTCGGTGGTGCCGCGAATGGGTGCCCGATAGGTCAGCAGCGAATCGTCATCGCTTGCGTCCAGCAGAACGCCGCCGTTCTCCGAGGTGAGGTCATATGCCGGAACGCAGTACTGCTTGGTTTCAGAATTGATATAGATGCAGGTCTTATCGCTGAATATGGATTCCTTGGTATCTTTTTGTACACTGTTGCTGTCATAAGTGAGAATGCAGGTGTCATAGCTGATACCATTGAATGTCCAGTTGCCGAACTGCTCGTCCATGCCAACCATTGCATGTGTGCCGCTTTTGGCAGAGGAAATGCATGCCATAAAATAGGTGCCTTTTTCCTTGCAGCGTGCTGCACAATCCAGAAACATATCGGTATGCTCTTCTTTGGACAGCATTGCAGGTTCTGCAATAATTGCAAGTTCCACATCTGTATATAGCTGCAGAGAGTTGTAATAAGCAATCAACGCATCCACATCATCGGTCAGTGTCACGTCGTATAACGTTTCTGCACCCTCTTGCAAATCTCCCGGTGTCAGTTCGCCATTGTGGACCAACACCGAAATGGCAGTCATACCAAAGCAAAGACCGCTTTTATAAGATATATGAGAGATATCTATTTCATAGCCTGAGCTTATTTCTGAATCCGTCATATTAGCTCTTACCGGTTCAAATACTTTTTTAAAATCTTCTTGTGATAAAGTACACAGATGATTTGCAAATGAAAAAGTATCTCTGTACATTCCCTTCTCGATCGCAGCCTTTTCCAGTTCACTTTGTGTCGATGACGCATCCGCCTCATAAAGCGGAATATCTCCCTCTGTCACCGAATCATAAAGTGCATCTCCCAGCTCGTCCGTGTTGTCGTCCAGTGCCTCCTGTACCAGTTTATCCGTATTGTCCAGAACAGAGTATTCTTCTGCTCCGACTGCTGTCGGCTGATAGGTCAGTAGGCACGCTGCGGCAGTGGACAGGGCTAAGAGTGTTGCGATTTGTTTTTTCATAACATCACCGCCTTTTTACGATCAAAGAAATACATATTCACCGTAGCGGAAGTTGTATCTGTTCAGATCTGTTGTGTATCCTGCGCCACGGCGTGCAACATAGTAAGACAGATTATCTACATCCGAAATTCTAAGCTGTTCTTGGTCGTATGCAATCACCCCATCCGTATTACCATCACCAGCCATAGCATAGGCATCTTCTATCAGCCCATATTTTGCCTTGTGCTTATTTGCAACGAGGGTGGATAAACCTACATAAGTGAGACCAAACTTATTCATTTTAATCAAGGATGGGTCATTCTCTGCAATTTTATATGCATTCAACTGATAATACATATCTGTTGAGTTAATGTTGTCATCATTATTCAAGTCACCGATGCGATAGTAATCATCGCTAGAGCATACAGCAATTGCACTTGCATCTTCCATCTGCTTTGCAGACTTGAATGTAGCGTCTTCTACGGTTACTTCTGCGGCACTGGTAGTATAGAAGGTTACCAGAGTGCCGTCAGCCTTGGAATCGTCCAGAGATGCACTGGTGATAACAACCTTGCTGCCGTTCTGTGCAGCAGATACGATAGCATCACCATAAGCACTG
>ENA-UESG01001310-UESG01001310.1-human-gut-metagenome-genome-assembly--contig:-NODE-1310-length-17016-cov-6.323396_pt1 | contig 17016 bp, 11 predicted proteins | sample MGYA00243002_ERZ508003 | MGnify/ENA primary metagenome ERZ508003 (study PRJEB26167, sample SAMN06115514) | human gut metagenome | host: Homo sapiens | place: China:Shanxi | collected 2015-12-02... | reverse complement strand
TTCAAAATCGGCACGATTGGGGAAAAGAAGCCGGAGGACTGGATTGTGGTGGAGGGACAGCATGAACCGCTGATTGACCGCATGAGCTTTGACATTGTGCAGAACAAGCTGAAATCCCGCCAGCGTCCGGGGCAGACCAATGAAATCAGCCTGTTTGCCGGACTGATAAAATGCGGCGAGTGTGGGAAGTCGCTGACGATACGCTACACAAACGCAAAACATCCCCAGCAGATTTATTCCTGCAAGACCTACAATGCCTTTGGAAAGAACCACTGCACCCAGCACCGGATTGACTATGACACCCTTTACAGCCATGTGCTGCGGAAAATCCGGGAATGTGCCAGAGCTGCCCTGATGGACGGGGAAGCGGTTGCCGACCGCCTGACCAATACCTGTGAAGCCGAGCAGCGGGAACAGCGGGAAGCAATGGAACGCTCCCTTACAAGGGACGAGGAACGGATTGAGGTTCTGGACAAAATGGTCATGCGGCTTTATGAGGATATGATTGCAGGGCGTATCAGTGAGCAGAATTTCAACACCATGCTGGAAAAGACACAGACCGAGCAGACGGAGCTTAAAACAAAAGTGTCCGAGGGCAGAAAGCGGCTGTCCGATGAAGTCCAGCTTGCCAATGACGCAAAACAATGGGTGGAAGCCATTCAGGAATATGCCAACATCACAGAGCTGGACGCAGCCACCCTTAACCGCTTAATCAAAGAAATCGTCGTGCATGAGCGCATTGACGAAGATAAAACAAGACACATTTCTATCGAAATTCATTTTAATCTCAAACCCATCCCGGAGGTGGAACAGGTCACTGCCTGACCTGTCCCGCCGGGACGGTTCTCTTAAAAACACCATATAGATTTTTTGTACGCCGCCGCCCGCCATCGAGCAGAGTTTTACACCTAATTGGGGATAAAACAGCTTGTCGCCGGAGGTGGTGTTGCCCTGATCGGCATGTCACTTGTTCCTCTGCTGTCCGGGCTGCTGGGATAACCCCATGTGTGTTAGAAAACCCTCCGCGCCCTCTCTGATCTGGGAGGGCGCGGGAAAGGAGGTGTCCCCACATGATCAGTGATTTAATCGGGGAATGGATCAAAGGAATCCTGATCGACGGTATCATGGGCAACCTGTCCGGCCTGTTTAACACAGTCAATACCAAAGTCGGGGAAATCGCGTCGGATGTGGGCAGTACCCCGCAGGACTGGAACGGCGGCATTTTCTCCATGCTGCAAAACCTGTCCGAAACGGTTATCGTCCCCATTGCGGCGGCCATTCTCGCCCTCGTGATGTGCTATGAGCTGATCGACATGATTGTGGAAAAGAACAATATGCACGACTTCGACAGCTCCATGTTCTTCCGCTGGATTTTCAAAAGCGCCTTTGCCATCCTCATTGTGACGAACACATGGAATATCGTCATGGGCGTATTTGACGCCACCCAACAGGTCGTCAACCAGAGCGCCGGGGTGATTATCGGAGATACCAGCATTGATTTTGACACGCTGCTCCCCGATCTGGAAAGCCGCCTTGAAGCAATGGACATCGGGCCGCTGCTGGGCCTGTGGTTCCAGACCCTTGTTGTGGGGCTGACGATGAATATTCTTTCCATCTGCATTTTCCTTGTGACCTATGGAAGAATGATTGAAATTTACGCCGTGACCGCATTGGGGCCGATCCCCCTTGCCACGCTGGGCAATGCAGAGTGGCGCGGCATGGGCCAGAACTACTTGAAATCCCTGCTTGCGCTGGGCTTCCAAGCCTTTTTAATCATGGTGGTTGTCGGGATTTATGCGGTGCTGATCCAGCAGATCGGAACCGCCGACGACATATCCGGCGCAATCTGGGGCTGTATGGGCTATACCGTTTTGCTTTGCTTCTGTCTGTTCAAGACAGGAAGTATCAGCAAGGCCGTATTTACCGCCCACTAAAGAAACGAGGTGACTTTTTATGGCTTATGTAACTGTCCCCAAGGATTTAACCAAGGTCAAATCCAAGGTAGTATTCGGGCTGACGAAACGCCAGCTCATTTGTTTTGGCGGTGCGCTGCTTGTAGGCGTCCCGCTTTTCTTTTTGATCCGGGGCCGCGTCCCGACCAGCGCGGCGGCGCTCATTATGGTGTTCGCTATGCTGCCGGGCTTTCTGCTGGCGCTTTACGAAAAACACGGCCAGCCCCTTGAAGTGGTGGCGCGCCAGATCGTCGAGTGCTGCTTCATCCAGCCCAAGGAACGCCCCTACCAGACCAACAACGCTTATACCGCCCTTGTGCGGCAGTCCCAAATGGAAAAGGAGGTCAACGCCATTGTCCAAAAAGCAAAAGAACGAAACGAGCGCAAAAGCGCCGGTCAAGCTCACCCGCGCCGAAAAGAAAGAGATTCAGGCCGTCATCCGAAAGTATAAGGGCGACGGCAAGCCCCATTCGGCACAGGCCAGTATTCCCTATGAGGCCATGTATCAGGACGGCGTATGCCGGGTGACGCCCCGCACCTTTTCCAAGTGCATTGAGTTTACGGACATCAGCTACCAACTGGCGCAGGCGGACACCAAGACCGCCATCTTTGAAAACCTGTGCGACCTCTACAACTATCTGGACGCCTCCATTCATGTGCAGTTTTCCTTTATCAACCGCAAGATCGACCCCAAGCAGTATGCCAAGAGCTTTGAAATCCGGGCGCAAGGGGACGACTTCGACGACATCCGCAGCGAGTATTCCGACATTTTGCAAGACCAGCTTGTGAACGGGAACAACGGCCTGATGAAGCGGAAATTTATGACCTACACCATTGAGGCGGACAGCCTGAAAATGGCCCGCGCCAGACTGCGCCGGATCGAAACCGACCTTTTGGGCTATTTCAAGAGCATGGGGGCCTCCGCGTGGGGACTGGACGCCAAGGAACGGCTGGAAGTCATGCACAGCATTTTCCACCCGGACGGGGAACCGTTCTCCTTTGACTGGAAGTGGCTTGCCCCGTCGGGGTTTTCTACCAAGGACTTTATCGCCCCGTCCTCGTTCCGCTTCGGCAATGCCCGGATGTTCGGGCTGGGCGGCAAATACGGGGCGGTGAGCTTCCTGCAAATCCTCTCCCCGGAGCTGTCGGATGAAATGCTGGCCGACTTTCTCAACACGGAAAACGGCATTGTGGTGAACCTCCATGTGCAGGCCATCGACCAGAGCGACGCCATTAAGACGGTCAAGCGCAAGATCACCGACCTTGACGCCATGAAGATTCAGGAACAGAAACGGGCTGTCCGCAGCGGTTACGACATGGATATACTTCCCAGCGACCTTGCCACCTACGGGCAGGACGCCAAGGAGCTGTTAAAGACCTTGCAGAGCCGGAATGAACGGATGTTCCAGCTTACCTTTTTGGTGCTGAACACCGCAGACACCCGGCAAAAGCTGGAAAACGATGTGTTCTGGGCTGCTGGGATCGCACAGAAGTACAACTGTTCCCTTGTGCGGCTGGACTACCAGCAGGAACAGGGGCTTATGAGCAGCCTGCCGCTGGGGGCCAGCCACATCCAGATTGAACGCTCCCTGACGACTTCCAGCGTGGCCGTGTTCGTCCCCTTTGTGACGCAGGAGCTTTTTCAGGGCGGCGACGCCATGTATTACGGGATCAACGCCAAGACCGGCAACATGATTATGCTCGACCGCAAACGGGCGAGGTGTCCCAACGGGCTAAAGCTGGGGACACCGGGAAGCGGCAAAAGTATGAGCTGTAAATCAGAAATTTTGAGCGTGTTCCTCTGCACCCCGGACGATGTGTATATCTGTGATCCAGAGGCCGAGTATTACCCCCTTGTGAAGCGTCTGCATGGGCAGGTGGTGAAGCTGTCGCCTACCAGCAAAAACTATGTGAACCCGCTGGACATCAACCTGAACTACTCCGAGGATGAAAACCCGCTGGCCTTGAAATCCGACTTTGTGCTGTCGTTCTGTGAGCTTGTCATGGGCGGCAAGAACGGGCTGGAAGCCATTGAAAAGACGGTGATCGACCGGGCGGTACAGGTGATCTACCGGCCTTATCTGGCAGACCCCAAGCCGGAAAATATGCCCATCCTTGCAGACCTGCACAAAGCCCTGTTAGACCAGCATATCCCGGAGGCCGACCGGGTGGCGCAGGCCCTTGACCTGTATGTGTCCGGCAGCCTAAATGTGTTCAACCACAGAACCAACATCGACATTCAAAACCGCATTGTGGCCTTTGACATCAAGGAGCTGGGCAAGCAGCTAAAGAAAATCGGTATGCTCATTGTCCAAGACCAGATTTGGGGGCGCGTCACCCAAAACCGCAGCAAGGGCAAGGCGACATGGTATTTCTGTGATGAGTTCCACCTGCTTTTGCGTGAGGAACAGACGGCGGCCTTTTCCTGCGAGATTTGGAAGCGTTTTCGTAAGTGGGGCGGGATTCCCACAGGTGCGACGCAGAATGTAAAAGACCTGCTTTCCTCCCCGGAAATTGAGAACATTTTGGAAAACAGCGACTTTATCTGCCTGCTCAATCAGGCCAGCGGCGACCGCAAAATCCTTGCGGAACGGCTGAACATTTCGCCCCAGCAATTACGGTATGTGGACAATTCCGAACCCGGCGAGGGGCTTCTCATTTACGAAAATGTGATCCTGCCCTTTAAGAACCCCATCCCGAAAAACACCCAGATCTACCAGATCATGACGACCCGGTTAGGCGAGGGGGCGACGGTATGAGGCACAAGGAGGTGAAGTCATGGAACCCTTAAAACCCCGCGACAAGGTAACGCAGCACATGACCCGCGACGGCCTGACGCTGGATAACCAGACCACCGGCGAAAGCGTCAATGTGTCCAGCCGGGAGGCCGAGCAGGAATACACCGCCCAGCCGGAGGGGGCGGCGGAAAAAATACTGGAACGGGCGGATGAACTGCACGACCGCCACAAGGCAAAGAAAGCGGCCAAGGACGCCGGGGAAACCGTGGCGCAGGCCACCGGCCCTGTTTCCCGGTTGCAGTTTACCGCCGAGGAACGGGCCTCCCCGGAGTTGGCCCCGTATATCAAAAAGGCAGAAAAACGGGCGGATCAGCTGGAAGCAGCCAAAGAAGCCTTGCCGAAAAAGCGTGTCGTCACCAAGGAAACCGTTTATGACGAGGCCAAGGGCAAGGCCAAAAGCAGGCTGTATTTTGACAAGGTGGAGAAATCCCCTCCCCAGCTCAAACCAAACCCGGCCAGCCGCCCCATACAGGAAGCCGGGCTTTACCTCCACGGAAAAATCCATGAGGTAGAACACGAAAATGTGGGCGTGGAGGGCGGCCACAAGGGGGAGGAACTGGCGGAACGGCAGGCGGGCCGCATGATCCGCAGCGGCGTCCACCGCCACAAGCTCAAACCCTACCGGGCCGCAGCCAAGGCCGAGCGAAAGTCCATCGCCGCCAACGCCGAGTTTGCGTATCAAAAATCCCTGCGGGACAACCCGGAGCTGGCGCAGGCGACCAAGAACCCCGTTTCCCGCTTCTGGCAGAAACAGCACATCAAGCGGGAATATGCCAAGGCAGCAAGGGCGGCGGGCCAGACCGCACAGGGGGCGGCAAGCACCGCCAAGACCACGGCTGCCGCAGCCAAGAAAGCCGCAGAGAAAAGCAGACAGGCCGCGTCCTTTGCCGCCCGGCACTGGAAAGGGGCGCTGATCGTCGGCGGCGTAGGCCTTATGCTCCTGCTGGTGATGGGCGGCCTGCAATCCTGCACCGCCATGTTTGGCAGCACCGGGACGGGCCTTGCCGCCACCTCCTATCTCTCCGAGGACAGCGATATGCTGGGAGCCGAAGCCGCCTATGGCGCGCTGGAAGCAGACTTGCAGCACGAACTTGACAACTACGAAAGCCTGCACCCCGGTTATGACGAATACCGTTTCGATCTGGACGAGATCAAGCATGACCCCTATGTGCTGACCTCCATCCTCTCCGCGCTGCATAACGGCGTGTTCACTTTGGGGGAGGTACAGGGCGATCTTGCTATGCTCTTTGAAAAACAGTACATCCTGACCCAGACCATCGAAACGGAAACCCGCTACCGCACCGAAACGAGGACGGACAGCGAGGGAAACACCTACACCGTGGAAGTACCCTACACTTACTACATCTGCAATGTGAAGCTGGAAAACTTTGACCTGTCCCACCTGCCCATCTACATTCTCACCGAGGAACAGATGGGCTTTTATGCTGCCTATATGCAGACTTTGGGCAACCGGCCAGACCTGTTCCCCAACGGCAGCTATCCCCACGCCTCCACCCCGAAAGAGCCGACCTACTATGAAATCTCCCCGGAGGCGCTAAAGGACGAAGCCTTTGCCGCCATGATCGCCGAGGCGGAAAAGTATGTGGGCTATCCCTATGTGTGGGGCGGCAGCTCCCCAAGCACCAGCTTTGATTGTTCCGGCTTCATTAGCTGGGTTATCAATCATTCCGGCTGGAATGTGGGACGCCAGACGGCGCAGGGGCTTTACAACATCTGCACCCCCGTTTCCCCGGAGCAGGCCAAGCCCGGCGACCTTGTATTTTTCGTCGGCACTTACGACACTGCCGGGATGTCCCATGTGGGGCTGTATGTGGGAAATTCGGTCATGCTGCACTGCGGCGACCCCATTTCCTACACGAACCTCAATTCAAGCTACTGGCAGCAGCATTTTTATTGTTACGGGCGTTTGCCTTAAACGCCAGAAAGGAGTTTTTGACTATGGCAATGAACAAATTGGAGCGCATTGAAAAGGATATTGAGAAAACCAAGGGCAAGATCGCGGAGCTGCAAAAGCAGCTTCGGGAGCTGGAAGCGGCCAAGACCGAACAGGAAAACTTGCAGATCGTCCAGCTTGTGCGCGGCCTCAACATGACCCCGCAGGAGTTCGCCGCCTTTGTGCGCGGCGGCGCGTTGCAGGCGGCCCCGGCTCCGATCTCGGACTTTGAACAGGAGGACAGCGCCCATGAAGAAATCTAAACTGTTCCGCACCTTGACGCTGGCTGTGGCCGCTGCGCTCTGCATGGCGACCACGACCGTTACCGCCTACTCCGGGGGCGCTGACCCTGACCCGGTGCCGCTGCCGGAAACCACCGAGGCCCCCGCAGAAGTGCCGGAGGAAACCGAAGAACCCACCACCGGCGGCATGGAGCCGGAGGGCGTACCTGTCACCCCGCAGGGCAACGCTACGCTGGTGGATGATTTTTTCGGGGATAAGCAGCTTATCACCGTTACCACCAAGGCCGGGAATTATTTTTACATCCTGATCGACCGGGCCAACGAGGACAAGGAAACGGCGGTGCATTTCCTCAACCAAGTGGACGACGCCGACCTGCAAGCCTTGTTGGAGGACGGGAAAAAAGAGCCGGAGGTCTGCACCTGTACGGCCAAGTGTCAAGCCGGGGCCGTCAATACGGCTTGCCCGGTCTGTAAAAACAACCTGACCGCCTGCAACGGGCCGGAGCCGAAGCCCCAGCCGGAGGAAGAAAAGCCGCAGGAGGAAAAGCCAAGCGGCATGGGCGGCCTTGTGGTGTTCTTTGTGGTGGTGCTGCTGGGCGGCGGCGCAGCCCTCTACTTCCTGAAATTCAAAAAGGAAAAAGCCGACACCACAGGCAATGACGATCTGGCCGAGTATGACTTTGGAGAGGACGAGGACGAGGACGACGAGGACGAAGCCCCGGAGCCGGACGAGGATATGACAAGTGAAGATGGAAATAAGGAGGACGAAGTATGAGCTATCAGTTAGTAATTGCAGAGAAACCAAGCGTCGCCCGCAGCATTGCGGGCGTGATCGGCGCGGACAAGAAACAGGACGGCTATATGGAGGGGAACGGCTATCTGGTGAGCTGGTGTATCGGCCACCTTGTTTCCCTTGCCGACGCCGGGACTTATGACGAGCGTTTCAAAAAATGGCGCTATGACGACCTGCCGATTCTGCCGCAGGAATGGCAGTACATCATTCCCGATGATAAGAAAAAGCAGTTTGACACCCTGCGTTCTTTGATGGAGCGCCCCGATGTCACCGGCCTTGTGTGCGCCACCGACGCCGGGCGCGAGGGGGAATTGATTTTCCGTTTCGTCTACCAGATGGCGGGCTGCAAGAAACCGTTTCAGCGCCTTTGGATTTCCAGCATGGAGGACGCGGCCATCAAGGACGGCTTTGCCCATCTGAAACCGGGAACTGACTATGACAACTTGTATCAGTCGGCCCTTTGCCGGGCGCAGGCGGATTGGCTGGTGGGGATCAACGCGACAAGACTTTTCTCCATCCTCTACCACAAGACCCTGACCGTGGGCCGTGTCCAGACGCCGACCCTGAAAATGCTGGTTGACCGAGAGGCCAAGATCAGCAGCTTTCAGAAAGAGAAATACCACATCGTCCAGATCGCGGCGGGCGGCATGGAGGCGGCCAGTGAACGCATGGGAAACGCAGACGACGCCAAGGCCCTGAAATCCGCCTGTGAAACGGCGCAGGCCGTTTGTGTGTCGGTGACACGGGAGAAAAAGACGGAGCAGCCGCCCCGCCTCTATGACCTCACCACCTTGCAGCGGGAAGCAAACCGCCTGTTTGGATTTACCGCCAAGCACACCCCTGACTATGCCCAGCAGCTCTATGAAAAGATTCTGCTGACCTATCACTGCACAGACAGGCAGTATTTGACCGATGATATGCTGCCAACGGCGGAAAGCCTTGTGTCCGGCCTGTGGCCGCTGCTTCCTTTTGCAACGGGGCTTGACCTGTCCCCGCAGTTTGGCCGGGTGCTGAACAGCAAAAAGGTGAGCGACCACCACGCCATTGTCCCGACGATGGAATTTGTGCAGAAAGGCTTTGACGGGCTGGCCGAGGGGGAAAAGAAACTGCTGTCCCTTGTGTGCTGCAAGCTGCTGTGCGCCGTGGCCGCGCCCCATGTGTATGAAGCTGTCACCGCCACATTCACCTGTGCCGGGAACACCTTTACCGCCAAGGGAAAAACCATCCTGACCCCCGGCTGGAAAGAGCTTGACCGCCGCTTTAAGGCGTCGTTCAAAACAGACGCCGACGACACCGCCCCGGAGCCTGCGCGGGAACTGCCGGAGATCACCGAGGGACAGACCTTTGACAAGGTAACTGCCGCCGTCACCGAGCATTTCACCGCACCGCCAAAATCCTACACGGAAGATACCCTGCTTTCCGCTATGGAGCGCGCCGGTGCGGACGATCTGCCGGAGGACGCCGAGCGGCAGGGATTGGGAACCCCGGCCACCCGCGCCTCCATCTTAGAAAAGCTGGTGCAGATGGGCTTTGTGGAGCGCAGGGGAAAACAGCTACTTCCCACCAAGGACGGCCATAACCTTGCCTGCGTGCTGCCGGAGGTGCTGACCTCTCCCCAGCTTACGGCACAGTGGGAAACGGAGCTGACGGCCATTGCCAAGGGGCAGGCCGACCCGGAGGGCTTCATGCAGGACATTGCAGAAATGACAAGGGGCCTGATCGCAAACTACTCCCAGATCAGCGAGGACGCGCAGAAGTTGTTTCAAACCGAGCGTGTGGTTATCGGCAAATGTCCGCGCTGCGGGGAAAGCGTCTACGAGGGCAAAAAGAACTACTACTGCGGAAACCGAAGCTGCCAGTTTGTCATGTGGAAGAATGACCGATTTTTTGAGGAACGGGGCAAGGCGTTCACCCCGAAGATCGCCGCCGCGCTCCTTAAAGACGGAAAGGCAAAGGTAAAGGGCCTGCGCTCCATGAAAACCAGCAAAACCTATGACGGGACGGTGCTTTTGGCCGATACCGGCGGCAAGTATGTGAACTACCGCGTGGAACAGAGGGGCAAAAACTAAAGACAGCAAGCATAGGGAGTGTAGCCACACTCCCGGCAAAATCCCTGACCCGGCGCACCTGCCGGGCCGGGGATTTTCTCTTTGGGGAAGCCCCAAACCCCTTGTATCAGATCACCGCCATAGAAAGGATGTGAACCCAAAATGTCTTACAGCTCCTACGACCACGACGATTTAAAACCGGCCAGCACTATGCGGATCGAGCGTCGGATTTACTTTGAAAGCGGCAAGGCCGATCTTTCCGAAATGGTAAAGCTGCCCCTTGCGGAGCTTCTTTCCCTGCGGGCGGAAAGCGCCGCCGCAGAACAGGAAGTGTTTGACCGCCTGAAAGAACAGGCCGCCGCATGGGAGGAACAGGCCGGAAGAACCCTGTTTCTGGACAAAGCCCTTGAATATGCCCGGACGCTTCCCGTCACCCACACCGCAAACCAGTGGGAGGCCCCGGACGAATACCGCCATATCCGCAGCAACATGGTTTACCAGATGGATTACTCCATTTCCGAGAACACCCGGTATGACAGCGCCGCCCAAAAATCCGTCCCCTACTCGTGGACGCTCCGCTGGGGTCTTTATACCAACGCGCCCCACGGAAACCTGATGGAAAAGATCGCCGGACAGGAACGGAAAGTCTTTTCCAGCCGGGAAGAACTGGACAAGTACCTGAATGGCCGGATCAAAGCCCACGACCATTACTTTACCGAAATTTCCCCGGCCATCCCCAAGGAATACGCCGACTGTTTTAAGGTCAATGGCTGCCTGCTCCCCGGCTATACCATCGAGGGGGAGGAACCGGCAAAAGCCGCAGCACTTCCCACACAGGAGGAAGCCGCACAGCCGCAACAGACCACAGCCACCCCGGAAAGGAGGGAACCCGTGAACGAAGTATTTTCCATTTTTCTTGATAACCGCGCCGAGGCGCAGACCGGCGGGCCGCATGGGTACTGGCTTTCCCTGCCGACTTCCGCCGAACAGGTACAGGAAACCTTAAAGGAAATCCATATCACCGCCGACAACCAGCAGGACTTGTTCATTGGCGACTTTTCCGCCCCGGAGGGAAAACCGCTGGAACTGCCGGAGGACTTAATCAAGACCGCCAGCGTGGACGAACTGAACTTCCTTGCTGCCCAGCTTCAAAAGCTGGACGCCGTGGAGCTTGCGGAGCTGAACGCCGTCATGCAGTCCCCGGCGAAAATGCAGACCATCGGGCAGCTTTTGGACTACGCTGAAAACACCGATTGTTTTGTCTTAATCAACGCCAAGGACAACCGCAGTCTGGGGGAATATTATCTGAATGATTCCGGGCTGTTTGTCGTTCCCGACCCGTGGAAACCGGCCATTGACACCGACCGGCTGGGAAGTTTTATCGCCAACGAGGAACAGGGAACCTTTACCGATTACGGCTATATCCTGCGAACCAGCGACGAATGGCAGCGCGTCCATGAGGGCCAGCCAGTGCCGGAGGAATACCGGGTGATGGCCTATCCTGCGCCGGAAATTCTGCGGGAGGAAAGCAAGGTGCAGCCGGAGGCGGCAACCCCCGCAAAGGCCCCGCAGCCTGTCACCCCCATTCTCTTAAACGGCCAGAACAGCGCCGAGCGCATGAAAGAGATCACCGACCGGCTGGAAACCGGCATACAGGAGCTTTTCGAGAGTGAACGCTACAAAGCCTATCTCACCACCATGTCCAAGTTCCACAGTTACAGCTTCAACAATACCCTCCTGATCGCCATGCAGGGCGGACAGCTTGTGGCAGGCTACAACAAGTGGCGGGACGATTTTCACCGCAATGTGAAGAAAGGCGAAAAGGCCATCAAGATACTGGCCCCGGCCCCGTTCAAGGCAAAAAAGGAAGTGCAAAAGCTGGACGCACAGGGCAGGCCGGTGATGGGAAAAGACGGAAAGCCTGTTACCGAAGTACAGGAAATACAGGTTCCGGCCTTTAAGATCGTTTCCGTCTTTGATGTGAGCCAGACCGAGGGAGAACCGCTGCCCTCTATCGGCGTGGAAGAACTGACCGGCAGCGTGGAACGCTACGGGGAATTTTTTAAGGCGCTGGAACAGACCTCCCCGGTTCCCATTGGTTTTGAGGACATTCCGGGCGGTTCCCACGGCTACTACCACCTGACGGAAAAGCGGATCGCCATTCAGGAGGGCATGAGCGAATTACAGACCCTAAAGACGGCTATCCACGAGATCGCCCATTCCAAGCTCCACGCCATCGACCCGGAAGCCCCGGCCATTGAGCAGGCCGACCGTCCCGACAGCCGCACCCGCGAAGTGCAGGCCGAAAGCGTGGCCTATGCCGTCTGCCAGCACTACGGGCTGGACACCTCCGATTATTCCTTTGGCTATGTGGCCGGTTGGAGTTCCGGCAAGGACTTGAAAGAGCTGAAAGCCTCCCTTGAAACCATCCGGGCCACCGCCCATGAACTGATTACCACCATTGACGGCCACCTTGCCCAGCTTCAGAAAGAACGGCAGGCCCAGCAGGAGCAGCCGCAGGCCGCACCGCTGGAACAGGCCGCCGAGCAGCCAGACCCGGACAGCGTATTTTCCAAGCTGCCCCCGGAGCAACAGCAGGAAATGACCGCCAGCGTAAAAGCCATGCTGCAAACCCTCATTGACGCGGATTTGAAATCCACCGGCGAAGTGTCGCAGGGAACCAAGGAGGCGGCGCAGGCGCAGGGCTTTACCATTGCCGGGGATGGAACGCTGGAACAGGCCAAAGCCCCGCAGGAGGCCGCCTACCGTCTGGAAAGCGGCGAATATCTGTATATCCAGACATCAGAAACCGGCTACGATTACACGCTGTACGGTCCCGACTACAAAGAACTGGACGGAGGCCAGCTTGACAATCCCGACCTGTCCCTTGCGGAAGCCGGAAAAGAAATCCTTGCCATCCATGAGCGACCGGCTGGGACAATAGAACCCCTGACCGGCGACAGGCTGGATGATTTTCTGGAAGCAACCGAACAGGCCAACGCCATTCCCCAGCCGCAGGCGTGGAATGGGATCGACGGCCTTTTGAATGGAAAGCCGTTCATGCCGGAGGCGTCCCCGGCTGACCGGGCTGCCGCTCTGATTGAACTGGCAGAGAAAAACGCCCCGCGTTTGGGCAGCGAGGAACGGCAGTTGATCGTGGCCTATGCCGAGGCCGTGGGCGATAACGACAAGGTAATCGGGCTTATCAACCGCCTGTGTGAACAGGGCTATGAGCTGCAAAAGGGCCAGATGGATTCCTTTGTGAAAAGCGAGATCGAAAGTGAGATTGCCGTTGCAAACGCCAAGCGGCAGATCCCCCAGAATCCGGCAGCGGAGCCGGTTGTCACGATCCTTTGGAGTGAAAGCCCCCATCTGAAAGACGGCCAGCAAATGCCGCTGCATGAAGCCGAGGCCGTTTTTAAGGAGCTGGACAGCGCCAGACGCCATGAACGGGAGCAGCCGGGCTATACGGGCCATTGGTACGACAAGACCAAGTTCCGCATTGATTTTACCATGCAGGGCCAGCCGGACAGCTACGAGGGACGGCAGGACTTTGGCGACGGGGACGGTTCCATGATCCAGCATATCCGGGGCTACCACGAATACTACGCACAGGATGAAAGCTGGAAAAACCATGTGCTGCACCATGAGGGGCCGGAGGCATGGGAGGCGGACAAGGCCCAGCAGGATATGCTGCTGCATGAGTTCATCCCGTATATGGAGCTGCATTGCAATCTGGCCGCTATGGAGCAGGAGGCCCAGCGCCCCCTGCGATCCGGGGAAACCCTGACGCCGGAACAGACCGCTTATTTCAATGCGGTTTTGGACTATGTAAAGGAGTGCCGCCCGCTTCTCAATCAGGGACAGTACCACTTGCCGGAGCCGCCGCAGCTTGCCGACTTCGACCAGAGCTTGCAGGACCACAAAAAACAGATCGAGGCAGAGCTGGAACAGGAGGCCGCCGCTGCCGGGCTGACGGTGGAGGAATATGTTGCCTCTGACTATGAGGCCCCGGCGCAGCCCAACTTTTCCATCTATCAAGTGCCGCCCGGCCCGGAGGGGCGCGACTTCCGCTATCGTTCCTATGAGGAATTGCAGGCGGATGGGCTTTCGGTGGACAGGAAGAATTACCAGCTTATCTACTCCGCGCCGCTGGACAAGGACATCACACTGGACGAGATTTACCGCCGCTTCAACATGGAACATCCCGCCGATTACAAGGGACATTCCCTCTCGATGGGGGATATTGTGGTGTTCCGGCAGGATGGAAAACAGACCGCCTACTATGTGGACGAGGGGGCCGACTACCGGCAGGTGCCGGAGTTTTTCGCCCAGCCGGAAAAGCAGCTCACGCCGGACGAGTGCATGACCGGCGAACAAATCCAGACGCCGAGAGGCCGTTTCTATCTGACCGACAGGAGCCGGGAACAGATGGAGGCCGCCGGGTATGGATTCCACCACCAGTCGGAGGACGGCAGGTATCTTATTATGGCAAACGGCACAAGAGCCTTTGCCATCCCCGCCCAGCCAGAAAGCCATATCAAGACGGCGGAAATGTCCACCGAGCAGAACTACAACATGATCGACGGCATGATGAACAACGCCCCGTCTATGGAGGAACTGGAAGCAAGGGCAAAAGCCGGGGAACAGATTTCCCTTTTGGATGTGGCCGAGGCAACCAAGGCGGAGGCCAAAAAGCCCAAGCAGACCCAAAAGACAACGCAGAAACAAAAGAAGCCGTCCATCCGGGCGCAGCTTGCCGCCGCCAAGGAGGAGCAGAAAAAGAAGCCCCCGGCGCGGGAAAAATCAAAAGAAATGGAGGTATGAGGAATGTATTTCACCGTGGAAGAAGAAAACCTGATCTGTCTGTACCACAACGCCGACCGCCGCAGGACGGCGGCAAATCTCCGGGCAGCACTGCCGGACATGGACAAGGAAATGGTGGCGCTGGCCTGCCAGACCGCAAATAAGCTGGACGCCATGAGCGACGCCGACTTTGCGGCGCAGCGGTTCCACTTCACAGACGAATAAGCAAAACGCCGGGCGCGGGGGCTGTCAAAGCCTCTGCGTCCGGCATTTCTTTTTTTGTCCATTTGCCCGCATTTAGAACCCCGTTTTAAGGGGAACAGGATAACTTTATCCAACTGCCTGCCGACCATGCGGAAAAACCCTTGATTTCCGTGGACTTTTACCGCCTTAAATGCGTAGACAGGAGGTATCTTTTCCGCTGGCGTTCCGCCTCTTTCTTCCGGCGCACCTGCACCGCACAATCCGGGCAGTATTTAGCCCGGTTGGAGTTGGGAGTAAACGCCGCCCCGCAGACGGCGCAGCGTTTGATTTCGTCCCGGCCTTTGGTGATCTCGGCGCACAGGGCCGCGTCCAGCGGCAGGACGGCTACCTTGAACCACCGGCACAGCAGCGAATAGGAAATACTCTGCACACAGACACATTCCTCCCCATCGTCCAGCAGGAGGCAGTTTCCGTTACAGTAGTTGCAGCACTCATGGGTGAGCCTGCGTGCCTTGCGGTATTGGGGGTAACTCATTCTCGGTATGTTCATCGTTCCTGCGTATGCTCCTTTCCCGGCGCTGTCCGCAAAATGCTGTCTATATTCTGTTTGACAATGCCGTATTCTTTCAATTTCTGTTTTGCTTCGCTGTACTGTGCGGACAGCCGTTCCCGTTCTGCGTCCAGCTTTTTATACTCGGTTTTGAGGGCGTACAGGTTGGGGAGCTTTGTGACCCCGGCCTCTTTGAGCGTCTTTGCCGCCGCCTCATACAAGATCAGTTGGCTTTCATGCTGCCGCCGGAACGCGGCCTTGTCTTTGGCGTTTCGCAGTTCCAGCGCCACAGGCCGGAGCTGCTTGTAGGCGGAGAGGTTTTTTATCAGCAGCGCCATATCCCCAAGGCGGCGTTCCGCGTCTTTCAGGGCGGAGGCCGCCGCGTCGTTTGCCGCGCTGATCTCGGCCAGCCTGCTTTCCAAGCCCTCGTAGCTGTCAATCTGGTGTTCTGTGATGAAGTTTAAGGAATTGGCGGCCTGCTTCAAGTTGTGCAGCTTCGCCCACCGCGCATAGCCCGCCGACTGCTGGGCCTTGATACTGTCCTCCAAGGCAATCCGCAGGGAGATTTCCCCGGCGCTTCTTCTGCGCGACCCCCGGTCAATGGCAATGCCCTTGATCCGCTGGGTGATCCGTTCCTCGGTGTAATCCTCCCCCAAGGTCTTGCAGCGGGTGAAGCGTTCCTGTCCGGGGGCGCGGAATGAAATAAACTTGCCCTGTTTGACTTCATAGCCCTGCGCCTCCATGAGCCGCAGAAAACCGTCAAAGTCTTTGGCCTGCGGAATGGCCGCGTCGATAGCGATTTTCAGTTTTGCTTTCCAGCTCTTGCCCTTTTTCTGTGCGTCCCACTCGGCGTAGGTCTTGCCCTTGTCTTTGCCGGGCTTTACCACAGACAGACCGTTTTCCTGGCACAGCCGGTCACTGGTGCGCCGGATATAGGCATAGCTCTGCCGGTTGGAATTGTACTTGCGGTGGTTCACCATATCCACAGCACAGAAAATCAGGTGATTGTGGACGTGGCCCTTGTCGATGTGGGTTGTCAGCACATAGGAGTATTTGCCTTGCAGCACTTCGTCGGCAAGCTGCTTGCCGATCTCATGGGCCTGTTCCGGCGTGGCCTCGCCGGGGGCAAAGGATTGATAGCCGTGGTAGGCCACCGTGCCGTCCTCTTTGCCGAACCGCTTTTTTACCGCCAGCATTTCATCACGGGCAGTGGCGGGAGAACAGTTGATGCCAGACACGAAGCGGTGGAGCGGTGCGCCGTCCTCACTGCCTGTTTCCTGCGTTTTCTCCGAATTGACGGCGTAGCGGATTACATCGGAAAGCTGCTGCCCGTCCTGTTCGGTCAGTTCCCGGTCGGCGTAGAATTTCGGGTTTGCGGTCTTTTCGGGGTTCTCCGCATAGATCACCACCTTGCCGGGCCAGCCTTTTACCCTCCAGATCGAAGTTGTTGCCATAGGCGTATCACTTCATCGGGCGGGGCAGAATGACCGCTGCGGTGATCGTTTTGATGACCTCATCCAGTTTGCGGCAGTTCTCGTCGTACCGCTGCACATCCAGCGCATTCAGCGTATGGGCTTTTGCAGCGATCTGATTGAGGTTGTTGCCGATCCCGTGCAGTTCCCGCATCATGGCGTAATAGTCGGGCGGCGGTGCGTCCTGCGGTTCAAGG
>ENA-UESG01001305-UESG01001305.1-human-gut-metagenome-genome-assembly--contig:-NODE-1305-length-17032-cov-4.338484_pt1 | contig 17032 bp, 12 predicted proteins | sample MGYA00243002_ERZ508003 | MGnify/ENA primary metagenome ERZ508003 (study PRJEB26167, sample SAMN06115514) | human gut metagenome | host: Homo sapiens | place: China:Shanxi | collected 2015-12-02... | reverse complement strand
CTGCGAATACGCATATTCAGATTGGTTTTGCACCCAACAATCCTAAAAGCATAAAATATCTGTCTGAAATGACGGGGGTAACGACAGTTGTAAAACCGCAAGTTACGACAAGTGGTTCTCGAATAGGGGTATTCCAGAAACAGGTTAGCACAACATACCAAGAAGTCCGGAGGCAACTCATGACGGAAGATGAAGTCATGCGGATGCCAAAAGCAAAGATGGATGGCGACAACATGATCGAGGGTGGGGACATGCTCATCTTTCTGGCTGGTACGCCGCCATCTATGGAAAGCAGATGCCCTACTTCCTCGATCCCATCTTGAAGGCTCGTACCGGCGTGGACGGCAGGGGCAAAATGGGACAGCATCGCTCAAAGCTGGTATGCCGGGCCACAGGCAGACATGGAACAGTTGAAAAGATGGCTTCCGGAAAATGTGAAGAACGAACAGCTTCCTGCGATGACTCCCCGTGAGGAGTTTGCGGAAGCCCTGCGTTCTGTCGGGTGCATCGTCGAAGGAGAGCATCCGTTGATGGACGGCGCGGCACATCGAATCAGGACGGAAGGCGATAGGGCGGGAGCCTCTTCAGGGTTCTATGTCGCTTATATGGATGGGCGGCCAGCGGGGTACGTGAAGAATAATCGGACGGGAGAAGAGGTGCGTTGGAAAACGCAAGGGGCTTTTATAAGCCAACAGGATAAAGCAGCCTTCCAAGGCGAATGCGCCAGAAAACAACAGGAACGGGCCAAAGAGCTGCTTCTCGAACATGAAAAAACGGCAGAACGTGTGACCGGGCAGCTCTCCTGGATGAAACAAGACGTGCCGACTCCTTATCTGGACAGGAAAGGACTGGCTCCCCGAAGATGAGTTTTTTGGCCACAGATGGAAAAACGACTTGCATCCCTGCTGTTGACGCAGATGGAAAGCTGTGGTCCATGTGTAAAGCCCCCGCAGTTAGTACAAAGCTAAACTGGAGCCCCCAGCATGTTGAGGGCAAACTCTTCTGGCGTGAGATTGTCCAATGATTCGTGTGGCCTTTGTTCGTTGTATTCTTGTACCCATGCGTCAACGATGGTGCGAACCTCACTCAGCCTGCTAAAAACATAGAAGTTCAGTACCTCCTCGTGGAAGGTGCGGTTGAACCGCTCCACATATGAGTTTTGCGTGGGCTTGCCGGGTTGAGTGAACTCAAGGTCAATCCCGTGTTGTAAAGCCCATCCGGCAAATTGTCCCGAGACAAATTCCGGGCCATTGTCCCATACGCATTTTTGTAGGATAGCCTCTCCAGGCGGCTATGCGGTCAAGCACACGAATGATACGGGCTGCAGGCAAGTTGGTGTCTACTTCCACGGCCAATACTTCACGGCTGAAATCGTCAAGCACGTTGAACGTGCGAAAACGCTGACCGTGCATCAGCGCATCGCCCATAAAGTCCACAGACCAGCAACCGTTGACGACGGTTTGCGCCTCCAGACGGACGGGAGCCCGGCTGGGCAGGCGCCGTTTTCCTTTGCGGCGCATGTTCAACTGCAACTGCCGATAAACTCGGTAGACGCGCTTATGGTTCCATGTATATCCCCCACGACGCAGCACAGCAAAATATTTGGCAAATCCGTATCGCGGGTAGCGTTCGGCCAGCTCAAGAAGCGTCGTTATCACAAGACTGTCGTCACGCGGCGTTGGTTTGTAAAGAAACACGCTTCGACTTATGCGCAATGCCGTGCACGCCTTGCTGACGGAAAGTCCATGCTCTTCGTGAACGAACAGCACGACGTCACGCTTCTCGGCTGGCTTCAGAGCTTTTTTTCGATCACCCTTCAAGGCCCGATTTTCCAGGCTTAAGTCCGCATACATTTGTTTGAGACGGGCATTTTCATGCTCAAGATCGCGTATACGCTTGATGTCCGAAGCTTCCATGCCGCCGAACTTGCTCTTCCAGGCGTAGAACGTGGCACTGCTGATACCGTGCTCACGACATACGTCCTTGGCAGTCCTGCCCGCTTCGACAGACTTCAGGATTGTGATGATTTGGTGTTCAGAAAACCGTGACTTCTTCATGGCTCCCTCCTGGGGAGGGTTTACCAGAAGTCTCCAGTTTTGGTCTCCACTATTTTAAGGGAGTGGTACACCGCTCTCCTTACTGAAAAAATGGACAGGCCAAAAACAGGAATATTCCACCCTGAACAGTGAGATGAGGGATGTAGAAAAAGCTGTGCGGAATGAAACGGAACCTCCTTCAGGATTCAGTCTCAAACCGGACAGACCGAATGAGGAATGAGGAGCGAACGCCGTCCACTTCGGATGCCACCGAATACGCTTTGCCAAGGGAGCACCAAACAGGATACCGTCAGGGAAAATCCTCCTCAGGCGGTTCCTATGGAACACAATGTTTGCACCGGCATCTCGGATGTCCGTTACTTCAGCCCGCGTCTGCTGGCCGCGCTTACGGGCATTCTTTCCTCACCCCTGACCGTCATTGAGGCTCCGATGGGTTACGGCAAGACCGTGGCCGTGCGCGAGTTTCTGCGCCGGGAAAACCTGGCCGTGATCTGGGTTTCCGTGCTGGATTCCCCGGACGGCGCCTTCTGGCGCTCCCTGTGCAGGGAGTTTGAGCGTCTGCCCGAGACGGCGGAAACGGCGCGAGCGCTGCGCAGCCTCGGCCCGCCTTTCGCGCCCGATGACGCGGCCCGACGCGATGCGGCGCTGGAACTGCTGGAGAGCCTCGACTTTGCCAGACCCACCGTGCTGGTCGTGGACGATGTGCACCTGCTGGCTTCCGCGCCGTCGTGCGTCCGCTTTTTCCAGATACTGGCCCGGCAGGCCATGAGTAATCTGCACATCGTGCTCACCACCCGGCGTTTTCAGGCCGAGGACGCCCTGTTATCGGACCTCAAGGGAGAGCTCGCCCGCCTCGGCCCGGCCCTGCTGGCGTTTTCGGAAGAAGACATCCGGGCGTACTGCGCCCTGTGCGGCCTCAAGGTCAGCCCGGACCAGATCCGCGCCCTGCATGGGGCCACGGGCGGATGGGTCAGCGGCGTATATCTGCATTGCCGCCATTACGCGCAACACGGGGCTTTTTCCCTGCCCGCCTTCGCCCGTTCTTTCACCCTGCCCTCCCCACAATTTTCCTCCTTATCTTCCCCGCAGTATTCCGAGAACGAACTGCCACCGGATATGGCCGCCCTTTTGGAAGAACAGCTTTATCGCCCACTCTCCCCGGACGTGCGGGACATGCTTTTCGCGCTCTGCCCGCTGGAGCAGTTCACCCTGCCGCAGGCGGATTTCTGCTGCGGCACGGATACTCGGGCAGCTCTGGAGGCGCTTGTCCGACAGAACTCGTTTGTCCGCCGCCGGGAAGGGAGCGGCGTGTACACCGTCCACGCCATATTCCGGAGCCTGCTGCTGCGCTTGTTCCGTGCACTTCCACGCGAACAGCGGCAGGCCGTCCACCGCCGCTGCGGCGACTGGTTCGCGGCGGAGGACGAATTCATTCCCGCGATGGAGCACTATCACGCGGCGCGCGATTTCGAGCGGGCACTTTCGGTCATGGAACGGGACATGGCCCGCCATCTGGTCACGGAAAGCGCCGCCTTCTTCGCCCGGCTCTTTCAGGATTGCCCGGAGGAGGTTCTGGCCCGGCACCCCAGGGCAGCGTTCAAGCACGCCCTGGCCGCGCTCTCCGCCTCGGACTTTCCGGCCTTTGCCGACCGCTGCCGCTGGCTGGCGCGCTACTGCGCGGCGCTGGACGAGGCGCATCCCGCCACGCCCGTGCTGCGCGGCGAACTGGAAATGCTGCTGGCCCTTGCGGAATACAACGACATCGCAGCCATGTCCGTCCGCCACCGCAGGGCATGGGAACTGCTGGGCCGCCCCACGGGGCTGTATCCGCCGGAATCCACCTGGAGCATGGGCTGTCCCTCCGTGCTGTTCATGTTCCACAGGGAAAGCGGCAAACTCCGGGAGGAAATCCGGCTGATGCGGGAATGTATGCCGCATTACTACAAAGCGGCGGACTGGCACGGCGCGGGCGGCGAGCTGCTTTTCGAGGCGGAAGCCCTGTACATGGCGGGGGATTTTACCGAGGCGCTCCGCCTCTGCCGTCAGGCCGAGACCGTGGCCGCGCTGCACGGGCAACTATGCAATACGCTTTGCGCCCTGTTTTTGCGCGCGCGTCTGGCTCTGGCGCGGAAAAACACCTCGACCGCCTGCGCCGCCGTGCGGGAGATGCGCGATCTGATCACCAAAAAACAGGATTATTTTCTGCTGCACACGGCGGAGGTCTGCGCGGCGCGCCTCTCCGGCCTCCTCCGGCGTCCGGATGAAATCCCCGCGTGGGTGCACGAGGGCAGGGGTGAACGCATGTACGCCTTCGCCCAGGGCGATTTCCGGCTGGCGCAGGGCCGCGCCCTACTGCTGACCGGGGATGCCGCCGCCGTGCTCGGCCTGTTCCATGCCCTGCTGCAAACCCCTCTCTTCGACAAGCACCGCCTGTTCTTCATCTACGCCCATATCTTCTTGGCCGCCGCCCATGCCATGCTCGACGCGCGGGAAAAGGCGCTTGAGTCTCTGCGCGCCGCTCTGGACGCGGCCCTGCCGGACGATGTGCTCATGCCTTTTGTGGAAAACGCCGATCTTGTCCTGCCGCTGTTGCTCGCGCCGCAAGAGACGCGCCATGAGGACGACGTGCGGCGCATTCTGGCCCTGGCGGAACCGTGGCTGCGCCATCTGGGACTGCCCGGAACACGCGCTTCGGAAATTCCGTTCGGTCTGTCCGTCAAACAGTATGAGATCGCGCGGCTCGCCGCCGAGGGACGCACCGGCCCGGAGATCGCATGCCGCGTGGGCCTCGGCCTCAACACCGTCAAAACGCACCTGAAGACTGTGTACCGGAAATGCGGCGCGAACAACCGCCCGGAACTGAGAAGACTTCTCCACGGGGAAAAATAGCGAAATCGTCGCAACAGACGGGCGAAGGAAGGAGAAGCGGACTGATACACGCTTCGCCTTATCTTCAGTATGGCCCCTGAAGAGACGTTTGTACTGTTTATTGTCCTTTGTGCCCTTTCAAAATACAATGAGGTTCGACTCGCTCAACGGCATCCTGGTATCACCCCAAAAGGGTGAGACGCAGAAATTATTTGCTTTTTTTCCCAAAAGGAGACATAAACTGACATAAATACCTTTTTGCCCGGAATCATCGGATGTCTTCCATGCCGCGTGTTCCGCTTCACCATCCGCCGTCCTTCCGCCGTCATCCTTTGACGGTGGGCCGGGTTGCGTGTAAGCAAGGAACGTGGCTGGCGGAAGCGGCCCTGAACGCAAGCGCGTTCCGGTCCGCTTCTTGCTACACACACACACACACACACACACACACACACACACACACACACACACAGCTCATCGCCCATCCACCGCGCTCGCGTCCAGGCGTAGCGCGGCTTTCCGCGTTTCCACTCCGTCCAAAAACATGGCCTTGCCCCTTCTCGGGGTGAGGCCTTTTGCGTTGCGCGCCGTTTGCCGCAAGCCGCATCCTTCACCCTTACAACATGAGGAGGCTACCTATGACGCATAGATTCCGCTTTACCTGCACAAGGCTTCTTCCAGCCTGCGCGCTGGCCGCCCTGCTGGCTGGGCCGCCCGGCTTCGCGCCATCGGCCAATGCCGCCGACATTACCTACCCCGGCTCAAGCCTTGACAAAAGCCCCCTCTGGCAGGCTATTAACGACTGTCTTTTTCCTGCGGGGAGCCTCAGCGATAATAAGGTCACCATCAACAGCGGCAATGTGAGCGGCGACGTTTATGGCAATGACGTGGACGCCGCGTTCAGCCCGGTCAGCAATAATACGGTCATTCTGTCGGGCGGCTCGGTCGGCGGCGACATCCTGGGCGGAGCCAACAATGGTGCCGTGACCGACAACAAGGTCTCCATCTCCGGTTTCGGTTCAGTATTAGGCAGCGTCTATGGCGGCTACGGCGCTGCAGAGGGAACCGTAAACGGAAACGACGTCTCCATCTTCGATTCTGGTTCCGTAACCGGCAACGTCCTCGGCGGCTACAGCCGCTCGGTAAATTCTCATGTTATCGGGAACACAGTTACCATCAGCGGCGGAACCGTAAGAGATATCTACGGCGGTCAAAGCGGTAAGGGGAACGCTCTGAATAACAGCGTGACGTTGGACGGCGCGGCGTCCCAAGCAAACGTCATTTACGGCGGACGCGTGGAACAGGGCACTGCCCGGGAAAACGCCGTTGTCATGAAAAACGGCAACGTGGCCTTGGGAATTTTTGGCGGCATCGCCACCGCTGACGGCGGGCAGGCTCAGGACAACCACGTGACCATGAGCGGCGGTGCAGTGGGAGAACATCTCATCGGCGGTTACGTGCAAAACGGCAGCGGCGCTGCCACGGGCAACAGCGTCATCTTCAACGGCGGCAGCGTGACAGAAAATGTCTATGGCGGGCGGAGCGTAAACGGCCCTGCACAGAACAACAGCGTGACCATGACAAACGGTTCCGCCAAGTGGCTGCTGGGCGGCTACAGCGCCAACGGCAATGTCATCGGCAACAGCGTTAACGTCAGCGGCGGCACGCTGACCGGCGTCAGCGGCGGCGAATCCAATTCAGGCAGTGCCACGGGCAACATAGTAAGCATCAGCGGCGGGACGGTCCAAAGCAACGTCAATGGCGGTTTTGTTGCCTCAGGCAGCGGCAAGGCCACGGGCAATATTGTGAACATTTCCGGCAATGCAGACCTGAGCGGGGCGGTCGTGGCGGGCGGCTCCTCCCCGGACGGCGACGCCTTCACCGACAATACGCTGAACAAAAACAGCGACGCCGCGGTACATATCGCACGAAACTTTGCATCAGTAAATTTTGGCTACAGCGGAACCGCCAACATTGGGGAGCTGGATAGCACGCCGACCGGCAGCGCACTCTCCGGCGTGACAGTGAACACCAATGCCAACAACGTGTCCTTTGACGGCGTTATTTCCGGTTCCGGCTCCATAACCAAAACCGGCGCGGGAACGCTGATTCTTTCCGGAACCAACACCTATTCCGGCGGCACCACGATCAGCGCCGGAACCCTGTCCATAGGCTCCGACACCAATATCGGCAGCGGAACCAACACCATCGGCAACAAGGGCACGCTGCTGCTCTCCGGCAACGGGACATACACCAATGACTGGACGCTGAGCGGTGCGGGCAGCACCATTGCAACGGACAACAACAATACGCTCTCCGGCGTCTTATCCGGCAACGGCGGCCTGACCAAGACCGGCGCGGGTACGCTGACCCTTTCGGGAACCAATACCTACACCGGCATGACCACGGTACGGAGCGGGACGTTGGCCCTGGGCAGCGATCTGACATCCAATCAACTCACTCTATACGGCGGCACGGTATTCAACCGGGGAAGCCACAACCACAGCTTGGACAACGGTATCCTGAGTGTCAATGGGGCCAACGGCCAGAGCGCCATGTACAAAGGCGATCTTTCCGCTAGGAACGCGACCCTCAATTTCATCTCTCCGGTGCATCCCACGCAGCCCCTGCTGCGTGTCACCGGCGACGCGGACGTCTCGGGCAGTGCCTGCAATGTGGGACTGGCGGGCGGTACGTCCCTGGCCTCCGGGTCTACCCTGACCCTGCTAGAGGTCGATCCGGACAAAACGCTCACGGCCAACAACTTGCAGCGCGGCAACGGGATTGTGCAGATCGGTTCCACCGTGGCGCACGACATCACTGCGGATGTGAATCTTGACCCGACAACAAGACGGCTGAATGCCGTCACCGCTCAAGTCAGCCCCGGCAGAGCCACGGATCAGTCCAAGGCCCTGTCCGAAGGCTTCCTCGGCGGACTGGCCCTGAACCTGCAAGGCGCGGACCTCGTGGCGGGCCGGGGCATGGATTCCGCCGTGCGGGCCTCCTCCGGTACGGACGACGCGGAAAGGCACGGCTTTGCCGGGTTCGGCGCGCTGTCCGGCGGTTCGTTGCGCTACAACACCGGCTCGCATCTGGACATGAACAGCCTTTCCCTGCTTACCGGCCTGGCCTGGGGAATCGACCTTGCGCCGGGCCGCCTGACCTTGGGCGCATTCTTTGAATACGGCAACGGCTCTTACGACACCCACAACTCCTTCACGAACGCCGCTTCCGTAGACGGCGACGGCAATGCCTACTATCTGGGCGGCGGCATTTTGGCCCGCATGGACTTCGTCAATATTGGGCCGGGCCGCTTCTACGCCGAAGCCAGCGGACGCGCGGGCAAGACGCACAACGAGTACGACAGCTCGGATTTGCGCGACGCAGCCGGACGTAAGGCGGACTACGACAGCAGTTCTCCCTACTATGGCCTGCATTTCGGCACGGGCTACGTCTGGAACATCAACGATGCCGCCACACTTGACCTGTACGGCAAGTACTTCTGGACACGGCAGCAGGGCGACAGCGTGGGCCTGTCCACCGGCGAACATCTGAGTTTCGACGACATCAACTCCAGCCGCCTGCGTTTCGGCGGGCGCTTCGCCTATATCCTGAACGAACACGTCGCTCCGTACATCGGTGCGGCCTGGGAACACGAATTCGACGGCAAGGCACGGGCCAGGACCAACGGTTTTGACATCGACGCCCCGAACCTGCGCGGCAATACCGGCATCGGCGAACTGGGCCTCTCCCTCACGCCCTCCACTGACCTGCCCCTGACCGTGGACCTGGGCGTGCAGGGCTACACCGGCAAGCACGAAGGCGTGACCGGCAGTCTGATGGTGAAGTGGGAATTCTGAGCGTCTGCAAAGGGGAGCGTCCGTTTTTTGTGTACGCACACAGCTTTAAACATCTCTTCAACTGCACACTCTGGAAAGGATAAAAAGGGGAACAAGTATCTATACTATCAAAAATTTCATCTACAACAATTCTCTTGAAGACTTAATATCGGCTGTGTCTGCTTCAGAAAAAATTAAAATGGTATGTAAACACCCAAAGGTATGTGCATCATATTTTAGACTACGGATAGTTCGTGTGAGGTTATACGCAGTACACTCCAATACTTCGTAGGGGAACAAATTTATTCTCTTGGAGCAATTTCTACTATGCGGTGCGGTGTCGGCAACGGCGAATCGCGCCGCTTTTTTGCGGCATCCAATCCGAACCGGAATAAGGCCGTCCCGCTGAAAAAATTTCAAAAACCAATAATTCTACCACTCCTCCGCAAAAATCCACCGTGTTACTGCGATTATGTACGCACTTTTGTGTGCTGAACCACCATCGAGAGGATTCATTATGCGGAATCTCACCAGACAACAGCGATAAATCGTGGAGATGCTGGCGAAAGGATTTCCCCTCAAAAATTATTGCAGGGAATCTCTCCATCGAGGTGGCTACGGTATATTGGCATTTGGCAGCAATTCGAAAAGCCTTCGGCGTTCATAGCAACATTGAGCTGTTGCATCACCTCAATGAGGAACCGGAGGCGAGTATATCTACTATTCGACTGACACCGCGCGGCAGGGAAGTTTTTGAACTCGCTATGAGCGGTCTGAGCATCAGAGAAATCAGTAAACGTCTTGGAATCAGCTACAGCGGCGTCCTTCGGCACAGGGAAAAAATGCTCTTGGCGAACGAATGTAACCCTATGTTGGAATTGATTGCAACATATCGTGGGACATATCCAAATCGTCAATTGTGAGGTCCATAACATGGAAATTGAAGGCCGCACCATCATACTTTCCACGCCGGAAGAACTGCTTCCTCTCATTACACAAGCCGTCCGTACCGCCGAGCAGGGGAAAACGGCGGATGCCCCCGACTTGCCGGGCAAAAAACTGCTTGCCCCGAAAGATGTGGAAAGAGAATTCGGCATTCACCAGAAGACACTCGCCTACTGGCATATGGAAGGCGTCGGTCCGGTATATACGAACTTCGGCAGGCGTGTCTTTTATGAGCGCGCCGTATTGGAAGAGTATATTGCATCCGGGCGCGTCCAAACCTCGGAATCAATCAAGTGATGGAGTTCTCAGGCCAGCATATCCCCTATAATCGAGAGCTTTTCGCTTTCCTGACCAGAGAACAGATGAGCATACCGCATGGTCATGGTAGTGTTCTTATGACGCATGAGCTTTTGCAGTTCCATGAGCGTCACCTTGCCGGACTGCGCCAACCAGGAGGCAAAGGTATGTCTCATGGTGTGCAGGGTGACGGCGTACAGGCTGTCGCCGTCTTCCGGAGCCAGATTGAGCTTTCTGACGGGGGTCTGGAAACAGGCGGGTATTTTTTCAAACGCCGTCTTCTTGCGAGGCTGTTGGAAGATGGGTTCCGCAGGCTTGCGCGTATACGCCTGGAGCATCCGGATCATATCCTCCGGCACGCGGACGAATACCCGCTTTCCTCCCTTCTGAATGATATAGAGGCCGCAGGCATTGCCGTCCACATCCTGCCCGCGCAGTTTAAAAACTTCCGTGGGACGAAGGCCGGTTCGCAGGGAGAGCAAGGCCATATCGTGCAACTGCGGATGCCGCTTTTCAAGGTCGTCCAGAAGCGCCCTGACTTCCTCTCTGGTCAGGAAACGCAACCTTTCATTGTCAGCCTTTACCATTTTCCAAGTGCCGCCCTTGGTGGACAAGGGGTTGACTCCGCTCCACATGCCTGTGGCGCCGGCACAGTTTATGGCGGAACGCATAAAGCTGAAGATGTTGTTGACGGTCTGCCCGGCCAGCATTTTTCGCGTCGGTGCTTTGGCTTTAGGCTTTTTGGTGGCCTTTTTGGGCTTTGTATTCCCAGTAGGCGTTTTCAAAAGCTGCGCCTTGAGGCTGGAAAGCAAATTCGGAGTCAGATCGGCAATAGGCAAAGCGTGGATTTTGGCCTTGGGGTGGGCGCAATACTGGCTGTAGGCCGGTCAACGTACTTCCCTTCGCTTCTGCCCCAGGCAAGGTAGGCGTTCACTATCTCCCCGATGGTAACTTTGTCGCGCTCAATGGGATTGATGCCGGTGGCATCAAACTCGGCAAGGAACTTTGCCCGCTCCTTTGTGACCGTGGCCGGGCGGACGCCCTTGCTGTCCCTGCCAACGGTTTTCCAGTGGCCCTTACCTTCATGATCAGCGTACCAGAAGCAGTAGATTTTGTCGTACTCTCCGGTTCGCGGATCGCGCTTGGCGGACTGGCGGAAGAAGACGCCCTCGAACTTGGTCTTTGTGTATTTTCGAGTGAAGGGCAGGACGGCCCGGAAATCCCGGCTTCTCGTGCTCCTTCCATATTCCATATGGAATAAAAAACAGGCACGGCATCCTCAAGGACGGCGTGCCTGTTTACGCATTGCTTTAGACCGTATCGCCACGCCGGGCGTGGTACTCCGCTTTTTCCTGATACATACGTTTATCCGCCTGCCTCACCATATCCATGATGTGCATGTCCCCCTCGGCCCACACCTGCCCAAGCGACAGGGATTCGGGATACGCTTTATTGGCCTCCCGTTGGAGCGCGGCGATCTTCGCATAAAAGACCCGTTCCGGAATGTTCGGGCAGAGGAAGACAAACTCGTCTCCGCCAATACGGAAAAGATCGTCTCCCCTGAAATAGCGGCTGAATATCCGGCTGATGTCCCGGATGTATTTGTCGCCGGAGTCGTGCCCTTGCTGATCGTTGATGCGCTTTAACCCATTGAGATCCACAAAAACGACGCCGAGCGAATCCGGGGGATTTTTTTCGAGCTTCTGCAATACGGAAATATAGCTGTTTCTGTTGTGCAGCCCCGTCAAGTCGTCGCAGTAGCTCATCCGCTTGAGCTCGCTCTGCATATTACGCTTCCGTTGCTCATTCGTGACGAAATAGGCCAGCGAATGCAGCAGGGAGTGATCATCCCGATTGGCTTTCGGGTTATCCACGCCGATGAACCCGGAAATGACGTCGTTCAGGACGAGAGGGACGACGATGAGGCTCTCGATACCTTGCGGCTTGAGTACGCTGTACATATCCAAATCGCTGTCCCGGATTGACTCAAGATTGTCGATGACCACATCCTCACGCCGCTCGAACATCTTCTGCCAACAGCTCATGTAGCTGATTGGCACGTTTTGAAGGACCTCTTTCTGAGGGAAAATACCTTCTGAACACCATTCATAGGTGTTGTTGGCGATGAGCCCGCCGTTTTTCAGAACGCTGTACTCGAAGATATAGGCACGATCGGCCTGATGCATCATTCCGAGGTTCTCCAGGACCATGCCCACGGCTTGCGGAAAATTTTCTTCCCTGTTCAGGATGCGGATGCATTCCAGCAAGGTACTCTCAATATCAAGCTTGCGCTGCACAGCTTGGCTGATATTTTCCTTTTCCGTAATGTCAACGGCGAATTCCAGCCGGGCAAGACGGCCATTCCAGCGGATCAGCTTGTCTCTGAGCAGATAATGGCGGTGCGAAATGGGATTCGTGAGCTCCCAAGTGTAGAACGTTTCGCAGTTGAGAAACTGATTCGTACAAAACGGACAAGGCGCGTCAATGCCTTGCAGGACTTCATAGCACTTCCTGCCTTTTCCGATGTCCGTAAGCCCGAATACCTTTTTTCCAACCTCGTTCAGATACAGGATTTCATACGTGGCGATATCGCTTACATAAACGATTTCATCCACTTCCTCCATAATAATCTGCAACAGGCTCTCCGGGCAGTCTTCGTGTTCACCGGAAACATACTGTGCTTTGGAAAAAGATGTTGTCATAATGCGAACCCATTCACATTTTGGATGACGGCCATTTTCAAAATCGCCCAGCCACGCACATCCTGAATCAGCAGGCCAAGGCTAAATGGCGGATCACTATACGCGTTTTCCTTCCCATTTTTCCAATAATGAGAGCCAAAAACGTTTTTGGAGCCACATTATCGACTAAAGTATCTCATTTACGCTAGAAACAGCGTGTTATCAAGATGTCGGACGATCAGGATCCAAAAGGCATCAGCCGTCCTCAAGCGCGGCGCCCTCGCCTCTTCCCCAAATGGCGTCTCAGTATCAGAGGACGCTGGGCACCCACGGCTCCCCTTTGTGGACAGTGCCCCCCACCCTGCCAAGAAAGCCGCCCGGCTTTATTGCATCCCCGGCCTTCTCGGGCTATCACACCGACCATGAACACACTGCAACTCCGGAATTCCTTTCTGCTGCTTCTCACCGCCGTCATCTGGGGAGTGGCCTTCGTCGCCCAGAGCGTAGGCATGGATTATGTGGGCCCCTACACGTTTACCTGCGTGCGCTCCTTTATCGGCGGCCTGTTCCTCATTCCCTGCATCGCGCTGCTCAACAGGCTGAACCCCGTCTCCCCCGGCGGCATCAGGCCTTCGAACGCGAAATCGAAGGACCAGCTCTGGATCGGCGGCGTGTGCTGCGGTGTGATGCTCTGCTTCGCAAGCTGTTTTCAGCAGATCGGCATCATGTACACGTCCGTGGGCAAGGCGGGGTTCATTACTGCCTTCTATATCATCATCGTCCCGCTCCTCGGGCTGTTCTTCAAAAAACGGTGCGGCCTGTTCGTCTGGCTCGGCGTGGCGCTGGCCATCGTCGGCCTCTATTTTCTCTGCATTACGGAGAGCCTGACCATCCAGTTCGGCGATTTCCTGATCTTCATCTGCGCCATCCTGTTTTCCATCCACATTTTGATCATCGACTACTTCACACTGCGCGTGGACGGCGTCAAAATGTCCTGCATCCAGTTTTTCGTCTGCGGCCTGCTCTGCGCGGTTCCCATGCTGCTCTTTGAGACGCCGGACATCACGCAGCTCCTCGCCGCATGGAAACCCGTCCTCTATGCGGGGATCATGTCGAGCGGCGTTGCCTATACGCTGCAAATCGTGGGACAGAAAGGCATGAATCCCACGGTCGCCTCCCTGATCCTCAGCCTCGAGGCGGTGGTGTCCGTACTGGCCGGATTCGTCATGCTGGGCCAGCAACTGACCATGCGGGAAACGATGGGATGCGCCTTTATGTTCTGCGCGATCGTGTTTGCGCAGCTCCCGCAGAAGAACATAAAAAACGCTGAGGCTGTCTCAGCATAACGGGGTGCGGCATGAGGATATGCGTCATCACGGGCGGCACAGGCGGCATAGGGCTTCACCTTTGCGAAGGCTTCCAGCGCGCGGGGTATGCGGTCACGGCTCTCGACGTGGAACAGCACAAAGCCTTGCCTGACGGTATTGGCTTCATCCAAACCGACTTGAGACAGGCCGAGGCCGTCAACGAAGCCTTCCGGCGGGTGACGGAACGGCACGGCGCCGTCCATGTACTCGTCAACAACGCGGCCCTCGCCCATTTCCACAAGCCCGTCATGGAAATGACCGCCGACGAATTCGACAACGCCCTTTCCGTAAACCTGCGCGGCGCGTTCCTGTGCGCGCAGGCCTTCATCAAGGCCAACGCGGGGCAGGATTACGGGCGCATCATCAATATCGCCTCCACCCGCTGGAACCAGAACGAAGCGGGATGGGAGGCCTACGGCGCTTCAAAAGGGGGGCTTGTCTCCCTCACGAACACGCTGGCCGTCTCCCTGAGCGCCACGCCGATCACGGTCAACGCCGTAAGCCCCGGCTGGATACAGGTCGACGGCTATGAAACGCTTTTCCACTCGGATCATGCCCAGCATCCTTCCGGGCGTGTGGGTATCCCCCGCGACATCGTCAACGCCTGCCTGTTCCTTGCCCACGAGGAAAACGATTTCGTCAACGGGCACAACCTCGTCGTCGACGGGGGAATGACCAAACGGATGATCTACGTCGAATAGCGGTTTCGAAACACGGCGTCTCGTTAAACAGCACCGAGTCCAAAACACAAAAACACTACGCGGCCGGAGGCTCTCATGGATTGTCAACGCGATACGGAAGCACGCTCTCCCCTTCAGACGCAACTCTTTTCGCTTCAAGGCCATACCGCGCTTGTTACCGGCGCGGGTTCCGGGCTCGGCAAATATATGGCCCATGCCCTGCTCCACGCCGGAGCCAATCTTATCCTCGTCGGCCGCACGCTGGATCGCCTCGAAGCCTCGGCGGACGAGATCTTTTTGAGCTTGAAACAGCAGGGCGGCCATCTCGCGTACGATTCCGATCCCGCGGCACGCTCTGCCCATCGGGACCCGGACCAGAACAAACGCATCGCCTGCATTGCCTTCGATGTGAGCGAACTCAAGACGTTGCCGGAACTCGCCCAAAAGGCGTCCCAGCCTTTCGGCGCGCCGGACATCCTCGTCAATGCCGCCGGGCTGAATCCGCGCAAGCCGTGGAACGAACTCACGCCCGAGATTTGGGAATACACGCTGCGGCTCAATCTTTCCGCGCCGTTCTTCCTCGCTCAGGCCCTCGTGCCCGAAATGATGCGGCAAGGATGGGGGCGCATCATCAACATCGCCTCCCTTCAAAGCAGCCGGGCCTTCCCCAACGGCCTGCCCTACGGAGCGTCAAAGGGCGGAATAGCCCAGCTCACGCGGGGCATGGCCGAAGCATGGTCGCGGCCCGGAACGGGTATCACGGCCAATGCCATCGCGCCGGGCTTCTTCAAGACGCAACTCACCGCCCCGCTCTTCGACAAGCCGGAAGTCGTCGAGGCTCTCGCCCGGCAAACCACCATGAACCGGGTGGGCTTCGCGGAAGATATCCAAGGGTTGACCATGTTCCTCGCTTCCCCCGCGTCCGGCTATATCACGGGGCAGGTCATCCACATCGATGGAGGCTGGACCGCCATATAGGGGACTCCCAACGCGCTGAGTGAGGAGGCGTTGGCCTCCTCACTCTGATCATGCCCGATTTCCAAGCTTCCGGCCACTCTGACATCGTTTCGACCGCATTCTTGTAAAGACATATGCGCACGGTTTCATGAACAGGAAGGCGGAGAGACTCGGGCCTCTTGGCCTTTTCACGTCTATTTCCTTTTGAGCCCCATGCCCAGCGCCTTCATTTTCAGGTAGAGGGTGTTCCTTGAAAATCCGAGCAGCTTCGCCGCCTTGCTTTTGTTGCCGCCCGCCAGCGACAGCGCGGATTCAATGGCCCTCTTTTCCGCCTCCCGCTGCATGGCCTGAAAAGAAAACGCGCCCGGCTCCTCAGCTGCGGGCACATCCTCCGAGCGAGAGCCCATAAAAAGCCGCTCGGGCAGATAGCGCGGCGTCAGCTCGACCGCGTCGTCGTCCATGCAACAGTACGCATAGGCGAGCACATTCTTGAGTTCCCGCACGTTCCCCGGCCAGCCGTACCGCATGAAGAGGTCGAGCACGTCCTGCGATACCCGCATCTCAAGCGCCTTTTGCGGTCCGCAGATCCCCTCGATGAGCTGGGTGATCAGGGACGGAATGTCCCCCCGGTGCTTGCGGAGGGGCGGCAGATTCAGCTCAAGGATGTTCAGGCGGTGATACAGATCCTCGCGGAACTGCCGCTTGTCCACGAGTTCCGGCAGGTTGCGGTTGGTTGCTGCGATGAGGCGGAAATCCGAATACTTGCTGCCGCTCATCCCGATCTTCTGGATCTCATTGCTCTCCAGCACGCGCAGCAGCTTTGCCTGAAGATACAGCGGGAGTTCGCCGATCTCGTCGAGAAAGATCGTGCCCTTGTCCGCCAGTTCGAACTTGCCCTTCTGCCCGCCTTTCCGCGCTCCGGTAAAGGCGCCCTCCACATAGCCGAACAGTTCCGATTCAGCCAATTCACGCGGCAAGGCCGCACAGTTTACTGAAATGAAGGATCCGTTCGCGCGAGGGCTCGCCTTGTGGATGGCCTGCGCGAACAATTCCTTTCCCGTGCCGCTTTCCCCGAGGATCAGCACGGGCTCCCTGCTGCGCGCGAACCGCTTCCCCATTGCCTTGAGTGCCTGCATCACGCTGGTATCGCCGACGAGATCGTCAAACGTACGCAGGCCCCCGCCCGTCGTTTCCTGTGCGATGAAGTACCCGACCTTGCGTTTGAGCTGCTGGAGGTTGTGCAACAGCTCCTCAATGCGCTCATTGGCGGATTAGATACCGATTGGTATGATGGTAGTAGACGTATACCCTGCTCTATGTATTATGACTTCCTTATCCGTCAGA
>ENA-UESG01001291-UESG01001291.1-human-gut-metagenome-genome-assembly--contig:-NODE-1291-length-17185-cov-3.339666_pt1 | contig 17185 bp, 18 predicted proteins | sample MGYA00243002_ERZ508003 | MGnify/ENA primary metagenome ERZ508003 (study PRJEB26167, sample SAMN06115514) | human gut metagenome | host: Homo sapiens | place: China:Shanxi | collected 2015-12-02... | reverse complement strand
ACCTGCTGCCGGACCAGATCCATTGCAATCTCGTCCTGCACCTTAAGCAGGCGGGTCATCCGGTCGGTTTTCTCCGCGCGAGGGGTGGGGTCGGGCATTTCCGCTGCCTTGGTGCCGGTGCGCTTGGAGTAGATGAAGGTGAACAGCTGCATGTAGCCGACCTTTTTCACCAGTTCCAGCGTGCCCTGGAAATCCTCCTCCGTTTCCCCGGGGAAGCCCACGATGATATCGCTGGAGAAGGTGATGCCGGGCACCTTTTTGCGGGCGTACTCGATCAGCTCCATATACTGCCCGATGGTGTAATGGCGGTTCATCCTTTTCAGCAATTCATCCGAGCCGCACTGCACCGGCAGGTGCAGGTGCTTGCACAGGTGGGGCTGGGCCGCAATGGTATCGATCAGCTTGTGGCTGGCATCCTTCGGGTGGCTGGTCATAAAGCGGATCTGGTAATCTCCGGGCACAGCGCAGAGCAGATTGAGCAGATCAGCAAAGTCCACCTGTTCTTCCAGGCCCTTGCCGTAGCTGTTCACGTTCTGGCCCAGCAGCGTGATCTCCTTGTATCCGGCTTCCACCAGCCCCCGGAACTCCGCCAGGATATCGCCGGGCTTGCGGCTCTTCTCACGGCCCCGCACATAAGGTACGATGCAGTAGGTGCAGAAATTGTCGCAGCCATACATGATGGGCAGCCAGGCGCGGAACTCACTCTCACGCCGGATGGGGATGTTCTCCACGATGACCGGGCGCTGGGTAGGCTCCATCAGCACGCGCTTATGCTTCTGCAGCTTCTGAGCAATGAGCTGGGGCAGCGTATCGATGCCATCCACGCCAAAGACCAGATCAACATAGGGATAGCTCTTGCGCAGCTTTTCCACCACATGTTTCTGGTTGGCCATGCAGCCGCACAGGCCGATCATCAGGCCGCGCTTTTTCTCCTTCAGGCCCTTCAGCGCACCCACATTGCCGAACACGCGCTGCTCGGCGTGCTCCCGCACGGCGCAGGTGTTGAAGAGGATGAGGTCTGCATCCTCGGGCTTATCGCACAGGCCGTAGCCGATATCCACCAGCACGCCCTTGATGCGCTCGCCATCGTTGACGTTCTGTTGACAGCCATAGCTGTGTACAAAGGCCAGCGGCGGGGTGTCGTAAGCCGAACGCACCAGCTCCGCAGCCGTCTCGTTGTGTTCAAAGTTAATGTATTCCAATAAAAACCATCCTTATTTTTTAAAAGCTCTTTTTAGTATACCCTCTTTCTGCCATAAGGGCAAGTGGGAAACCGCAAATTTCAGAATCCTTCGGGGCAATTCAGCCTTCTGCCTGCTTTTTGGCGCATGCTTCACACAGGCCGAACAGCACCACAGCACAGTCCTGCACCACAACATCCTTCTGGCGGCGCACCAGCCTCATCACCTGTTTCTCGTCCACATCGGCATCCACCACGCCGCCGCAGGCCGTGCAGTAGAGGTGGCTGTGCCAGCACAGGGTGTGATCAAAACGATCCGCCCTGCCCGGGATGGACACCCGGCGCACCATGCCTGCCTCCACCAGACTGTTCAGGTTGCGGTAGACAGTGCCCAGGCTCAGGCCCGGGCACTCCGGGGCCGCCTTATCAAAGATCTCTTCGGCGGTGGGGTGGTCGCAAAGCTGCTCCACGGTGTGCAGCACCAGCTCCCGCTGTTTGGAATAACGCATCTTCCTCTCTCCTTCTCTTCCCTTTATACGTTCTCTTCGCCCTTGATCCGCGCCCAATATGCGCGGGAGGCCTGCTCGTTCTTGTTTTCCCCAAAGGTGTAGTATTTTGTATTCTTGAGCAGATCCGGCAGATACTGCTGCTCGACCCAGTGGTTGGGGTAATCGTGGGCATACTTGTAATTCTGGCCCTTTACCAGCGCATCCTCCCCGTCATAGTGCTTGTTCTGCAGCTGGCGGGGAATGGGCCCGGTGCGTCCCGCCTGCACATCCGCAATGGCGGCGTTGATGGCATCATGGGCGCTGTTGGATTTGGGGCTGGTTGCCACCAGCACAACTGCATCCGCCAGGGCCAGCCGCGCTTCGGGCAGGCCCACCGAGTTGGCGATATCCACCGCCGCCTTTACGATAGGGATGATCTGCGGGTAGGCAAGGCCCACGTCCTCGCAGGCGCACACCATAAGCCGACGGCAGGCCGAGGGCAGATCCCCGGCCTCCAGCAGCCGGGCCAGATAGTGGAGCGCTGCATCCGGGTCGGAGCCGCGCATGGATTTCTGGTAAGCCGACACGATATCATAGTGGTCATCGCCGTCCCGGTCATACCGCATGGCAGTGCGGCGGGTGACCTGCTGGATCATGTCCAGCGTGATGTGTTTTCCCTCCGGTTCGGGAGCCGCCGCCGTCACTGCAAAATCAAGGCAGCCCAGTGCCTTGCGCAGATCGCCGCCCGCGCTCTCGGCAAGATAGGCACAGGCATCGTCCTCCATCCGGATGGACGTACCCTCGCTCTCTGAAAGCTTTTTCAGGGCGTTCCGCAGCCCCTGCTCCACATCTGCAGCCGTCAGCGATTTGAACTCGAACACGGTGCAGCGGGAAAGCAGTGCATTATAGATGTAAAAATAAGGGTTCTCGGTGGTGGAGGCGATCAAGGTCACAGTTCCGTCCTCAATGCACTCCAGCAGGCTTTGCTGCTGTTTCTTGTTCAGATACTGGATCTCATCGAGGTACAGCAGGATGCCCCCCGCCCCGGCCAGTGTGCCGATATCCTTGAGCACTGCCTTGATATCCCTCCTGCCGCAGGATGTCCCGTTGGGTGTGCAGCGTCATGCCGCTGTTCTCGGCAATGATCCGGGCCACGGTGGTCTTGCCTGTGCCGGATGGGCCGTAAAAGATCATGTTGGGGATGCGTCCGCTCTCGATGGTGCGGCGGAACACCCGCCCCGGGGCCAGCAGATGCTGCTGGCCGCAGACTTCGGCCAGCGTTTTGGGGCGCATACGCTGCGCCAGCGGTTCATTCATCGGGCGTTCCCTCCTGTACTGCCCTGCTGTTCTGCATGGGCCTCATATAGAAATAGTATACCTCATTTTTACACGAACAGCAAGAGCAATAATGAAAATCATTCTCAGATGGATGCTGCAAATCCCATTTACAAAAAGGTCGAAACATGCTATTATCATAGTACATTTACGAGAAACGAGGGGTACAGATGAAGAAAGCCGCTGCGGCAGAAGATCTCTCTGCCAAAAAGGAGCTGGCGCTCCAGGTCATCGACCGGCTGAAAACAGAATATCCGGATGCAGCCTGCACGCTGGATTACGACCACGCCTGGCAGCTGCTGGTCAGTGTCCGGCTGGCGGCCCAGTGCACCGATGCCCGGGTGAACATTGTGGTACAGGACTTGTTTGCAAAATACCCCAATGTAGCAGCGTTGGCTGCGGCAGAGCCCGAGGAAATCGAAGCCATCGTCAAGCCCTGTGGGCTGGGCCGCAGCAAGGCCCGGGATATCTCGGCCTGTATGCGGGTACTGCGGGACAAATACAACTGCAAAGTGCCCACCACCTTTGAAGAGCTGCTGGCACTGCCCGGCGTGGGCCGCAAGAGCGCCAACCTGATCATGGGCGATGTGTTCTGCAAGCCTGCCATCGTCACGGATACCCACTGCATCCGGCTTTGCAATAAGATCGGGCTGGTGGACGGCATCAAGGAGCCGCAGAAGGTGGAGATGGCCCTGTGGAAGATCATCCCGCCGGAGGAAGGCAGTGACCTGTGCCACCGCTTTGTGATGCATGGCCGGGCTGTCTGCAATGCCCGCAAACCCGAATGTGAAAAGTGCTGTTTGAACGATATCTGCCGGTACGCGGCAGAAAACGCCGTTCTTACAAAAGAAACCAAGGAGGCTTCTGTATGATTACATTGTCTATCCTGATCGTCCTTGCCCTGATCTGCGCTCTGGTGGGCGTGCTGATGGGCCTGTTCTCTCTGATCGGCCTGCTGGCTTCCCTGCTCGTGGGCGTGCTGGTAGGCGCTCTGGCCGGTCACATCGCTAACCGCTTTATGGGCACCCAGACTTCCACCGGCCGCAACATTGTGCTGGGCATTCTGGGCAGCTTTGTGGGCGAGTTCCTGTTCGGTCTCATCGGCATCCATGCCACCGGCAGCATCAGCTCCTTTGTTATCTCGGTGCTGGGTGCCTGCGTCTGCATCTGGGTAGATAACCGACTGTTTCACGATCGTTGACCGGTTTTCTCTGGTTGTTTGTCTTTGCTCTCCCCTCCGGGAGAGCTTTTTTATTTTCAGCCCCTTGACAGTTATATCGAGAAGCGATATAATGCATTCACGATATATCGCATAGCGATACAAAACGAGGTGATATAATGGACAATCCGGCACTGACGGAAACCACCTACTACATCCTGCTTTCCCTCTATCATCCGCGGCATGGCTACGGCATCATGCAGGAGACCCAGCAGCTCTCCGGCGGAAGGGTACGGCTGGCTGCCGGAACCCTGTACGGTGCCCTGAATGCCCTGTGCGAAAAGGGGTGGATCTCTCCCCTGCCCATGGAAAGTGGGAGCCGCAAAAAAGAATACCAATTGACCTCCGCCGGGCTGAAGGTGCTCCAACAGGAGCTGGTCCGGCTGGAGGAGCTTGCTGCCAATGGCCGCGCCATTTTACAGGAGGAACAGGTATGAGTGAAACAAAAACGCTGCATCGGAATTTCTGGGTCTGGGAATTTGAAAAAGAAGAACGTTGGCTCAACGAAATGGCGCAGGAGGGCTGGGCCCTGCAGAATGCCGGGTTCTGCACCTACACCTTTGAAAAGACGGAACCCGGCCAGTACATCATCCGGCTTGCCATGCTGGACAGTTCCCCGGATTTTGAAAGTTTCATGGAAGAGTTGGAAGCACAGAGCGTTGGGCATTGCTTCAGTTGGGGATATTTCCGCCGCAGCGCCCAGCTAGGTCCCTTTGATATGTTTTCGGATGTGGATTCCCGTATCTCCCACCTGAACAAAATTGGACAGATGGTGAGGCTGCTCTGTCTGGCAAACCTTCTCATAGGCGTTACCAACACCTTCAGCGGTGCCTCGCTGGCATGGCTGAACCTGCTTTGCGCCACGTTTTTGGCCTACGGGCTGGGACGTATCAGCAGCAAACGAGAGAGTCTGATGGAAGAACGTCAGCTCCACGAGTGATTTTTCTCCTTGATGCGCAGGATCTTCAGAGTTTTCAAAAAGTTCATGTTTACCCGCTTGCATTTCGGTGCAGGCGGGTATATTATTGTCATCAGCAAATAGTTATCATGTGTTAAGTATTTGTATCTGTCAAGTGATAAGGAGGATTCGTATGCCGCAGAAGAGCGCGCCGGAACTGTTCGCTGTGGTCCATTATCTGCATCGGCTGAGCACGGAAGGCAAACGCGGTGCCAAAATGGCACTGGAAAGCTGCCCCAAGTGTCATTTCATCATGCTGGAAGGCGTGCTGATGACCATTGAAGAGCATGGCCAGAACGGTTCTATCTATGTTTCCGATCTGGCTGCCGCCGTCAAACAGCCCCTGCCAGCTGTTTCCCGCGCGCTTCGCCAGCTGGAGCAGGATGGACTCATTGAGCGGATCACAGACCCCAACGACCGCCGCAAAACGCTAGTGCGCCCCACGGAAAAGGGGTTGGATGCCAGCCGCCAGGTCGAGGCCGCCATCAGCCGTTACTTTGAGCGGGTCATCCGCCGCATTCCGGAAGAACAGCGGGAGCAGCTGTTCTCCCTGACCGGTGTACTGCTAGAGGCCGTGGAGGCGGAAAATGCGGAGCAACAAGCAAAATTGAAGGGAGAAAACGAAAATGGGTAAAATTTTCAAGCAGCTGGCCCGCCACTGGGCCGCCTGCCTTGCCGTGGTGGCTCTGCTGTTCGTGCAAGCCTACTGCGACCTTTCCCTGCCGGATTACACGAGCAGGATCGTGGACACCGGCATCCAGCAGGGCGGCATTGCAAGCCCCCTGCCGGAGACTGTGCGCCAAAGCACACTGGATGCCCTCTCGCTTTTGATGGGCGAAGAGGATGCAGACGCACTGCAGAATGCCTACGGATATTATCTTCAGGACAACGGTGTTCTGAAACTCCGCAGCGACCTGACCGATGCTGAGCGCACCGCTCTGGAGGAGGCCGTTACCACACCGGATATCGTGCTGTATATGGCGGCGGCACAGAACGCCAACGCCACTGCCGGGGATGAAGCAGAAGCCATGACCGCTACTCCTGCGGCAGAAGATCTGGATGCCGTCTGTGGCCAGTTCGCAGCCATGGCCCAGATGCCCGGTTTTTCCCGGGAAATGATCCAGCAGCAGCTGGCCAGCGCCATGGAACAGGTGGACGAGACGACCCTTTCCAGCATGGCAAGTCAGGCTACTCTGCTGGTCAGCCTGGAATATGAGGCACAGGGCGTTTCCCATGATGTGCAGATGGCCTACCTCTTCCGGGTGGGCGGCCAGATGCTGGCCCTGACTCTGCTGATGGTGGTCGTTGCCATTCTGGTGGGCCTGATCGCCTCCCGCGTTTCGGCTTCCATCGGCCGGGAGCTGCGCAGAGAGACCTTCTCCTCGGTCATCCACTTTTCCAACGCGGAGATCGAGAATTTCTCCACCGCTTCCCTGATCACCCGCACCACCAACGATATCCAGCAGGTGCAGTTCACCTGTGTCATCCTGCTGCGCATGGTGGCCTACGCTCCCATTCTGGGCATCGGCGGCGTGATGCACGTCACCCAGGGCAACACCGGCCTTGCCTGGATCATCGTGCTGGACGTGGCCGCTCTGCTTCTGCTCATCACGGTTCTGATGAGCATCGCCATGCCCAAGTTCAAGATCATGCAGACGCTGGTGGACAAGCTGAACCTCGTCAGCCGCGAGATCCTGACCGGCGTGATGCCGGTGCGTGCATTCAGCCGCGAATCCTTTGAGGAAAAGCGTTTTGATGCTGCCAGCCGGGAGCTGATGGGCACCCAGCTGTTCACCAACCGCGCCATGGTGGCCATGATGCCCTTTATGACCCTGATCATGAACGGCACCAGCCTGCTCATCGTCTGGTTCGGCGGCAAGGCCATGGATGCCGGAAATATGCAGGTGGGCGAGATGATCGCATTCATCACCTACACCATGCAGATCGTCATGTCTTTCCTGATGCTGGCCATGGTGGCCGTGATGCTTCCTCGTGCCGGTGTGGCCGCTGACCGCATTGACGAGGTCTGCCGCACCAAGGCTTCCATCCATGATCCCGACGCTGCCACCGCAAAGCCCGCCCTTGAAAAGAAGGACTGGGATGGCGTGGTCCGGTTCGAGGATGTCAGCTTCCGCTTCCCCGGTGCCGACAGCGACGCGCTGGAGCACATCAGCTTTACCGCAAATCCCGGCGAGACCACAGCCATCATCGGCTCCACCGGCTGCGGCAAATCCAGCCTGCTCAACCTCATCCCCCGCTTTTATGATGTCACCGGCGGCCGCGTGACCATCGACGGCATCGATGTGCGGGAGATGCCGCAGGAGCAGCTCCACAGCCTTTTGGGCTATGTTCCCCAGAAGGGCGTTCTGTTCAGCGGCACCATCGAGAGCAACCTGAAATTCGGCGGTGCGCAGATCACCGATGCGGGCATGAAGAAGGCGGCTTCCATCGCACAGGCCACCGAGTTCATCGACGCAAAGCCCGCGGGCTATGCAAGCCCCATTGCACAGGGCGGCTCCAACGTGTCCGGCGGCCAGAAGCAGCGGCTCTCCATCGCCCGTGCCATTGCCAAGGATCCGAAGATCTATCTGTTCGACGACAGCTTTTCTGCCCTTGACTACAAGACGGATGTCACCCTGCGCCGTGCGCTGAAGGAAGAGACCGACAATGCCACTGTGATCATCGTGGCACAGCGCATTTCCACCGTCCTCCACGCCAATCAGATCCTGGTGCTGGACGACGGCAGGCTGGTGGGCGAGGGTACTCACGCGCTGCTCATGGCCACCTGCCCTGAATATCAGGAGATCGCCAGGAGCCAGCTGAGCCAGAAAGAGCTCAACCTGCAAGACCTGAACACCGGAAAGGAGGATGAGTGATATGCCGAGACCCGGAAAACAGACCACCGAGCGCGCCAAGGACTTCAAGGGCACGCTGCGGCAGCTCCTCAGCGCATTGCGCCAGTATAAGCTTTCCCTCATCGTTGTGATGGTCTTTGCCATCCTTTCCACCATCTTCAATATCGCAGGCCCCAAAATTCTGGCCAAGGCCACCACGGCCCTTGCCACCGGCTGGATCGCCAAGCTGCGGGGGATCGGCAGCATCGACTTTGCTTACATCGGCAAGATCCTGCTCATCCTGCTGGCCATGTACCTCTGCTCCGCAGCATTCAGCTTTATCCAGGGCTGGCTGATGACCGGCCTTTCCCAGAAGGTCTGCTACGATTTCCGCCGCCAGATCAGCGAGAAGATCAACCGCCTGCCGCTGGCCTACTTTGAAAAGCGGACGCTCTGCGAGGTGCTCTCCCGCATCACCAACGATGTGGACACCCTGGGCCAGAGCCTGAACCAGAGCGTGACCCAGCTCATCACCAGCATTACCACCATGATCGGCGTGCTGATCATGATGCTGTCCATCAGCCCCAAAATGACCCTGATCGCACTGCTCATCCTGCCCGTCTCTCTGGTGCTGGTGATGCTGGTGGTCAGGTTCAGCCAGAAATACTTCAAGGCCCAGCAGGCCACCCTGGGCGTTGTGAACGGTCAGGTGGAGGAGGTCTACTCCGGCCACAATGTCATCAAGGCCTTCAACCGGGAGGCCGCCGTGCTGGAGGACTTCAACGCCGCCAACGACAAGCTGTTTGAATCCGCCTGGAAGAGCCAGTTCCTCTCCGGCCTGATGCAGCCCATCATGAACTTTGTGGGCAACCTGGGCTATGTAGCCGTTGCCATCGTCGGCAGCATCTTTGCCGCCAACGGCATCATCACCATCGGCGATATCCAGGCTTTTATCCAGTATGTCCGCAATTTCACCCAGCCCATCCAGCAGCTGGCACAGGTGTCCAACATGCTGCAGAGCATGGCCGCCGCTGCCGAGCGCGTGTTCGAGTTCCTGAACGAGCCCGAAGAGGATCAGCTGGCCGACCCTGCCCGCCGGGCAGACCCTGCCTGCATCGATGGTCAGGTCACCTTTGACCACGTCCGGTTCGGTTATGTGCCCGAAAAGACCATCATCCACAATTTCAGCTGCAATGTGCAGCCCGGCCAGAAGGTCGCCATCGTCGGCCCCACCGGTGCCGGTAAGACCACCATGGTCAAGCTGCTCATGCGGTTCTACGACGTTGATTCCGGCTCCATCACCCTGAATGGCCACGACATCCGCGACTTTGACCGCAGTGCCCTGCGCGAGGGCTTCGGCATGGTGCTGCAGGACACCTGGCTGTTCAAGGGCACCATCATGGAGAACATCCGCTATGGCCGTCTGGATGCCACCGACGAAGAGGTCATTGCCGCCGCCAAAGCCGCCAATGCCGACCACTTCATCCGCACCCTGCCCGGCGGCTACCAGATGGAGCTGAACGAGGACGCTTCCAACGTCAGTCAGGGCCAGAAGCAGCTGCTGACGATCGCCCGGGCCATTCTGGCCGACAACCGCATCCTGATCCTGGACGAGGCCACCAGCAGTGTGGACACCCGCACTGAACAGCGCATCCAGACTGCTATGGACAACCTGATGCGGGGCCGTACCAGTTTCGTCATCGCCCACCGCCTGTCCACCATCAGGGATGCAGACCTGATCCTGGTCATGCGGGATGGCGACATTGTGGAGCAGGGCACCCACGACCAGCTCATTGAGGCCGGCGGTTTCTACGCTGACCTGTACAACAGCCAGTTTGAGGATGTTGTGGATTAAGCCACGCTCCCTTCTTTGAAAAAGGCTCAGGTTTCGATCAAAAACCTGAGCCTTTTTCTTTTGTCAATTCCTACCGGATGTGCTATACTTATTTTCGTGTCTTGAAGTAGGAAAGGAGTAACCGCTCATGGAAACCACTCAAAAGCCCTACGCATTCAGCCGCAAGGTATTCTGCGAGGGGATGCGGGATGGTGTGCCCATTGCGCTGGGCTATTTTGCTGTCTCGTTCTCATTGGGCATTGCAGCCCGCAATGCGGGGCTGACCCCCATTCAGGGCTTTTTTGCAAGCCTGTTCAACAACGCTTCTGCCGGTGAGTATGCAGCCTTCTCGCTGATCGCTGCCGGTGCCACCTATCTGGAAGTTGCCATCATCACCCTGATCGCCAACGCGCGCTACCTGCTGATGAGCTGTGCTCTGGCCCAGAAATTTGCCCCCGGCACGCCGTTCTTCCACCGGCTCATCATTGGCTACGATGTCACCGATGAGCTGTTTGGCATCACGATCGCACGGCCAGGCTATCTGAACCCGTTCTACACCTACGGTGCCATAGCACTGGCGGCCCCCGCCTGGGCCATGGGCACGGCGCTGGGCATCATTGCAGGCAATCTGCTGCCCGTGCGTGTGGTCAGCGCCCTGAGCGTGGCCCTGTACGGCATGTTCCTGGCCATCATCATTCCCCCCGCCCGGAAGAACAGGGTCGTTGCCGTGCTGGTGATGCTGAGCTTTGCCCTGAGCTTTGCCTGCGGCTGCCTGCCCGGCATCGCTTCCCTTTCGGACGGCACCCGCACCATCCTGCTGACGGTGCTGATCTCCTGCGGGGCAGCCGTTCTGTTCCCTGTTACACCCGAAGCACCGGAAGCTGCCGGAACTGAGGAGGTGCAGGCATGACCTACAATAATTGGGTCTATATCGCCGTGATGGCCGCCGTTTCTTACGCCATCCGTGTGCTGCCGCTGACCCTTATCCGCAAACCCATCAAAAACCAGTTCATCCAGTCCTTCCTCTACTATGTGCCCTATGTAACGCTGGCCGTGATGACCTTCCCGGCCATCATCAACGCCACCCAGAGCCCCATTGCCGGTGCAGCTGCGCTGGTAGTAGGCATCGCCGCCGCATGGTTCGGAGCCAGTCTGTTTCAGGTGTCCGTCTCCTGCTGTGCCGTGGTTCTTGCGCTGGAACTGTTTTTGGTGCACTGAGCTTTCTGCCGCTGTGGTTCTGGGTAGGCCATGGCGGCTTTTTGGTCTTTGAAAATTTTTTCGGAAAACTTGTAACGTTCCGGCGGTTTTGCCGTCTTATGGGCGAACCGGTTCCAAAACACACCAAAAAGGAGGGATGCGCACATGGAGCACCGCAGTTTTGAGCAGATTTATCTGCAGTATTACAAGCCCGTGTACGCTTACCTGATGACATTGTGCCAAAACGAGGAACTGGCAGCAGAACTGACCCAGGAGACCTTTTACAAGGCGCTGGATGCCATTGACGGGTTCAAGGGCGGCTGTGCACTGAATGTCTGGCTGTGTCAGATTGCCAAAAACACCCTGACGGATACATACCGGCGGCAGAAGCGGGAACTGCCCCCGCTGGACGACACTCTGACGGATGTGCCCAGCCCCGCCCCCCTGCCGGGGGAGGAACTGGAGCAGCGGGAAGGAGCACTGAGCCTTTACCAGAAGCTTCATGCCCTGCCCGAACCGTACCGGGAGGTGTTCTGGCTGCGGGTCTACGGCGAACTGACCTTTGCAGAGATCGCCGCACTGCACCACAAGACCGAAAGCTGGGCGCGGGTGACCTTTTACCGCGCCCGAATGAAAATGAAGGAGGCCATCTTATGAAACTACCCTGCTACCTGGTTCAGGACCTTCTGCCCCTTTATAAAGATCACGTCTGCGACGAACAGACTTCCGCCGATGTGGCAGAGCATCTGAGCGACTGTGCCGCCTGCTCTGCCCTGCTGGCTGAAATGGACGCCCCGCCCCAGGAAACTGCGGTACAGGAAGAGCAGGCCGCTGAGGCCGCTGAGGCCCTGAGCACCGTAAAAAAGAATCTGCGCGCCCGGCAGGTAAAAATCACGCTGGCCGCTGTGGGCGGACTGCTGGCCCTGATCTGCGCTTTCTTTGGCTGGCGCTACTGGATGATGCACTCTTATGTGGACCTGCCGGTCGAAGATCTTGTAGTAGAAGAGACCCATGAAGTACTTCCCTCTGATTCCTACGGGTCTATCCACACCATTCAGAAAAATGCAGTCAGGAATGCAAAGACAGGAGTTTATTACACCACAGTCGGCTATCAGGTACGTTATTACAGGGACACCCCCATTGTGTTCCTGAGCGTCACACAGACCCGGTGGGAAGCCCTGATGCGCACGTTCAGTAAAAACAACGAGCCTATCTGGTTTGAGGTTTCAAGTCCTTACACGCTGTTTGTTACGCGGGACACCTATTTGACCCTGCGGGCTGCCCGGCTCATGCCAGAGCAGGATGAACTGATTGACATTCTGGCAGATGATGCAACGCTGACCCGTTACGATGGCGGTTTCTCGTGGACTGATACTTCCAAGACCATCAGCATTCTTTTAGAACAAGTGCGTTTTGCAAAAGTACGCGCAAGGAAAACACCATGAAAAAAATCTTAATTTCCGGATCCTCCGGCTTTGTGGGTTCCCGGGTACTGCACCAGTGGCAGGGCCGTGCAGAGCTTTTCACCTTCCCGCGCGGATCTCTGGCTGCTGCCGATGAATCCGACATTCGCCGTTTTGTGGAAACCGTGCAGCCGGATGTCATCCTGCATCTGGCGGCATTGTCCGATACCGGCTACTGCCAGCAGCACCCGGAGGAATCCCAGCGTGCCAATGTCGAACTGCCTGTCTGGATGGCAAAGGCTGCACGGGACACCGGGGCCAAACTGATCTCATTCAGCTCGGATCAGGTGTACGCAGGTGTGACCCAGCCCGGCCCCCTGCCCGAAACGCTGCCGCTCTCCCCCGCCAACACCTATGGTCAGCACAAGTTGGAGGCCGAGGAGCAGGTCCTTGCGCTCTGCCCGGATGCGGTGCTTCTGCGGGCTCCGTGGATGTACGATCTGCCCGGTGATGGCCTGCCCCTCCGGGGCAATCTGCCGCTGAACCTGCTGCAGGCCGCACAAAACGGTACTCCCGTTCGCTTTTCGCCACACGATCACCGGGGTGTCAGCTGGGTGCGGGAGGTGGTGGAACATCTCTTCCCCGCCTTTCAGCTGCCCGGCGGTGTATACAATTTTGGCAGCAGGAACGATGCCGACATGGTCACAACGGCCCGGCAGTTTGCCAAAGCGCTGGGCGTGCAGGTGCAGATCGAGCCTGCTGATTTCTCCCGCAACCTTGTGATGGACAGCTCAAAGCTGGCTGCACAGGGGATTCGATTCGATGATACGTTGAGCAGTTTTGAAGGCTGTTTGAGGTTTTATCAAAAATAAGAACGACCCTCTCCGCCAATGCTCCGCATTGCCACCTCTCCCAAAGGGAGAGGCAATTGCAGCTTCGAGGTAAGATTCTGCAAATCAGCAGTTTTCTTCCTGTCAGATGCGTTGGCTCCCCCTTCGGGGGAGCTGGCACGCGTCAGCGTGACTGAGAGGGTCGTTTTATGTTACAGCAAAATACAGATCAATCCGGTGCATCCATCGTTGATAACCTGTTCCAGCGTTTCCTGCAGGCGGGTGCGGGCTTCCTGCGGCATGTGGAGGAGCTTATTCTGCAGCCCCTCATTCACCAGTTCATGCAGGCTCTTGCCAAAGATGTTTGATTCCCACAGCCTCTCCGGGTCGGCCTCAAAATCGCCCAGCAGACTCTGCACCAGATCCTCGCTCTGCTTCTCGGTGCCCACAATGGGGCTGATCTCGGTGTGGATGACGGCTTTCATCATATGGATGGAGGGTGCGCTGGCTTCCAGCCGGACACCGTACCGCCCGCCCTGCCGGACGATCTCCGGTTCCTCCAGCGAGAGCTCCTCAATGCTGGGCATCACGATGCCGTAGCCGGTGGCTTCCACCTGTTCCAGTGCACTGCGGATCTTCTCGTACTCCCGCTTTGCCCGGGAAAGCTCAATGATGCAGGGCATCAGGCCTGCTTCGTCGCCAATTTCCAGCCCCGTCTGCTCACTGAGAACGCGGTAGAACACCTCTGGCTTCAGCAGAACGGTCACCCGCACCACGCCGTCGGAAAGGTTCATGCCGCTCAGGGCAGACTCCTGCACCGAATCTCCGGCCAGCGCTCCGGCACTGTTCTGGGCCGGAACATCCTTCATCCGGCTGATCTTCTCTGAAAACTGGAGTGCCGCCGTGTAGATCTCGTTCTGGAGCCAGTGGCCCTTTTCCAGCATCGTCACCCAGCGGGGGATGGCAAAATCCAGCTCCCGTACCGGAAATTCGTAGAGGACACGCTGCAGGATGGACAGCAGGTCATCTTTCTGCAGATCCAGACAGCTCACCGGCAGGACCGTGCGTCCGTATGCCTGTTCCAGCTCTGCAGCCAGAGCCTTTGTCTCCGGAGCATCCGGGCGGGTGCTGTTGAGCAGGATGACAAAGGGTTTGCCCAGCGCTTCCAGCTCTTCCACCACCCGCTTTTCGGCGGGCAGGTAGTTTTCCCGGGGGATCTCGCTGATGGAGCCATCGGTGGTGACCACGATGCCGATGGTGGAGTGATCCCGGATGACCTTGCGGGTGCCGGTCTCAGCGGCAAGGTCAAAGGGGATCTCTTCCTCGAACCAGGGGCTTTTGACCATGCGGGGCTTCTCGTCCTCCTCGTGGCCCATGGCTCCCTCCACCATATAGCCCACACAGTCGATGAGCCGGATACGGCATTCCCCGCCGCCCTCCAGTTGGAGCGGCACGGCCTGCTCCGGGATGAACTTCGGCTCTGTGGTCATGATCGTTCGCCCTGCCGCCGACTGCGGCAGTTCATCCCGGGCCCGGAGCTTTGCGTCTGCCGGGCCGATGGCGGGCAGCACCAGCTGCTCCATAAATTGCTTGATGAGGGTGCTCTTGCCGGTGCGCACCGGCCCCACCACGCCAATCAGGATCTCCCCGCCGGTGCGTGCCCCGAGCTCCCGGCAGACAGTGGCTTCCAAACACTCCTGTTTTTCCAAATTGCTCTCTCCTCTCTCCCGTCCGCACCGGGCGGCAAGGCCGCACCTTCTGCGTCTGCTTCTCGGAAACAGTCTATTCGGACAGGCGGCAGGATATGAGCGGCACCTGGCGAAAAAGCGTCGGTTGACGGAAAAATCCCTCTGCGCTACAATAGAGAAAAATTGAGCAGAAAGGTGGAACGCAGATGGAGTGGAAGGTTTATTTTGAGGACAATCCGGGCTGTCACCGCCCGCATCGGGGTCGCCCCGGGCAGGAAGTGTCCTGCGGGGCACACTCGGTGTGGTGCGGGCAGCATTTCATCATCCCGGCGATTTATCTTTGTGGAAAAGGGCTGGTTGTAGACATCTGCCGCCGGGTGGAGCGTGAAGCGATCGAAGCACATTACCAGAAGTTGGCCGCTTATGAAGGGATGGATATTGACGAATGCCCGCCGGAAGTTGTCGAACTGGCCGAAGCCGAGGACCCGTTTGGTTCTTTTGACTATCTGCCAAGTGCAGCCATCAACGGCAAAACCGTGGAGTACAGCCGCGGTGCCGGGGAATATTATAACCCCCTCCGCTCCGAAGAGGAGATCGTTTGCAGCGGTGAACAGGCGGCGCGGGACATCGTGAAGCACTACGGGCTTGACCCGGAACAAGGCTGGGATCTCCGGCAGTGGAGCTTTCCCTGGGCGACAAAGCACAGGCCTGCCCACATCACCAGCCTGACACTGACCCTCACCCAGCGGGAACAGCCTGCCGAAGCGGTGCAGTTCACGGCAGCGCCCGGAAAGGTCGTGGAGTTTGCCCACCCCGTCACCGGTGTGCCCTGCGTGCTGACGGTCAAAGACCTGAAACCGGCCCGGCTGCCGGAGAATGACCTCCCCCACATGGGGCCGCCCATGGAATGGCCCCGGGAATTTGTGGAAATGACTTACACCCTGACCCCCACCGTGACCACCGGCTGGGTGCAGGTGAACGACTGCGCCTCTAGTGATAAGCCCCTCCGGAAAAGCGACGCACCCACGGAAGATGGAGCCATTGGCATCATCGGCGGGGCAGACGGCCCAACGGCGATCTTTGTGAGCGGAAAGCAGCAGGGTGATACCCGCACCGCCTGTTCCTCGCTCCACTTTGCGCCGGTGGAACCGGAAAATATCCGGTGGAAGGTGACCTACTACCAGAAGCAGTTCCCGGATGAAACTATAGCGCTGTTATAACGAAAAGACAGGCGGCTCCAACCAAAGTTGGATGCCGCCTGTTTTACTGTTCAGATCAACTTGATGGCCACCGCCTCGCTGGTGCGGTCCTGGGCTTCGTTGGTATGCTCGGGGTCATCCAGCATATAGCGGAGCAGGAGCACCTCGCCCACATAGAGCACCGCCACCTTGATGGGGATGCTGCCGGAATCCAGCGGGCTCTCCTGCGCGCCGCACCGCAGCACCACATCTGCCATGGCTGCACCGGGCGAATCCTCATAATGGGTGAGCAGAATGATCTTTGCACCGGATGCCTTGGCCGTGCGCAGCGTTTCCAGCATATCGCGGGTCGCGCCGGAATAGGAGATGAAGAGCACCACATCCTCCGGGCCCATCAGGCTGGCGGCCAGGATCTGCAGATGACTGTCCCCTGCGGTGCGGAACTTGTTGGACAGGCTGGAAAAGCGGGCGCAGATATCGTTGGCCAGCAGCATACTGCCGCCCTGCCCCAGGCAGAACACCTGCCGCGCCGCACGCATCAGATCCACCGCCTGCTCCACGGCTTCGGGCGAAAGAGAATTCTGGGTGCCGTTGATGGCAGTGAGAAACAGGCCACTTGCGTGCTCACACAGGCTGGCGGTGGTAGCGCCCGGCTCCGGCTCATGCTGGTTGACCAGCGCACCGGTGGCGTTGGCCTGCGCCAGCGAAATGCGCATCTCATGGTAGCCCTCAAAACCCAATGCCCGGCAGAAGCGGAACACCGTTGCCTCTGCTACCTTGCATTCCCGCGCAAGGGAGGAAATGGAAAGGTACTGTGCCTCGTCGGCATGGTGGACAAGGTAATCTGCTACAGCACGGCCGGATTTTGTCAGTTCGTCCTGCCTTTGCTGCAGCAGCTCCCAGAAGTTTGTGGTCGTAGACATGATGGTCTCCTTTTTCCTGCTCCGTTTCCCGATCCGCAAGGTATAATGCCTAATGCCGTATCCGTATGTATCAACGCACGTCCTATTTCGTTTATAG
>ENA-UESG01001281-UESG01001281.1-human-gut-metagenome-genome-assembly--contig:-NODE-1281-length-17295-cov-28.158555_pt1 | contig 17295 bp, 18 predicted proteins | sample MGYA00243002_ERZ508003 | MGnify/ENA primary metagenome ERZ508003 (study PRJEB26167, sample SAMN06115514) | human gut metagenome | host: Homo sapiens | place: China:Shanxi | collected 2015-12-02... | reverse complement strand
GAACATGGGGATTATCAAGACCATACACTCACTTTGAGAACGTCCAATGATTACGATGTCGATAAAGACGGTTTGACGCTGAAAAACGAAGCGGAATACGCTTCATTCGTGGAATCTAAGGGATTTGATGTTTTAAGTAGTGCCGCTTTATATGCGGAGAAACGATTAAAAGAAGAATTTGAATGATAGTAACCACCGACATAGGAAACATCCTCTATCGGGACTGCAAGGCTTTCGGAATAGATATAGTGCCTGATGGTGAAACGCTGACGGGTGAATTGAAGTCCGAAAGAATCGTTATCCACACGAAGAAACAACAGCCGGGAAAGTATTGGAAGAAATCTTTCGCAGAAGTGAATCTATGTGTACCCAATTTAAGCGAGAATGAAGCGAACACAATCCGGCTTAACGAACTCGAAAGAAAGGCTGGCAAGCTGCTTGATGATGTAGTAAGCACCTATGACGGTACAACCTATCGTTACTCTATCGAATCAATTGGCACGGAAGCGGATACAGCTTTGAAATGCCATTACGTGAATGTGAGAATTTTATTTGAAGTAATAAATGTAAAACTATAAGATTATGATTTCAGCAGTAGGAATAAAAAGAATCTTGTTTGCCGATATTGATAAGGTAACGGCAGACATTACCCCCGAAATCGCAAAGACTTTGATTCAAGCCGCTATCAAAGCGAAAGATGAGGTTTTGAATGTACACGGGGAAACGTGGCAGATTGAGGAAACGGAAGCCTCCGTCACTGGGTACAAGAACCAATTAACGGGAAAGAATTACCGTTACGATGATGTGCCGGGAGAAGTATCGCCCGCTTTCTCTATCGGACAATATGACTGGAAGACCAAGAAAGCGTTCATGGGTGGCGATGTTATTCAGGCAGCATCTAAAGATGTGGGTTGGAAGCGTGCTTTGGATAAAGTTATTATCAACAAAGCATTGTTCTGTCTGACCGATGATGATGTATGGTTCATCTTCCCAAAATGCCGTATTGTTTCCCGTGAAGCCAATACGGATAAGGCAATTGCAATCGCTGTAAAAGGCTTGGTGCAGGAATCGGGAATCGAAGGTGTTTCTTCTGAGTATAACTATGAAGAAGGGCAGATTAAAGCTTTGCAGGCATGAACTACAGTAACCATTGTACCAACTCCTTCCGATGCGACCGTAAAGCTGGACGGTGTAACGGTCAAGTCAAAGCAGGTGAATGCTGGAGCTACCGTTCACTATGAAGTGTCGAAAGTGGGGTACGTCACTCAGTCAGGAGATATTAAAACCACTCCTTCTGAAGTTGATACCACTCTTAAAAAAGAGATAACATTGGTAAAAGTACAAGAGTGATAACCGGGGGATGGATATATACCATTCCCCCTTTTAGTTTAAGAATATGAATCAAGCAGCAAAAACGGTTTCTGATGCTTTGTTAGGGCTGGATTTCATGAATGTGGAGATAGGAGGGATGGTTTATACCATTAAACCTCCTACAATTAAAATTATCTGTCGTGCCATTCATCATTTTTCCAATATCGGCATGACTGGAGATAATGTCATGGAAGCTATTAAAGAACTTCCTGAAATTACTGGAGATATGCTGAAAGGCATTTCTTGTTTCATCTGTGGCAGTGAGGAACTGGCTGATAATTTGGAGAACGGCACTTTTGAAGAAATCAAAGATGCCTTGAAAGTCTGTTTCTCTATGATGGATATTTCGGCTTTTCAGTGTGTCAGCTCGATGAGGAACGTGTCGATGCTGGCAGCAAAACCGAAACAGTAGGAAACACAACGTTCTTCGGGCAGATAGCCCATTTGATTGACACGCTGCATCTGAGTTATACAGAAGTGTTTGAGGTTATCCCTTATCGGAATTTGCTGATGATGCAACGGGATAAATTACACGCAGTATATGGTGGTCAGAAGGTGAATAGAATCAGTGGTAAGGAATTGGCTAATCGTAGGAAAAAGAAATAGATATGGCGAAATTATATTTTAAGGTAGGTAGTGACTGGGAAGAAGTTGTAAGACTTCGTAATGAAATTGCAAAATTAAAGCAGGAGTTAATGAGCATGGATGGCACGCAGTCTCCTGCTGCTTTCAAGGCTTTGAATGCCCAACTTGCTGCATCCAACCAAAGATTGGATGAGTTGGTGACTAATGCAGCCAAAGCTGGAGCAGAGATGGAAACAGGATTCAAAAGGAAAATCTTCGATGCTTCTCAGGTCGTGAATGGATTGTCGGAAAAAATAACATTTCAACGTGGAACTATCCAACAATTGAAAAATGAGTTAGCAGGATTAAAAGACAAATACAAGGAAGCGCTGAAAGCCGATGGCGATGTTACCGGATTGGGCATCAAAGTCAAGTCTGTCAATGCAAGACTTAGTGAGCAGAAATCGGTTTTGTTCGACCTTACCCAACAGCAGGCTGGCGCACGGCTTAACGTAAAGAAACTGCGTGACGAATACGAACTATACAAAGAAAATGGCGAGGAAGTAAACGAGACCAATGAAAGCCTTGCTATGTCTTGGGGAAAAGTCATTGGCGCCATCGGCGGTGCGGCGGCTCTGAAATCTTTCGTTTCAGAGATGATGAATGTACGTGGCGAATTCCAACAGCTTGAAATAGCTTTCGGTACTATGCTCAAGAGCAAGGAGAAGGCGGACAAGCTGATGGCTGAACTGGTTGATATTGCAGCCAAGACTCCTTTTGACCTGCAAGGTGTGGCTTCTTCGGCCAAGCAGATGCTGGCTTATGGTTCCTCTGCGGAAAGTGTAGGTAAGGAATTGGTGATGCTCGGCAATGTGGCGGCCGGTGTAGGTGCTCAGCTTGGAGACATAGCCTATCTGTATGGCACACTCAGGACGCAAGGAAGAGCTTATGCCGTAGATATTCGTCAGTTCGCTGGCCGTGGTATTCCTATCTATGAGGAATTGGCTAAAGTAATGGGTGTAACCAAGGATGAAGTATCAGATTTAGTATCACAAGGCAAGGTTGGCTTCAAGGAGGTGGAACAAGCCTTCCAGAACATGACCAAAGAAGGCGGTATGTACTTCAATCTGATGCAGGAACAATCAAAATCACTCACGGGGCAAATCAGCAACCTGGGTGATGCCTGGGACTCCATGCTCAACGAAATGGGTAAGAAAGGTGAAGGTGTTTTCTATACTGCTATTTCTGCGGCCAAAAGCTTGGTAGAAAACTACGAAAAGGTGGGAATGGTTATCGAAGGGCTTATTATCACCTATGGTGCTTACAAGACTGCTCTCATGGCAAATATCGCCTTGGAGAAAATTCAAGCTGCCAATCGGTTGGCTTCTATCAAGGGGGGTACGGCCATGAAGATGGTGACAGACCTAATGACGGGAAGCGTAGCCAAGCTGAATAAGGTGCTTATGCTGAATCCATACGCCCTGGTAGGTGCGGCGGCTCTTGCTTCCAGTGTCTATATGCTTAAATGGGCAGATAGCCAGGATAAATGCACAGAAGCAACAGAACGATTCAATAAAGCAGAGGAAGCATCAAAGCAGGCGAGAGAAGAGCGAAACAGAAATGTTAATGAGTATATCAAGATTGCATCTGATGAGAAAAGGACTACGGATGAGAGAAAGATTGCCATTGAATCGCTAAAGGATGCATACAAAAAACTGCTTCCCCAATATGACAAGGAATCATTCTTGTTGAAGAACATAGCAGAGTACAGGAAAAAAATCAACGAAGAGGAACTGCGAAACGAGCGTATCGGCACGAAGAAAAAAATCACCATGCTGGACAGAGATATAGCGAAGTATAAGAATGGATTAAAGGAGGCAAACAGACAAGGGGCTGGGCAAGCTACACAAGCCATCATGAACACGCTCAATAACCTCAAGAAAGAAAGAGAGCTGTACGACAAGAAGCTACAGCAACTTGAAAGTGAGTCATCCGCAGGTACAGGGAAGAAAGAAGAGAAGGTAAAGAATAAAACCTATTGGGAGAAGCAGAAAAAGGATGCGCAGGCCGCTCTTGACGCGATTGATTCTGTTAAGCGAAAGAAGATGAATACAGGCGATTTCAAGGGGATTGACTCCGAAGACAAGAATATCTTCCAAGAAAGCAAGAAGAAAATCAAGGAAGCCGAGAAACATCTGAAAGCCTACGAAAAAGAGGAAAAGATACAGAAGGAAGCCGGCAAAAAGTTAAAGCAGCAAGAGAAGATAAGCGAACAACTTCTTTCCCTCCGCCGTAAGAACCAGCAGGATGAAATCAGCCTCATGGAGGATGGTACTGAAAAGAAGCTGGCTCAGATTGACTTGGACTATCAGAAAGAACTGGATGCCATCCGTAAGCAAGAACAGGAATGGAGCAAGGCTAATGGTGGCAAGCTGACAAAGGAGCAGTCTGTACAAATATCCCTTTCGTATTCGCAGGCAGAAAACAAGCGTGACAAGTCAATCTCCGATGTTAACAAAGAGGAACTCGAAGCCATGAACCGCTATCTGAAAGAATACGGGACGTTCCAACAGAAAAAGGAGGCCATAACGAAAGAGTATAACGACAAGATGACCAAAGCCACTACCGAAGGCGGTAAGAAGCTTCTCCAAAAGGAAATGGAAGAAGCATTGTCTTCTGTGGATATGGATAAGCTCAAACAAGAAATCAACTGGGAACTTATCTTCGGTGATTTGAACAAGGTTTCCAAAAAATCACTTGAACAGGTAAAACAACAGCTAAAGACTTTCAAAAACTCCGATGAGTATAAGAACATGGCTGTCGACCAGAAAAAAGTGATTGACGAAGCATTGAATAATATTCAGAGTACCATCATCGACAAAGGCGGTTTGCTTGGAGATTTGCCGGAGCAACTGGATGCTTTGCGCATTGCTCAAGACGAACTTAAGCAAGCGCAGGATGAGTATAACAAATCTCTCAAAAGTGGTACGGATGCCGAGAAAGAAGCTGCTCTCAAAAAGAAAAACAAAGCCGAGAAGAATGTTCAGAATGCGGAAACGAATGTAACCAGAAGCGCGGATAAGACCCAAAAAAGTTTGATAACACTAACGGATACCGTCACCCAGCTTGGCAGTTCATCTGAAATGTCTCTATCTCAAATAGGGAATCTTGCTGCTGGTCTTGTAGATACGTTTTCTGAGGCAGGAAGTAAGATAGGTGGTATTGTTGGTACGGTGTTCTCTCTGCTTGACGGAATAGAAAAACAAGGCTTCGACGGATTTGTCAAGAATGTTTTTTCAAGCGTTTTTGGAGCCGGTGCGAGTATGTGGAACACACTTACTTTCGGTGGTTTCAATAAATTGTTCGGTATCGGTGGCAATGCAAAGGAGGTACAGGATTCCATTAATCGTCTTACCGACCGTAATGAGACGTTACAGACTTCTATCGAATCATTGACAGATGAGATAAAGGCAAGCAAAGGAACGAAATCCGTAGCTGCGTATAGAAGTGCTTATGAATACCAGAAAGAGCAGAACTCCAATTATCTGAATATCGCCCGTGAACAGGCAGGTTACCATAATTCACATAAGAGCTGGCAATACTACATGAGATGGTCTGCCGAAGACTTGAAATGGATTCAACAGAACATAAACAAGAATTTTACCGGAACTTCTTCATTATGGGAGCTGACACCTGAAGAGATGGAAAAACTCCGTAGTAATGTTGATATATGGACAAAGATGCAGAATGCCGGGAAAGGTGGTTATGGTGAACGTGTAACCGATAAACTTGATGATTATATTGAGCAGGCCGGCAAACTGGAGGAGTTGACCGATAATCTTTATGAGGGTCTGACCGGAATGTCATTCGATTCCATGTATGACAGTTTTGTAAGCAGTCTGATGGACATGGAGAAGAGTGCTGAGGATGTTGCTGATGACATATCCAAATATTTCATGCAGGCAATGCTGTCAAATGCCATCGGTGAACAGTTTAGTGACAAACTGAGAACATGGTATGACAAATTCGGTGAAGCCATGAAAGATGATGGTACGCTTGATAATAATGAGCGTAAGGAGCTGATGGATGAGTACATGGGTTATGTGGATGAAGCCATGAAGCTTCGTGACGAGCTTGCCGCAGCAACCGGATATGATAAAATTTCGCAAGAATCAACATCGCAGTCAGCTTCATCCAAAGGCTTTCAGGCAATGAGTCAAGATACCGGCGAAGAGTTGAACGGGCGGTTTACAGCATTGCAGATTGCAGGAGAAGAGATAAAGAATCAGAATATTATTCAATCTCAATCACTTAATCTACTGACAGTAAAAGCAGATGCTCTACTTTCCATAAATACGGAAACAAGGAATATCGCTGATGATACGCGAGATTTGATAGCACAATCTTATCTTGAATTGGTACAGATTTCGGAAAATACAGGAGCTATTGTAAAACCAATCATTCAAATTCAGAAAGATATGGCAGAAGTGAAAAACAATACATCTAAATTATAAACTATGTCAGATTTATTGATAAATACCCAAGACGCCTACACAACATGGGGGGTAAGAATGGGGGAGGGCTTTCTTGATGTACTTGGGGCATCGTCACCCATGAAAGAATTTATAGAAAATAAGTCCCGGTTGGAACATGGAAAACGTGTGATAATCAATGACCCCAAAATAGATGAACGGGAAATAACACTTTCTTTTACAATTGAAGGAAATTCCCAATCCGACTATCAAGCAAAGAAAAAAGCTTTCTTTGAAGAATTGTATAAAGGTGTGGTTGATATTCAAGTTCCGGCTAACAGTAATGAGATTTATCATCTGATTTATCTTGGGAAAAGCGTTGCTTATGCACAGAGTTTAGACCATACTTTCGGAAAAATTTCAGCCAAGTTTAACGAGCCAAATCCGAGTCCGGAAGGGCGAAAGTAAGGATGATTTAGGAATGAATGCTGGATAAAGTTCAAGCCGGAGAAATCCGGCTTGAATTATTAATAGACTATTTATTGTATCGGCTTTTATAAGGTTCTACCAAATGTTCCGTAGAAACAACAGATACATCAAACCAGCCATCTGTAACTTCACTAAATAATATCGTTTGACATATAGGACATATTGCTTCTTCACGTTCTTTACCTCCAGGCACTCCCATTTTGTACTCAGAAACGCTAATTAGTGCGCCACAACAAGGGCATTTCCCCATATTTCTATCATTATACATAGATTACCTCCTATTTTTATTGGTTTATAATTTCTCAGCTAATTTCTTAATATCCTCCTTACTATTGATAACATGGGTGCTATCTCCTATGCGAACAGCTCCTATAACTTCATCGGAAGATTTTTCAAAAAGGTCTGTTACTTCAACTCCGAGAGCATCCGCTATTTTAGATAGGGTTTCAATGGTAGGATTGCCTTTTGATAATGTATTAGCTAATGTCGAACGGGCTACCCCCATTTTATCAGCTAAATCCTGCAGGGTAATACCTTGTAATTTGCAATGTTCTGTTATTTTTAGATTCATAATCGTGTATTTTAATTTTATACAAAGGTACGTTTCTTTGTTTTTTGTACTATTATAATAGTATTAAATAAGGTTAATGTACTAATTAAATAGTCCTTTCTGTTTTGTATTATACTATTTAAGTAGTATGTTTGCATCATCAAAGTACAACGAAATAGTATAAATGCTAAAACATACAATTATGAAACGTTACAATTTAAGCAAGATAATGAAAGAAGCCCATCAGATAAAGAAGTACATGAAACTGTATTCTCTTACTCACGGTGTGAAGACTTGGGCAGACTGTTTGAAACTTGCTTGGGCTAACGAGAAAGAACGTATCTCTAAAGAAGAGATAAGAGAGGTAGAGAAGCAAGCTATGAAATCCGCTTTGGCACAACCTGCAAAACGCAGTTCTTATGATGATTTGTCGATACCTCAATCAGCGTATTACAATCCGTATAGTTACGGGCGTTTCGGTGCTCACTATGTGGGTGATTAAAAGAAATTACTAACATAAAATATAAAAGCTATGGCAACAATTCAATTGAGAGAAAGCGATAGAAGTAGGGCAATTAACCTTAATCGCAAAAATGATTATGGTTTGGATAATAAACAGATGATGCGCCTTATCAATGCCCACCGAAAAGGCGATGCGTACAAGCGTGCTTTGATAGAGTTTCGCTTGACTGATATAAACTTTCATCGTGAAGTCGAAATGCTAATGAACGGCAAGTATGACGAATTAAAAGAAGAAGTAAAAAAGTGGTAACATAAGTTTATAAGGTGATTTGCAGAGTATAACACATAAAATATAAACGATTATGGTAACAGAAATTAATATTGAAGAGATAAAGAACAAAGTTGTTCATTCTGATTTACTGAAAGCAATGTGTCTCATTAATCAAGCCCGTAGTATAGTATCGGGTACGATGGATGAGAAAGAATTACGGGATGCCGGACAATGGGACTGCTTGGATGATACAGTTTCAAGGCTGAATGAATGTTCTCGTGATGTAAGCTACATTATTGGCATGATTATAACAAGTAGAGTTTCGGCTCTGACAAACTAACACGATTATCCAAAGGCAGTCTTCGCACGACATAAAGACTGCCTTTACTATTCATTTTAAAATCAATGATTATGAAAAAGAATTTAATTGGTCAGAAATTTGGACGGTTAACTGTGATTTCAGAATACGGTAGATACAAGAAAAAGCAGGTACAGTGGCTATGTAAATGCGAATGTGGAAATACAGTGATTGCTACTACTGGTTCTTTAAATAGCGGAAATACAACAAGCTGTGGATGTTACAATAGAAGCCTTTTGGCTAAAGACCTAACTAATAAAGTATTCGGAAAGTTAACAGCTATAAAGGTTGTAGGAAGAAACAAGCATAAATCACTTATATGGGAATGTCTTTGCGAATGTGGAAATAAATGCTATCCTACATCTAATTCTTTATTATCCGGTAATACTAAGAGTTGTGGCTGTGTGCGAAGAAAGAAAAACTCTGAAAAAATGAAAAAGGCAAATTTTACTCATGGCAAAACCGATACAAGACTATATAATATATGGTGTGCTATGAAGGGTAGATGTTACAGGCATACAAACGACCATTATTCATCGTATGGAGAAAGAGGAATTGAAGTGTGCAACGAGTGGAAAAACGATTTTCAAAGTTTTTATGACTGGGCTATAAACAATGGGTATAATGAAAATTTAACCATTGATAGAATAGATAACAATAAAGGATATTCGCCCGAAAATTGCCAGTGGCTATCGTCATTTGAAAATACAAGAAAACAAAGACGCACGGTTTTTATTTCTGTTGATGGCAAGTGTTGCTCTGTCTCAGGATGGGCTAAAATAATAGGCGTGGGGAATTGTACCATAAGGTTATTCTATAACAGGTTCGGTGAGGAAATGACACAGAAAGCAATTCATGATTTTCTCAAAACGAAAGACAAAACTTTATTGTACGTGCGGAATAAAAGGAAATAATCCGGCAAACAGAACCTAATTCACGACATTGGATTTATTGTCGTGTATATGAGTGTCCAAAATAGGGCACTCTTTTTTTTATCTGCGAACTTTGGATGCGTTATGGTAGACATCAAAGACATATCCGGTAAGACAAGATTTTCGACCCCCATTAATGCCGGGGCTAAAGGCAGGTTTACCCTGATGAAGGAAGACTATATCATCCTTCCGTTCAGCGTTCCCGACCCGGTGTATTTCAAGCTCGGCGACTACGTGGATTTGTCGGGAGTGCTTGACGAGTCCCTGGGCGGACTGCTGTCCAAGGTCTATGAGATAGTGGATTTGCAGAAACCTGCCTTCAATGCTTCTACCGGGGGATATGACTATGAGCTGCGCATGGACGCGTATTACTGGAAGTGGAAGAACAAGATTTTCAAGTACACTCCCGAACATGCCGGCCATGAGGCTTCATGGTCTCTGACCGCACCCCTTGACGTGCAGCTCGGCGTATTCCTCCGCAACCTGAAGGCACTCGGATATACATACAATGGAAAAGAGTTTGAGTTCAGCATAGATTCCACAGTGGAGAACAAGGCCGTTGCGATGAGGTACGACAATATGAACCTTCTTGACGCCCTGTTCTCCATGGCCGATAAGGAGAAATGGGACTGTGATTGCTGGATAACGGATAACATAATCCATTTTGGGCGAAATGAATATGGTGATTCCGTCAGAATCGAGTTAGGGGTTGAAGCGTCAGCCATGACCCGCAGCGACAGCAAAGGTACTTATGCGACCAGAATCTATGCGTTCGGCTCTACCCGGAATATTCCGGCAGACTACCGTCCCGTGGATGAACAGACGGTTGTCAACGGCGTAGTCCAGCGCAGGCTGATGCTTCCCGCGGACACGCCTTACATTGATGTGTATCCCGACATGTCCGAAGAGGAAGCGATAGAGGATATTGTCGTATTTGAAAATGTCTATCCCCGGCGTACGGGCACATTATCCGACGTGCATACCCGCACCGAAGAGGTGAAGGACGAGAACGGCACGAAAGAGACCGTCACCTACTACCGCTACAAGGATACCGGGCTGGAGTTCAAGGATGAATATCTTATCGAAGGCCAGGAACTGAGAATCCGGTTCCAGTCCGGCAAACTTAACGGCATGGAATTCGGTGTCATTTTCAATCCCGACCCCAAAGACGACATGCGCGGCGCGCAGCTTTGGGAAATCGTGAGAAACGAGGATTACGGGCGTATGCTTCCCGATGATACCCTTCGTCCGGAAAACGGCGACGAGTATGTCCTTTCCGGTTTCAACATCCAGCTTGTGTCTGACAGATATACCCCAGAAGCCGAACAGGAGCTTAAGGGAAAGGCGCAGGAGTATGCCGACCGACGCAAAAGGGATGACGGTACATATAACACGACCCTTGATTCCGAATGGGTGTATAACGACCGGCTGAGACGCTTCTATGAGTTCGGACAGAAAGTGTTCCTTGTAAACAGGGCTTTTTTTGAGAACGGGCGCGACAGCCGCATACTCGGCTGGGAGTTCAACCTTGACAAGCCTTGGGACAGCCCTGCATACATAATCGGCGAGAGTATGCCCTATTCCCGTATCGGGGATATGGAAGACAAGATTGATTCCCTGACCTACAAGGGGCAGACATATACCGGCGGCGGAAACGGGGTCTATATAATCAGGACGAACGATACGACAGCCCCTTCCGACAGTAATGTATTCTCGGCACGCAGGTCTCTGGTCTCTTTCTTAAGGAAAGACAAGTCCGATAAGACTGAATATCTTTTGAAACTCCTCGCAGGCGGTGAGTTTGGCGAATTCGTAGACAGTATGATTGCCGGCAAGGGTGCAGGGATATTTCCTGATGGCCGGGCACAGGTAGAACGGTTGGAAGTCCGCGGTTCACTGTCAGTGCTTGACTTGATAATAAACCAGATTCAAGGAATGGAGTCTGACTACTCCTTTACCGAGATTGGTAAGATAGAATCCGTGGAGGATTTGGGAGAAAATACCTACCGTCTGAAAATAGAGAAACGTACGGACTTCGACTTCATGAAGTTCCAGGAGAATGATGTCTGCTTCTCCATCATTAACACACTGCTTACGGGCGGTTCAGACTATTACACCAGTTGGATGCGTATTCTTACCACCAACAGTGCGGAGAACAGCATAACGGTCGTGCTCTATCCGGACAGCGAAGTGCCTGGAGGCACGAACTATCCGCCGTTGGCCGGTTACAACGTAACCCGCAGGGGTAACAGTACGCTTCCTGAAGAGGGCGGCTTCAACGGTCGGGCGCAGTCGTGGATGATTTCTTCACGAGAAGGTCGGATTATGTTCCTGGCCAATGTCTATAAGCCGATATTGGAGGACTACAATTATGCGCTGACTATCGGAAAACTCCCTAACATCAAGGCACTCGAAAAACTGCCGGTGACAACCGAAGATGTTGGCATCGTTGCACAGACGGTCATTGCCGAGAAATTCTATCAGTTCGATTATAACGGTGATGTCATTCCCAGCAAGGTAGACCGGGGTGTCTGGTCGCTGGAAACGGCCCAGAGCGGCGCTCCTTACCGGTTCGTACAGCACGAACTGTCGAAACCTTCCGGCAGTGAATATACCCTGCTGGAACAGCATACGGTCTACCATCTTGGCTGCAAGTGGGGGTGTCTGTCAGATAAGACAACCGACGAACCGAAGTGGAACTCCCCTTCATGGGGACTCCTTGAGGGCGACAGCAGGTATTCGCTCCAGCTCTCCATTTCAGGCGGGGAGGCATTCGTCATAGGCGGTGTGGATGAGGTAATGTCCGGACGTATATATTTCGGAACTACGGATATAACGGATGATGTGATGGCGGACGATGCTACCGAAGTGGAGTGGTTCCGCAACAGTGGCAATGTACCGGCGGACAACCTCTGGACGCCTGAGTATGTGGACGGAAACAGGCTTGCCATCCATATCGACAACGGGAACCAGCACGGGGTCGGTTCGGATTTCGGTTTTGTCAGCAAGTCCGTGATATTCACCTGCCGGGTATTCTTTCCGGTAAATGGCAGGTTGGAGGAAGTGGATATGAATTTAGGATTTGACATCGTATAAGAATTTATAGGTATATGGGATTAAAGAGTAACAAGCAGTGGGGCCGTATTTACGTTGACCCCCTTTCCCTTCAGGGAGAGATAATAGTATTGTCGGGCAGTCCCGTGCAGACGTATGACAAGCAGTTGCGGGAATACAGCCCTGACCGGACCCTGACACCGCTGGTCATCGTGCCGAAGGTATCGGCGTTCGACGAGAAGACGGTATTCGGTGAAATGGAACTCACGGGGGTGGAGTGGTTCGAGGGCGCACCCCGTGACAAGTCGGCCAACCGCATCGTCGAGGGCGAGTATTACAGCATTTCCGACGGTAGCGGCGGTGTGCCCAAATATGCGCTTACCATCCGGAAGAACATTCCGCCGGAGAAGCCGGTGGAGTATTTCGGCATCGCGATATTCACGGACCCTCGTACGAACCGCGAGGTCAGGGTCGAAAGGAGCATCAGGTCGTATTCGCACCTGTACGACAACAAGGCGTATTCGTTGCGCCTGAAGGGTGATTCCGTGATGGTGACCGACCCGCTTCGCTTGGCCGACCGTTCCGGCTATTGGGACAGGGAGATAGAACCGCAGCTCTATACAGGGACCGAACCCGTGGATGATGAACACGCCGCATACTTCTGGGACATCCTCGAAAACGGAGCATACCGCCCGGTTACACCGGACGACCCCGGTATCGTCTGCCATGACGGGAACGGAGTGTACACCCGCAAGCTGGTATACCAGGCGAAGTATGTCACCGGTGCAAGCTTCCGTGTTCGTGCGTGTGAATATGCGGGCAGCAGACCGCAGGCACCTACAGACGGGCGGCTGGAAAAGGTTATTGAGGTAAAGACGGAGATGGCAGCTTCCCTCAATTGTGAAATTATCCAGACGAAAGGCTTCACCCTTCCCGATGATATGAAGCAGCCGAGCGCCTATGAAATACGCATCTTCGACAACCGCCGTGAATACGGTACAGAGTACGATGACCTTTTCCGTATCACATGGAAAGGCCAGAGTGCGAAGCCGGGCGAGCCGGAGAAGGTGCTGGCAACCGGCGGGCGGACACTGGAGTTCATTCCCTCGGACAAGGGTTTTCCGGCAGGACATATCTTCCAGGTGTGGGCGGAAGTGGGGCTTCTCATCGGTGAGTCCCTGATGGGTGATGAGGAAGGCGCCGTTATATCCTCGCAGGTTGACGGACAGACGGTATTCATTGCCACGGGTCCGGTATATGAATAGTAATAACTTTAAACTTTAATCAATATGTACGTAATTGTAGAAAAGGCAAAGCTCGAAGGCAAATTCTTTGGGATAATGAATACCCTTCCGGATGGCAGGGTGTACATTCCTATCAGTGAGATGCGGAATGTGGGTACTCTTCTTGACATCGACATCATCGGTTCTGCACGTGAGTTGAAGGAACTGATAGAGAAACAGCAGGAAGCGATGCAGGGTTCAGAGGACATCGACCCCGGTTTCAGTGTGACACCCGAAGAGGAAGAGGAAATAGACCCCGGTTTCAGCCAGGAGCAGAATCCGGACAGCGACAGCGGGGCGTCGGAAGAGGGTGATGGCAGCGTGACCGGTCCGGAACAGCCGGTCGGGGCAAAGACTGACGGAAAAAGGAAAGGAGGCCAGCGATGAACCAGAATCAAGTGACCGCTTCACTGGCTATCGTGGCGGTGAGCAACGGAACAACCGTCAACGGGTATGTACGCGTGGACAATGGTCCGCTTATCCAGGCATGGACAAAGGGAAGTGACAAGTATACACCGGACTTTGAAGCACTCGCAGAGGACAAACGCCCTATTGTCATCGTCGTATTGCGGGATGTGAGCAGCGGGCGCATCCTTATTCCTTCCAAACTTGTTTTCAAGTATAACGGTACCGAACTTGCATTCGGGGAGGACGGGCTGTGCAATACGGAACAGTTTGTCGGCATGTTCAAACGCGTAACCGGATACAATGTAAGTGTGGACTCGCAGTCCTATCCCATGACGGGACTTCGCGTCATGAAGAACCTCGTGCCCATCTCCGGATATGACAATGACCGCATAACCGTTTCCGGTGAGGTTGAAATCGGCGGGCATACGGTCTCGTTCAACGAACTTGCGACTGATGTTGTCATCCAGGAATCATCCGGTAAACAGTATGAGTTATTCATTACTTCTGACAAGGGTACGCAGATAATCAATCCGTCCGAAGTGCTGACGTTGAAGGCATCGCTGTACAGTGGTGGAGACCTTATCAACGATTTGGGGAACATTACGTTGCAATGGAAGAAGCAACTGCCATCGGGAGAGGCCAACCTCGGAACTCAGGGAACCCAGAACATTGCCGCGAATGATATTGACGGTTCGCTGGTCGTTAGCTGTGAGGCGGTGCAGAATGCGAAGGTCATAGCTAAGGGCTTCATTACCGTGTTCGACCTTAGCGACCCTATACTGGCGGCATTCAAGGTCAAGGGGCTTGCTTCTGACGGGCAGATATATCCGGGAGAGACGGGAACGCTGACGCCGTATGCCTATAAACGCCAGTCCGGAGAGGAAGTGGCGGTGGCAAGCTGGGACTTCGCCACATTCGATGGCGAGAACAATCCGTTCACACTGTCTGGCAAAGATAGTAACAAGTTCCAAGGAAAGGATATTGCACTGACCTATACGGATGCGGCGAGGGCCAAGACATTCAGAGTAATCGCAACGAACACTAATCCTATTGAGCTATGATGGTGACAGCGTTTTTGAGTGTCGTGGCGGTACGTGAGCCTGACCCGGTGGAATACGTTGACATCGAGTGCCAGCCGGCTGCCATCTCTGTGGACTGTAACAACGTGCAGATGGTGCCGCTGAAGCTGAAAGCCCTGCACCGCAGCGGGGCTGATGCGGCCTTGCTGGATGTATTCTGGCGGCTGCATGTCCAGTCGGCCGGCAAGGACCTCGGTACGGCGGATTCCCCCGGTGCATCGTCCGAATGGGAATACTACCTTCCGTCTGACAAGTGGGGCAATGCGGATTCTATTATCGTGGAAGCGTACCGTGATAGTGCCCGCGAGACCCTTCTTGCGCAGAAACGGATAAGTATTGTGCGGCAGAACCCGTCCCCCTTCCCGGTCGATGGTGACTGGAAACCGCTGCCGTTCAAGTATAAGAACGGGGAGTATTTCCTGGATAAGGAGAAGGGGTTTGTATTCATGTGGATGAATCCGGTGGCAGGAAACAGCGAGATGCACCCGTTCGACGATGTGGCCCAGAACCCGGACACTACTTCCTGGAAATCCATCCAGGAATACCCGCTATTGGGCACGCAGCTTTTGCTTGCCAGGAAGATAGACGCTGACCTTATCGACGTGGATAATTTGCGGGTGAAGCACCTGGATGGTGCGGACGGGGAGTTTACAGGCAGTGTTACCGCAACCGAAGGTTATATCGGTGCATTCAAGATAACCAACAGAGGACTTGAAAACGAAAAGGAAAATCCGACCGCGACATTGAGGATAGGCAAGGATGGCGGGAAATTTTTTGAAGTGAATGTCTCGTCCGGGGCAATGTGCCGTATTCGTGGAGATGGGATTACGGCACTCAGTTTGGATGCCTACGGTGACCATTCAACCGGTGTAAGAGTGATGGCCCAGGCCGGATATGATACTTGCGCGATAGAAGCATTGGGTAATGTAGATTTGAATGCCAGAAGCGGTGAATCGGTAAGAATAAGCAGATTACGGGCTTCCGGATTTGCTGCGGGTGTCCGCAATTTAGGCAGTAGTATGATGTCTGCCCCACCGAGCTATACGGTCAGTGATACCGATGATATTATCATATATGGAGGACCGGATCTAAGTTTTGACCCTACCTTGTTTCTTCCAAGGTCAACTACTCCAGGCCGGATTGTATATTTGAAGAACCAGTTGAACCGGAATGTCTCAGTGAAAGGACCCCTGATGAATCCCAATAACAGAGGCACAACCACTGCTACTTCCATCAATCAAATATCCTGCTTTTTCGTTTTTGACGGTAGTCATTGGATTTATTTTTACTGTGGATAATGGTTATGTTGGATATGTTTTTAAGAATTAACGACAAGCTGCTGCATTTTCTTGCATGCCTTGCCATCACCCTGACAGCGGGTGAACTCTGTGCCGTTACGGCAGGTGTAACTAAAGAAGCCGCTGACTGGATGTATAAGAAGAATTGCAAGGTCGGTTCGGGCTGGGACTGGCTGGACATACTTGCGGATGCTGCCGGCATAGCGGTCGGCAGCGTATTAAGGAGATTGGTATTCGATTATTAATGTAATAAAAAGGATTATGTTAGACACATTATTGGTTGCACTGATTATCTCAGTAGATACCGCGCAGGTAAAGGAATTTCCGCAGAAGGCGGAAGTCGAGTTTAAGAAAAATGATTTAAAAGAGAATATCATTAAGTCAGCCTTGAATTTCCATAACAGCGGAAAGAAGGATGATAAGACCTGGAACTGGAAGATTCAGGATGTGGTGTTCAGAAAAGATTAAAACAATGTTCAATTTAAATTCAAAACAATCATGGGAGCTATAAAAACAATGAAGGAAGTTGAAGGCGCACTTCCTCAGAAAAAAGAGATAAATTATGTACGTGCTTTGGATAAGGACGGCAATCCGATTTTAATCAGTAAAGAGGACTTGGCGCAAGTTGTGGGAGAACTGATAGGTGAAACCACCATTGAAAAAGCGGGGTTGTTATCTCCGAATTTATTCAAGGTATATCCTCA
>ENA-UESG01001279-UESG01001279.1-human-gut-metagenome-genome-assembly--contig:-NODE-1279-length-17315-cov-46.455215_pt1 | contig 17315 bp, 17 predicted proteins | sample MGYA00243002_ERZ508003 | MGnify/ENA primary metagenome ERZ508003 (study PRJEB26167, sample SAMN06115514) | human gut metagenome | host: Homo sapiens | place: China:Shanxi | collected 2015-12-02... | reverse complement strand
TGGATTACAATCGCCAGAAGACCGGGACCTCTATGCGGTTGGAGGTCTTGGATACGGCGGAAGCTATGTATAAGGAGCTGGCGGGTGAGAGGGGTGGAGGCTCCGGCTATTTATTTCCCTTTTTAAGTGGGACGAAGAACGGCCATGAGGCATATCTCGAATACAATGCGGCCTTGTCCCGGTTTAACCGGAACTTGAGGATGTTGAAGGAGGTTGCGGGAATAGCGTCGGATGTGACTTCCTACACGATCCGTCATTCTTTTGCCATGGCATTGAAGGAGCAAAATGTCCCCATTGAGATGATCAGCGAGTTATTAGGCCATAAATCCATCAAGACAACCCAGATTTATCTGAGAAGTTTCTCCTTGGAGAAAATGACGGTGGTAAATAAGTCTTGCTTTGAGAATGTATATAATTATATGCCAGAGGTGGGATGAGGCTACTTGGGGAGTAGCGCTTATTTCACGGCACAAATGTAGTAAAAAATAACAAATAACAAGCAATCGTTAGGCTTAGTTTGTGCTCCGGCCTTGATTCTCCTTAAATCTTCGTTCTTATTCCTAGTGTATAGACATGGCAATAGAGACGAAATGATCTCGTATTTCCTACATCATCACGTCCCTTCTAAAAATCGAACATACATTCCAGTAGAGACGGGGCGTGCCCCGTCTCATCCCCTCCAAATGGTAACTAAAAGATACTATCAGACAGTGGGAGACGGGGCACGCCCCGTCTCTACAACCGGGTGATAACCGTTCTCGCACCTTTTAGGCTACTCCCCAAGTAGCCTAAGATTTCAAGAGATGGTAATTTTCAGTAATGCCATATTTGAAAATATAAAACGCTGTTTATCAAGATGATATAAATGATTCTTGGTAGGGCTCTGAATTGCCGTGGGGTCTGTTTTCGGGCCACGGGATAACCACTAGAAAAGATAATCATAGAGATGGATATATTGACAGGCAAGTGCTCGGATAGGTTCATGGCGCATGTTCTGAAGCGACGTGATCAAGAGGCTGTCCGCTGGTACGTGCTCACGCTCCCTACCGCCGGTGGCGGGCGTGACAGGATCAGCCCCTCGAAGGGGCTGGACGCTGAGCTTTCCCGCCGTGAGCGTCGTGGTGAGTCCTTGTTCGAGTATTTCTCCCCCTCGTATGTCGAGGCGAGGAAGGTGGGCGGCAAGATGGTCAACACGAAACGGCCCCTGCTGTACAACTACGTGTTCGTCCACGCCTCGGAGGACGAGATCTTCCGCCTGAAGCGTACGCTTCCGCTGTATAATTTCCTCCCCCGGGTTTCCTCCGGCGGGCGGTCTTATTTCCCGTACCTCTCGGATCGTGAGATGGAAACCTTGCGTTGGGTCGCGGCTTCTTACTCCAACGAGCTTCCCGTATACGTGCCAGATAGCGGCCGCTTGTTGAAAGGCGACCGTGTGCGTATCACCTCCGGCCCTTTTACCGACATGGAGGCGGAGGTGGTGGTGCAGCCGGGCGGTGGTCATAAGGACGTGATGGTGCGTATCCTCGACTGTCTGTGGGTCCCCTTGTTCGAGGTGAGAGCTGGGGAGTATGAGTTGATCGAGCTGAACACGGGGGGCAAGCACGTCTATACCCATTTGGACAACGACCGTCTGTCGGAGGGCTTGCACGATGCCTTGGGCCGTTACCATGCCTCTGGCGTGGTAGTGGATGAGGATGCCCGTCTGGCCCGTGAGGTCCTGCGTGGCTACGCCTCTCTCCGTGGTGAGACCGACGTGATCCGTTGCAAGCTTTACTCTTTGCTCCTTCCTGCCTATCTGCTTTTGGGCGAGTCGGATGAGTTCGATCGTTTGCTCTCCACGATGCGCAGCATGCTCCCGGTGATAAAAGCGGGGCAATCCCGTGCCTTGTTGCTGGTCACGCTGTACGGCTGTACGGACAGCAGCCTCTACCAACGCATGGCGCACGAGCTGGTTGACCCTTGGATGGAGGAGGCCTCGCCCAAGAGGAGCAAGTCCGTGTTGATACGTCGTTTACGTGATTACGACCGTTGGTTCGGGCACGGGAACGGCGATAAATAAAAGATATGAGAGAAGAGAGAGAGACATGCGGCGTCCCTTCGGGCATCCGGCTGATGAGCCTGTTGCGTGAGCGTTTGACAGAGATCATGGATCGTGAGCGTGCGAACCGAAACTCAATACACCTGTACTGCACGGGTCCCTACTGGGTAGCGTTCGAGCGTTCGGCCTACCAACTGCATCGTGCGTTCCCGGATAGCGAGATCACGCCGTTGCGCCTGTACGCCTACCCGTTCCCGATCGTGATGGTGTCTGTTACGGATCGCTCGCTCCGCTCATATACTCGCAAGCATATCTTGAGAAGAGACGGGTCGGATTACAAGCTATTGACCGTCCCCGGGTTTCCCTTGGCGGATTACCGTGAATGGCACGCCGGCGAGGTGGTGGGCTTGCCCCGGTTAAGGGAGAATTAGATAAGGGCAGAAAAGAAACGGTCGGATCCCCCGGATGGCAATGGCCGTCTCTAGCGGCTAGGAGACCCCTTGGCTTTGGCCGATAGGCTGACCCCGCTTTAACATATACCACTCCGGCCGTCCGGTGGTCCGGCCCTTTTATAATTGAGAATTGAAAATTGAGAATTAAAGAGATGATAATAGCGGTAGATTTCGACGGTACGATCGTCGAGCACAAGTATCCGGCGATCGGGCGTGAGCTTCCTTTCGCCATCGAGACGTTGAGGAAATTGCGATCGGATCGGCATAAGCTGATCCTTTGGACGGTCCGTGAGGGAGTGCTCTTGGAGGAGGCGCTGGCCTTCTGCCGCGAGCGCGGGCTGGAGTTCTACGCGGTGAACCGTGACTACCCGGAGGAGGAGAGAGACCGGAACAACCACTTCTCCCGCAAGCTGAAGGCGGACGTTTTCATCGACGACCGCAACCTCGGCGGCCTCCCGGACTGGGGCACGATCTACGAGATGGTGACCAAGGGACTGAGCTATGAGGACCTGACGCGTAAATACGAGTCGGAGTACGAGCCGGAGAAACCCAAAGGTTTCCTGTCCCGCCTTTTCCGTTAAGTCCGTGTGATCCGTGTTTAAAGAAATAAAAACGATAACAAAATAATATGAAGATCAAAAGACTACTGTTCCTATTCTCGCTGCCCCTTTTGCTGGCGGCGTGTACGTCTTACAAGAACGTGCCCTACCTCCAGAACCCGGAGGCGGTGAACGATCTCGAGGGGACGCTTCCCCTGTATGACGCCAAGATCATGCCCAAGGACCTGTTGAGCATCACGGTCAACACGACGGACCCGCAGGCGGCGGCCCCGTTCAACCTGACGGTGCAGACCCCGTTGAACGCGGCCCTGACGAACATCAACACGACGACGCAACCCACGTTGCAGCAATACCTCGTGAACAACTCCGGCGAGATCGACTTCCCGGTGATCGGTACGCTGAGGGTCGGCGGCTTGACGAAGAACGAGGCGGAGAGCCTGATCCGTGAGAGATTGAGCCCTTATTTGAAGGAGGCACCCATCGTGACGGTGCGCATGGCGAACTACAAGATCTCGGTCTTGGGCGAGGTGGCCCGTCCGGGCAGCTTCACGATCGGCAACGAGAAGGTGAACGTTCTGGAGGCGTTGGCGATGGCCGGCGACATGACGATCTATGGCGTACGTGACAACGTGAAGCTGATCCGCGAGGACGAGAGCGGGAAGCGCGGGATCATCAACCTTGACCTGAACAACGCCGGGATCGTGACCTCCCCGTATTATTATTTGAAACAGAACGACATCCTTTATGTCACGCCGAACGAGACGAAGGCGAAGAACTCCGATATCGGAAACAGCACGACGTTGTGGGTGAGCTCGATCTCGATCTTGGTCTCGATCGCCGGCCTGTTGGTGAACATACTTAAATAATTGAAAATAGAGAATTGAGAATTGAAAATTTAGAGAGATGGTGGACGATGGTATAAATACAAGCAATAATAATAATAACAATCCGGAGGGGGAGGAGCGCGAGATCAATCTTTACGCCGTGTTTTTCAAGTATATGGTTTATTGGCCTTGGTTCGTGGCGAGCGTGCTGGCCTGCTGCATCGGGATGTACGTCTTCCTGCGTTACCAGACGCCGGTGTATAACGTCACGTCGTCGGTGCTGATCAAGGAGGACGAGAAGAAGGGGGCTAACGCCGCCAGCGGCTTGGCTGCGATACAGGACCTCGGCATGCTCTCGATGACGAGCAACTTCGACAACGAGGTCGAGATCCTGAGGTCCCGCACGTTGATCAAGAAGGTGGTGAACGACATGGGCCTGTATATCGACATGGAGGAGTCGAACGCCTTGGGCTTCAACCCCCCTTTATACAAGAACTCCCCCGTTAACGTGTTCATCACCCCCGAGGAGGCGGACCGTCTGGTGGCCCCCGTCGAGCTACGCATGCGCTACACGAAGGAGGGTCAGCTAACGGTGAGAGCGGAGTACAAGATCGACAAGGAGGGTGACGAGGAGACGATGGAGCAGGGCTTCGACAGGCTCCCCGCCATATTGCCCACCCCCGTGGGGGTTTTCAGTTTCACGGGCATGGATTCCATACCCGAGTTGGAGGGCGGGGAGATCGAGCTGGTGGCCCACGTCCATACGCCCACGTCCACTGCCGAGGCTTACGGCAAGGAGTTGAGCGTGACGCCCTCGTCCAAGACGACGACGATCGCCAAGGTATCCTTGAGGAACACGGTGAGGCGACGAGGCGTTGATTTCATCAATCGCTTGGTGTCGTTCTACAACCAGGACGCCAACGACGAGAAGAACGAGGTGGCGCAGAAGACGGCTGAGTTCATCGAGGAGCGCATCGGCATCATCAACGGCGAGCTGGGCACTACGGAGAGCGAGCTCGCTGCCTTCAAGCAACGCTCCGGCCTGACGAATTTGACGAGCGACGCCCAGATGGCTTTGCAGGAAAGCTCGAGGTATGAGCAACAACGTACGGAGAACGCCACGCAGATCAACTTGGTGCAGTATCTCCGCAATTATATCGATGACCCGGTGAACATGGACGAGGTGATCCCCGCGAACGTGGGCCTGCGTGACCCTAACCTGACCTCTGTCATCGACCAGTACAACACGATGATCATCGAGCGCAAGCGCCTTTTGCGCACCTCGTCGGACAGCAACCCTGCGATCATCAACATGAACACGGGTATCGACGCTATGCGCCGCAACGTGAAGACCACGGTGAACAGTGTCTTGAAGAGCCTTCAGATCGCCAAGGCGGACATCGACCGTCAGGCGAGCAAGTTCGAGAGCCGCATCAGCGACGCCCCGAGGCAGGAGAAGGAGTTCATGACGATCTCCCGCCAGCAGGAGATCAAGGCCACGTTGTACGTCATGCTGTTGCAGAAGCGTGAGGAGAACGCCATCACGCTGGCGGCCACGGCGAACAACGGCCGCATCATCGAGGAGCCGCTCGCCGATGAGCGTCCTGTCGCCCCGAAGAGGATGGTCTTCATGCTTGCGGCGTTGATCTTGGGCCTGGCGATCCCGGTGGGCATAGTCTACCTTCATGACCTGTTGAAATACAAGATCGAGAACCGTGAGGACGTTGAGGCGATCACGGGCGTGGCTATTTTGGCGGAGCTCCCGTTGGTCAAGAAGACGGGTGAGGGCTCGATCGTGGTGCGTGAGAACAAGAACGACCTGATGGAGGAGATGTTCCGGGGATTGCGCACGAACCTCTTGTTCATGCTAGGCAAGGACGAGCGTGTGATCCTTTTCAGCTCCACGCAACCGGGCGAGGGCAAGTCTTTCGTTGCTGGCAACTTGGCGGTGAGCTTGGCTTACTTGGGCAAGAGGGTGGTGGTGGTCGGCATGGACATCCGCAAGCCGGGCTTGAACAGGGTGTTCAATATCTCCCGTAAGATGGAGGGCATCACGAACTACCTGAGCGACCCGGATCACGTGGAGTTGTTCGACATGGTCCAGCGATCCGATATCAGCCCTAACCTCGATATCCTCCCGGGCGGTCCTATCCCCCCGAACCCGACTGAGCTGGTCGCCCGTGACGTGCTGGAGAAGGCTATCGCCCGGTTGAAGGAACGGTACGACTATGTCATCTTGGATACGGCCCCTATCGGCATGGTTACGGACACGGCGATCATCGGCCGTGTGGCTGACATGTGCGTGTACGTCTGCCGTGCGGACGTGACACCGAAGGCCGGTTTCAACTACATCAACGTGTTACGGCGTGAGCGTAAGTTCCCGAAGCTCGCGACGGTCATCAACGGCCTTGACATGAGCAAGCGCAAGAACAGCTACGGCTACGGTTACGGCAAGAAATACGGCTACGGCAAGGGATACGGTTATGGCTACGGCTATGGTTACGGTTTCGAGGCCGGTGACAAGAAGAAATAGAAAGGTAAACAATAACAACGAACTTATAATTATGGAAAAGAATGGAACCGTAACACGGACAGGAGTGTCGGTGGAGGAATCGGAACAGGTTATCTTTGATGGGATGAACGCTTTCGAGCGCAATGTAAAACGTATGGGGGATTGTGCGTTGGCGTTTTTGGCCTTGATCGTATTCTCCCCGCTGTTTTTACTTTGTTATATCGCCGTAAAGCGGGAGGATGGAGGCCCGGCGATCTTTAGGCAAGAGCGTATCGGTCGTTTCGGTCGCCCGTTCAACATCTATAAGTTCCGCAGTATGCGTCTGGACGCGGAGAAGTTCGGTCCGGCCCTTTACAAGGGTGGGGCAGATCCCCGGATGACCCGTGTCGGAAAATTCCTCCGGGTACATCACTTGGACGAGCTGCCCCAGTTATGGAATGTCTTCGTGGGCGACATGTCCTTTATCGGTCCCCGTCCCGAGCGTAAGTTCTACATCGACCAGATCATGGAGCGTGATCCCCGTTACCGTTACCTCTACCAGATCCGTCCGGGGGTGACCTCTTACGCCACGCTCTACAATGGGTATACGGACACGGTCGATAAGATGCTCCGCCGCTTGCGTTACGACCTGTTCTATCTGGAGCATCGCTCTTGGCTGTTCGATTTCAAGATATTGGTGAAGACCTTCTTGAATATAGCCTTTGGTAAGAAATTCTAATGCTAGATCTCCCCGTATTCCTCCCTTGCGTCAAAGCAGGGGCAAGCCTTACGGATATAGGGGCTAAGTTGGTAATGTCCTAGGATGCGTGCCTCCGGGTAATCCCTTCGTAATTGCCGTAGCAGATCCATCAAGGTACAGCGCTGGGCGTAGGTCCGGGTATCGGCCGGACGGCCTTGTTCGTCGAGTCCTCCCTCGTAACATATACCGATACTTTTGTCGTTCCATCCGGCTGCGTGCGCCCCGATCTGGTTGACCGGCCGGCAACGATGTAGCTCCCCGTCCCGTGTGATATAGAAATGATACCCGATATCGGCGAATCCCCGTGCCTTGTGCGATGAACGGAGCGCCTCCACGGGAAAATCCCTGTCATATCGTGTGGCCGAGCAATGAATTACAAGGAGTCTGACCTCCCTGTAATTCTGGTAGAAACAATAAGCCTTACCCATGATAATTGAAAATTGATAATTGAAATTGAAAATTAGAGAATACAGGATTGGATGCCAAGTGCCCCTGCGATGGCGGTAGCTACGGCGATGATCACTTTGATAATAGTACTCCATACGGACTTTTTCATGATAATTAATAATTAATAGTGAATAATGAATTGAATAATGATATCCCGGCTGATATAAGAGGAAAGCTTCGCTTTCCTTCGGACGGCCTCAGCGGACGGGCGTCAAGCGAAGAGACCGTAGCGAGCGTGAGGAGCATCCCTGTCTGAGCGAAGCGAGTTGGGATGCGACAGCGAGCGTAGGTCTCGAAGTAGCCCGTCAGCGTCAGCCTTGACCTTTTGGTTACTTTTGGGTCAAGCCAAAAGTGACATGTTAGATCTCATCAGGCGACTCCGAATCCCCACCCCCAGCAGCCGGCTTCTTCGAGATATCCACGGTAGTCTCCCCAGCCTTCTCCGCACGGAGTACCGCTTGCTGAGCCTTGCGGGTAGCCACGGGCTGGAACTCCAGCCCGGCGAAGACATTCTTCAAGTCCTCGCCCGGTATATACTGGATACTAACCCCGGTGATGTTTGTAGATGTGAATTTCTCAAGACTCTCCGCACCCTCGTTGAGGATATGGAGCCGGAATTTACCCAGTTCGCCGAAATCCACCTGTTTCCCCTCTTGGAGGGCATCGAGCAGGTTCTCGACAGTGGAGATCAATACCGCCACCACATCCGCCCGGCTGACGGTGGTTTGCATGGATACCCGGCGGCTCAGCTGCTTGAGCGATAGCTCACCATTGATCTGTGCCGTGGCGTACGCTTTCGCCGGCTCGTCTTTCTTGATAGGGTTGGTCCGAAGGGACACGCTGTAATTTAAAGCCATAGATTTGATAATTAAAAATTGATAATTGAAAATTGAAAATGAAATCGATTTGTTTTCGATAACAAATGTACGACATTCGGTTTCCTCTGAAATGAATACCGCTGACAGCGGATGAATAAGGGAGATAAAAGAGGAGATATGCTGAAAAATAAACATCCGTATAGTTGTTCGTGTCGTATGTTTTAAGTATCTTTATACCAATAAGATAAATCTTAAAAATGCGAACGATATGCGAACAGGATATACACAAATCGACGAGTGGCCCGTGCGGCCCTATTCCAAGCGGGAGCTGGCCATGGCCTACGCCCCCGAGATCAGCCCCGTCTCGGCCCTGAACCGGCTGGCGGAATGGATGCGGTATAACGATCGTCTGACCCGGGAGCTTGGTGATACGGGCTACCGCCCGAGGCAACGGGTCTTCACCTCCCTCCAAGTGGAGCTGATCTTCCGTTATTTGGGTCGTCCTTGAGAGGAGACACCGCCACCCGTCGGTATAGGCGAGCGGCGATGCCGGTACTGGCATCAGACAACGCCAGTACTGGCGTAGGGCTGCGACGGTAGTGCTTACGGGCAATGACAGTAGTGGCATTTCCTTCATTCCTTCATTCCTTCATTCCTTCGGGTGTCTCTCACGCACACACACGTGCGAGGAGAAAGCGTACTCGCCCCGTGCGGTCTTGATCAGTGTTCCCTTCTCCAGCATCCGTTTGAGGGAGGAGTCGAGTGTTTTCTCGGGTATGCCGTTCTTCGCTGCCTCCTCCACGGCCTGCCGACGGCAGAACATCATTGGGAGGGCATTGAATAAAGCCTGTTCAGGAGAGGTCTGGACAGGGATGGCCTCGGAGGTAGGCAGGAAGCCCAGCACGTAGCTCGAATGGCGGTAAAGAGGCTCTATGAGCGTGAGTACGGCTTGGAAATCCTCGTCGGTGACCCGCAGGTCCAGCTTGGGGACGATACCATCCTTGATATTCTCGATGGGTATCTCCGGGGCGGGGGAGAGACCGGGGGAATTGAAAATGGAAAATTGAGAATTGAAAATTTTTTGTTGGGGAGGGAGGAATTTCTCCAAGGCTCTCAACAGGGCTACTATACTCAGGATCCGGCAGGTATTGATGGCGATACGGGCCACGGCGCTTCGCATGGAACCTCCATAGGCGTAACCGGCGTGGGAGAATAACTGGGCGAACCGTTGGTTGAACAGCTCTTTCTGTTTCTCGGATAGCCTTAGCTGGATCGTTTGGACCGATCCGTTGATCAGGTCCAGTACCTGTTTCCATTGTGTTCCCCATGTGGCGAAGCGTAGGCCGTAATCCTCGCTTTCCGAATCGAATTGGTCCATCCACTCATCGATAGGTGGCATGAAATAGAATAACTGGCGAGAGAACAGGCCGTTCTCCGCCGAGGGGATCAGCGGCTTTACTTGCGCCGGGGTTCCACTTAGCAATACGCTGAGATAAGACTCATCGCATTCCCGGTACTCATGATTAGTACGCCGGTTGAAGGCCAGTCGCTCATGGTCGTGGCATTTACGCAAGGTATCGCTCCAATGGCCGTGATCCGCTCCGATGGCGGTACTCACGGTATCAGCCTCGGTCTCGCAGATCAGCCCCACGCCGTCGGCCTCTATGAGGTTCTCTAAGATACCGGTACCCGAGTTATCGCCGGCTATGAGGAACATCTTGAGGGGCGGTTGTTCCGGCTCGGGCGTCTCGGAGCGTTTCTTGCCGAGTGAATCCCATCGGTTCTTTTCCTCCCGATAATTCTTTAGGCTGTCTTTGTAGCGGGCCATCATCTCCTCGTGAATAGGTTCAGCTAGGCGCCTGACCCATGTCAAGGCTCCTTTTCCGGAGGCGGGAGGCGCTACGATGAAGGTTTGTAGGCATGGGTACATGTATTTTTGTCCGTATAATACCCGTACCCGCTTGTTCAAGGTGCCCCCGAGTACGGTGAATACTCCCAGCAGGAGTATGTCACGCTGGGCGATGGAGTTCCCGCAATCGATCATCTGCTTGATGAACGGGGGCCACGGATAATCCGGGAAAGCGGGTGGCAAGTCCTCACGTGCGTACGTATGTGCGTGTGTGGGTGTGAGAGGGGCTTGAAGGTTTGAAGGATTCTTGTTCTCCCTCAGGTATTGGCGGAAGGTGTCGGCCAGTTGCTTGTCCGTTTTTACGCCGGCAATCTCGGCCCAGTGGAAGACGGAGCCTAATCCGTTGCGCCCGTTGCCCGCTTTGAGGGCGTGGTCGTATAGCTTGTCCGCTTCTTCGTAGAGGTATTTCTCGGACAGGCGGCAGATGCGATGAAAGAACGTCCTTCCTGTTTCCCCGCAATCGTTGGCGGTGGCGAAGGCGATCGGCATATACTCTTGGTAAGTGGGAGCGATGTTCGCCCCTTGGTGTTCGATGGCGGCGACAAGCCGCTCTAAATCTGATAATGGATTCATTTGATTTATAAGTTATAATTTATGATTTAAACTGTCAACTGTCATTTGTCAACTATCAACTCTCCCGCAGCTTAGCGGAGGGATCATGGCAGAGGAAACACGCCCGTGAGAGATCGGCGTTTGAGGCATCCGCATTCAATCCGTATTTCCATTTCAGGTATTCCCATGCCGATAGCCGTGCCTTATCAAAAGATTCCTCTATGGAAGCCTTGGGTGAGAGCCGGTAGGGGACGAGCAGTTTCACGCCTGTGGTGCTTGGGCTGACGAAAGCTAGGTCCGGTCTCAGTTTATTATCGGCGAACAAGGTGTCTCGCCAGTGGAGGGTTTCCTCCGGCGAGGGGAGATGGTCGATATCGATGACAAACTCTCCGGAAAGGAATAACAGGCGGTCTTCCTTGCGATAGGAGAAGACCCCGGCCGGTGTGACGTATGGCAGTAAGTTTTGCTTCAGTTTGCGGAACCGTTTCTCGTCGCTCAAAGCGTCCTGTACGCTGAGCGTTCGTTCTTTCAGCCACTCGTTGGAGGTGATATAGGTATGCAACTGTTTGACACTGGTCACGCCGCTCGGCACTTGATTGGAGACGGGGGCGTTGAAAAAGGACATGATACATTCTTTCATTAACTCGTTTGATTTAAAGTTTAGGCTGGTAAAGGAAAGGTAAAAGAGTGAGAAAAAACGGTCCGGTAAGTTATTTGCACCTATCGGTAAGTTATTTGCGCATAAAAGTAATTCGGTGACAGGAAAAAGAAGAAGATATGAGTGAAGAGAAAGCGAGCCCGTGTGTGCTGCACATCCATGGCGAGAACATACAGGTGCTGCCCAACGCCATGTTTGCCATTCAATATATTTGCTTGGACCCGGGAGAAAAGCCGGAGGTCGTTTCGGAAAAAGACGTGAGGCCGGATCCGGAGCCGTGTGATTTATTAGCCTCCTATATCCAAGACGAGGAGGTGCGTCACGACTTCGTAAAGCGAATCGCCCAATGCCCGGATGTGGCCACCCTCTGCCAAACGGTGCTGACCGACCTTTTCAACGAGGTCTTTTGCGACTGCGTGGAACCGGCCAAACTTATCAAGAGCAAGGAATTCATCAACGCCATCATCCCCCTGCTCCCCTTCAAGCAAGGCAAGAGCTTGCGCAATATCCGGCGGGCGATCGTGAAGTATGTGCTGGGGGAGGGGTAGAGGGACTGCATATTTTGATATTTAGAGGAGAATCGTTTACTATCAAGGAGAAAATGGATTTATTTGCCTAATAAAGAAAATGAGTTATGAAAGCGATGATTGCCCTGATATGAATATACCGAATATGGATACTTATTGAAGTATTCTTAAGAATTTGAGTTTGGATATGAAGCTTGAGTTAATATCCCGGCTTTCTAAATCATTGTTAAGCAAGGATCAGTCCATAGAGATAATTGGGCCTCGCAATTTGCCGGGGAGTGGAAAGATTCCCGTTCCGCTGAGTCGATCATAGAGGATATCCGAAATTCACGAATCTCAAATAGCGAAATAGAACTGTGATGTGAAGAAATACCTTATTGAAAGACTTCAAGATTCGTCAAGCCGGAAAGTATGGAATTTTGAGGATGGGTATATTGGGCTCTGTGGCTCGTAATCAACAGACGGAAAGTAGTGATGTGGACATTTATTACGAGGGTGAGACCAAGGGCTTTTCTCTCTCCCATTTGAAAAATGAATAGGAAGAACTGTTGGGAAACCCGGTGAATATCATCCGTCTTAGAGACCGGATGAATGAGTTGCTTCGTAGACGTATCGGGAGGGAGGGGATATCATTGTCCATCATTATTTTGATATTGACGCAAGCGTGGTACTTTATAGTCTTCAAAAGGAAGTTTCTGACTTCCTTGAAAGATTCTACTTTCAGTATCGAATCGAGACAATGCCTCGTGGAATGTCAGTTTAGGCATTCTGTTTACAAAACAACGTTCTGTATACTATTTCCACAAATAGTACAAGGGTATTTTAACTTGGCAACGGCCTTCATCTTTGAAAAAATGGGTGAGGGGGGTTGTATATAGGTCATGCCTATTGTATTACAATTAATCCTAAAGTTGTGATTGGGAAAAATGTAAATGGCAATCCTTATATAATAAAGTACAGAGAGAATGCGGCTAGAGGTTATATCGAGGATACTATATAAGAAGTCGTATTTTATAAAGTCTCAATTAAGTTTATGAAAACTGTATCATTTATCACGATCCATGTTGGATTTAATTTTGGTTCTGTGTTACAATCTATAGCAACGGCAGAAGTTATAAAAAAGGTAGGTGGGTCTCCTTTGTTAATAAATTATGTACCTTCTCGTGTTACTTATAGAAGATATTTTAAAAATATCAAATCCTTAATATGTTTGCTTAAAAAGATATTGATGTTTCCTAATTTTATATTGAATAAATATGTGTATTTTTCTTATTTAAAAAAGTATTGTAAACTTTCAAGATGTATTTACGATGGCGATGATTTTTTTGCTTTATGCCCTAAAAGTGATATTTATTTAGTTGGGAGCGACCAAGTTTGGAATAGCACTTATAATGAGGGAGTGAATAAAAGATATTTCTTTGATGGCTTTCCTGATAATACACAGAAAATATCATTTGCATCGTCCTTTGGGAAAACAAAACTAGATGAGGTAGAGTTTGATGAAATTAAACAAATGCTTCAATCATTTAAAGCTATATCTGTACGTGAAAAGAGTGCGAAGAATCTACTTGATAAAATGGGTATAAGGTCAACTCAAGTTCTTGACCCTACATTCATGTTAAAAGGTGAGGAATGGAAAAATTTTATGTCTAAAAGATTGGTAGATGAAGACTATATTCTGGTGTATTTACCTTATAATATTATAGATAAAGAATTAATATATCACTCTGTACGTAGAATTTCTAGAAGAAAAAATTTGAAGGTAGTTGCATTTTCTTGGGATTTTCATAAAGATCGATATGCAGATAAGACTATGTATTATTCTAGTCCTGGTGACTTTCTTTCGCTAATGTATAATGCTTCATTTGTTATGACAAACTCTTTTCATGGTACAGCTTTTTCGGTTAATTTGAATAAGCAATTTTTTGTTTATCATCCATCGGGATTTTCTACGAGAATTTTAAGTATCTTGGAGTTGACAGGATTAGAATATAGATTGCTTTCTGATTTGATTACAGATGAACAGATAGAAAAAGTTATAGATTATGTTCCTGTTAATCAGATTTTGAATATAGAGCGAGAAAATGCTCTTTACTTTTTACGCAAATCAATGAGTTAGGAATATATGTATTTGTTGTCGAAGAATAAAAATGAATGTTGTGGCTGTACGGCTTGTGTACAAATTTGTACACATAAGGCTCTTGTAATGCAAGAAGATGAGGAAGGATTCCTTTATCCGGTGAAGGATATAAATTCATGTGTTAATTGTGGGCTTTGCGAAAAGGTATGTACATTTACTTCTCCCTTATTTATAGGAGATAGACAGGATGTTTATGCTTCTTATTTAAAAGATGAAAATGAACGTAAAAAGAGTTCTAGTGGAGGAGTTTTTTTTGCTATTTCTCAAGAAGTTATTAAGAGAAATGGTATTGTTTTTGGTGCGGTATTGGATAAAGAATTGAAAGTGAAACATACCTCTGCGGAAACATTGGATGAATTGCTTCCTTTACGTGGATCCAAGTATGTTCAGAGTGATTTGAGGAATACGTATAGTCAAATAAAGGCGGAATTAAGAGCGGGAAGGTTGGTCTATTTTACAGGTACACCTTGTCAAGTAGCTGGTTTGAAAGGATTTCTACGACAGCCATTTGATAATTTATTGACTTCTGATCTAGTGTGTCATGGGGTACCTAGCCAATTGTTGTTTGATGAACATCTACGGTATTTACGAAACAAATATTGCGGGGATATTTTAGAATATAAGTTTAGAGATGATGAAGGCTGGGGTGGGTGCGAGTCTGTAATGATTAAGATTGGTTCTCAAATCCGAGTAGTGAAGCTTCCTACTTATGAGCTTTCTCCATTTTTATATTCATTCATGTATGCGATGACATATCGCTGTTCATGTTATAATTGTCCGTTTTCTAGATTATCCAGACAAAGTGATATAACTTTAGCAGATTATTGGGGTGTTAAAGAGTTTTTTCCACAGTTAGACAGTAGTAAAGGGGTTTCTTTAGTATTGGTTAATACTGAAAAGGGTAAAGGCTTTTGGAATGAAGTAATGCCGTTAGTAGAATATTATGAATCAAATATACAATCAGCCGCTAAAAATAATGCTAATTTGCGATCTTATTCAAAGTTGCCCCCTATTCGTAAAACCATTTACAATAGAATGAAAATAGAAGGTTATGAAAAGTTGGCAAATACTGTATTTAGAGGTCCACAATATAGAAAAATTAAACTCAGATTATTTGTAAAGAAATTATTGGGAGAAAAAATTACATTAATGGCGAGGGCTATAAAATCAAAATCTAAAATTTATGTCCAAAACATCAGAAAACAATAAGCGGATAGTGAAAAATACACTGTTTCTTTATATTCGTATGCTCTTGATTATGGGGGTATCGCTATATACCAGCCGAATCGTGTTAGAGGTATTGGGTATAGAGGATTTTGGCGTTTATAATGTGGTAGGTGGGATTGTAGTTCTTTTTACATTTATCAATAATGCGATGGTAACATCCACGCAACGTTTCTTGAATTATGAATTGGGTGTTGGTAATCAGGTGACTATAAGTCGTGTTTTTTCGGCGAGTGTTACTATCCATATGTGTATAGCGTTGTTGACGTTTATCTTGGCTGAAACTGTCGGACTTTGGTTTTTAATCCATTATATCAAGTATCCGGAAGGAAGGGAATATGCAGTGGTGATGACTTACCAATTCTCTATATTGGCAACTTGTATCAGCATTATACGTGCACCTTATAGTGCGGCGATTATCTCTCATGAATGTATGTCTTTTTATGCGTATATTAGTGTGATAGAATCTGTGTGTCGTTTACTTATAGTTTATCTGTTGGCCTTGACAACTTTTGATAAATTAATATTTTATTCTTTTTTGATGTTTTCAGTGATTTTAGTCATAACCTTTGGCTATTATCTTTATTGCCGATGTCGCTTTTCTGTTTGTCGTTATACATTCTTTTTTGAAAAGGGACTTTATGAACGGTTGGTTAGTTTTTCCGGTTGGAGCTTGTTTGGAGGGGCTGCCAATATGGGGGCTTCGCAAGGACTCAATATATTGCTGAATCTTTTTTATGGTGTGACAGTAAATGCAGCGATGGGTATTGCGAACCAAGTGAGCCATGCAGTTTATAGTTTTGTTTCTAATTTTCAGATGGCTTTCAATCCTCAAATTGTAAAATCCTATGCGGCAGGAGAAAAACAATATTTTATTGATCTGGTAATTCGTACTTCTAAGTATTCTTTCTATTTGTTGTTTATTATTTCTCTACCAGTGTTTATCTGTTGTAAGGAATGTTTAGGTTTGTGGTTGGTTGAAGTTCCTCCTCATTCTGTCCAATTTTGTCGTATGATGATTCTTTTTTTACTCTTGGATGCCCTTCAGGGACCTTTATGGGTATCTGTACAGGCAACGGGGAATATCCGGAATTATCAGCTTTTAATGAGTGTAATGATCTTGTCTAACATTCCTTTAAGTTTTATTGCTATCAATATTTGGAATTTTCCTGAGATCGTATTAATTATAAAGATAATGATAAATGTGTTTGTATTATTATTTCGTCTATTCTATTTGAATAGTTTGTATGAATTTCCTATTTTTAGATATTTTAGAGAGGTTGTACTCTATGCGTTAATCGTCTCGGTTTTGTCTATTCCAGTACCTTTGTTTTTTAGCCAATTCGTAAATTCTTTTGCGAATTTGGTTGTGGAAATATTTATCTCTATTGTAATCTCTTCTTCTCTAGTGTTTTTTGTTGGTATTAGTAAAAAAGAGAGAACTGAAGTTGTATGTATATTAAAATGTAAGTTAAAAAAATGAGAATAAAAACTACTACATCAATAGATGGTGTTTCTAAAATGGCAGCTTTTGCAGCTGTGAGTTATCCCATATTTAAATATTATGGTTATGGTTATGCTAATTTTTCTATGCTATTGATGTATATTTTTTTTATTTATGTTTTAAAGAAGCGAGGGAGGATTTGTTTTTTACATTCTTCTTTATTATTGTTATATGTTTGTTATTATTGTGTCGCAAGATTCTTTTTTAATAGTACTATTTCAGAGATAATAGATACAAGTATTATATATATATGTCTTTTTTGGGGCGTTTTGAATAAGGAATTGGATTTAAATGTGTTTTTGAAATATTATAGAGTTGTCGCTTTTGTGAATATTATCTTTTTTATATTTCAAGAACTAATGTATATGTCTTTTGAATATAGAAGATCGGAACAGCACACGTTCTGAACTC
>ENA-UESG01001267-UESG01001267.1-human-gut-metagenome-genome-assembly--contig:-NODE-1267-length-17501-cov-5.929809_pt1 | contig 17501 bp, 17 predicted proteins | sample MGYA00243002_ERZ508003 | MGnify/ENA primary metagenome ERZ508003 (study PRJEB26167, sample SAMN06115514) | human gut metagenome | host: Homo sapiens | place: China:Shanxi | collected 2015-12-02... | reverse complement strand
ATTTGATGTTAGGCATTCGTTCCACCTCCTTGGCTACCTATAACAGCGCACCTTATGATACCATATTTGCCGTACCAGCGCAAGCCTTTTTTGAATTTTTGTTTAGAAATTTTTCATTTTCCCATACTTCTGGTACCGTTTGGGCGGGAAAAGCGCCCAAATACGGAAATTCAGCCGGATGGGGGATGCAAAATGCGGGAAACTGACCTTGCCGATGAACTGTTCGGCCAGCCGGGCAAAACCGCCCTGCCCGCCGGGGTGCGCGTGGCAACGGCCCGTCAGGGCGGCGTGACGATCACCCGGGTAGAGATCACGCGGGAGGGGCTGGCGCGGCCGCGGGGCCGGTATGTGACGCTGGAGGTCCCCAGCGTGAGCCTGCTGGACGAGCGGGACAGCGCCGTGATCGAAGCCGCCGCCGCAGAGCTGCGGCCCCTGCTGCCGCCCGAAGGCCCGGTGCTGGTGCTGGGGGTGGGCAACCGCCGGGTCACGGCGGATGCTCTGGGCCCCCGCACGGTGCAGAAGGTGTTCGTGACCATGGGGCCGCGCACCGTACCGGTGCAGGGCATCCGGCCGGTGGCGGCTGTGGCCCCGGGGGTATCGGCGGCCACGGGCCTGAGCTTGCAGCAGCTGGCCGGGGCGCTGGTGCGGGAGCTGCGCCCTGCCGCCCTGCTCTGTGTGGACAGCCTTTGCTCTGCCGAGCCGGAACGGCTGGGCCGGACGCTCCAGTTTTCAGACACCGGGCTCCACCCGGCCCAGCCCGACCACTCCCGACATCTGGATGCCGCCCGGCTGGGTGTGCCTGTTCTTGCGGCGGGCATCCCCACCCTGATGCAGGCCGAGGAGGGCCGGGATCTGGTCGTCACGCCCCGGGATCTGGACGGGGTCATCGCCCACGGCGCGGCCCTGCTGGGGGTTGCCATCAACCGGGCCCTGCAGCCAAAGCTGAGTGTGGCGCAGTTGTGCTGGCTGGTGGGGTAACCCGCTCAGCCCCGCATTCGCTCGCCGGCTCCCCTGATAAAGGGCAGGTTTATGCTGTTGCCGCTCCTGCCGGGAGAGGCCGCAATGCGTTCGCATTGACGGAGCGGTTCTCTCATATCTATTTTGCAGAAGGGGGTGAGGTTCCATGCGCAGGCGGGAAATGGCGGGGTGCGGGCATCCCCTGCCTTTTGCGGCAGCGGCAGGCCTTGCGCTGGGGCTGGCACTGTTTGCGCACCAGCTGCTCCTCACGCTGGCGGCGGTGGTCATCGGGCCGCTGCCAGCCGTGCAGACCGCCCTTTACCTGAGCCGGAAAGACCTCTCCGAGAATGCCGCACAGGCCGTGAGCGAACCCGCGCAGGAAACACAGGCAGAGCCTGCACAGGAGGCTCCCGCCCTGCCTGCCGGTGACATCGAAGCCTACCTTGTCCCGCTGGAAGGCGATGATGCCCGCCCGGAGGGAGCCGGTGCCATCCTGGAAAAAAACTATCCGCAGGGCAGCGGGGAGAAATACATTCCCTGCAGCAGCGGCAGCATCAAGAACAACACCAGCGTCTCCAGCGCCGACATTGCCGCCGAGATCACCAACCCGCTCCCCTTTGCGGTGGAGTGGAACAGCCCCGACCCGCAGATCCTCATCATGCACACCCATGCCACTGAGGACTACCGGCTCTCAGCAGGGCTGTGGTACCGCCCGGGGGACGGTTCCCGCACCACCGACCGGGACCTCAACATGTGCGCTGTGGGCCGGGTGATGGCGGACACCCTCAACGCCGCCGGACTCAACACCCTGCACGATGAGACCCTGAACGACTACCCCAGCTACACCGGCAGCTACGCCAACAGCCGCGCGGTGGTACAGCAATACTTATCGCAGTATCCCAGCATCAAGATCGTGCTGGATGTCCACCGGGATGCCATCGAGACTGAGAACGGCTCCCGCATGGCCCCGGTGTGCACCGTCAACGGGCGGCAGGCAGCGCAGGTGATGATCATCTGCGGGTGCGACAACGGCACCACGGTCAGTCTGCCCAACTATCGGCTCAACCTCCGCTTTGCCGCTGCCTGGGAAACCGCCATGGAGGGCCTGTACCCCGGCTTCACCCGCCCGGTGCTGTTCAGCTACCGGTTTTACAATCAGGACCTGACCACCGGCAGCCTGCTCATCGAGATCGGCGGCCACGGCAACAACCTGAACGAGGCCCTCTATGCCGGGCAGCTTGCCGCCCAAGGGTTGATTTCAGCATTAAAACAGTAAAACCTCCCAGTCCGCATCTGCTTCTTCGGCAAGTACGACCTGCCCTCTTTGCCAAGGGCTCCCCTATCAGGGGAGCTGGCGAGCGAATGCGAGACTGAGAGGTTTATTTTATTTTTGCTTATTCGTATACGATGCAGCCCAGGATCTGCTTGCCCAGCCGAACGATCTTCTCGTTCTGCTCCCGCACGGCATCGGTGCGGGTGACCGTGCAGTCGGCAGCCAGCACAATGGCATCGGCAGCCACCACATGGGGCACGGTGGCAGCGGCCTTGAGGATGCTCTCGGCGGCGGTCACGCTCTGGCCGCGCAGGGGTTCCGTGGCCTGCAGGGCAGCGGCCAGTGCTTCCAGCTGGTCCGCAGGCAAGTCGCCGGTAACCAGAATATTCTTCGCCTCCGGAGCGCGGCTGCGGATGGTCTGAGCCATCAGGCAGAGCATCTCAGCGTCCGCGCTGCCATCGGGGCGGCCCTCCATCTGATAGAGCTTTGCATCCAGCTTTCCGGCTTTCTTGGTGCGGTCGCTGGCCAGCGCGCCCAGCACGGGCAGGCCGGTGGAGCGGTTCAGCTCGCTGGCCGAGTAGACCATGCCGTCCAGCAGGAACCTGACCACGACCACGCCGCAGGCAAGCACACCGCCCAGCAGGAAGCCAATGAGCAGGTACTTTGCCACTGAGGAGGCAGCGCCGCCGCCCAGTGCGGGCTCCTCCGCACTCTCCCAAGTACTCTTAGCAGAAGCCAGATTGTCATCCAGCGCCTGACGGGCACTCTGCAGTTCCACCAGCTGGCTCTGCAGATTCTGAACATCTTCATTGCTCGTCTGCTGCAACGCACGCAGTTCCGTGGAGACCCCCTGTGTCACGCTCTGATCAATCACGCGTACACTGTGGCTGCACACAGCAGCTGCCGCTTTATCATGGATCAGATCCAGACGACCCAGCAGCGCGTTCAGAATTTTCTCTGCAGTCTGCTGATCTGCAGCATACGCCTGCAAGGTCATCACGCCGTTATACTCGCCACTGTCGTTCTGGGAAAGTTCTACCGTGACCACGCCCTTCAGGTAGCGCACATCTACCCCTACGGCATCAGCGGCAGCATTCATGGAGTCACCGCTGACCAGCTGTTTCTGATATGCAGCCAGCAACGCACCGGTCGGGTCAACATTCTGATACGCAGAACCCGGCTGGATTTTGTAGCCGCTGTCAATATAAAGGTCAGCCTGCGCCGTCCAGACATTATAAACGTCCAGATTTTTTAGCAGCGACTTTTCTGCATAGTCCTGTGCCTGTTTCAGTGCTTCCTGCACACTAGACTGCGCATCCTCGTTGCTCTTCGCTGTCAGCTCGTACTGCTGCACAGCAAACTCATAATCCTTCTCTTTCTGCTGATACTCAGCCAGAGCCTCTTCATAAGCAACCTGATCTTCTGCCGAAACAGCGCCGCCGCGCAGGATCTTTACCCCGGCAAGGCCGCCAGCGATCACAGCACAGACAACCGCGGTCAGCAGGATGGGTTTGAGCTTGTGCAGAAGGGTCACCATGAGCGCGACGAGGTCGATCTCTTCCTCATCCTGTGCGCCGGTGGGGTAAGTGGTTTGGTTTTCGTTCATGCTCTACTCCTCAGGACAAAGCCAATCTTCATGTTTGTTCCGTTTTGTGCAATGCACATATTATAACAGAATAAATAATAGCATCCTTTCCGTCAGAATTCAACCGTTTTTCCACAAAAAGCCGATTGACAAACCGGTGCTGCTGTGCTATTTTTAGAAATAACGAAAAGCAAGGATCGGGAAAAGTAACGCATTCCGGACGCTACAGAGAGCGCGGCAGCAGCTGAGAGCCGCGTGCGGGCCAGTGCGCGAACGAACACCCGGGAGCTGCAAACTGAACACGGCATTCCGCCGCCAGTAGGTGCGCCGCAAAGCCCAGCGTTACCAGGGCAGCGCTTATTGGAGCGCGCGAGCGACCGGACACTTCCGGTAATTCAGGTGGCACCGCGGACATTACAAGACAGCTTGTTCGCCCTGAAAATTCAGGGCAAAGCTGTCTTTTTATTTTTATATCGGAGGAAAGAAAGATGGAACGTACTGAGATCGTCTCGCTGTACAAGAACACTCCCGCCGACGGCACGGTGGTCACCGTGTGCGGCTGGGCCAAGAACATCCGTGATTCCAAGAACATCGGCTTCATCGCCCTGTCGGACGGCGGCTGCTTCAAGACCCTGCAGGTCGTGCTGGAGGCTGGCAAGCTGGAAAACTACGAGGAGGTCATCCACACCGGCCTGTACAGCAGCCTGCGCATCGTGGGCCGCATCGTCCTGACCCCGCAGGCAAAGCAGCCCTTTGAGCTGAATGCCGACAGCGTGGAGATCCTGGGCGACTGCCCCGCAGACGAGTACCCCCTGCAGAAAAAGAAAATGAGCATGGAGTATCTGCGCACCATGCCCACCCTGCGCCCCCGCACCAACACCTTCAACGCCGCATTCCGCGTGCGCAGCGTGGCTGCCTACGCCATCCACAAGTTCTTCCAGGAGAATGGCTTCATCTACTCCCACTCTCCCCTGCTGACCGCTTCCGACTGCGAAGGTGCCGGTGAGATGTTCCAGGTCACCACGCTGGACCTGCAGAACGTGCCCAAGAACGAGGACGGCACCGTGGATTACAGCCAGGACTTCTTTGAGAAGCCCGTCAACCTGACCGTTTCCGGCCAGCTGGAGGCCGAGGCCATGGCCATGGCCTTTGGCAAGGTGTACACCTTCGGCCCCACCTTCCGTGCGGAGAAGAGCTTTACCACCCGCCACGCCGCCGAGTTCTGGATGATCGAGCCTGAGATGGCCTTCTGCGACCTGAAGGGCTACATGGACACCGCCGAGGCCATGACCAAGTTCGTCATCCGCTATGTGCTGGACAACTGCCCCGATGAGATGGCCTTCTTCAACCAGTTCATCGACAAGGGCCTGATCGAGCGCCTGGAGCTGGTGGCAAGCAGCGAGTTCGGCCGCATTACCTACACTGAGGCCATTGAGATCCTGAAGAAGAACAACAAGAAGTTCCAGTTCCCCGTGGAGTGGGGCGTGGATATCCAGACCGAGCACGAGCGCTACCTGACCGAGGTCGTGTTCAAGAAGCCCGTCTTTGTCACCGATTACCCCAAGGAGATCAAGAGCTTCTACATGAAGATGAACGCGGACGGCAAGACCGTGGCCGCAGCTGATATGCTGGTGCCCGGCATCGGCGAGCTGATCGGCGGCAGCCAGCGCGAAGAGAACTACGACAAGCTGGTGGCCCGCATGGACGAGCTGGGCATGGACAAGACCAACTACGAGTGGTACCTGAACCTGCGCAAGTTCGGCGGCGTGGAGCACGCCGGTTACGGCCTGGGCTTCGAGCGGATGATCATGTACCTCACGGGCATCCAGAACATCCGTGACGTGCTGCCCTTCCCCCGCACCGCTTACGGTTTCTAAGGATTAAATTCAACCCTCTCAGTCAAAGCCTGTCGGCTTTGCCAGCTCCCCCGAAGGGGGGAGCCTATTGCGGCTCTTGGATAAAGGCAGCATAGCCTCTCCCCTCGGGAGAGGTGGCATTGCGGAGCAATGACGGAGAGGGTTGTTTTCAACAAGGAGATAAATACAAGTGGAAAATATCGCTCCTGCCCTGTTGGACTGGTTCTACGCCAACCGCCGCATCCTCCCCTTCCGGGAGGACCCCACGCCCTACCATGTCTGGCTGAGCGAGATCATGCTGCAGCAGACCCGGGTCTCGGCGGCGCTGCCCTACTACGAGCGCTTCCTTGCCGCCCTGCCGGATATCCCCGCGCTGGCCGGATGTGAGGAGGAAAAGCTGCACAAGCTGTGGGAGGGGCTGGGTTATTACAGCCGGGTGCGCAATCTGCAGAAGGCAGCGAAGATCGTCTGCGCTCAGTACGGCGGGCAGCTGCCTGCTGATTACAACGCCCTGCTGGCCCTGCCCGGCATCGGGGAGTACACGGCGGGGGCCATTGCATCCATCAGTTTCGGTCTCCCGGTTCCCGCCGTGGACGGCAACGTTCTGCGGGTGTTTGCCCGGCTCTACAACGACCCCCGGCTGGTCACCGACCCGCAGGTGAAGCGGGAGTTCACGGCACGGGTCATGGAGCACCAGCCGCCCGCAAAGGCCGGGGACTACAATCAGGCCCTGATGGAGCTGGGCGCGCTGGTCTGCCTGCCCAACGGTGCACCCCTGTGTGAGCAGTGCCCGCTGGGCACGCTCTGCCGGGCCCGGGCCGCAGGCACCGCCCTCTCCCTGCCCCAGAAAACGCCCCCCAAGGCCCGGCGCATCACGCCGGTCACGGTGGCGCTGGTGCTGAACGAAGGCCGGGTGCTGCTCCAGCAGCGGCCCGCCAAGGGCCTGCTGGCCGGGCTGTGGCAGCCGGTGCTGTGGGAGGATACCACCCTTACCGCCGCAGAGACCGCCGCCCGCCTTGCTGCCCTGGGGCTGGACTGCACAGGGGCACATTTCACGCCCCTGCCTGCGGCCAAGCACATTTTCACCCACATCGAGTGGCACCAGAGCGGCTATTTCCTCACTGTGCCGGAGCAGCCCGCCCCCGCAGGCTGCGTCTGGGCCGGAAAGGAGCAGCTGGAGGCTGCGTACACCTTGCCCGGTGCCTTCAAAGTCTACAAAAAGCTGCTGCTGACCAAATTGCTGTGATTGCCCGGATTGATGAAATTTCTGCATTTCGGATTGTAATTTTTTGCTTTTCCGGGTATAATAGCCTTATCAAAATGAACTCCGGTTCCATGAACCACCGTTCCCCACCAGAAAAGGAGTGTGTCCTATGAAGAAATCCTGTCTGATCGCTGTTATCGCCACGCTGGCCGCTGTTGCCGGTGCGCTGGCCGCCGTGGCTGTCTATCTGCACCGCCGTGAGAAGGAGCTGGACGAGTACGAGCGTCTGCTGTTTGGCGAGGATAAGGCTGAGACCGTTGAGCCTGCCGCAGAGCAGCCCGCAGAAGACACTTCTGCCGAGGATGCCGCAGAATAAACCAAACACCGAAAAACGCACCCGGCTTGTCCCTGCAAGCTGTGGTGCGCTTTTTTATACGCCGCATTGATTTGAAATCAACCTCTCATTCCCCGCTCCGGCGCGGCCAGCTCCCCTGGCAGGGGAGCCAAGTGCAGGGATGCGGCTTTGTAACAGGAGTACATATCCATGAAACGATTTTTGTTGTGGGTCGTTGGTGTCATTCTGGGCGTTGCCGTGCTGCTGGGCGCGGTGATGACCGTGAGCTATTCCTTTACCGGCGAGGGTTCCCGCCCGGCGGCAGACACGCAGTTCGGCGGGCAGGCGCTGGAAGTGAACGGCTCCTGCTGGCAGGTGCCGCTGCTGGGCGGCGTGTTCGATAAGGTGTTCACCAGCCCCGAAACGCTCACCGTGCAGAAATTGGGCGTGCTGTATGACGCACACCCTGCCCTCGCCCTGCCCGATTGGGCCAGCTACACCACCCTGACCATCGAGACCGACATCGGCAGCATCGTGTTTGCGGGGTCGGCCTCTCAGTACGAGGACTTTCTCTTCCCTGCCAACGGGGATTACAAGGCAAAGCTGACGGTCTGGCGGCTGCCGCAGGACTATCTTGCTACCCAGTTTGAGGGCGGAACCACCGGTGCCATCCGCAAGAACCTGGGCGTGGAGCACCCGGCCAAACCCACGGGCTGGTACAGCTACTCCTTCCGGTTCACCCTGCAGGCCAGCGCGGAGGTCGCCCTTTCCACCGAGCGGCTGGAGCAGGGCGGCGTGGCGGCGCTTTCCATCACCGGCCTGACCGGCGAGACCGCCCCCACCGTGGAGACCGACCTGGGCAGTGTCCAGTGTGTCCGGCTGGGCAGCGGCTGGCGCGCCTACATCCCCGCCGCCTACAACGCTTCGGCAGGCGGGCACACGGTCAACGTTACCGTCAACGGCGAGACCTTTGCCCGGACGCTGACCGTTCTGCCCAAGGATTTCGGCACCGTGGAGGTGGAACCGGAACCTGCATCCACCGAGGCCGCCAACGCCGAGTTCCGGAACAACATCTGGCCCCTGTACGAGCAGCCCGTGCGGGAAAAACTCTGGGCCGGTGCCTTCCTCTGCCCGGCAGAAAACTACACGACGCTGGTGGATTTCGGTCAGGTCAAGGTGACCGGCGGCCAGCAGGGCAGCCGCTCCAACTCCACCCGGCTCTACACCATCCCCGGTGAGCCCTGCCGTGCCCCGGCGAATGGCGTGGTGGTGTTTGCAGGCAATCTGGCCCTCACCGGCAGCACCGTGGTCATCGACCACGGCTGCGGCGTGCGCAGTTATCTGTACGGCCTGCAGGAGCTCTCCGTGACCCGCGGGCAGACTGTGGAGCGGGGGCAGGCCGTCGGCGTGCTGGGCGAGGAGCTGACCATGGACTTCAAACTCGGCAGCAAGAGCGTGAACCCCTGGCCCCTGTTTCAGACCAGCGGCGGGTTATTCTGGCAGGAGAAGGGCTGATCCTGCAAAAAATTTGCAGAAACCTGTAACGCTTTCTCCTTTTCTGCGTTATTGGGGTGAAAGGCCATGAAAAAGGAGGGCAAAAGACGATGAAAACGAATTGTGATATCATCCGTGACCTGCTGCCGCTGTATGCGGAGCACATCACCAGTGAGGCCAGCAACGCACTGGTGGAAGAGCATCTGGCCGAATGTGGAGCCTGCCGCGCCGAGCTGGAACAGATGGAGCAGCCGGTGCCGGTGCGGCCGGAAGCGCAGCCGGATGCGCCCCTGCGCAGGATCAGGGCTGCCCTGCAAAGAAGGAGCATCCGTGCAGCAATCGGCTCTGTGCTGGCTGCCCTGTGCGCTCTGGCAATGATATTCTGGATGGGCACTGCCCGCATCCCGGCCACCACAGAGCAGGCTCATTTCTGGACCTACAACCGCAAAGAGAATGGCGCAGACATCTGCATTCTGGAAGCGCAGGGCGAGGGGGTCTGGCTGGATATGGAGGACACCTTCAGCTGGGGCAAGCCGCAGATCACTGTGCGGGCCATGCGCTACCGCTTTCCGGGCGTGCATCGGGTACTGACAGCCCTGGTGGATTCTGATCGATCCACTGTATGGGTCATGGTGTCTCGCACCCAGCTGCTGACCGTGGACTGCGCAGACCAGACCCTGTACTACCGCGATGGACAGCTGGTAGACCGCTACATCGTGCAGGAAAACCCGGACGGTACCTTCGACTACGCCTACGGCACCGACCAGGAATACGGCATCGACTATAAGAAGGGCTGAGCCTATGGACATCGACAGCGTTTACCAGCTCTATTTCCGGGATGTGTTTCTGTTCCTGCAGGGCCTGACCCACAACGAAGCGCTGGCCGAGGAGCTGACGCAGGAAACTTTCTTCAAGGCACTGGACGGTCTGAAGGACTACGACGACCGGCAGGATGTACGGGCGTGGCTGTTCACGGTGGCCCGCAACGCCTATTATTCCCACTGCCGCCGGACAAAGCGCACTGCCCCGCTGGAAGATGCCGAAACCGCCCCCGCCGACACTCCGGACATTGCCCAGCTGCTGGTGGACCGGGATGCGGCATTCACCGTGCATCAGTGTCTGCACACACTGGACGAGCCTTACAAAGAGGTGTTCAGCCTCCGGGTATTCGGCGAGCTGCCCTTTGAGCGCATCGGGCTGATCTTCGGCCACAATGCCGCATGGGCCCGGGTGACCTACTACCGGGCCAAGACCCAGCTGCAAAAGATGCTTTCCGCTTCCACCTGACATTCCCTATCACAGCAGAACACCCCCGGCCCAAAGGCACGGGGGTGTTCTTTTTGTGCGCAGGACTCAGATCGTTTTTGCCTGCTCAAGCTGACCAAAATAAAAGGGGGTTAGGGCTTCGCCGATTGTTGCGTTGGCAGCTCCACCGCAATGGTAGTGCCCTTCTCCGAACTTTTCTCCACCCAAACGGAGCCGCCGTGGAGGTCGGCGATCTCCCATACCAGTGAGAGCCCCAGTCCTGCGCCACCGTATTCCCGGCTGCGAGACTTGTCCACCCGGAAGAAGGGCTGGAAGATACTGCGCTGATACACCTCCGGGATGCCGCAGCCGGTGTCGGAGACGCGGAGCAGGAGCTTTTCCAACTCCTGAGTGACAGAAACCCGTACCGAGCCGCCCGGCCGGTTGTACTTGACAGCATTCTCCGTCAGGTTGAAGATCAGCCGGTAGATCAGTGCATCGCTGCCGGTCATAATGCCGTCGCCCTCCGCCGTCAGCGTGACGCCGAGCTTATCTGAGAGCGGCGCAAGATCTGTGAAGATCTCCTCGATCATGGGAGCGAGCTGGATCCGCTCGTTCCGCGCCACCTGCCGCAGATTGCTCATCTCCAGCAGTGTCCTGGTCATCTGTATCAGCCGTTCCGTCTGCTCACGCAAAAGCGTGAGGAACTCCGCCGTCTCCGGTCGCACATCAGGATGCTCCGCGGAAAACAGCTCCAACTGCGCCTGCATTAGTGCCAGTGGCGTGCGCAGCTCGTGGGCGGCGTTGCCGGTGAACTGCCGCTGGGCGGAAAAGGCGTTGTTCAGCCGCTCCAGCATCTGGTTGAACGAGCGGCTCAGCTGCCGGAACTCCGAAATAGCATCTTCATCGATCCTCATATCGGCAAGATTGTTCAGCTGCACCTGCTCCACCTGCGAGGTAAAGCTGCGCAGGGGCTTGAGAGCGCGTCCGCTGACGAAATAGGCGAGGATGCCGCTGAGCAGCGTTACCGCCGCCGTGATGTACCAGTTGGTGGTGCGGAAGCGCCCCTGCACCCCATCGACGACGATGGTCAACTCCTCGTTGGGCGCTATGAGCCGCGGGTCAAAGCTCGCCTCTCCGTCCTCATTCAGGATCACCGTGCCGCCGCCCTGTAAGCTGTCCGCAATGGTGTCCATATAGTACACACCGGAGGAGCACAGTAGCAAATTCATGGCCACGCAGGTGATGCCGATGAGCAGGACGGTCATCAGCGTGATGCGCCACTGCAGGGAAAGCCGCTTCATTCCTCCTCGCCTCCCATCAGATAGCCCTCGCCGATGCGGTTGCGGATGGGGTCATAGCCCAGCACGGCGCGGAGCTTTTTGCGCAGGGCGGAGATGTGGACGCGAATGGAGTTGCTGAAGCTGTCCACGCTGTTGTCCCAGACGTGCTCCATCAGCTCCTCCTGACTCACCGGCCGTCCCTGATGTACCATCAGATATTCCAAAATGCCCGTTTCCTTTCGGGTGAGCGTCAGCGTCTGCCCGTTGACGGTGGCGGTACGGGAGCGGGTGTCAAAGGTCAGACCGCCGCAGCTTAGCAGCACATCCTGCTGGGTGAACTGCCGCAATGTCAGGCTGCGGATGCGGGCCTCCAGCTCCGCCAAGTGGAAGGGCTTCGCCAGATAGTCGTTGGCCCCGGCATCCAGCCCCTGCACCTTGTCCTCCACTTCGCTGCGGGCGGAGAGGATCAGCACCCGCGTCTCCCGGTCGGTCTGCCGCAGGGTGCGCAGCACCGTCATGCCGTCCTTTTTCGGCAGATTCAGATCAAGAAGCACCAGATCGTATCGTTCCACGCCCAGAAGCGCCAGCGCCTTTTCGCCGTCATGGCAGTAGTCCACGCTGTAGGCCAGCCGCCGCAGGCTGCGAACGATGGTCTCGCACAGGGCGCGTTCATCTTCAATTACTAAAAGGTGCATGAGAGCCCTCCTTTTTATTTCTTCGTTTTTGTGTTGCTTTCATTATAGCAAAAACAGATAAGGTTTGCGTTAAGTTTTCGTTCTTAACAGAGACTTTAACTCTCCCGCGCTATGATGGAGGCAGAAAATCGGAAAGGGTGATGAAAAATGAGCTGCAGGAAAAAGGCCGCGGCGCAGATCGTGCTGCTGATGGCCGGAGCCGCCATGCTGTGCTTTGGTGTCTGGCGGGGCGAGGCGGCGACAGTGCTGAGCAAAGCAATCAAATTATGTCTGGAGTGTGTGGGCATTGGGTAAAAAGTTTTCAGGCGTTTCACAGACCATGTCCCGCTTCCGGGGCTGGATTCAGGCGGGGGCGACGCTGCTGACCAACCTGCATCTGCCGAACTTTCTCAAGGGCGGACTGTATCAGGGGGCGGGGAAGACCGTCTGTGTGCCGGGGCTGAACTGCTACTCCTGTCCGGCGGCCTCCGGAGCCTGTCCCATCGGGGCGTTTCAGGCGGTGGTGGGCTCGTCCAAGTTCAGCTTTTCCTATTATATCACAGGCTTCCTCATCCTGCTGGGCGTGCTGCTGGGGCGCTTTATCTGCGGCTTTCTCTGCCCCTTCGGGTGGTTTCAGGAGCTGCTGCATAAGATCCCGACAAAGAAGCTCTCCACAAAGAAGCTCAAGCCCCTGACATACCTCAAGTACGCTGTCCTGCTGGTGATGGTTTTCCTGCTGCCGGCGTTCCTTGTGAACGATGTTGGCATGGGAGACCCGTTCTTCTGCAAATACCTCTGCCCCCAGGGTGTGCTGGAGGGAGCCATCCCGCTGTCCCTTGCCAATGCCGGCATCCGGGCGGCGCTGGGCAAGCTGTTTACATGGAAATTCAGCATTCTGCTGTCGGTGATCGTGCTGAGTGTGCTGTTCTACCGGCCGTTTTGCAAGTGGCTCTGCCCGCTTGGCGCATTCTACGCGCTGTTCAACCGGGTGTCCCTCTTCCAGATGAAGGTGGACAAGAATAAGTGCATCTCCTGCGGGAAATGCGCCAGAGCCTGCAAGATGGACGTGGACGTGACAAAAACGCCCAACCATACCGAGTGCATCCGCTGCGGAATGTGCATCCGCGCTTGTCCGACGAAAGCAGTGTGCTTCCGTTACAGCTTCGGCAGCGGGAAAGAAACAACAAAGAAAACAACGATGGAGGAATCAAAATGAACATGAAGAGAATTTTTGCACTGGCTTTTGCCGTGCTGATGGTGCTGGCCCTGGCGGCCTGCGGCACGAAGAACAATGACAAGATGGGCGACATGAGCGGCAACGGCTCCGCCATGACCGGCGAGCCGAAAACCGCCGAGGAGGCTCTCGCCCTGCACAAGGAGCTGCTGGAGCGGGAGAACGCGCTCCTGTCGGAAAATACCGAGCTGTGGGAAAAGGTCTTTATGGAGGCCGACAAGGGCATGGCCATGATCGAGGACGGAAAAAACTACGGCGACTTCCTGTTGGATACCGTCGAGGCCGCTAAAGAGCAGTTCACCGACAAGGAGTATGAGTGGCTGAAGGAGGCCGCCACGGAGATCAGCAATATCGAAAACAAGCTGACCGCGCTGGAGGAAAAGTACCCCGAGATTGTGCAGCAATCCATGGACGGCGATATGAGTATGCCCGCGGGCAGCGACACGAGCAACCCTCCCGACGACGGCAGTATGCAGAAGTTCCCCACCTTTGAGGGCAAGGACCTGGATGGCAACACGGTGAAGAGCGACGAGCTGTTCTCCGCCAACGCCGTCACCGTGGTGAATTTCTGGTTCACCACCTGCAATCCCTGCGTGGGCGAGCTTTCCGAGCTGGACGCACTGAACAAGGAGCTTGCGAAGAAGGGCGGCTCCCTCATCGGCGTCAACACCTTCACTCTGGACGGCGACGAAGCGGCAATTTCCGAGGCGAAGGATGTGCTTGCCAAGAAGGGCGCCACCTATCAGAATGTGTATTTTGACTCCGACGGTGAGGCGGGAAAGTTTACCACCAACATCTTTGCCTATCCCACCACCTATGTGGTCGACCGCAGCGGCAATATCGTGGGTGACCCCATCGTAGGCGCCATCACGGAAAAGAAGCAGGCGGAGACGCTGCAAAAGCTCATCGACCAGGCTCTTGCTGCCGATATGGGCTGACAAACGAATTCATCTTCTCAGAAAGACCTGCTAACAAAAGTCAAGTAGAAATTTCAGATTTGGGGGAGCGGCAAAAAGGCAGCACAAAATTAAGCCGCTGTGCATTTCAAAATTAAAACGGCGGCCAGCCAGATGGTATAGCGCAGGAAAATCAGTCATGTTCCAGAGAATCCAAGTAGGCTTTCACAGAAGCGTAGTAGATACGCAGGAACTTATTTGCGGAGGCCATCATGTAGACACGGTAGGGTTTGCCTTCAGAGCGTTTCTTGTCCATGAACTGGTAAACTGGCTCATCCATTGGAGCGCATTGCAGGAGGACGCCCATCACCAGAAAGAGTGTCCTGCGCAGGGAGGCAGATCCCCTCTTGGAAATGCTGCGGCTGCGGACATCTATTTGGCCAGATTGGTAGGGCGGGGCGTCAATGCCTGCAAAGGCCACCAGCGCTTTCTTGGAATGAAAACGGCGCACATCGCCAATTTCAGCTATGAGTTGGGGGCCGAGTGTAGGGCCAACACCAAACATTTCCATCACTACAGGATACTCCGGCAGAGAAGCTGCCAGAGACTGCATCTCCTGCTTGAGAGCAGCTAATGCGGCGGAAGTTGTCTGGAGTTGGGAAATGGCCTGTTCTACCAAAAGTTTTGCCGTATTTGTTTTCGGCATGACACCGAAGCGTCCACAGGCAGAGGCATAAATATCCAACGCCTTATCTTGGCTGAAATTGTAGCCGTGCTTTCTGCACCACTTCTGGTACTTGGCGGTAAAGGCTTTCTTAGACAGACCACAGACACACTCGCAATGCAAAAAAGTGGCGACAAAGTCCACCCACTTCTCACTGCCATCGGCGCGGGGCGGACTGGTAAACAGGCGGTTTGCGTCTGGGAAAGCGGTGTCCAGCAGGGAGATCAGGTTGTTTTTCAGCATGGTCTGTACTTTGGAATACTGCTGGTACTGCCGGTAGCAGGTCTTCAGCATGAGCCGGGTGTCCTCTTCCGGAACATATCTCGGAAGTGTGAGCCAGTGGTCAAGGCCGTAGTTGGCCAGCTTCACGGCATCCTTCTTGTCGGTCTTGCCCCGTCTTAAACTGTTGTTCCCGTAGTCGTGCACCAGCATTGCATTGACTACGGAGACATAAAACCCCGCGCCGTGGAGCAGCCAGGCCACCGGCGCATGGTAATTGCCCGTGGATTCCATCACCACGCGGGTCTCACCGTCCAGGTTTTTGAGCAGCCTTGCCAGCTCGCTCAGTTCGCTGGCGGTGTGGCGCACTTCAAAGGGTGAAACCACTACCTCTCCGAAGGGCCGCATGACTGCAATCATGCTCTTACCTTTGGAAACATCGATGCCAACGCAGTTCATTCACATTCCTCCAACACAAAGAATCTGCAACCGGAAATCCATCTTTTCTCGCTGCCGATTCAATCTATTGGGTGACACGAACTCTCCGGCATCCGGTGGCTCAACCTGCTCAAATCGAACGCTACAACAAGAGGATGGCTGACAGTCTTTCGAACGGACATAAAAGCCCAAGGAGGGATTGGTCAGCCAGTTGCTCCCCTTATTGTAGCTTAGGCACGAGATGGAGAGAAAGCCGGACTGGCTGCCCGGCTTTCCTGTCCAAATTTATTGTAATAGGAGGGATACACCATGTATCGGAGAGTATTGCCGCTTCTGCTCACCGCGGTACTGCTGCTGAGCGGCTGCACTGCCGGGCAGAAAAATATGCCGCAGAAAATGGACGAGAAGGAAATGACCGGACAGCCCTCTGATATGTCCGGTGAAGGAAGCATGTATATGGATACCACGGAAAATGTCATATATCTGGCGGGCGGCTGCTTCTGGGGAATGGAACAGCTGATGCAGTCTATTCCCGGCGTCATCGATGCCGAGAGCGGCTATGCCAACGGCACCTGCGAGGCGGACGCCGATTACAAGACCGTCTGCAAGGGCGAGACCGGCTTTCGGGAGGCCGTGCGGGTGGAGTATGACCCCGGACAGGTGAGTCTCGACGCCCTGCTGCTGGCCTACTTCTATGTGATCGACCCCACGGTGGAGAACCGGCAGGGCAACGACCGGGGCAGCCAGTATCAGACCGGTGTCTATTACACCAACGAAAGCGCGAAGGAAACGGTGGAGCGCATCGCGGAGATCGAGCGGGGACGCAGTGAAAAGTTCTTCGTGGAGATCGGCCCACTCAAGAACTACTACCCCGCCGAGGAGTACCACCAGAACTACCTCGAAAAGAACCCGAACGGCTACTGCCACATCCCGCGCGCGGAGATGGAGCTGTTTTCCCGGCTGCGCATCGATCCGGGCGACTATCAGAAGCCCGCGGCGGAATCCATCCGGGACAAGCTGACGGCGGAGCAGTACCGTGTTACGCAGGAGAGCGGCACGGAGCGCGCTTTCACAGGCGAGTTCTGGGATAAGTTTGAAAAGGGCATCTATGTGGATGTCGTCACCGGCGAGCCGCTCTTTTCCTCCACGGATAAGTTTGAGAGCGGCTGCGGCTGGCCGGCTTTCACAAAGCCCATTGAAGAGCCCGCCGTAGTGGAACTGGAGGACCTGAGCCATGGCATGCGCCGCACAGAGGTCAGAAGCCGTGCCGGAGATTCTCACCTTGGTCATTTGTTCACCGGCGATCCGGAGTCCCCCAATGGCGTGCGCTACTGCATCAACAGCGCGTCCCTCCGCTTTGTGCCTTACGCAAAGATGAAAGCAGAGGGCTACGGATATCTTCTGTATCTGTTCGAGGAATGAGTTCGCAAAATACAATGATATAATAAGCAGCGTCCCAATCATTATGAACCGGGACGCTGTCGTTTATGCTCATGTCGGTTTATTCAAACAGGACGTTCAGCTTGCTGTTCAGAATCAGATCGGCATAAGCAAGCGGGTCATTGTAGATCAGATAATCCAGCTCTGACTGCTGGAAGCGGTTGTCAGCAGCTTCGCTTTCAACGGCGGTGAAGTCAATGGAAATCTGGCTTCTATCGTCAAAAACCAATTCTACGCAGGCTGTGTCTATGTTGAATTGATAGGATATAAGTTTGCTCATGGTCATACCTCCAAGATGTTTTTTGAGGTGAATCAGGCGGTCAATTTCCGGGTGATTATTGGCGGGAATCATATCGAAATCTGCTGCAAATCATTCAAAATAAATCGTTGCGAACGGTTAGTACGTATAAAATAGCTGGCTACAAAACGGCTACAAAATTCGTAAGGAACCTATGTACAGCCCGAAATACGTGGATTATTTGGATGAAAAGTGCATCGAGAGTGCATTTTATAACCCTAAATCAAAGCCCAAGACTTGAGTGGGAATAAGTAACAAGCACCGCAAAGCCTTGAAAACACCGGATTTTTGAAACGTAGCATAGCAAGTTGATAGCAGATACCCAAACCGGATTTACTATATTTACT
>ENA-UESG01001261-UESG01001261.1-human-gut-metagenome-genome-assembly--contig:-NODE-1261-length-17587-cov-2.784523_pt1 | contig 17587 bp, 14 predicted proteins | sample MGYA00243002_ERZ508003 | MGnify/ENA primary metagenome ERZ508003 (study PRJEB26167, sample SAMN06115514) | human gut metagenome | host: Homo sapiens | place: China:Shanxi | collected 2015-12-02... | reverse complement strand
GAACACCCTGAATGGGGCACCTATGTGTTCAACTTCGGACGCCGCGAAGTACGCAACTTCCTGGTGGCCAACGCCCTGTTCTGGCTTGAGGACCTGCACGTCGATGCACTGCGCGTGGATGCCGTCAGCTCCATGCTCTACCTCGACTACAGCCGCGAACCCGGCCATTGGCGCCCGAACATCTACGGCGGACGCGAGAACCTGGAGGCCATCGACTTCCTCAAGGAGGCCACCGCCACCGCGTACAAGAACAACCCCGGCGTCATGGTGATCGCCGAGGAGTCCACCGCATGGCCTGGCATCACCGCCCCCACTTCCGCCGGCTGCATCTGCTTCGGCATGAAGTGGAACATGGGCTGGATGCACGACACCCTCGAGTATCTGCACGAGGAGCCCATCAACCGCAAGTGGCACCACAACGAGATCACCTTCTCCATGGTGTACGCCTACTCCGAACACTACGTATTGCCCATCAGCCACGACGAAGTCGTGTACGGCAAGGGTTCCCTGTACGGCAAGATGCCGGGCGATGACTGGCAGAAGCTGGCCGGCGTGCGTTCGATGTTCGCCTATCAGTGGGCTCACCCAGGCAAGAAGCTCTCCTTCATGGGCAACGAGCTGGCCCAGTGGGGCGAGTGGGATCACGACGCCTCCATCGATTGGGATTGCCTGAACTGGCAGGAACACCGTCAGGTCCAGACCATGGTCGCCGACCTTAACGCCTTCTACAAGGCGCATCCGGCACTATGGAGCCAGGACTTCGACCCGGCCGGCTTCCAGTGGCTGACCAGCGACGATGCCGACCACAACACGCTGAGCTTCCTGCGCATCGGTACCAAGGGCGAGACCTTGGCTGTGGTGGTCAACTTCTCCGGTGAGGCCTGGTCCGATTACCAGGTGGCGCTGCCCACCGGCGGCAAGTGGACCGAAGTGTTCACCACCGATGACGCCAAGTACGGCGGCTCCGACATCCACAACGGCACCTTCGAAGCGGTCGAGGGCGAATATCATTCACGTCCGTTCTCGGCGAAGATCACCGTTCCGGCTCTGGGAGTTGTATTCTTGAAGCCGGAAGACTGAACTGGTCAACAGGCTGAAAGGTAACCGGTTTATTTATGCTCAATACCACAGCGCGTCAGAATACGACACCGCGCACGGTGCTGGTGGTCGAGGACGAGCCCACGCTCGCCACGGCCATCGCCCAGCGCATCACCGCTGAAGGATGGACCGCTCGCGTGGCCGGGGACGGCGCTTCCGCCGTCCAGGCCGCGTCCCAGCTACGCCCCGATCTGGTGATCATGGACATCATGCTGCCGGTTATGGATGGTCTAGAGGCCACCAAACGCATCGTCGCCGAACGTCCGGTGCCGGTGCTGATCCTCACCGCACGTGATGACGAGGCCGACAAGGTCATCGGTCTGGGAGCGGGTGCCGATGATTACATGACCAAGCCGTTCTCCATGCGCGAGCTTATCGCCCGCTGCAAGGCGCTGCTGCGCCGCGTGGAGCGTGCGAAGGTCATCGCCAAGAACTCGGAGAACGAGAAGCTGCTCGACTTCGGTTCGATGGTCATCGACCCGGCCCAGCGCATCGTCACCGTGAACGGCGAACAGGTGCATCTGACCCCCACCGAGTTCGATCTGCTGGCCACGCTGGCCCGCCGCCCGAAGTCGGTGCTCACCCGCGAAAAGCTGCTCGAAGAGGTCTGGGACTGGGTCGACGCATCCGGCACCCGCACCGTCGACAGCCACGTCAAGGCGCTGCGCCATAAGCTCGGTGCCGATACCATCCGCACCGTGCATGGCGTGGGCTACGCTTTCGAGCCGCCGACCGCGTGATGGCATCCAAAAAACAACAGCAATCCCGGCTTGATGCGATGAAACCTCGCGTCAAGCCGGTTGATTTGTTCTCATCTCTGAAGCTGGAACTCAGCGCACTGATCGTTATCGCCACTGCCATCGCGTTTGCCATGTGCTGGTTCCTCCTGAAATTCGGCTGGTCCGGTTGGATCGCCATGCCGCTGACTTTGGTGGTGGCCTTGGGCATCACCTATTTCTTCTCTCGCGGCATCACCGCTCCCCTACGCCAGATGCGCGATGTGGCCGAAGCCATGGCGGATGGCGATTACACGGTCCGCGTGGATATCGATCAGGATCGTCATGACGAGGTCGGCAAGCTGGCTCGCTCGTTCAACGAGATGGCCGGCGAACTCGAGCATGCCGATAAAATGCGCCGCGACATGATCGCCAATGTGAGCCATGAGCTGCGCACGCCCGTTTCCGCTTTGCAGGCGATGGTCGAGAACATGGCCGACGGCGTCACCGAGCCCACTCCCACCAATCTGGAGAGCATCCTCACCCAAACGCAGCGTCTCTCCGATCTCATCGCCTTCCTACTGGACCTGAGCCGTATGGAGGCCGGTGCGGCGAGTCTGAATATCGAAAAGTTCAACTTCGCCGACTTTCTTGACGAGACCATCGAGCCGTTGGAAATCGCCGATGGTGGCCACGCCCACGACATCCGCGTCACCGTGCCGGCCGACATCACGATGGAAGGCGATCAGGACCGCCTGCGCCAGCTATTCACCAACATCATCGCCAACGCGCTGAAACATTCGGCCGACGGCACCACCGTGCTGGTCGACGCCCACGAGGACGAAAACCAAGGCACCATCGTGACCAATGTGGTGAATTTCGGCTCCCAGATTGCGCCTTCCGACCGTTTGGACATCTTCCGGCGCTTTGTCAAAGGCAAGACGGGTCCCGGCACCGAGTCGGGCGGCACCGGTCTTGGCCTGTCCATCGCGCGCTGGGCGGCCCAATTGCACGGTGGCACCGTCAAAGTGGTCGACGACACGCGAGGTGCCGATTTCGAAATCATCCTGCCTAAATATCACATCGCCGAACGCTGATATTGTCCGACGTCCTACCGTATACTGTATTCGAACAGATGTTCGAATACAGGGTGGGAGGCGCAGCATGACACAGCAATCCGAGTCACAGGCCATGGCGCACGAGGCCACGCTGTTTGTTATGCAGATGGCCGGCGATTCCATGATCAATGCGGGTATTCACAACGGCGATCTGCTGATTGTCGATCGTTCGTTGGCACCAGTCCCCGGAGATGTGGTTGCGGCTGTCATGGACGACGAAATCGCCATCAAGCGGCTGGTTTCACGGGCCGGCATCACCATATTGCACGCCGAGAATCCGCGATACCCCGATTACATGCCGAGCAACGGCGCTTCGCCTGCTATCTGGGGCATCGTCACCGATGTCATTCACCCGTTGATATCGTCATCGGACCGTCGCACCACGGCATCCGCCAATACCAGCACGCCCACCACCTTGGTGCCGGCCTGCTGAAACGCCTGAACGCATTGCCGCACAGTGGCACCTGTGGTGACGATATCATCAACGAGAAGCACCGCGTCGCCATTGCCGATGAGATCACGCTTCACCCTGACATGACCGGTGATACGACGGGCACGCTGTGCCGAAGAGACCTGCTGCACGGAGCGTGCCTTGGTGGAGGAGCTCAGGGCATTGCATGGTCGCGCATCGACGCCGTACCCACGCAATGCCCCTGCCACCGATTTGGCCAACGGTGCCGTATGGGCACGTCCTCTTCGGCGCATTGACGCCCGCGATGATGGCACCGGAACCACCAATACGCGATGACCCAAGCATGATGATGGTATTGGCGTCTTGTTCAGCAGCGACACCATGATGCGGCCGAACGGGCCGTCAAGCTCGGTATCGTCGTGGTCCTTCCAGTCGAGAATGGCACGACGTACCGCTCCCTGATAAATCGATGCGGACCATATACGGGCTCCGCCACCACTGTCTGCATCCCGTTCCCGGCATTGCGCGAACAGGGCCCAGCATGCCGCACACAATACCTCATCCGGCGCGTCACACCCAGCGCAGCCGCGTGGAAACAGCAGATTGCAGACCTGTGCCCACATCGCATGCCACCACTTGTATACGCTCGGCCCGTCCATAACGCGTCACTATCGAGCTGGAGTATCGAATCGCGCAAGCAGTGCACCCAGCAGTTGTACCGTATCTTGCGGATTCTCAACACGAACACCGATCGCACCGGCCTCAACCGCGGGATAGTCATTACCCGTAGGCGTCATGCGATCACCCACGAACACCATTTCATCGGCCCGTATGCCAAGTGTCTGCGTCAGCTTGCGCACGGCATAGGCCTTATCGATGCCGCATTCGCTGACATCCACACTGGTGTATCCGCCGGCCCTGACCCGCATATGCGGCAGATCGGCCTTGACCGCTTCGACCAGCGCCTGTTTCTTCGTGTTATCGCGATCCCATGCCTGCTTGGCCGCTACGGGCGCGAACTGCCCAAGAGCGGAGAAGGTGATCTGGCTGCCCCTGTTCTCGATTCGAGGCCCCCATACCTGCTGTTCCCACAATCCCAGTTCCCGGGCATGTCGCTCAAGACTTTCCGAGACAGCGGCCACGGTGGCTTCGGACAGATCATGCGCATACACCAAGGCCCATTGCGTGCCATCCCACCGGTAATACCGGGAGCCGGAGGTAGGCATGACATGCAGATTGCCGCGCCTGGCATTCGGGGTGAGTACATCCAGCACCTGCGAGGTGACCACCGCCATGCCGCCCCCTGAGATCAGGGCCACCACCGTATGGTCGAGCAACGCACAGAACCGTTCGATCATCGCGGGCTTCATCGGCTGTTTTGAGCTGGCCAGTGTGTTGTCCAAATCGAAACCGAACACCTTGGCGTTGGAGCAGACATTATCGAAATCAAGTTCGGACCACGAACGTACCACCATTTGTCGTGCCTCCCTCGTTGACGAATGTTCACAGCCAATGAACCAATCCTAACGCATGTTGCCTCCGCCATGCCCTATGGTGGGAACCATGCTTCAGCCACCTTGGAACGCACGAATCTACCGCAACCGCCACGGTCGCGGCACACGAACCCCGATGTTCGGCACCCGTCTGCCCCGTTACCGCACTCGCACCGGCATGTTCGACGATATGGTGGCGGCCCAGGTTCGCAGGCTCGGCCAAGCGTGGCCGGAACTGATACGTCCGCTCCAGTTCGCGGTGGAGGATGTGCCGCCTTCGGATCCGACGCCTTGGCAGACCGAGCCGAATATGACGTCCCAGTGCTTCCCCGCCAGCCACGGCATTCCCGCACGAGTCGTGCTCTACCGCATGCCGTTGCAGACCGAGGCACCTACCAAGCTCGAACTGCAATTGGCCGTCAGGGATGAGCTGGTGGCCCGCATAGCGGAATTGTATGGGCGCAGGCCCGAGGAAATCGACCCCGACTGGGGCCTGTGACAACACTGCGGGCCGTGTCACTTGTAATAAGGTAGTGGCACGGCCCGCAGCTATATCGCCGCCGAAACATCATCAAACTGACGCTTCGGCGAGCATACCCTTCTACTTGACGATGGAGGAATCGTTCCGAGCCCAGACATGAACCGTGGCGGGCATCAGCGTTGAAGCGTCGATGACGGACAATCCGGCGATGTCCTTGTCTTGCAACGAATCGTGACTGAACCGCGCTCCCCAGCTCACTTTCTTGGATGAGTCCTCCAACATCAGCACGACCGCGGTGCCATGATCGCCGGAAAGATTGCCGGCTTCAATCGTTTGTGCTGCGTTCGCATCCAGTGTGATTTCCTTGGAGGTTACCGAAGCACCGGCATCATCGTAGGCGCGCAAGGTGACCGTCCTGCGCGCATTGGACGTATTGGCCAGCGTGATGGAGGCCTTTACTCCGTCGGGAAGGGCCAACCCCGAGAATTCGGATGGCTCGCCGGCATTGACCAATGCGAAATCGGCTTGGCCGGAGTCACCGGAGCGTGTGGCCTTGACGGAGAACGACACGGCGTCCTCTGCGGTGGACATCACGCCCAACGCCCCATCAGGAGCTTCTCCCAAGTCGATCGCCGTCACTTTATCAGCAGTGACGGTGGCATCTTTGGCGGGAACCAAGCCTTTGGCGGTAATCCATGACAGCCCGGTGCTGGTGTCTGCCTTGGCGAACAGATAAGCGGTGACCGCATCGCCGGCAGTGATGGACGGCGCCACCGATGCATTGGATGCGGTCGGCAGCGGCAGCGCGAAATCAGAACCCTTCGGTGTCAGACCATCCATGGTCACCGTGCGCACCACGGACGCGATAGGAGTCTCCTTGCTGGAAACGGTCACAAACAGACCATGCTGCCCATCGGCGGACAGTTCCATCGAGGACTCCCCCTCGGCTGGCACAGACAGCGTGGATTGGGTGGACAATGCCATTTTCCCGGCTGTCTCGGAACCCCAGACGGCAATGTCGACGGTGGTCGGCTTGGTGGAGAGATTCGAGACGATGAGCTGCTGTGTGGTACCGGTCGTGCTGTCGGAGAGCAGGAACGACTGGCTGAGCGAGGTCGATACGCAGGATGCCGCCGATATGCCTCTCACATCGCCATCATCGGCCCATGATGCGATGGTGCCGACGGTGCCGGTGCCAGCTGCGGCCTGCAGCATACGGGTATTGATCAGACGAGCTCCCTGATTGATCTTCTGAGCACCGGTTTTCACCGAGGAATCGTCGGTCGAATCGGCGTCTTTCAAAGTTACGTCATCTGAACTGGACTTTTGCCCGATCGCCGAGACAGTGGCGCTGTAGACGGAGCCGAACGCCGCATAGCGCGCTTGTGTGCTCAGATTGCCGACAGTGGCCTGGAAGGCGCTGTCGCCGTACGTGCCGGTATCGGCCAATCCTATAGGTGCCGGGCAGTAGGTTTCGGACTGGGTCGGACTAACGGTCTGGTCGATGGCATTATCGGAAGCGGCCACCTTATCCACCCAGATATTGGGGATGGGGGCCATGACGAGAACGACGAACAGCGCAATCAACACCAGCATGGTGATCACACCGAGCACGATGCCGATCGCACGTTTGAAACCAGAAGTTTTGTTGCTCATGCCTGCTCCTCCAATCCGTAGGACGGTCGTCTGCGAGGCATGGCGACCAAGCAGTACAACGCCGTGATCACACCTAGGCATATCAGCCAGGCGTGCCTCCAGACACTATGCTGTGCACGTTGCTGCCATGAGGTATCCACCTGCTGTGAGGCGCTGCTACGCAGCGTCAGACGATAGTAGCTGCCGCTATCCGTGGAGACCAGGGACTGGGTGCCGTTCGATGCGGCGATATTCGCGCTCAACTGTTCATACGGCATGTCGTTCAAGGAATCGCCGGTCTCGGGAACCACGTAGATGCCGCCGAATCCAAGCGCGCTGATGGCCGCGATGGCCTCTTCGTCGGGATTGGACAGCAGCGAGGCACAGGCCTGGGCCAGTTGTTCGTCAACCGCATCATGCTTGCCGGACAGCAGGCGCGCCCGCTGGACCGGAGAGCTGTCGATCAAATCGCCGCGCGAGGTGCGCATCACCGCATAGTTGACGATGTTGCGGGTCTCCGCGCTCACGGCAAGCACACGATGATCGGCACCGGCCTCCAGATAATCGGTGGTGACCATGGGCAGGCCGTTTTCAGACACGCCCAGTCCCGCATCCTTATGACGTTCGATGCCATACATGCATTGGATGCCAATGCAGCACACCAGTATCAGAGCAAGCACCACACGGCCAGACACGATGAGCACATGCAGACGGTCCTTTTTCGATGCGGGATCACTGCCAGACGCATGCAACGGTTGGAATCGCTTCACCGCCCCACCAGCGACGAGACACACGCAGGCGAGGAAGCCCAATATCATCATCGCGATGCCCGGCTGCGCGGAACCGGCCACGACACCATCGGCATCCACGGTTATGGCCACACGGCTGGAGACCAGGGCGAGCGCGCCTCCGCAGACGATTACCACCCACATCAGTCGCGAGGTCCGCAACGCGAACGGCAGCACCAGCGAAGCAAGAGCAAGCAGCGTGATGACGCCAAACAGCACAGTGACCGCCAAATCGGCATAATCAGTCGACCCCATTCGCCATCCCAGCGCACGCTGTGCGGCCTCAAGCAGACTCAGCGACGCCGGCGACCCGTTGGCGGATGACGTTGGCACCGTGATGTCGCCGAACAGTTGACGCCACATGCCCAAATCGGCGTAACGCACCGCATTGACGAGCGTAGGAGCCACCGCAAAGGCGGCAGGAACCGGAATTAGCAACAGCATGGCGCGCTTGCGACGCACGAATAGCAGGAACATCAGGAACACGACGATCAGCGCGAACAGCAGCTGCGGTTCAGCGGCCACCACAGGGATGAAGCACAGTGCGGCGATGGCCGCGGCCTGAACGGATGTGCGCGGCTTGAGCGGGTCTTCGGTATGGTACATGCCCACGGCACGGAACACGAATGCGAACGCGGCCGGCAGGAACACCATTACGGTAAGCATCGGCATATTGGCCTGCGCATACCAGCCGAACATAATGCCGGTGGATGCCCACAGCAGTCCTCCCAGCACACGAACCACGTCCGAGCGGGTGAATACGCCCGCCAGCGCCCAGAACGACAATGCGCTCAGCGGCGCGGCCACAAACAGTATCATCGCCAAAGCGGCGGTCACATGGCCGAGCGTGACCAACGAGGCCAGCATCAGCACCAGCAGCCACGGCGTGGGCGGCGCAGGAATGCCGGTGCCGCTGCCAAACACCCACGGCGTGGTGGCGGACTGCACCAGTTGCGTGAAGCTGGCACCGGTGGGAAGCAACACATCGGAATACAATGATCCGCCGGAGAATATCGAACGGAACACCGGCCAATACATCACCGCGATGGCCGCAAAGCACACCAGCGCCATCACCACGGCCGCACTCCAGCGATATATGGTGCGTGTCCGCAGATGGGCACGTTCCAGCGGACTGAGCAGCACTCTGCCCTGCTGGGATTGGAATGCATCCCGACGATCATGGAACTGCTTGATCTGCTGGCTGTCTGCGAACAAGACATGCAGGGACGATGCGGCGACCTTCGATTGTCTGGCCACCAGACTGCGTGATTTCATGTTTCCCGCGATATCGGCCAAGGCCAGCCATGGCAGGCACAATTGCACCCATGCTTCATACGGCTTCTTGCCGAACATCATGGATATGGCCATGCCAAAACTGCGGAGCAGCCTCCACAGCCAGACGATAAACCAGGACGACATGGCCAGGTCCGTGTACAGATACCGCTGTTGGGAGCGATGCACCGTCATCGCATGATTGACCGTGTGATCGTCCTTAAGCGGTTCCCCGCCTCGCGTACGAATGCCCTCATACCGTGCGCGACGATGTGATATCTCCGCTTGCGGGACAACCACCACGCGTCCGCCGCTCAGGCAGACACGGCGGCAGAAATCAACCGATTCGCTGTAGGTGGTCAGCCAGGCATTGATGCCCCGCAGTCGCGTGAATTGCGACATGGACACCAGCGCGCCTGCCAGCGACACCGCAAACACATCCTGCCGCCCGTCATACTGCTCCTGATCGGGTTCTCCATCGACCACCAGGGAATGCACGGCGTGGTGACCCGCATACATACCGACATCATGCAGATGGGAGCCTTCCCAATCGCACTGTTTGCACCCGAGCACACTGGCGCCCGGCGTATTGCGCCACGCCTCAAGCAATCGTTCAAGGCATGAGTCATCCGAAGGGCGGGAATCATCATGGAGCAGCCACAATGCGCGGGGAGCGTCATCCAGATCGGCACGATCCAATGCCCGGCTGACCGCATCGCCGAAGGAGCGTGCGCCCTTGGCCGAGACGATGTGAATGGTCACATGCTTGGACTGCGGCACCTCCATCACCGGCCCCGATGGCGAGGGGATGACCTCGAACGAGGTGGTTATCCTCGAACTGGTGCGCCCGGTCGCGTCGGCGATGATGACGACCCCCGGAAGAACATTCTGCGTCAATACCGAACGCAATGTAGACCGGAGGAAACGCATATCCTCCTCAACGGTGATCACAGCCGTAATGCCGGTATCCACATCCTGCCTATGCGTATATGGTCGAGAAGACATGGCGTCGGCCAACGCCTCATGAATATCGCTATTACCTGTCGGACTCATAAACTCCCAGTGTACGCACCAGACTTGAAGGGGGTGTGTGGAGCTACGCCCGCTCCCGGTGCTCTCGCTTATATCGACGGCGTTCGCGCTCGCTCATGCCACCCCAAATACCGAATCGCTCATCATGGTCGATGGCCCATTTCAGGCATTGCTCACGCACTTCGCATTTTGCGCACACACGTTTGGCATCACGGGTCGAGCCCCCCTTTTCCGGGAAGAACGCCTCCGGATCGGTTTGCGCGCACAACGCCTTGTGCTGCCAAGATACATCGCCATCAGGTCGGAATAGTCCCCACAATTCGTGCCATGGCTCTTCGGCTGAATCGTCGACCACACCCCACATGCGATTCTCCTTGCCTATTGAGCTTTTCATACGGACTAAATTACACACATGCAATTTCGGTTTTGTCAAATTCTTTCTCGTGTCATTACATCATTTTTATGGAACTGTGTGCTATGGCGTGAACGCGATGCCCTGACGCCGTTGCACATGATATTGTGCCGTTCCTGCGCAGGAACACCATAGCGCAGGAACACCCGGCGGATGCTGTGTCAAAGTGTCATTCAGACAATCGACAGTTTCAGGAGGGGTTATGACGCAGGAATCAGGTGGGGCGGATCCGCATATCAACCCGCCAAGCTTCATTCCTGCGGGAAATCGACGCACCCGGCCTTCCGGGCAGGTGCCACGCTCCTTCGCCCCCGCCCGAACCTCGCGCCAGTCAGGTCAAGCTCCATCGGCCCGTCCGTCCGTCACGGGAAATGACATCGAAGAGCCTCAACTGAACGCCAACGCCACGGCAAGCGCCAACGTCGCGGACAACGGCAGGCGGACTCCGCCCAGTTTTTCTCCGAAAACCGGACGCGCCACTCGCAGCACGGCTCCGGATGCCGCCGCACCGCGCAGCATTCCGCCGTCGCGAGCGCGGATGTCTTCCGGCTCATCCCGCAACGCCGTGCGCAATCCGTCGGATATGCCGGTTTCCCGGCCCTCATCGCCAGCAGCAAACGTGTCCACGAAGTTCAGCCATCTTGGCCGGCCGGCGGCGGCAACGGCGAAAACGGTAACGGCACGCCGTCCGCGAGCCTTACGCATCACCCTATGCGCAATCGCGGTACTGGTGGCGGCGTTGATTCTTTCCGTTTTCGGTGCCTGGCAATGGGTGGACAGCAAACTGAATCGGAGCGACTGGCTGACCGACACCCCCAACACGCCGGCCTCGACTTGGCTGATTCTTGGCTCCGATGAGCGTGACGGTTCCACCGATTACGGCGGCGTAGACAATATCTCTGGCTTCAGGACCGATACGATTCTGGTGCTGATCAAGCCCAAAAGCGGGCCGAGTTCGTTGGTTTCCATTCCCCGCGATTCGCTCATGAACGTCGATAACCAGTACACGAAAATCAATGCCGTGGCGCTGATTGCGGGCAAGAAGGCTTTGGTAAGCAACGTCGAGCAGATCACCGGCCAGAAAATCGATCATGTGGCACAGATCAAGTTCGGCGGTCTGCAGAACGTGGTGAACGCCTTGGGCGGTATCGAACTGTGCTATGACGAGGATGTTCAGGATTCCTATTCCGGACTGAACTGGAAGGCGGGATGCCATACGGCGGATGGTTCCACCGCATTGTCCTTCTCTCGTATGCGATATGCCGACGCGCGAGGAGACTTCGGACGCAACGAACGCCAGCGACAGGTCATCTGGGCCATCGTCAAGAAAGCTTCCAGCAGTGAGACCCTGACCAATCCGTCCAAAATCGTGGCAGTGTCCAATGCCGCGATGAGCGCACTCACCGTGGACGAGAAGACCAACCCTTACACGTTGCTCACCATGGCGTTGGCGTTCAAAAGCGCCACCGGCTCGAATGGCATCTCCGGCAGCGTGTACTGGTCCGACCCCGATTATTACGTTGATGGCGTTGGTTCCTCGGTGCTGCTTGACGACGCCAAGAACACCGAACGGTTCAATCAACTTGCCGACGGTACGTATAAGGGCGGCACCGTGGGCAATCTGGCGGAAGGCTGACCGACGCTTTCCCGGAGCCCATCGGCTTCATCATCGGCGCATGATCGTCACCGTTGCCTACACCGCCAATCATGCACGGGCAAAATGTCATGTGGATAACTCGGCAAGCTAGAACCACATACCTTGATTCGGCTTGCGCTTTCGGCATGCGTTCCCCCACGCTGGAAGCATGACATCACAGCAGAACGATTCGAAGCGACATTCCGTCCATACGGCATCCGCCGTATCCCGGGCGAAGCACCGTTTGGGCGCGCCGCCATTGCGCGCCCGCCTGACCATGTTTGCCGCGGCATGCCCGATGATCGCGCAGGCATTGATGATGGTCATACTGCTGTTGCACGGGCAATGGCTGTTCGCCGCCATGATCGCACCGGGCATATTCGCCTGTCTCGTGTCCCTGCTGCTGACGCTCCCCTCGCCTCCAGGCCCGGAGAAGGCTCCCGATCCGCAACAGGCAACGATCGATGTCGGTATCACGGGCGACGCCGATGACCGCGCCGCAGACCTCCGTCATGCGCCGTCGCAGCCGATAGAATCGCTGCTGCACTTCGCACGCCTGCCATGGCGCGCCATTGTGGGCCGCTGGCTTGAACCCCTTGACCTTGCGGTGCCGATCGGCATGACCGGAAGCGAGCCGCTGATGCTCGATCTGAACCGTCAGGGGCCGCATGCTCTGGTGGCCGGCACCACTGGTTCCGGAAAATCCGTGTTGCTGCAAAGCTGGTGTCTGGCGCTCGCCTCGATGAACGGGCCTGAGCATCTGAATTTCGTGTTCTTGGATTTCAAAGGCGGTTCCGCGTTCCGCAAACTCGAACGGTTGCCGCATACCGTGGGCAGCGTATGCGATCTGGATCTGGCGCATGCCGTACGCGCGTTGCGTGCGCTGGAAGCCGAACTGACACGCCGTGAACAGCTGTCCGCCGCTGTCCATGCTTCCGATATCCGCGATATGGTCAATCCACCACCGCGCCTGATCGTGGTCATTGACGAATTCCATGCCCTGAAGGACCAGCTCCCGGATTATGTGAATCGTCTGGTGCGTATTGCCTCGCTCGGCAGGTCACTGGGCATGTATCTGATCGCCTGTACGCAGAATCCCATGGGTCAGGTCAGTGCCGATATGAAGGCGAATATGTCCGTCAGCATTTGTTTACGGGTTCGGGACCGTCTGCAATCATGCGAGCTGCTTGGCGATGGTCGTGCCGCCGACCTCAGTCCGGCAATGCCCGGTGCGGCGTTCTGCAACGATTCCGAACAGGTGACGGCATTCCGCTGTGCAACGGCACGCGATATCGATGCGGTGTGCCGCCAGATCGCGTTCGCATCGCGGTTCGTCGGAAGCCCGCCGCAACCGTCCCTGTTTACCGCGCCACTCCCCCGGCACGTAAAAGACCGGACTGTGGCCGACCACGCACCGCAACGCATTCGATTTGGACTTGCCGACGATGGCATCAACCTGCGAGAGGCGACGGTATCCCTCACCGGTGGCAATATCGGTGTCATCGGCCCGCAGGGGCGCGGCAAAACCACGTTGCTGAAAACATTGGCTCGACACGCCAGCATGGCTGATGGCTTGGCGGTACGTGTCAGTTCCCCGCATCGTCGGGTATGGAGCTCGCAATGGCTTCATGGCGGCCGCTGCACGCCGTATGCCAGCTCGGATGCACCACCGCCTCCGCATATCGTGTGGTTCGTCGACGACGCCGATGAGTTGTTCGACCCATTCCGCACCGACGAGCAGGCGCTGTCTTTCACACATGCGTTGGCCGATGAGTCCGTCAGCGTGGTATTCGCCGTCAGCACGATTCGCCCGATACGTATACCGGAGCATTGCAATACCAGAATCGTGTTCCCGTGCGGGGAGAGAACGTCCGATCTTATGGCCGGAGTCCCCGCTCGCCTATTGGATATGATGAGTCATATCGATGCCGACAACGCGGGCCGGGCCGTGCTCATCGAGGGCACATCGGCATGTCTGGTGCAGTGCGCTTCGTGAAAACTTCGGTTTTTTCTCGGCAAAACCTCTTGAAAATCACCACGGTTCGTGGTTACCTTGGTACTGGACTTAAGGAACAACACCAGCCACGGGGCTTTTAAGGGAGGCAAGCAATGAGCAGCGCTTTTGATTGGCGAGCCAAGGCCGCATGTCGTGACAAGGATCCGGAACTCTTCTTCCCGGTGGGCAACACCGGTGCAGCCTATCAGCAGATTGAGGAGGCCAAGGCCGTGTGCCGCACCTGCAAAGTGATTGACGCATGCCTGAAGTGCGCACTGGACACCAATCAGGATTACGGCGTGTGGGGCGGCTTGAGCGAAGATGAGCGTCGTGCGCTGAAGCGCCGCGCCATGCGCGCCCGCCGTTCTCAGGCCATGCAGATGCAAATCTGATGTTTTGATTATCGCTTCGTCATACTAGGAAACCCTCCCGCTTGGGAGGGTTTCCTCATTTCGGGCTTCGCATCACTCGTCCTGAGCAGCCCTGAGCTTCATATCAAGCACCACGCGGGTGCCGCCTTCGCGGCGCGGCTCCCAATGCACGGAACCACCGAAATCATTGGTCACAAAGGTGTTGATGATCTGCGTGCCCAAACCGGAACCGGAAGAACGAGCCAATCCACCCTGTTCTTCGGAGCCGAGACCGGAACCGTCATCCTCGACCACCACATTGAGGTTCGGGCCGGAGCGGCCCACGGAAATCGTGATATGGCCATCCTTGCGGCCTTCGAACCCATGCTCCACCGAATTGGTGATGAGCTCGGTCAGCACGAGGGACAGCGGCGTGGCATCCTGAGCGGGCATCATGCCGAACTTGCCCATGTAGTTGATATCGATGTGCTGGTCTTTCATCGTGGCTAGGTCCACGGCCATGCGCAGCAGGTTGGCGATCACCTTGTCGAAGTCGACGACCTCGTCGGCGGTCTGGCTCAATCCCTCATGCACCATGGCAATGGTCTGCACGCGGCGTTGCGCCTCCTGCAATTCCTTCTTGACCTCATCCGACTTGGTCTTACGAGCCTGAAGCCTCAGCAATGCGGAGACGGCCTGCAGGTTGTTCTTGACACGATGGTGAATCTCGGAAATCGTAGCGTCCTTGGTCTGCAGCTCCTGCTCACGACGGCGCAGCTCGGTGACGTCACGGCATAGCAGAATCGCTCCGATACGGCCGTTGTTGTCATACAAGGGCAACGAGCGCATCGAGACGGCGGAACGGTTGGCGTTGAGTTCGGAGTCGACCGCGGCTTTGCCTGTCAACACCAACGGCAGGGTTTCCGGAACAGGGTCGTTCTCCTTCAATAGCTGTGTGCCGAGTTCGCTGAGGTAATGGCCAGGCATGGTGGTCAGCAGACCGAGACGCCTAAAGCAGCTGATGGCGTTCGGGGCTGCGTATCGAACCACGCCGTCCATGGTCAGGATGATGAAGCCGTCCGCCACGCGAGCGATATGGCGTTGGCTCATCACCGAATCCTTGTAGGGGAATTGGCCTCGCGGAATCATCTCGTACAGATGCTTGCCGGCGTTGATGCTTTCCGACTCATATCGGCCGTTGGATTCTCGTGTGGCCATATTGGTCTCACGCACGACCAAGCCCAAGGTCTTGCCATTGTGCCGAACCGGCGCGTACACGTTGCAGACGGTCGCCTTGCCCACGGTTCTCAATACCGTGGAGCGGAACACCACGCTGGAGAGCATGGCGGCGTCCAATTCGCCGACCATGTCGTCCGGCATGACGTTTCCCACCACGTCTTCCGCCCGCAGCGTCATAACGGTGGATGGACGGCATTGCTCGGCCACCACGTATTTGCCATCGCCATCCTGTACCAGCAGCAGCAGATCGGCAAAGCTCAAATCGGCGATCACCTGCCAATCGGCGACAAGATGATGCAGCCACTCGCGGTCCTCGTCGTCGAAGTCGGGGCGCGTTGCAAGGATATGTGAAAAATCAGCCATATCCCTATCATACGCAGACGCACCGCCGCCGTCGCGGCAAGCCACACGGGCAAGTACGACGACTATGACGACATCGCATCTTCAATACCGCGCCAATCGCGTTGCACGGCTTCCCGCCCGTGGCCAAGGTGCCGGCATGTTGCTTATCGTACACGGCAAGCATCACGTACAGTTTGATATCCGAAGCCGCCACCATATTGCCGGCATTGCTGTGTCCATGGAACCCATCATCGCGTTTGCCTGCGCTTTGGCGTTGTCATCGCCATTGTCCTGGGCCGCAAGATAGACCGGCAGATAGAAATCGGCAGCCACGAATTGCTTGCCGGACTGCGACGTGGTCGCGATGGTGGCGTCCTCTGAGGAGTCGGCGGATGTTCCATCGATGACCATGGCGGAGACGGCCACATCGGAGGACGAGTATGAATCCGCGATGTCAGACAACTGGCTGGATGTGATCACCGGAGTGGAAGGCTTCGACTTCTCCGTCGAGCTTTTCTTGGACGAATCGTCGCTGTTCTTGTCTTTGGCGCTATCAGACGTGTTCTTCTTGGCCTTGGACTTGGCGTCAGAAGAATCCGTCGTGCCATCATCGGCGGAATCCAACGCATCGGCCCCGGTCGACTGTGCCGATGTTTGCGCCTGCGGCTGAGCTCCCCACAATCCCATGCTATGGGTGATGAACAAGCCGATGACTAACGCCACGACACAAATCAGCGCGATGAGCACAATCACCACCGCTTTGGTGTGATCGACGCCAGGACGCCCGGCGGGAGGTTCAGGAGAAGCAGGGGCCGCCGGATTGGCCTCGGGCTGCTCCAATGGGCTTCCGCACTGCGAACAGAAGGCATTTCCTTGCTCGTTGGCAAACCCACACTCCGTGCAATACACCATCGCCGAGCCCTTTATTGCTGCGACGTTCTCATCTTCGGATTCCATAGTATCGCCGCCATTGGGTGATAGTGTTCGTGCGAGTCGGTATTGACAAGCATAAAAGTTACGCTAACGTAGGTTACGGCAGCGTAAGAAGCGTATCGTCAACTCGTGAAACGGGGGCATCACCATGGCATCAACAACCGGCGACTCGGAAAAGACGATGCATCACGACGCTCATAACAGCGCGACGATTGCAGAGGATGCCACCATCGCATCCAAGCGTCAGGCGGCTATCGAGGCGCGCGAACAGGCGTTGCAGGCCAAGGCTGATGCCGTACGGGCCAAGGCCCAGTTCAAGGCCGAGGCCATTCGAGCCAAAGCCGAGGAGAAGGCCCGGCACAAGCTCGCCAAAGCGGAGAACCGTGCGCTGAAAATCGAGGGCATTGCCCCTGCGGAAGTGGAACGCAAGATTCGTCTCGACGTGCACGGACGGCCAAAGCCGTTGATGCGCGGCTGGATTCACGCGATTGCCGCTCCCCTGTCATTGGCGGCAGGCATCGTGCTTATATGCTTGGCACATGGCGCGAGTCTGAAGTGGGCGTGTGCCGTGTTCATGACAGCGTCGCTGATTCTGTTCACCAATTCGCCCTGCTACCATCTGGGCGATTGGAGC
>ENA-UESG01001255-UESG01001255.1-human-gut-metagenome-genome-assembly--contig:-NODE-1255-length-17638-cov-4.618131_pt1 | contig 17638 bp, 15 predicted proteins | sample MGYA00243002_ERZ508003 | MGnify/ENA primary metagenome ERZ508003 (study PRJEB26167, sample SAMN06115514) | human gut metagenome | host: Homo sapiens | place: China:Shanxi | collected 2015-12-02... | reverse complement strand
TATTAAATATGAAAAAGATACGTTATTGAACTAAAATTTTTAATTAAAATCATTGTAATAACTTTACTGATTTTAATGATTAGATTTCAATTATAAATGCTTTAATGGCTTATTAAGGCATTAGGAGGAAAAAAATGAATGAATTAGAATATTACAGTCTTGGTATTGACATCGGTTCTACCACAGTAAAAATTGCAATCCTTGACAAGAATAATGATGTTGTTTTTTCTGATTACAAAAGACATTATGCAAATATTCAGGAAACTTTGGCTTCTCTTCTTAAAGAAGCTAAAGACAAATTAGGAAATATAGAATTATCACCAATGATTACAGGTTCAGGTGGACTTGCCCTTTCAAATCACTTGAAAGTACCTTTCGTTCAGGAAGTTGTTGCCGTAGCTTCAGCCCTTGAAGATTATGCACCTCAGACTGACGTTGCCATCGAACTTGGTGGTGAAGATGCAAAGATTATTTATTTCACTAACGGTATTGAACAGCGTATGAATGGTATTTGTGCCGGTGGTACAGGTTCTTTCATAGATCAGATGGCTTCTCTTTTGCAGACAGATGCCAGTGGTTTAAATGAATACGCCAAGAATTATCAGGCTATTTATCCTATTGCTGCCCGTTGTGGTGTTTTTGCAAAAACAGATATTCAGCCTTTAATTAACGAAGGTGCTACTAAAGAAGATTTAGCCGCTTCTATTTTTCAGGCCGTTGTTAACCAGACTATTTCAGGTCTTGCCTGTGGTAAACCTATCCGTGGAACAGTTGCTTTCCTTGGTGGACCACTTCACTTTTTACCTGAATTAAAGAATGCATTTATCAGAACTTTAAAATTAGATGATGACCATATTGTTGCACCTGAACATTCTCATTTGTTTGCTGCAATCGGTTCTGCTCTTAACCATTCTGAAAATGTAAAAGTTAACATTTCTGATTTATATGAACAGTTATCTAAAGGTATAAAGATGTCTATGGAAATTAAACGTCTTGATCCTTTATTTAATAACGAAAGAGAATATAAGGAATTTACTGAAAGACACAATAAGGACTGTGTTAAAAAGGGAGATCTTGCTACATACAAAGGCAATTGCTATTTAGGTATTGATTCAGGTTCTACTACAACTAAAGCTGCTTTGGTTGCCGAGGATGGAACCCTTCTTTACTCATACTATAGTGGTAACAACGGTAATCCTTTACAGACTATTATTGATGCCGTTAAGGATATTTATAAGAAACTTCCTTCTGACGCACACATTGTACGTTCATGTTCAACAGGTTATGGTGAAGCTCTTATTAAGAATGCCTTATTGCTTGATGAAGGTGAAGTTGAAACGGTAGCCCACTATCATGCAGCAGCTTTCTTTGAGCCACAGGTTGATTGTATTCTTGATATCGGTGGACAGGATATGAAATGTATTAAAATCAAAAACAATTCTGTAGACAGCGTTCAGCTTAATGAAGCCTGCTCTTCAGGTTGTGGTTCTTTCATTGAAACTTTTGCCAAATCATTAAATTACTCTGTTCAGGATTTTGCTAAGGAAGCCTTATTTGCAAGTAATCCTACTGACCTTGGTACAAGATGTACTGTATTTATGAACTCTAATGTTAAGCAGGCACAGAAAGAAGGCGCTACTGTTGCAGATATTTCTTCAGGTCTTGCTTATTCAGTTATAAAAAATGCTTTATACAAAGTTATTAAAATTTCTGACGCAAAAGATTTAGGACGTAAGGTTGTTGTTCAGGGTGGTACATTCTACAACGATGCAGTTCTTAGAAGTTTTGAAAAAATTGCAGGTTGCCAAGCTATTCGCCCGGATATTGCAGGTATTATGGGTGCTTTCGGTGCTGCTCTTATTGCAAAAGAAAGATATAAAGGACAGGAAACTACTATCCTTTCATTGGAACAGTTAGAATCTTTTGATTACACTACTTCAATGACAAGATGTAAGGGATGTACTAACGCATGTCTTCTTACAATTAATAAATTCTCTGACGGACGTAGATTTATTAGTGGTAACAGATGCGAAAAAGGTATTGGTGGTGTTAAGAACAAAGATCACATTCCAAACCTTTTTGAATATAAATATCATAGAATGTTTGATTATGAACCTTTGGCTCCTGAAAACGCTCCACGAGGTGTTGTTGGTATTCCAAGAGTTCTAAATATGTACGAAAACTTCCCATTTTGGGCAACATTCTTTAAAGAATTAGGATACAGTGTAATGCTTTCTCCTAAGTCATCACATAAGATTTACGAAATGGGTATTGAATCAATTCCTAGTGAATCTGAATGTTATCCTGCTAAGATTTCTCATGGACATATTGAGTGGTTATTACAAAACGGTGCAAAATTTATTTTCTATCCATGTATTCCATATGAGAGAAATGAAACACCTGATGCTAACAACCATTACAACTGTCCTATTGTTACATCTTATGCTGAAAATATTAAGAACAACGTTGAAGCTTTAGAAGATTCTTCAATTAATTTTATGAATCCTTTTATGGCATTTACAAATGAAGAAATTCTTACAAAACGACTTGTTGAAGAATTTACAGCTCTTGGCATTAAAGAAGATGAAATTAAGAGTGCTTCTCACAAAGCATGGGATGAACTTATTGCTTCACGTAATGACATGATGAAAAAGGGTGAAGAAACTCTTAAATATATGGAAGAAACAGGACGTAGAGGTATTGTTCTTGCCGGTCGTCCATACCACGTTGATCCTGAAATCAACCACGGTATTCCTGAAATGATTAACTCATATGGTCTTGCTGTTCTTACAGAAGATTCAGTTTCACATCTTGCTGATGTTGAAAGACCTTTAATTGTTTCTGACCAGTGGATGTATCACTCACGTCTTTACAAAGCCGCAAACTTTGTTAAAACAAGAGATGATCTTGATTTGATTCAGTTAAACTCTTTTGGTTGTGGTTTGGATGCAGTTACAACAGACTGTGTAAGTGATATTCTTACAAAATCAGGAAAGATTTACACAGTATTAAAGATTGATGAAGTTAACAACCTTGGTGCTGCAAGAATCAGAGTTCGTTCTTTACTTGCTGCAATTAGGGAACGTAGCGAAAATCATTTTGAACGTTATATTCAGCCTTCATCATTTAATAAAGTTGAATTTACTAAGCAGATGCGTGATGACAATTATACTATTCTTTGTCCTCAGATGAGTCCAATTCATTTCACAATGTTACAGGCTGCATTTAATGCTTGCGGATATAATTTTGAGGTAATGGAAAGTAACAAATCATGTATTGACACAGGTTTAAAATATGTTAACAATGATGCATGTTATCCTTCTCTTATAGTTGTTGGTCAGATAATGAATGCTCTTCTTTCCGGCAAATATGATTTGAACAAAACTGCCGTAGTTATTTCTCAGACAGGTGGTGGATGTCGTGCTACTAACTATATTGGATTTATAAGAAGAGCTTTGGAAAAAGCCGGTATGTCCCAAATTCCTGTATTGTCATTAAGTTTAAGTGGACTTGAACATCATAGCGGTTTCAAAATCACTCCAAAGCTTGCACTAAAAGCTGTTGAAGCCTGCCTCTATGGTGACTTATTTATGCGTGTTGTTTACAGAACAAGACCTTACGAAGTTAATCCTGGAGAAACTAATGCTTTACATAAAAAATGGGAATACAAGCTTTGCAAAGAGCTTTCAGATAATAGTTTTGGGATTCATCGTTTCAAGAAGAATATGAAGAAGATTGTTGAAGAATTCGATGCTATTCCTGTAAAAGATATTAAGAAACCTAGAGTTGGTATTGTAGGTGAAATTCTTGTTAAGTTCTCTCCTACAGCTAACAATAACTTAGTTGAATTGCTTGAATCAGAAGGTGCCGAGGCTGTTATGCCTGACCTTGTTGACTTCTTCCTTTATGGATTTAGAAATGCAACATTTAAGGTTGAAAAATTAGGTTTTGACAAGAGTATTATTAGAATGAATAACCTTGGAATTAAAGCTATTGAATGGATGAGAGGTTCTGCAAAGAAAGCTCTTATAGAAAGTAAGCACTTTACTCCTACTGCTGATATTTGGGAAATGAGTAAAATGGCTGAAGATGTTGTTTCAATAGGTAACCAGACCGGTGAAGGATGGTTCTTAACAGGTGAGATGCTTCACTTAATCCACGACGGTGTTCCAAACATTGTTTGTACACAGCCTTTCGCTTGTCTTCCTAACCACATCGTTGGTAAGGGTGTTATTAAGAAACTTCGTGCACAGCATCCTGAAGCAAACATCGTAGCCGTTGACTACGATCCTGGTGCCAGTGAAGTTAACCAGCTTAACCGTATCAAATTAATGCTTGCAACAGCAAACAAAAAGATTGGGAAGAAATAGGCTTTATAGGTTTAGAATTGAATAAATTGATATATTAGTATTCTAATATTTTATAAAAGGGCTACCGCGATGGATAGCCCTTTTATTTTTACATATCTATTTTTGTTGTCCACTTGCTTACATCCCAGATGTCTGTTGCCCATTCTTCATAGAAGTCCGGTTCGTGACACACCATTAAAATACTGCCTTTATATGTCATAAGAGCACGCTTTAATTCGTCCTTTGCATTTACGTCAAGGTGGTTTGTCGGCTCGTCAAGAAGAAGGATGTTGCTTTCTCTGTTTATTAGCTTGCACAAATAGTTTCTACTTATGCAATCATGATATTTATTTAATATCTTTTCAACTATATATTTTCAATCTGCCAGTCAATAGGTTCAACACCGTTAGCTTTTAAAAATTCGTTTGCCTTGCTGAAATGTTTGCAGCCAAAGAATCCCCTATATGCTGACAATGGACTTGGATGTGGTGCTTTCAAGACCAAATGCTTAGGATTAGTTAACATCTTAGCTTTTCTGCCGGCAGGTGCGCCCCACAAAAAGATAACTATAGGTCTGTCCTGAGCATTTACAGCCTCAATTACTGCATCTGTACACTGTTCCCATCCTTTTCCCTGATGAGAGTTAGCCTGATGTGCTCTTACAGTAAGAACTGTGTTAAGCAACAACACTCCCTGGTCTGCCCATTTCTTTAAATATCCATTATTAGGAATATAGCAACCTAAGTCATCATGCAATTCCTGATAAATATTTTTAAGTGAAGGAGGTATGTCGTTACCCGGCAAAACAGAAAAACTCAAACCATGAGCCTGATGCACATTATGATATGGATCCTGTCCCAAAAGCAAAACTTTTACATCTTTAAGAGGTGTAAAATGAAATGCATTAAAAATATCATCTGCAGGTGGATATACCACTGTAGTACTGTATTCATTTTTTACAAATTCGAATAAATCTTTATAATATGGCTTTGAAAACTCCTTCTTTAAAGGCACAAGCCAATCGTTATCTATCATTGACATTTCCTATTCCTCGTTTCAATATTACCTTCATTATTGATAATTGGTATTATTTTTCATATTATCCTTTGTTAAATTACACCCTAACCAGTGTATCTACATTATAACTTTGTCCTGTTACTTTCCTATTATTCTTTCCACAAATTCCTTATTGCCGAAAACCTTTCCTGCATTTTTTCTCATTTCTATTTCAAAATGATTATCCGTTACCATTTCTCCGTCAACATTAAAAGTGTATCTCTTATCGCTGTCAATAACCACTTTTTTCCCTTGATATTTCTTAATCTTCGGAGATTTTTCATGCTTTGCGCTTAGCAGTTTTACAAACAATGGTAAAACCTTAACCTTTGGCATTTTTTCCACAAAATATACATCAAATAATCCATCGTCAAGTGTAGCGTGGGGTGCCATTCTAAAACCTCCACCATAATATTGACCATTGCATATGGCAAGTATTGTGCATTGGTTTTCAAAACTTTGATTATCGTCTATCTGTACTTTTACTTTTTTAAATTCATATTTAATAAAAGTATACAAAATGCTGGCATTGTAGCGCTGGCTTACCGGAATCCATTTTTTCTTCCTAATCCATGAAATATTGTTAGCCACATCAGCATCAAGTCCTACACAGGCAACATTAATAAAATGTCTTCCATTAATAATTCCAAAATCAAAATCATGTATTCCGTCATCATATTGGTTAAGTGTTCTTTCAAAATCATTTCCACTGCCTGTTGGAATATTTCCAAGAATCTTGTTCTTAGAACCTGCCAACCCGTTTAGAACTGCATTTAAATTGCCATCTCCACCGACAGAAAAAACAACACATTCTTCATCAGGTATTTTTTTTGCAAACTTCTTTGCATCCCCTGCATTATGTGTATAGAATATTTTGTATTTAATTTTTTCTTTTGAACATTCCTTTAAAATCCTCTGTTCAAACTGATTTGTGTCTATTTTTCCACTGTTAGGATTAATAATAAAATAATATTTCATCTTTAAGTATCTACGTTTCTACAAACGTACCGGCACTCCCTTACCATCTAAATAATGTTTTAAATCATTAATTTCCAATTCTTTGTAATGGAATAATGAAGCTGCAAGAGCTGCGTCAGCCTTTCCCTCTGTTAATGCATCATAAAAATGCTCCATAGTTCCAGCTCCACCTGAAGCAATAACAGGAACAGAAACATTTTCAGCTATAATCTTTGTAAGTTCAATGTCATAGCCCTGCTTCACTCCGTCACAATCCATACTTGTAAGCAAAATCTCTCCTGCTCCAAGTTTATCAACCTTCATTGCCCATTCAACAGCATCAATGCCCATATCCACACGTCCACCGTTCTTGTATATATTCCAGCCGCTACCATCTTCACGTCTCTTAGCGTCAATGGCAACTACAACGCACTGACTCCCAAACTTGTCAGCCGCTTCACTTATAAGATTAGGATTCATAATAGCTGATGAATTAATTGAAATCTTGTCAGCGCCCTCTCTTAAAAGTTCCTTAAAATCGTCCACAGTTCTAATTCCTCCACCAACAGTAAACGGAATAAAAACCTGTTCTGCCACTCTTCTTACCAAATCCGTAACAGTATGTCTATGGTCAGAAGACGCAGTAATATCTAAAAATACAAGTTCATCCGCTCCTGCCTTGTTATAAGCTTTTGCAACTTCAACAGGATCACCTGCATCTTTTAAATTCACAAAATTAGTACCTTTTACAACTCTATTGTTATTTACATCCAAACATGGAATAATTCTCTTTGTATGCATATTTCTCTCCCAAATCTATATTATAATGCCGCAAAATTCTTTAAAATCTGAAGTCCTACATCACCACTCTTTTCAGGGTGAAACTGGCATGCAAAAACATTACCACTTTCAACAGATGCATGAATATGTGTAACATAATCTGTTGAAGCCTTAACTATCTGCTCATCTTCTGCTTCCAAATAATATGAATGTACAAAATAAACATAAGACTGTTCTTCAATGCCTTTAAATAATCTTCCGTTATTAGTAAGTTCCAAAGAGTTCCATCCAATATGTGGAATCTTAAATCCCGGCTTGTCAGGTATTCTAAGAATCTTTCCTTTTAAAATTCCAAGTCCTTCCACTCCCGGAGTTTCATAACTGCTTTCGAATAAAAGCTGAAGTCCTAAGCATATTCCAAGAAAAGGTGTGTTATTTTCCACAACCTTATTGATTGTATCAATAAGATCATAATCTCTCAATTTCTCCATTGCATCTCCGAAAGAACCAACTCCCGGAAGAACTACCTTATCTGCTGAAAGAATAACATCCTTGTCTCTTGATACTACAGTATCTTCTCCTATATACTGAAATGCCTTCTCCACGCTTTTAATGTTGCCTGCATCATAGTCAATAATTGCTATCATTTATTCAGTCCCTTTCTCTAATGAATTGCAATCAAGCTCAAACCAAAATTCAACACCATCCGGTCTGTTAATTGCTCCACATTTCTTTTCGTGTCTGTCCATAATGGCTTTAACTATAGATAATCCTATACCGTTGCCACCATAAGCTCTTGTTCTTGCTTTGTCAACTTTATAGAACTTGATCCAAATATTATCAAGCTCATTTTCAGGAATATTTTTTCCTGTGTTAAAAACAGATACCCTTACTATACCATTTTTTTCCTGAATTTTCACTTGAATTATTCTATTTTCGTCAACATGATTTAAAGCATTACTTAAATAATTAGTAATAACCTCTTCAATCTGGAACTCATCTGCCCAAACGTAAGTAGGTTCCATTTGATTAAATTCAATATTAACCTGCTTTTCATTAGCCTTAATTTGCATAGAATGAATTACACCGGCTATAACAGATGTAATGTCAAATCTTTCCATATTTACACTGCCATTACCAAATTCCAATTGATTTAACGTTAAAAGATTCTTAACCATCTTATTCATCTTGCCGGCTTCATCAATAATAACATCGCAGTAGTAATCCATATCCTCCGGATTATCACTTATACTTTCCTGAAGTCCCTCTGCATAACCCTGAATAAGTGCAATAGGTGTTTTTAATTCGTGAGAAACATTAGAAATGAATTCCTTTCTCATTTCATCTACTTCTTCCTTCTTTGCAATATCCTTATGAAGCTGTAAATTGGCAGATTTAAGCTCTGAAATTGCCGTTTCCAGCTTATCTGACATTTCGTTCATACTTTCTCCAAGTACACCTATTTCATCATTTCTCTCATCTGCATATTTTACATTAAAATCAAGTTCTGACATTCTTTTTGAAATATCAGCTAACTGCAAAAGAGGCTGTGTATACTTTCTTGTTATCCCAATAATAATAATTGTTGTTACAAGAATAAGTGATATTCCAACACCTAAATAAAACTTATTTGCAATAGCTATACTTTCCCTAAAGCTTTCCACTGACATTCTTATAACTACGTAATTTCCCGAAGATACACCTCCTGAAAGCTCATAGTATTGATTGGCAGAAAATCTGTCTACTGTAGATTGAATAGTGTATTTGTCATTTTTTTCTATAATCTTTGGCTCTTCCTTCTGCTTAGTATTACTGCCAAAAATCATATCCTTCCAACGGTCCGCAAGCATTTTTCCGGCACCATAATCATAAATAGATTCCCCGGCACTATCAACTACAATCATAGTAGCTCCGGCTTTTTCACATATATTGTTAAGTATGGAAACATCATCACTGTTTTCTATATCTGAATCATCCTGAGTTATTTTTATTAACTCATTATATACTTTCTTAATAGAATCTTGCTTTGTTTTCTTATAATATTTGCTTAAGAAAAAGCTGCTAAATATACTAGCAGCAATCAGGGATAATCCCATGATTGCCACTATAATTACGGTCATCTTGTAACCGATGGTATGTTTCATTTTATTCTTATCTATATCCTTCATTAGTTAACCTCGAATTTGTATCCCATGCCCCAAATTGTAACTATGTATTTGCCACATTCTCCAAGCTTATTTCTTAGTTTTTTAACGTGGGTATCAATAGTTCTTGCATCTCCAAAATAATCATAATTCCATACATTATTAAGAATATTCTCTCTTGATAAAGCAATTCCTTTATTTTGTATGAAATATGATAACAATTCAAATTCCTTAAAACTAAGTTCAATAGGTTCACCCTTTACTGTAACAATATGAGCCGCCTTGTTTATTTCAATATCTCCAGCCTGTTCAATCTGATCCTGACCTATATTATTAGTTCTTCTAAGGATTGCATCAACTCTTGCCACAAGAATTCTCGGACTGAACGGTTTTGAAATGTACTCGTCAACCCCAAGTTCAAAGCCAAGCAACTCATCACTTTCCTCGCTCTTTGCTGTCAGCATAATAATTGGAACCTTAGAAATCTTTCTAATCTCCCTGCAGGCTTCCCATCCATCCATCTTAGGCATCATAACATCCAAAATAATAAGGTCAATATCATTACTCTCCACGAACACATCTACAGCTTCTTCACCGTTGGATGCTTCCACTACTTCATATTGTTTTCTTACAAGAAAGTCTCTTACAAGCTTTCTCATTCTATCTTCATCATCTACAACAAGAATCTTTAACTGTTTCATAATATTCCTCCATAGCATTTTTAGATAATTGTATCTTTCCAATCATCCAGAGAAAATTTCATTGCAAACACGTTGATTTTTTTCTCTGGGTGATTGTATTAATTATCTCTTATACATATATTAAATCAATAATCTGTGTATATTTAATGAACTACTCTGAATCTTTTTTGTTTTGCTCATCTTTAATGCATAGAATATATCCTATATTGTCAATTACATTTAAAATAAATCAAGCATATTATCCAGATATATTTCTTCCCTGACATTTATATGGTATTCAGGCTTTGTCATATAATACAATAAAAATTCTAATAGCAACGCACTTCCAAGACTTCTACCTTCAATTTTAAAGTTAGAAAATCCCATTGGAACATATTTATTTTCGACGTCATCTATGCTTATAAATCCCGGATTTTTCATTGCTTCTGAAAAGCGATACCCCTTTTCAGCGGTAGGTGACTTACATATATGCTCCTTTTGATTTTCTCCTAAGTTTTTTCGGCTTACAGCTTCGTAACAGTTCTTCCTATCCTTACATCCAAACCAACAACATTCGTTGCACAAAAACTCTACTTTACTTTTCTGAGTCTGAGTTAATCCTTCTAAATTTTCAAAGTCTTTATTTAATCGAAAATCCGGTACAACATAACTAAATTCTTTCCTGTCAACTTCGCTTTTAAACTCTTCAAAATCCGTTATTACTTTTGTGGTTGATGATACAAAATAAAAATTTGGATATTTATTTTTCAAATAATTCAAAAGTAAATCCGAATGTACAATTATGCCACTCTGCGCTTTACTTTCTTTATAAAACATTTCACATAAATCGTTGCACCTCTTGTCTGAAAGATGCTCTTCTCTTAACAATGAATTGCTAAATGTAAGCCTTGGAGAAATGTTGTATTCATTCATAAGTTTTAATACAACTTTAGCATTGCACTCTCCAAAACCTGCACGACCACCGCCCCAAAGACAGTCTGCCGGGGCACCGTATATCGAACCAATTTCACACCAATCATAAAAATATTTTCTATGTTCTCTAAACAAGGGCAAAAACACACTATAAAAATCATAAAATTCAAACAAACCCGGAAGATGAAAATATATCATTTTTCTATAACCTTCTTCACTAATTGCCATGCCACACTTCCTTCATCTCCGATTTCTTTTCCAATAAGTTTTGAGCCACAATACGGGCAATAACTAAAATGCAATTTATGTTGCCTCCATTATTTAACTAAATTTAAATATATCATACCACACTTTCCACTAAACAACATATTTCCTTCGCTTAAATATATTACTTACAGCACTATCCTTAGTTTTCCGAGTAAACTTTGCAAAAGTTATTTACAAGTTTACTTTGCAACATTACTTAATTACATTGAAAGAGAAAGGCGCTAGTTAAAACTAACGCCTTGTAAAGTCTGGGATTACTCATTATCTTTTTTAAAGAAAATTTTTAATAATTTCTATTGCTTCCATCCAGATATATTCTAGACATTTTTCAACGAATCTTGCATCCCTTGCTCTTACGTTTAACATCTTTGCCTGATCCGCTAATATCACACCTTTTACACTTGTGGAATCGTCAAGGTTCACATGAAAAGGATGTGATTTATCAGTGTTTGTAATAGGACAAACCATAATTAATGAGCTATGCTCATTTAATAAAATGTTGCTGACGACCAAGGCTGGTCGTCTTTCATTTTGTTTTATGACCCTGATGAGGGTTAAAATTCATAATAATAATATCACCTTGTTCAAAAGTTACCAATATTCATCACCTTTAGGAGCTCCTACATCTACTTCTTGTGTACTTTCTACATAGATTTCATCAATTGGTTTTTGATAGAAAGCTTCTAACCTTTCTTGTAAATTAGTATATTTTGGATATTTAATTTTCTTAATAACCATTTCCCCATTATATATGTTAATCTCCACATTGTCATTTTCTCTTAAATGCATTAAATTAGTTATTCCTTTTGATAATCGTAATCCTTGACTATTTCCCCATTTTTTTACAGCTGTTTGAGTAGTAAAGCTTTTTTGTTCCATAGCATTTGACATCATATTAAATTCCTCCGTTTTTTTAAAAAAGTATATACATTGTCAATAAAAAATTCATAACCTTATTTTTAGTATTTTTATAACGAGAAAATCTAGTTGAACAATACTAGCAATATGCTATAATGAACTTAAACAAGGAACTGAAAGTTAGATAAAACCTAACTGCCGGTTATGTTTGAGTTAAAAATAACGTCCTACACTTTGAACACGGCAAGGGCGTTATTTTTTTGCATTAATGATAACTAATACAAGTGTAAATACCATTTGCTCAGTATCGTTTTCACTAAACATTGCTGTTAGTGTTCCGTCAGCATCATTATCCCATTTTACTTCAAGGATAACTGTATTATCTGACCTGACAAAAACATTTACGTTATATAATATAATCTTTTGTGTTGTCTCTCCTAATCTGGCAACAGAAAGAGGGTGAGTTGTTTGTCATACACATTTATTTGTTAACTTTAACTTTTTTTGCATTGCTCCACTTACCATAGCCGGCTTTGTTATAAGCTCTCACGTATATTTTGTATGTTTTCTTTCTTTTGAGCTTTTTAATGGTACATGAAGTCTTTGTTGTTGTTTTTGTCGTTGCCTTTCTTCCAAGTACTGCCTTGACCTGGTACTTTGTGGCTGTCTTCACCTTTTTCCATTTTATAGTGATTTTCTTACCCTTTACGTTTTTTGCATAACTTATTTTTGCCTTTGCAGGCACTTTAACCTTTGTCGTTGTTTCTCTTGGAGTTTTTGTTGCAACATTCGTATTTGTCGTAGGTCTTGTGGTTGTTGTATTTTCAACCTTTTGTGGAACAAAGTTTCCGTTTTCGTCTCTAATGTACACGTAATTACATCCGTCTTCCTTTTCAACTTCTGTTCCGTCTGCAAGAATCCAGCCAACGAGTTTCCATGTTGTGTAATCTGTGTCTATTCTTTCATAATCACAGTTCTTACAAATCCAGTGTTCGGCTTCATAGCTATACTTATATTTCAATCCCATGCTTTCCTGTATTTCATATTTTGTAAACATGGTTGCAAGGTACTTATGTCCGTTAGGTTCTATTTTCTTACCACTCTTTACAACCTGATTACATTTCTTGCAAACCTCATCACCGGTATAACCAAAGTCGGTGCAGGTAGGTTCTTTCACGTTTACAAGTTCGGTGTCGTGTCCTGTTGCAGCCACTTCCCTTGTTTCTGTTCCGTTACAGATTGTGCAGGTGTAAAGGTCCTCGCCTTTTTCCGTACAGGTAGGCTCCTTCTTGTGACTTGTAAACTGAAAGTCGTGTGCTGAGTAGTAGAGTTTCTTTGATGTTGACTTAACATCACCACATTCGCTGCACTTCTCTACTGTGTATTCACTCTTTTCCTCACAGGTATCCAATTTCGTTGTTGTTGTAACATAATGATGTTCTGTTTTGGGCGTTGTTTCAGTCCATGTATAGCCACAGGTTTCGCATGTCTTTTCAACCTTTCCTTCTTCAGTACAGGTTGCTTTCTTTACAACCTTGATGTCACTGTCTTTTACTACATGACTTGCTTCTCCATCTATGACGGTATGCTCTGATGTGTAATTCTTGCCATCAACAGTTACGCTTGCCTCATACTTTGTTACTGTTGCGTCACCACATTTTTTTTCTGAAACCTTTGTAACATCGCAGTCTGTTCCAATGTAATCCCTGTTTACATATTTATAAACCATTTCGCCAACATCAACCTGTTCTATGCCGTCATTTTCATATTCACCACATTCACTGCAGGTTCTGTAAAAGGTTGCCTTGTTTCCGTTCCACTTAATGATGTGGTTTGTATAATTGTGTCCTTTATAGTCCTTGTATGATATGTCACTTACCGGTAACGTGTCTCTAATCAGCTCATTGCTTTCATCAAGGTAAATGCATGGATGTATGTATCCGTTTGGAATTTTAACAGCCCATTCATCCATGTCTGTTGTTCCTGAAAGAAATGGTCCTCTGTCTGTAAGATTAAAGTTTTTGACTACATCATGCGGAGAATCAATGACCACGTTCTGCGGCTCTGTTTCATACCACTTTCCACATATCTTAACCACGTTCCATGCATGATTGTCATTTCTGTATTCACCCCAGGCAATCTTATCTTCCACACCTGCTATTTTTGCAAGAAAATCAAATGCATCAGCAAAACCAACACAAGTGGCTCGTCCTTCAACCAATGCTGTATATGCATCATCAACCGTCTTTCCGGCATTCAATGAATCATAATCATAATTAATGTATGACATAAATGATAAAATTCCCAGCACCTTTTCATAGTCGCTCATTTCGTCAAGTTTGGGCATTGTGGCAAGGAATTTCTTCTTCACTTCCTGCATTTCTGATGAGATTTTGTAATATTTGTCTACGCCATAGTTTTGCAAAGTCAATACAATGTATTTTTTACCATTTCCATCTACTAAAACTTCATTTTCTGAAGATAGATTTCTTACGCCTCCAAAATCATTACAATATTTTCTTAATCCATTATCTATTTTCCATATAAAGCCGTCACCAAAAAAATCTATTCTTTCGTGTTCTTCATCATATCGTAATAAATTAGAATAAGATTTTGCGTCAATTGTCATCTTGTATGGCTCTGAAATGTTATTTAAGAAGTAATATGTTTGAAGTTCTTCAGCTTCTTCAAGTGAAGACACATAGTTTTCCAAAGTGTAAGTGTCTCCCTTGTTCTGTAAAATGTTTACCTTTGTTAATTTACTGTCGGCATATGTTGTTGTGCTGTTTATTCCACCAAAAATCATGCAAACCGACAAGGTTAATGCAATAAGTTTTTTTCTCATTTAGTTACCTCCAAACTCTGTAATTAAGTTATTTGTTTATATGTCTGTGTTTTATCATGTTTGCAGTTTATGACTGTAACTTTTGTGACTCATAAACATTGGTTTTATCTCCCATTATTAATCTCTGTTTATAACTTTATGGTAACACAAACATATGTTCTTTGCAACCCATCGTTTATAAAAAAAGTGTAAACAGGAATGAATTTTCTTCCACCCTGTTTACACTTTTAGTTTATGAGAAATTTACTTTCATTTAATCGTCAATGAATATTTCCGTATCAGAAGCAACTATTCCCTCTGTCTTTGAGTAAACCTTTTCTGAATCTTCAGGCTTGATTTCTGCATACTTGGTTATTTCTTTTTCTCTTGATAACCATTTAAATGCTTCTGCTTTTCCTAGTTTGTCAACATATTTTGCAATGTTCCAATATTCTTTCTCATCATATGGATTGTTGATTCCTATTGGATTCTCCCAAGCCTTATACTTGTTTCTTACATTTTCAAGTTGCTCAGTTACTTCTTTCTTTGCGTCAGCCAATGCACTCGTCTCATCAGTGTAAGAATATTAAATTACATGCTTGAAGCAAGAATATTTTACTCACTATTTTCTACTCATGAATTTCCAGTGGAAGTCCATCCGGATCATGGAAAAATGTCATTTTCTTTCCGGTATAATCATCCAGACGAACCGGCTCAGTTTCAATTCCTTTCCCATTCAATTCTTTTACTGTATCATCTACACTCTCCACTTTAAATGCCAGATGGCGTAATCCCAATGCTTCTGGATAATTTACACGAGCTGGAGCATTTTTTATGATAAAAAGTTCTATTTCCTGCAGTCCACATGCCATATCAATCTTGTAATCATCACGTTCTTTTCGATAATTCTCTCTAATTACTTTAAATCCAAGAAGATCCACATAAAAATGTTTTGATTGTTCATAATCGCTTCCAATGATTGCAATATGATGAATGGTATCAAACATAACTCTCTTCCTCCGTTTTTTATATGTTGATATATATTTTTATCACATTTTATCACAGTAACGTATAGTGGTTCAGTTGTCAAGACAAAAACATAATGCATTTCACGAACTTTTGATTTAAATTGCTTTAATTTTTTTTATGGAATTTCGCCAGTTTTCTTTCTTATCTCATAAAATAACATGTTGATTTCTTTCTGCATTTGACACTAAAATTTCATTTGTAAATTGTACACTTTTTTTGCTGTTTCAAAAAAAATAAGAGCATAAAGCTCTTTATTTATAGTGCTTTATGCTCTTAATTGTACAATTTACGTTATACTTTAACCATTTTTCTAGTAGTGCTTTTTCTAATAACATCTTTTATAATCATTAATCAACTCAAAAAAATAGTTAACACTCTCAGAATTTCCTATAAATATTTTTTTACATTGTTTTAGAAGATTTTCTTCTATAACTTCTTTTTTTTTCGAACTCATTTAAAAACATTGCAAAGCAATTATTCTTTTTCTCCTCTCTTATCAACTGATTTCCATATTTTTCTATCACACAATAGTCTCCTTCTAAGAAATCAAAAACCAATGGTGTAGAAGAAATACAATATCCCATAATTGTCTTTCCTAATGTATTATTTTTAGCATTCAAAATTACATCATATGCTTTTTTAAATTTTGTGAGAATATATACATATGATTGTTTTCTACTGCTATAAAACAATCCCAATTCGATAAAACATACCAACATTCTATAAATATTCTTATATTAACATCTAAAAAATTTGTTTCATCAACTAAAGATGTTAAATAGGATATACATTTCCCCCATTTTTGTTTTTGCTCGTATTGTTGTAAAATTTCATCGTCATACACACTCATAATATTACCTCGTCTTAATCCACGCATCTGCAATTTTTATTATTCCATTAACAACTGCATATCTTACTACTAATTTCCATTGATTATTTTTTTGCAGTCTTATAACCGTATATACTTCCTACTGTTGCACCAATGACTGCACCAACACCTATTCCAATTAGTACACATGTACTCATTATGCCAAGAAAACAACATACCAAACAATTCAAACTGGATGCCATTAACTATCGCAAGGAGCATCCTGATCTCACACAACTTCAATGTGCCAGGAATCTGGGCATCGGCATTAGCACCCTTGCCAGATGGGAATCACAGTACCGTAACAATGACGGCGACATTCCCGTAATCAGTTCAGGCAATTACGAATCCGAAGTACAAAGGGAATGGCTTAACCGTTTTAACATTAAGAATTACAGACACGCATACAACCTGATTTTTGAATACATCGAAACCTTTTATAACACTGTCAGAATTCATAGTCACTGTGATTACATGTCACCTGATGAATTTGAAAAATTGTATGAGAGGGTTAAATCTCTGCCGGCTGCTTAGCTGACAGAACTTCTCATTTCATTTTGTGCTAAATCTTGACACAGCACCAATCCAAGAAAAAACCTAATCACTACTGGAACATCTTTCCAATACTATTTCATCACCATCAATAATGTCTATTATCATATACTTTTTTTCTTGACTATAAACAATCATCTTCATACTTCCTTCATTAAAATATCCTACATATTCAAAAAATAATTTTACATCTCCAGAAATATCCGAATCAAATATTAATTTATCTAATTTAAATCTTTTTTTTGCTTTTAGTAACTCTTTTTTTTGTGTCGCTAATCTCTCAAAAAATTCATACAAACCAACAATTAATCCTTCTACTTCTGCATGTATTATATAGTTTT
>ENA-UESG01001252-UESG01001252.1-human-gut-metagenome-genome-assembly--contig:-NODE-1252-length-17700-cov-2.845656_pt1 | contig 17700 bp, 9 predicted proteins | sample MGYA00243002_ERZ508003 | MGnify/ENA primary metagenome ERZ508003 (study PRJEB26167, sample SAMN06115514) | human gut metagenome | host: Homo sapiens | place: China:Shanxi | collected 2015-12-02... | reverse complement strand
GGCGGCTGAAACTATAATAAAGCGTCTTCGCGCGGCGTTATCTTTCCAGAAAAATCAAATGAGGAAAACGCCATGCAAATTAAGCAAACGAAGAAACTGGAGTCGGTCCTTCTGGGAGGATGCTATGAGGCGCGTCGCCGCAGCAGTTCGGAAGTGACGACGGATCACCTCTTTCTCGCGATACTTAAGCAGGAGGAAAGCCATGCCTCCCATGTGCTGCGGAAACTGCTCAAAAACTGGGAGATCGATCAGATCAAAACGCGTCTCGAACGCGAAATGGGCCCTGTCGTCGCGCAAGACGGCCGGTCTCAGGCTCTCCGACAGACGATCGCTATCAACGGCGAATCGATGCTGCGCCAAATCATTTCCGATGCGGGCAAGGGCTGCGTCGTGGAACACATGCTCAACACGGGACATCTGCTGAGGGCGATTCTCGACGACCGCAGCTCGATCAGCTCGCGGATACTGGCTTTGTACAACGTGACCGGCGAGACGGCGGCTCCTTTCCTGAAGGACCTGCCTCCCAACGAGGACTATTACGAGAATATGCGCTTTCTGTCGCTGCTGGGCGACGACGAGGGCGAGCATCCCGAGCGGCTCTTCTCCGGCGTGATGCGTATCGGCGCTCCGGCCGGCGACAAGACCAAGGATAGCATGCTCGACCAGTTCGGAGTCGATCTGACGCGCTGCGCCGCCGAGGGTAAGCTCGATCCGGTGATCGGCCGCGAGGCCGAGATCGAGCGGGTGATCCAGATTCTGGGCCGCCGCAAAAAGAACAATCCGGTTCTGATCGGCGAGGCGGGCGTCGGCAAGTCGGCTATCGTCGAGGGGCTGGCGCTGCGCATCGTTCAGAAGAGCGTGCCCCACGTGCTGCTTCACAAGCGGATTTTTTCGCTCGACGTGTCGTCGCTGGTGGCCGGAACGAAATACCGGGGACAGTTCGAGGAGCGTATCAACGCGCTGCTCAAGGAGTTGTCGGGCAGCGACGTGATTCTGTTCATCGACGAAATTCATACGATCGTCGGGGCCGGAAGCACGCAGGGATCGCTCGACACGGCCAATATACTGAAGCCCGCCCTGGCACGGGGCGAGTTGCAGTGCATCGGCGCGACGACGATGAACGAATACCGCGAGAACATCGAGGCCGACAGCGCGCTGGAGCGCCGTTTTCAGAAGATCGTCGTCGAGCAGCCTTCGGCCGAGCAGACGCTGCATATGCTGCGCAACATCCGCAGCCAGTACGAGTCGCACCATTGCGTGCGCTATACGGACGAGGCGCTTTCGGCCTGCGTCGGTCTGACCCGTCGTTATGTGACCGATCGGTTCTTTCCCGACAAGGCCATCGACGTGATGGACGAGGCCGGAAGCCGTGCCCGGGCGTTCGACGCTCAGGTCCCCGAGTCGCTGAAACTCCTCGAGCAGGAGATCGAGCAGGCGGCCGGGGAGAAGAACCGGGCGATCAAGATGCAGAACTACGAGCTGGCGGCCACGCTCCGCAACCGCGAGGGGGCCTTGCGGCTGAGGCTGCAGGAGGTCGAGAAGCAGTGGCGGGAAAATATGGCCCGCAGTCCGATCGAGGTCGGCGAAACGGCTATCCGCGAGGTGATCGCCTCGATGACCGGCATCCCGCTGTCGCGCATTTCCGGCGACGAGCAGGCTCGCCTGCTCGACATGGAGAAGCATCTGGGCGGCGTCGTGATCGGGCAGGACGAGGCCGTGCGCAAGGTGACCCGTGCGATCCGCCGCAGCCGGGCCGGACTCAAGGATGCCAACCGTCCGATCGGGGTGTTCATGTTCGTCGGTCCGACCGGGGTAGGCAAGACCCATGTGGCCAAGGAGCTGGCCAAGTATCTGTTCGATACCGAGGAGGCGCTGCTGCGCGTCGATATGAGCGAGTATTCCGAGAAGCACAACGTGAGCCGGCTGATCGGCTCGCCTCCGGGCTATGTCGGCTACGGCGAGGGAGGCCAGTTGACCGAGAAGGTCCGTCGTCGCCCCTATTGCGTGCTGCTGTTCGACGAGATCGAGAAGGCGCATCCCGACGTCTTCAACCTGATGCTGCAGATTTTCGACGAGGGTCAGCTGACCGACGGCCTCGGCCGCCGGGTGGATTTCCGCAATACGATCATCATCATGACGTCGAACGTCGGCTCTCGCGAGGCTACTCAGCGCGCCCAGAGCGTCGGATACAACACGGCTTCGAAACCGGCCATGCAGGCGCTCAACCGCGAGGCGGCCTATCGCAAGAATCTGGAGCGCAGCTTCGCTCCCGAGTTCATCAACCGCATCGACGATATCGTGACATTCGGGACGCTTTCCGACACGGACGTGCTGCGTATCGTCGAGCTGGAACTGGGGTGCTTGAGCCGCCGCGTGAGCGAACTGGGCTACTCCCTCGACGCGAGCGACGAGGCCAAGCGCCTGCTTGTGAAGCAGGGTTACGAGCCCGCCTACGGCGTCCGCTCGCTGCGCCGGACGATTCTCGACCGGGTCGAGGAGCCTCTGTCGGAACTGATCGTTGCGGGCGCCGTGCATGCGGGCGACCGGGTTACGGTTTGTGCGGACGGGGACCGGATCGAACTCTCCGTCGCGCCGGCCGACTCGCCTACTCATCTCGCCTCGTAGTCGGCGGTTATCCGTTTTCGCTTCGGCGGTCCTTTCAAGGGCCGCCGAAGCTTTTTTCGCGGGGCCGTCGCAGAAGGGCGGCGACCGCCGGTTCGCCCGGTCCCGTGTCGCACGTCGTGCCGGACTCGGCTCCCGGTCGTTTCCCCCCGGTATGGAAACCGTATCCGTTTGGTTTTCGGCTCAGTCCGGGCCTTGCGGTTCCTGCTTGCCCGTCATCGCTGTCCGGAGCGGGGCTAAGGACGAGGGAGCGTTTCGTTCCGGCGGAGATCCTGACTCCGGCATGCCACCTGCCGATTTTCTTCGTATTTTTGTCCGACGGTCGGTTCGGCGTCTCGGGAATTTGCGGCACAACGGGATTCGGGTTATCTTTGCGCTTCTATGGAACGTTTCGCTTGGAAAGGAAAACTCCGGAATTGGTTGCCGCAATACCGGGAGAACCTGACGCTGGCCGTGCCGGTGATGCTGTCGCAGGTCGGGCAGGTCGTCGTGCAGCTGGCCGACAACGCGATGGTCGGCCGGTTGGGCGCTCTGCCGCTGGCCGGCGTGTCGTTCGGCGGAGCCGTGTTCGTCATCTTCATGTTCTGGGGTATGGGCGTTTCGCTGGGCCTGACGCCATTGGTCGGCGAGGCGTATGCCAAACGCGATCTGCGTGGGGCGGCCGCTCTGTTCCAGAACTCACTCGTGCTGTATGCCGCGACCGGAATCGTCCTGCTGGCGCTGCTGCTGGGGCTGGAGGCTCTGATGGACCGGATGGGGCAGGCGCCCGAGGTCGTCGCCCAGGCGAGACCCTATTTCCGCTATCTGTCGTGGTCGATCGTGCCGTTCATGATGTATTGCGCTTTCAAGCAGTTTCTGGAAGGCGTGGGTAATACGAGCGCGGCGATGGTGGTCATGCTGACCTCGAACGCGATCAACATCGGGTTCAACTATCTGCTGATCTACGGCAAGTGCGGGTTCCCCGAAATGGGCGCGGCGGGCGCCGGTCTGGCGACGCTGATCTCGCGGATCTGCATGCCGCTGATGATGCTGGCCTATTTTCTGCGCGACGTTTCGTTCCGACGTTACCTGCGTTTTTTCACATGGGCGGCGCAAGGTTGGAGGCGGATTCGGCAACTGCTGTCGGTGGGTCTGCCCATATCGGTGCAGATGGTGCTCGAGGTGTCGGCCTTCGCGCTGTCGTCGATCATGATGGGATGGATCGGAGCGGTCGAGCTGGCCGCGCACCAGATCGTCGTTACGTTCGGCAATTTCGCCTTTATGGCGATGGTGGGCATATCCTCCGCGACGACGATTCTGGTCAGTCACCGTTTCGGCCGCGGCGATCTGGACGGCCTGACCCGCGCCGCGACCGCTTCGTGCCATCTGGCGCTGATGACCAATTTCCTCACGATGTGCTGCTTTATCGGGCTGCGACACTGGATTCCGCTGCTTTTCACCTCCGACACGGCCGTCGCGGCGGTTGCCGCGCAGCTTTTCATCATGGCCGGGCTCTATCAGTTCTCGGACGGTTTGCAAGTCGTGCTGCTCGGCGTGCTGAGGGGGATGCAGGATGTGAAGATCGTGATGCGGTACGCTTTCGTGTCGTACATCGTCATCAATCTGCCGGTCGGCTATCTCTGCGCGTTCACGCTCGGCATGGGGGCTCCGGGGCTGTGGATCGGGTTTATCTTCGGTCTCGGCGTGGCCGCGCTTCTCTACTGGCGGCGCTATCGCCGGCTGATCCGCCGGATACGGGCCGAGGTCGGATAGACCGTGTTTTTTCGTTGCGCGACTCGGCGGAGCGGTCGGTCGGGTTCGTTTCAGAGGCGATTCCGGCGGAAAATTGTAGTCCGGCTGCGCTTTCCTGCCGTTTCTGTCAGGGTGGAGGTCCGGGTCGTCCGCGTGCCATCGGTCTCGGCGGGGAGGCTATTTTCGGACCGTACCGCACCGGTCTGCGTAGACGACGTTCTTTAGCAGTCCCCTATACCGGGAGTTGTTCGGCCGGGCTGCCGGCGACAGGGGCGGAGCCGATTTCCGGTTTTGAGCGAACTGCGGTCCCGATATGTTTTCGTTGCGCTCCATGCGGGACGCACGTCTATACAATCCGTACGCGGACGCGAATCCGCTGTTTTTCGTCCGGAGACGGAGCGGATTCGGCCTATGCTCCCGAGTTGGCTCGGATGAAGTCCGAAAGCGTGATCTTTTTCCGTGTGGCCGGAGTTCCGATCCGCTCGACTTGCGTCTCGATCATCAATGGCTCCCGTCCGAGCACCAGCCGGTCGAGAAAAATCTCGATTTCGGCCCGGTTCCGCTCCATCGGCTCTACGGCCATCTCGTGAGCCGCGCCGCTGACCGAATAGAAATAGAACGGCGTGTTCATCCGGCGGAATTGCCTGCTCAGATAGAGCGATCCGTAAAGGGCCGCGCCGCCCGTGCCGATACTGTCGTAAGGAACGTTACAGTCCGCATCGCCGTGAAATAGCTGGATCGGGGCGGGCTTTTCCCGCCAGACCGGACCGGAGGAGCTTTTCTCCAGAACGGCTCCTGCGAAGGCGATGATGCCTGCATAGCGGAAGCCTTCGGGCAGGCGGCGGCTCAGCGCCGAGCCCGTGCATCGTTCGTATTCGCCCTGCAGGACCGTAATCGCCCCGGCGCTTGATCCGCTGGCTACGACGGCCGAGGGGTCGAGGCCCCATGCCCGGGCCTGTCCGACGATGAAGGACGTGGCGTCGTACAGATCCTCGACGGCCATATCGACCGCTGCGAAGAACCGTTCGGCGAGCGCTTCGGGCGTATCGGCCGGGTCGGGGCGGCTTCCGGCCGTCTCGCGCAGTCCGAGCCGATAGTCGATCGATACGACGGCATACCCCTTGCGTGCGAAATATTCGAAATAGGGAACATAGGCCGGATTGTCGCGCTCGCCGCCGACGAACCCGCCTCCGAAAGCGAATATCAGACAGGGCGCATTCGTTTCCCGGGACGCTTCGGCCACATAGCGGTCCATGTAGAGGCTGTCCGTTTCCTTGACGGCATAGAGCCATGTCGTCTTGTCGACTCCGGTCTCTCGGGCCTGAGCCGTCAGGACGACCGGTATCATCGACGCAATCAATGCCATGGCGCCGATCGTCCGTCCGTTTTTCTTGCTTCGATTCATCTTCCGTATAGTTTTGTGTTTCCGGTTGTATGTTTTCCCGTACCGGCTCTCGGGTTCTCCTTGTTTCCTGCCTCCCGATATGAAGCATCCTTCGGCCGAGGGAATTTGGAATAAGGGTCTGACCCGATGCGTGTCCTGTGATTGCCGTCCGCGGCCGGCGGATGTGAAAAACTCCGGTTGCGACCGCGTCTGGGATATTGAAATATATAATTCCTCCATGTTTACCGAGCCCCATATCCGGTATGACGGATTACCGCCCAAAAACGATGCCGGCGCTCGGTATGCTGAGCGGTTTCTCCGTTTTCGCGCCGCTCGCATGCCGGTGAGAATGCGTGTCGGCCGAAAGGCCGATGGCACGCGCCCCGCAGTTTCCTACTCTCCGGGGGCGTGCCGCTCCCTTCCGCTTCCTTACTCTGTTCCGTTGCCCTTCGCGCTCGTCCGCTCCGTCCGGGCTGTGGCGACAAGGCGATGAGGCTCTCGTTTGCGACCGAATCCTGCCCGGTATCGCGCTATTCGGACCGGGAGCCTTTCCTTCGAAAGGGGAAGGCGGATTCGCTCGTGCCTGACGACGGGCCCGTTTCGGTTCCGTCCGCCCGTCGGTCGCAAAGTCCGGATCGTCCTGCCGGTCGGAGGTATTCGGGTATAGAAGACCGACGTCTTACTCGGCCGAGTCTTGCGCCGCTTGTTCCTGCGCGCCGTACATGACGGGCCGGATGTCGTAACTCTCTCCTTCGACGACGGCCTCGGTCGCAGGGAAAATATTCCTCGCCTCGTTTACGAGCACTTCGACGTCCGGATAGCGGGACGAGAAATGGCCGATCAGCAGCTTTCCTGCGCCGGCCTTCAGCGCGGCCTTCGCGGCTTGGGCGGCGGTCGAGTGTCCTGTTTTCCGGGCCATGGCCTTGTCCGGGTCGGCGAATGTCGCCTCGTGGTACAGCAGGTCGACTCCTCGGACGAGCTCCGCTGCCCGGGGCGAGTAGAGCGTGTCGCTCAGGTAGGCGTAGCTCCGGCGCCGGTATGGAACGTAGGTCAGTTCGGCGTTCGGGACGACTGTCCCGTCGTCCAGTAGTACGTCCTCGCCCCGCTTGGCGGCCCGGCATTGGGCGATTCCCAGACCGTAGAGCCCGACGGCTTCCTTGCGGATGTTCAGGGGCGGGGTCTTTTCGCGGAACAGGAATCCGGCCGCCGGCACGCGGTGACGCAGCGGGATCGACCATACCTCCAGCGTTTTGTTTTCGTACAGCAGTCGGTGCGCCCGGGTGTCGATTTCTTCCCACTGTACTTCATAAGGCAGCTTCGAGTCGAAAAAGCTCAGGTGCGAGGCCAGAATCCGGTCGAACGGACGCGGCGCGAAAATTTTCAGCGGCGTGCGCCGGCCGAGCAGGCCGAGCGTCGACATCAGACCGAAAAGTCCGTAGACATGGTCGCCGTGCAGATGCGTCAGAAAGACGGTGCCGAGCCGCAGCGGACTGATACCGCAGCGAAACAGCCGCGTCTGCGTTCCCTCGCCGCAATCGATCAAAAAAAACTGCTCATGCACGTTCAGTGCATGAGCAGAGGGGTTGCGTTTGAGGGTCGGCATAGCCGAGCTGCTGCCCAGTACGGTGACCCGAAACGTCATGACAGAAGCAGAATTACTCGGCTTTGGCTTCCTCGGCCGCTTTCGGAGCCTTGGCCTGTTCGGCGCTCTCCATCTTGGCCTTCAGCTCGGCCAGCGAAGAGATGTCGCCGAGGGTCGTCTTTTCGACCGAAGCGTTGATCTTCTTCACCGAGTCCTTGGCTGCGTCGTCTGCCTTGCGGCGCTCGGCGCGTTCGGCCTGAGCCTCCTGACGCCTCGTGTCGTCGAACGTACGGGTGTGCGAAACGAGGATGCGCTTGGTGGCTTTCGAGAACTCGATCACCTTGAAATCGAGCGTTTCGCCCGCTTTAGCCGTCGTGCCGTCCTCCTTGACCAGTTGTTTGGCCGGGGCGAAGCCTTCGACATTGTCGCCCAGCGAGATGATCGCGCCCTTGTCGGTCAGTTCCGACACGGTGCCCTTGTGTACGCTGTCGACGGCGAACTGCTGTTCGAACGCGTTCCACGGGTTGTCCTCGAGTTGCTTGTGGCCGAGGCTCAGGCGGCGGTTGTCCTTATCGATTTCCAGTACGACCACGTCGATGTCGGCTCCGATCTGCGTGAACTCGGCCGGATGCTTGATCTTCTTGGTCCAGCGCAGGTCCGAAATGTGGATCAGGCCGTCGATACCCTCCTCGATCTCGACGAATACGCCGAAGTTCGTGAAGTTACGCACTTTCGCCGTATGGCGCGAGCCGACGGCATAGCGCTGCTCGATGTCGGCCCAAGGATCGGGCGTGAGCTGCTTGATGCCGAGCGACATCTTGCGGTCCTCGCGGTCGAGCGTCAGGATGACCGCTTCCACCTCGTCGCCGACTTTCATGAACTCCTGAGCCGAACGCAAATGCTGGCTCCACGACATTTCCGAGACATGGATCAGACCCTCGACGCCCGGTGCGATCTCGATGAACGCGCCGTAGTCGGCCATCACGACGACGCGGCCCTTGACCTTGTCGCCTACCTTCAGGTTCGGGTCGAGCGCATCCCACGGGTGCGGGGAGAGCTGCTTCAGACCCAGTGCGATACGTTTTTTCGCATCGTCGAAGTCGAGGATCACGACGTTCAGCTTTTCGTCCAGATGAACGATTTCCTCGGGATGGTTCACGCGGCCCCAACTCAGGTCGGTGATATGGATCAGGCCGTCCACGCCGCCCAAATCGATGAACACGCCGTAGGAGGTGATGTTCTTGACGGTACCCTCGAGAATCTGGCCCTTTTCGAGCTTCGACATGATCTCCTTCTTCTGCGCCTCGAGCTCGGCCTCGATCAGCGCCTTGTGCGACACGACGACGTTGCGGAACTCCTGATTGATCTTCACGACCTTGAACTCCATCGTCTTGTCGACATAGATGTCGTAGTCGCGGATCGGCTTCACGTCGATCTGCGAACCGGGCAGGAACGCCTCGATGCCGAACACGTCGACGATCATACCGCCCTTGGTGCGGCACTTGATGTAGCCTTTGATTACCTCGTCCTTCTCGAGCGCCTCGTTCACACGATCCCACGAGCGGAGCTGGCGGGCTTTCTTGTGCGAGAGCACGAGCTGCCCCTTCTTGTCCTCGGCGCTTTCGACGTATACTTCGACCTTCTCGCCTACGGCCAGTTCGGGGTTATATCTGAATTCGCTGATCGGAATGATGCCTTCCGACTTGTAGCCGATGTTGACCACTACTTCGCGCTTGGTGAGCCCGATCACGGTTCCCTCGACCACTTCGCCGACCTGAACGTTCGACAGCGTCTGGTCGTACTTGGCTGCGATTTCCTCCTTCGATTCGCCGTACAGGTTCGAATCGTGTTCGTAGGCTTCCCAGTCGAACGTGTCGAGGTTGACGGGAGCGGCCGCCACCGGCTCGGCGGCTTTCATTTCCGGTTGGTTTTCGTTGTTTGTCGTCATGTTGTTTGTTTTGGCAATTAATGCGTTAGACATTATTTATAGTGCTTGTCCGGTTTCTCGGTCCCGAACTTCCTCGAAGAGCGGCCGGGGCGAGAGGCCCGAAAAAGCGTTGCAAAGGTAATAAATAATTCACATTTAACAACAAAGGCAAGCCGGTTTGCCTCCGCGTCGCGCTATTTTTTTGCGGTTTGCGCCGAAAAACGTATCTTTCATACGTTTTCGCCGCCGCTTCACGTTTTACCGTCGAATCGCGGTCCGCGAGAATCGCCGAAATCAAACCGTCTGAAACCATGAATATGAACGATACCGTAAGAATCGTTTGCGAGAATACGGGCCGCAGCCTGTTCGTCAACCGGGGAACTTCGCTGTTGCAGATTGCCGAGATTCTGTCGCTCGGCGAGCGGGAGGACCGTCCGTTTCTGGCCGCCTATGTCAACAACCGGCTCAAGGAGCTCGACTTCGCCGTCTACTCGCCGGTGAGCATCCGCTACGTAGACATCACGCATTTCGAGGGAATGCGCGTTTATCAGCGCACGTTGTTCTTCGTACTGCAAAAGGCCGTCTACGACCTGTTTCCGGAGCGGAAACTGCATATCAAGCATTCGGTCGCCAAGGGATTCTATTGCGAGATCGAGGGTATGGAGGACCTCTCCGACGAGCAGATCGTCCGGATCAAGGAGCGCATGCGCGCGATCGTCGCTCAGGACTTGCCGATCGTGCGGCAGAAGGTCACCTCGGCCGAAGCCGAGGCGATGTACGAGGCGCTGGGGCTCGACGACAAGATCGCGCTGCTGCGGACCCGGCCGCACCTGTATGTGACCGTGTACAGCATGGCCGATCTGGTGGGCTACTTTTACGGCGCGCTGGCCGTTTCGACGGGATACGTTTCCCGCTTCGACCTGCATCCCTATTATAAGGGGTTCCGCATGGCTCTGCCGCAGCGAACCGATCCGACGAAGCTCGAGGAGCTGGTCCCGCAGGACAAGATGTTCGAGGTGTTCAGCGAGTACACGCGCTGGGTCGACGTGATCGGCGTGGCGAACATCGGCTCGCTGAACGCGCGGATTCTCGAGGGGGGCGGAAGCGACCTGATCCGGATCGCCGAAGCGTTGCATGAGAAGGCGCTGGGCAATCTGGCCGACCGGATTTACGAGAGACATCGGGACGGAGGAGCGCGCATCGTGCTGATTTCGGGCCCTTCGTCGAGCGGCAAGACGACGTTCGCCAAGCGGCTCGGCATCCAGCTCAGCATTCTGGGCATGCGTCCGGTGCTCGTCTCGCTCGACGACTATTTCGTGGACCGGGAGAAGACGCCTCTCGACGAGGACGGGGAGTACGACTACGAGGCGCTCGAAGCGATCGACGTCGGCCGGTTCAACGACGATTTGGCCGCCCTGCTCGCGGGCCGCGAGGTGGGGATGCCGCGCTATAACTTCATTACCGGCAAGAGCGAGCCGAATCACCGGACGCTGCGCATGGACGAGCGCTCGGTGCTTTTGATCGAGGGCATTCACGGCCTGAATCCGAGGCTGACGCCGCAAATCGACGCGGCGATGAAGTTCAAGGTCTACGTCTCGGCCCTGACCTCGATCGCAATGGACGACCTGAACCGGATCGCCACGACCGACAACCGGCTGATCCGGCGTATCGTGCGCGATCACCGTACGCGCGGCAACAGCGCGACCGCTACGCTGCGCCGCTGGGAGAGCGTCCGCCGGGGCGAGGACAAGCATATCTTCCCGAATCAGGAGCAGGCCGACGTGATGTTCAACTCATCGCTTTTCTACGAGCTGGCCGTCCTGAAAGATTGCGTTTGGCCGCTGCTGCGCGAGGTCCCCGACACGGAGCCCGAGTTCGGCGAGGCGAGGCGCCTGCTGAAGTTTCTGGACCATTTCACCTCGCTCGACGGAAAAGAGATTCCGCCGACGTCCATTCTGCGCGAGTTCATAGGCGGCAGCAGCTTCGAATATTAGAGCGAAGTGTCGGATCGTAACTCGAAAGTTCCGGAATGAACGATTTTTTAAGTCGGAACGGTTGCGTTCGGATAAATTGTTTATTTTTGTGGCTTTAACATACAAAGCATTATGTCACAAGATCAATATGCCGGTCGCCACGTCGGTTCGGACGAAAGGGCGCTTTCGCAGATGCTGTCGGCCATCGGCGTCCGCTCGGTCGACGAACTGATCGGGCAGGTCGTACCCTCGACGATCCGGCTCAAGAAGCCGCTGGCCCTTCCGCGCGAAGGCATGAGCGAATGCGAGTTCGCCGCCCATATCCGCGAGATCGGCCGTAAGAACAAGCTTTACCGCAGCCTGATCGGTATGGGGTATTACGGCACGGCCTCGCCTGCGGTCATCCTGCGCAACGTGTTCGAGAACCCCGCCTGGTATACCTCCTATACGCCCTATCAGGCCGAAATCTCGCAGGGGCGTCTGGAAGCGCTGCTGAATTTCCAGACCGCCGTCGTCTCGATGACGGGCATGGAGGTGAGCAATTGCTCGCTGCTCGACGAGGCGACCGCTACGGCCGAGGCTATGGCGATGATGTTCGCGCTCCGTTCGCGCGAGGCGGTCCGCGAGGGATGCAACGTGCTGTTCGTCGATGAGAATATTTTCCCGCAGACGCTCGACGTGCTGCTGACCCGCAGCGAGCCTTTCGGCATCGAGATCGTCAGCGACCGCTTCGACTGCTACGAGTTCACGGGCAGCGAGTTCGGCGCGATCGTACAGTATCCGGCGGCCGACGGCGAGGTGCGCGACTACGACGATTTCGCTGCAGCGGCCCACAGCCGGGGCGTGCTGGTGACGGCCGTGGCCGACATGCTGAGCCTTGCGCTGCTGAAGGCGCCGGGCGAGTGGGGCGCCGACATCGTGACCGGTTCGACGCAGCGTTTCGGCATTCCGATGGGATTCGGCGGCCCTCATGCGGCCTATTTGGCCACGAAGGACGCTTTCAAGCGAAATATGCCCGGCCGAATCATCGGCGTTTCGGTCGATCGGCTCGGCAACAAAGCGCTGCGCATGGCGCTTCAGATGCGCGAGCAGCACATCAAGCGCGAGCGGGCCACGTCGAATATCTGTACGGCTCAGGCGCTGCTGGCTACGATGGCCGGCTTTTTCGCCGTCTATCACGGAGCCGAGGGCATCCGTCGGATCGCCCTGCATGCCCACAGTCATGCCGTCGCCGTGGCCGATACGCTCGAAAAACTGGGCTACGAGCTGAAAACCAAAAACTTCTTCGATACGATCGAGGTGGCTGCCGATGCGGCGAAAGTGCGCGAGGCCGCGCTCGCCCGCCGGCTGAACTTCTTTTATCCCGACGAGGGCCGCGTGCGGCTGTCGTTCGACGAGCTTTCGACGCTTGCCGAGGCGAATGCCGTGATCGCCGCGTTCGCCGAGGCGGCGGGCAAGAAAGCTCCGGCGCTCAAGACGATCGGGGAGCAGGACCGTCTTCCGGTCGGGGTGCGCCGCTCGTCGGCCTATCTGACCGAGCCGGTATTCCGCAACTATCGCAGCGAGACTGAACTGATGCGCTACGTCAAGAAGCTCGAGCGGCGCGACATCTCGCTGGCCGACAGCATGATCTCGCTCGGCTCGTGCACGATGAAGCTGACGCCCGCCGTTGCGATGATGCCTTTGAGCCTGAGTGAGTTCGCCGATATTCACCCGTTTGTTCCGGCCGATCAGGCCGAGGGCTACCGCGAGCTGATCGACGCGCTGTCGAAAGACTTGGCGACGATCACGGGCATGGCGGCCGTGTCGTTGCAGCCCAATTCGGGCGCGTCGGGCGAATATACGGGCCTGATGGTGATCCGAGCCTATTACCAAAGTCGCGGGCAGGGCTATCGGAACGTCGCGCTGATACCTGCCTCGGCTCACGGCACCAATCCCGCCTCGGCCGCGATCGCCGGTATGCGGACGGTGACCGTGGCCTGCGACGAGCGCGGCAACATCGACGTCGACGACCTGAAAGCCAAAGCCGCGCAATACGCCAGCGAGCTTTGCTGCATCATGGTTACCTATCCTTCGACGCACGGCGTGTTCGAGAGCCGCATCCGCGAGATCGTCGACATCGTGCACGACAACGGCGGATACATAGGGGCCGACGTCTGCCACCTGAACCTGCATAAGACGTTCGCGATTCCGCACGGCGGCGGCGGTCCGGGCGTCGGGCCCATTTGCGTGGCGGCCCATTTGGCCGAGTTCCTGCCGGGACATAGTCTGGCCGAGACGGGCGGACGCAGCGGCATTACGGCGGTAGCCGCCGCTCCGTTCGGCAGCGCGCTGATTCTGCCGATCACCTACGGCTATATCAAGATGCTGGGCGAAAGCGGTTTGCGCCGCGCGACCGAGATGGCGATCGTGAATGCCAATTATCTGGCCGCAGCGCTGAAGGACGAATTCGGCATCGTATATACCGGAGAGACGGGGCGCGTCGGACACGAGATGATTCTCGACCTGCGCGATTTCCGCAAACTCTACGGCGTCGAGTGCGCCGATATCGCCCGCCGGCTGATGGACTACGGATTCCATGCCCCGACGCTGTCGTTTCCGGTCCACGAGACGCTGATGATCGAGCCGACCGAGAGCGAGAGCCTCGCCGAGCTCGACCGCTTCGTCGAGTCGCTCGTGGCGATCAAGCGCGAGTGCGAGCAGATACGCGACGGCGAAGCCGACGCCGAGGACAATCCGGTCAAGATGGCTCCCCATACGGCGCAGGAGGCTTGCGCCGATACATGGACTCACCCTTATGGCCGAGAGCGGGCCGTGTTCCCGTTACCGTGGATTCGGGCCAACAAGTTTTTCCCTTACGTGACGAAAATCGATGGCGGATACGGCGACCGCAATCTTTGCTGCACTTGCGGAACGCTGTACGGGGGCGAGTAGGCCGGGGCTCCCGGGGGCGGCCTTTCGCTTTCCGGAAGCGGGGTAGCCGGCAGGTTTGTTTGTTGGAGGGAATACCTTCTGGAATCGGTCGAGTAGAACGGTTTCGTAAAGGGTGTTGAAGTGGGGGTTCGGTTCGCTCGTGAGAAACCGTTTTCCCGGACCGGACCGAGAAGATCGAGTCCGTCGTTTCCATCTCCGGGAGAGAAGGTGATGAGCCGCGATGGCAGCGTTCGGTCCGGTTTGGGAGCCCGGCATGCGGGGATTTCCCGAGGCGTTTTTTTGTTGTCGGACCGGTCGGCAAGCGTTTCGTCCGGATCGTTTCCGGTCGCGTTTTTGCAAGCGAATCCGGAGAACCCGAAGGCGGATTCCGGAGGGAATTCGTATCTTTGCCGCCGGATTGTCCGGATTTAGGAATACGACACTTTATTATTTTGACAGATATGAAAATCGGAGAAAAGACTTTTGTGGCTCTGAGCTACCAGTTGAAAGTCGACGGCGAAGTCGTCGAAACGGTTACGGCCGAGAGCCCGCTGAGGTTCGTATACGGCACCGGCTTCCTGCTGCCGGCTTTTGAAAAGCAGTTGGAGGGATTGGAGCCGGGCGGCGGTTTCGCCTTTCGTCTCGAGCCGGCCGAAGCATACGGCGACGTGGTGGCGGATGCCGTAGTCGAACTGCCCAAGGAGGTGTTCATGATCGAGGGCAAGATCGAGGACGGCCTGCTCGAGGTGGGCAACCAGTTGCCGATGAGCGACAATCAGGGCAACCGGCTGGTCGGCGTCGTGAAGGCGGTCGGCGAGGACAGCGTGACGATGGACTTCAATCATCCGATGGCCGGCAAGGCGCTCGAGTTTACGGGGCAGGTCGTCGAGGTGCGCGAGGCTACGCCCGAGGATATGATGATGGGCCACCATCACGCGGGCGGCTGCGATTGCTGCGGCGACGGCTGTGGCGACGGTTGCGGCGATGGCTGCGACCACGATCACAAGGGTGGCTGCGGTTGCGGCTGTTGAGTTTTGGTATGCCGGTTTCTGCCGGACGGCCCGCTTGACGTTTTCGTCAGGCGGGTTTTGTTTTGGCCGCACTGGGCGATAGGCTTGGAGCCTTTGCTACCGAAATATGTGCGACGAGCGATCGGATGGTCGAACAAAATTTCGACCGACGCTATGTGGGAGGGCTTTTATGTGACCGTTGCAGCGATGCCCGCACGGTTCCGGGAAACGGTCGCAGAGTACGCTCGTCCGTCGTGAAAATTACGGGAAGAAACTACCTTGCGGCTTGTCGGGAGCATTCTTACCCGTTTATCGGCGAAAGTGCGGCGGAAAGATACCGAAAGCAAATCGGCCCCGCCTATCGTTTGCGGGGCCGATCGTTTCTGCCTGCGGACTGAAAGTCAGTATTTCCCTATCTGAGTCTTGATATATCCCTTTTCTTTCCAGATCGCCTCGATCTTTTTCAAGCGCTTGCGGAAGTCGGGGTACGACTTTTTCTCCGGAGCGGTCCAGCCGCTTTCGGCGAAGGCGGCGAGTCGGGGATAGGTCTGGTAGGAGTCCCGCTCGAGGGTCGGGGTGTACTCTCCCCACATCTGGCATCCGAGGCCGAGGATTTTCTTTTTGTCCTTCTCGGCCAGTCCTTCGGGAATCGGGTCGAACGAATAGGCCTTTTCGAACGGGGTGACTTCATAGGCATAGTCGACGTACGTGAAGAATCGGTTCGAGTTCACGACGTCGTAACCTTTGGCGATCGCCTTGTTTACCAGCGATACGTCGCCGTCCCAGAACTGGACGATCGTGCCCGGGGCGAGCTGCTCCGACTGGCTGGCCTGAATGCCCTCGCGCACGGTTTCGCCCGTGATCTCGTTCCAGCCGATCATCCGGCATCCTTTCGAGGCGAGGTATTTCGACATCCGGTTGATCGCCCACACCTGCAGGTCGGTGCAAGTGGGCAGACCGTTCTCTTTCATGAACGCCATGATCTCGGGCGAGTTCTTCCAGTGAACGTAGTTGGCCTCGTCGCCGCCGATATGTACGATTTTCGACGGAAACAACCCGATCACCTCGTCGAGAATGTCGTGCAGGAACGCCTCGACCTTCGGATCGGTCACGTCGTACAGGTCGCCCGTCACGGCCTTGCCTTCGCGGCGGCTCGTCGAGCCGATCCACGGATAGGCCAGAATCGAGGCGGAGGCGTGGCCCGGCACTTCGATCTCAGGTATGATCCGGATGCCCCGGTCGGCCGCATAGCGCACTACTTCGCGGATCTCGTCCTGCGTATAGTAAGTGCGTTCCGGATGCAGGCTGTCCCAGCCTTCGGGCGTAATATCCATGTGTGAGAAGTCGCGCTTCGAGCCCCGCTCGGTCAGCAGGGGATACTTCTTGATCTCGATGCGCCATCCCGGCTCGTCTACCAGATGCCAGTGGAACGTGTTCAGCTTCAAGCGGGCCATTTCGTCGAGCAGGTCCTTGACGGCTGCCATGCCGTGGAAGTGCCTGCTTTCGTCCAGCATGAACGCGCGCCAAGGGAAGGCCGGGGCGTCGGTAATCACGCAGCTCGGCACGACGACGGTGCCGTTTTCCTGCTGAGCCAGCTGACGCAGGGTTTGCAAGGCGTACAAAAGGCCCTCTTTCGCGTCGGCTCTGGCGACGATCTGCTTCTTGCTGTCGGGCGACTGCACGGCCAGCCGATAGGCCTCGTCGTCGTTGTTCAGCGGCGTCTTATTGAGCCAGAATACCAAATCGGCTTTCTTTCGCTTATCGACGAAAATCGGCGAAAGCCCGGTCTCGCGGAGCGTTTGCTCGACATAATTCCGATCGAGTCCCGCTTGCGGGTCGAGCCAGACCAGCACGGGGTCTTTGTAAACGGCCTGATTCTCGAATGCGACGATTTCGGCCGGTTTGGGAACGATCTCGATTCTTGCGCTCTGGGCTGCGGCGCTGCCCGAGGCCAGCGTCAGGACGGCCAGTAGTGCGATTAACATGTTTTTCATATTCGGGTCGTATTAAATTGTTGCGTGAAATATGGACGGCGGAGCTTTTCGCACTCCCGCCGTTTTTTCCGCTTCCGACGGTTATCCGCCGGCTTGCCCGGGCCGGCAGACCGTTCGGATGTTCAGGCGGGGGAGAAAGTGCCGGACATACCGAAACGTACTCGACCGGGAATTCTTACGGCAGGTGCCGAACGGGAAAAGCCGGGAATGCACGGGCATCGAGTCAAAAACGGACCGGCCGGAGCCGGTCCGTTGACATTTCCGATCGTAAGATATTCCGCCGCGGCGTCTACTCGATCGTCAGCAGCACGTCCCCTTCTAGCACGGAGTCTCCTGTCGCGACTTTGATTTCCTTGACGGTTCCCTCCCGGTCGGAGTCGATGTTGTTCTCCATTTTCATCGCTTCGAGGATCATCAGCCGCTGGCCCGTGCCGACGCGGTCGCCGACGGCGACCTGAATGTCGAGCACGACGCCCGGCAGCGGGCTTTTGACCGCGCCTCCGGCGGCCGGCTTAGCGGCGGGAGCAGGCGCCGTTGCGGTGACGGCCGGAGCGGAAGCCGGCT
>ENA-UESG01001216-UESG01001216.1-human-gut-metagenome-genome-assembly--contig:-NODE-1216-length-18107-cov-8.143927_pt1 | contig 18107 bp, 32 predicted proteins | sample MGYA00243002_ERZ508003 | MGnify/ENA primary metagenome ERZ508003 (study PRJEB26167, sample SAMN06115514) | human gut metagenome | host: Homo sapiens | place: China:Shanxi | collected 2015-12-02... | reverse complement strand
TTACCTGTCAACTCCTCTATTCTGTTACTAAGCCTAATAAATGTATCAATATCATCTATTCTACATTTACTCTGCATATCCTTACATCTTGTAATCTGTTCCTGTAATTCTTCCTTGTACATACTTGTCCTTTCTTATTTTTGGGCATAAAAATACCACCTAGTTTTTTGACTAAGTGGTATCAAGACATATAATATTTATCTGGATATTTATCGTTCTTTTTTACATATTCCAGAAAAACTTCAAATTCTTCATCTGTCATATTCCTTATATCTTCATTAAGCTTTAATTCATCTAACCTATCGTCGCAAATAAACTCATTCTTCATTACTTCAAACTCCTATAATTTAACAATTTGGAAATTGAATTTCTTTGATAACTCTTTTAAAATCTCTTCCATATATTCATATTCATTATAACCTTTACATTTTCTTTTTGCAACTGATACGTCAAATTCTCTTATTTTTTTGCTTGGTCTTGTATAATAATAAATACTTCCATTATTTCCAACTGTAATTCCTGAAGTATCCTTATGATTGAGCAATTCATTTAAATCAGAAACACTTGGTGGCAAACCTCTTGGATGATTATGTATTAATAATACTTTTTCACCTTTATCTTCTGCTCTTTTAACATCATTATCAAATTTTGGGGTTCTAGTAATGCCAAAAGGAATATGTTGATCCGTTATTGAAGAAACGTCTTTTCCTGTTGTTAAACTTATTGCGTAAAGTTCTTCCGTTTTCTTTCCATCTCTGTTTCTTAATGCCTCTCTACTTCTCTTTGCAATTAAACTAGTTGCTTTTTCATTATCTGATATTTGGCTAAACTTTGCACTGTATTCTTTTGATTTTACCACTTTCCAATTAACTCCATAATTATACTTGTCTTCATATTTCTTTCCTGCACCTTTTTGGAAACTACGTTTTGTTCTAAGCGACCTTTCTCTAAGCTCTGATTTTACATATTTTTTCTTCCATTCCTTATACGTCATATCCGCAGAAACATAATATGTATCACCATCCTCATCCCTTGCAGCCCTTTGTTCGTCATTTGCAAATTCATCATCAAAATAAGGTGCTGTACAGCTTCTACAGTTAACGTGAAATGGCGGAGCTGTTACCCCCTCTTCATATTCGCTCATCTTGAATACTTTGCCATCCATTTCCTGACAAATATCTGATGTGTGACCGTCCAATGTGGCTACAATCTCATATCTTTCAACATCCAATTCCTTAAAGCATTCCTTTTGAGCCGTTGAACTAAAATAAGCCGATTCAGTCATTACAAGTCTTCCGGCATTAGCCTTGCTTACATTCATCTTACTTGCAATTTGACTTATTGCCTTATCTGGTCCTGAACCTGTAATGCACATTTGACTTAAACTTGTATGTAATTGATTTATAAGCTGTGTCTTGTTGCCCCATATTCTGTCACTGAAATTCTTACCATCAGCTAACCAAGGCTTATTTACCACTTTTTCAATTAGCTTGTCATTTAAAGTTGCAAAACTTGAACCAACGCCCACACCCTTTTGAATTTCAAAGGCTGTTTTGTAATAACTATTCTTGTAAACATCCTTTATGTGCTTACTTACTTCATCATTCAGGTTTCCAAAAGCTGTTTCTGCCTGCTGTCTACACTGTAACTCCAACGCTTCAAGTCTGCTTATGTGCGCTCTGGCAGATGCATTTTCAAGTTCCTTTACCCATTCACCTGAAAAAGCGTTTTCCCTGCCCTTTTTTATATATTCCTCTACATCCCACTTAAGTTCCTTTAATTCCTTATCATTAAGGGATTTTCTTGCTTCCAACAGAGATATGTTATTATTATCCGCATATCTCTGATACCAGGCATTTATCTTTTCTTCAATTATCTTCTGAGACTTATCAAACTGCTCCTGAATATCCATTGTCTTCTTTACGGAAGTCTGATGTGTAGCTTCTTCCATTTCAACAAATCTTTTCTTCCAGTATTCGCTATTCTTCATCCGTTCCACCTACTGAGTTATCATCATCTTTAGCCGAATCATCAACATTGTCATCATCTTCACTTGACTTTTTTGTAAACATCTGCTGATAGATGTCAGCATTCTGTGTTTTTTCTTCATTTTCCTTCTTAAGCTGTTTAAGTTCTGCTTCAACATCCTCAACAAACGGATGATTCTTAAGTATTGTTTTCTGGCTAATGATTCCAACACTGTCCTTGCATATGGCTGCCTGCTCCTGCTCATTCTTAATACAGGTTCTTGTCCAAGTCTGAACAATGTTGTCACACTTAATGTTCTTAAAGTTGCAGATTGCTCTTACCAACTTGGCAAAACCTAACTGAAACTCTGTTTCCATTAATCCTGTTTTCATTTCCAATAATGAATACATAAACTTAAGAGCCTCTCCTGACTGATTCCCAAAGTTTTCAGGTCTTGGATCAAATCCCTGTCCCTGTTCGAAAATAGCCTTTCTTGTGGCATCAAGAACACTATTTCTTGCTTCAATAGGAATCTCAATGTTAAGAGTGCTTACACCTGCACCTTCTTCTGCATCCATTTTTATAACCTTGTATTTCTTCAAATCCTGCAGGAATCCATTTAAATCTGTTCCACCATATCCGGAAAGAACAAATATAAGCTCCTGAACATCTTCAAGGTCATTAATAAAGCCACTAAACACCTTGTCGTACACATCAATCAAAGGCTTAATGTTATCAAGGTCAGAAGACTTAATGTTGTTATTAAAAAACGGAATAAAAGGTATTTCCTCCATTCCGTGACTGTACTCATTTACAAGTTCGCCTGTTGTCGGGTTTTCAAACATTGCATAATCTGTCAAATTCTCATAAGTTTCATCAGACTGCTGTCTTCTATACACCTGACACTCTTCCTTGTCCCAATATTCATAAATTGTATAATTTTTCCCATCTGTTTCATCTATCTGTGTATATACTCTTAATACACCTATCAACTTCTGTTTTGTTGACTTATTCCACACCGGAACAACCTGTTTACTGTCAATAACTGCCCACTCAAATTCATTAAACTCATTAGTCCAATAATGAACCCATGCAACACCTGCATTAGCTGCATTAACACAAAGCTCCATACATTCTTTTCTATATTCATCTCCCAAGACCTTTAATATTTCTGCATTAGCTTTTGAACTACCAATATCAAAAGTAGGCGGTGTAGTGAACGCATAAGCTGCTTTCTGGTTAACTATCAATCCGTGAAAGTTGCGTGGTATTCTATTATCTGCATTTCTTAACGGATGACCTTCTTCATCCTTTTTTTCATCTCCATAAAATATATCACTCTTATTTCTATAGTATCTGTCGGCAATGTCACATCTAATCATATACATTGCATGCCCCGGCATATACTGACTTAATAATTCCTTCATTCTAACTAAATCCACTTGTTTCACCTCTTTACTTTAATACTGATAATCCGTCAGACTTCTTAGCACAATCCTCTGCAATTCCTGTTGTTGCATCCTGTGCATCGTCATGATCATTCTTTCCTTCTCTCTGATACCTTGACATTGCCTTATAATAATCAGGCCATCTGTTCTTCCAGTCTTCAGGAAAATATATGTGTTGCATTACCCACGCTGAATTTGAAAAAATTCTTGCATTCTTGTTGTTATGCTGTGTAAACCACTTAATAACTGTCTTGTTACTTTTTAATTCATCCTGAAGTATTCTTTTAACACTTCTGGCAAATCCTCTACCACCATTATTTGATTCGATTCTTGCAATATTTACATTTCCATCAAATAACAGCTTAGCTGTTAACGGCTCTGTAACTTCCATTGGTTCCTGCGTATATATAACATCAAGTACGTACGCTTCATTGTCAAATGTTACTCCGTAGTTAATACTGCATAAGTAATCCTTACCTTCATCTGCGGTATCTGTATAATTTCTAATCTGCTTAAATTGTGGCATTTCTTTGTACGTCTTAAATGAAGTGTACATTCTGCCCTTTATGTCAATAGGATTCTGCTGATAGTTTGCTTCTGCAATATCTATTCCCATTGACATCTTTTTATTTTCGTATGATCTTTTTGACAAAATTTCAGGACAAAGCATTGTTCCATCTTTCTTAACAGCCTTATAGCATATATGCCTTACCTTTACGCCTATGCTCTTAAAGTGTTCCAATGCCCTGCCAGCCAAATCCAAACTATGCCATCTTGTCATTACAATGATAATCTTGCCACCCTCTTCAAGTCTTGACATCATTGTGTCCGTAAACCAGGTCCAATGATTATCCAGAATATTTGCATTATTAGCTTCCAGTGCTGACTTAATCAAGTCATCAATAATCATTAACGTTGCACCAAAACCTGTTGCCGTTCCTGTTGGGGATGTTGCCAAATAATTGTTATAGCCATTTTCAAGTGACCACATATTCATTGCACCATCACCACGTTTAATGGTTACTCCCGGGAACACATCCGAATATACAGCCTTGTTTTCATCTGCCTTTGTTTCAAGAATCGTGTTTCTCACTCCCTTTGAAAACGTTGTAGACAATGTTTCATTGTATGAGCCTGTCATAATCTTCTGCGTTTGGTCATTTCCAAGAACCCATTCAACAAAATTGCCAACAGTTCTAGACTTTCCATGTCTTGGTGGCATATTAACAACCATTACTTCATAATCTGATTTTATGAACTGCTGCAACTCATTACAGAAATCACGTAAAAAACCCCTGTCTTCCTTGTAGAAGTCAGGAGCCTTTAATTTGCAGTACTGCCAAAAATTTCTTCTTGCCAGCTCTACCCTTGCATAAAGCTTTATTAAATTCTTATTCAGATTCAAGGTCCTCACCTGCCAATCTAAGCAGTTGTTCAGTACTTAATCCCTCAAAAGGATTATTAACATTTCCTGACACCTCAACCTTATCCTTAAACATTCCTAAATGTCTTCCCAACAGTTCCAAAGCCTTTACCTTGTCATAGGTAGTAAGCTCTATTCCATTCTTACCCTGCTTAATACCTGAAATAGCCTTAATCTGTCTTCTTGAAAGCTCATCAGTTTCAGTAATCTCAACTGCCTGATAATACATCTGATTTCCTTCACTATCCAATGCCGGAACATAATCACCATCCGGTGTCTTCATCATCACCGGCTTAGTCACAACCTTGGCATATTCAGAACCATTGGCAAAGGCAACTGCTGCAAGCTCCTGAATCACATCATCTTGCGTAACCTCAATTCTTTCCAACCTGTCCTTAATTCTTTCATCTATGTATTCCTTAATCTCCGGAACATTCATAAGACGAGCGGCTGCCGCTGCTGCTGTATTATCATTTTTGACGTGTGGATATGCTTCCTTATACGCCCTTGTTCCATTCAGATCAATCAAATATTCATTTGCAAATATAACTTGTCTGTCAGTCACTGCAACCACTCCTTTCTTACCGAATTTATTTTATAAGCACTCTGCTTCTTTAAAAGCATCAAATATTTTAGGAAATTGAATAGCAAACCAATCCACCATTTCTTCGTTCAATGCCCAACAATCTGACGAATTACTGTTACTCCATAATCCTGATTCATATAAAAACGCATGTATTATTTCGTGTCTAACTACCTGTTTCATGTATAACTGCAAATCTCTTACTGAATCTTTCTCTTGTACCAATTCTGCAATTTTAATTGTTTTTATTGAATAATCCATAATGCCGTCTGAACCTTCAGGCATTTGCTCATCTGGAACATCGTATTTAATTGTGTATTCTGATCCTAATATACTTACTTTTTTATCCTGCATTTTTCTCCTATTTCCCCACGAAAAAAGACAGCCTATCGACTGCCTTAAGACGTTTTACAATAAATACTTTTAGAGGATTTCATTCAGATAAAACAAAAATTTTTTCTCTGCTTTACTCATTTATCACATTCTAATGATAATCTATGTTCATAGGGACATTCAAGGACACATTCATTAATTTTTCTATTTCCTGTAATCCCATTCCGTGCAATCTAGTAGTGTGCCTATATGACATATCCATTTCTATTGCTATTTCTTCCCATTTTTTAGATTGACAATATCGCTTATACAGTATTTCTCTGCATACCTCATTGCTTACCTTGGAAATTACTGCCATAACCTCGGCTCTTACCTCAACCAGTGTGCGAACCTCTATGTTCCATTCTTCTATCTTTTCCTCAATAGTACAAATTGTATCTGCCATCTTGTCTTGTGACGTTGAAGATATTACCCTTTCCCCTTGGCTGATTGCACTTGTACTTGTAACTAATTCCTGTAACGTCAGAATCTCTTCTTTTAGTCTTTTTATTCTGTGCTCTGCCCGACTAACCTGTAGCAGATACTCTTTAGCTTTATTTACTTCTGTCACTTTACCATTCCTTTCTCTATTTTTCTGCATAAAAAAACCAACCACCGAATATTGGTAGTTGGTTTATATATTATACAAAAGAACTAAGCGAATGTTTTTTCCAATATGCTATATAATCATCTATCTGTACTTTTAATTCTTGCATTTCTATATCATTAAATTGAAATTTTTTTATTTCCTCTTGTGGCTCAGCACAGTATCCTTTTTCATCTCTTATACACTCAGCTTTAAATACTAATTTGTGAAAAATTTTCCATGCCTCTCTATCAGTAAGCTCCTCATTTATGCTTTGCTCATATTCTTCGTATCTACTTTTTAGAGTTATGCTTCTCATATCGCATTCGTAACATGTATAAGCACCAAATGCATAATATTTCTCACCAATATAATAAATGAATGGGTGTTGTTTAAACAGTTTCTCTATATAATTCATTTATAATCCTCCTTGATATCTTAACACAAAAATTATACCATTCCAACTACCAATATTCAATTGTCAATGTACCTTTGTTTCTAATCCTTATCCTGCAACTTGCATATCGCCCATAAGACGAACACTGCTCCAATTACCAGGACTATTGCCAATGCGTTAATTATCGACATCTAATCACCTGCCTTCTCTTTCAGTCTAATTGCAAGCACAACATAATCTTTTTCTAAGCCCCATCCACTAAGCACATATGTAATCTCGTATAACTCTTTGTTAATTGGATGCTCTATGCCTATCTCAATATTTTTTGTTTTTTGTATTGCAAGAAAATCAATAAAATCTCCCTTTTGATAACCTCTATCGTTTTTTCGTATCTCGAAATTTTTATTTCCAATGATTATTTCATCTGCGAATTGTTTTAGTATTTTTAATTTGTGTGTCACTTTTTTACCTCTCTCTTCACTATATTTTTAATTTCTATATATGCAGCCATCTTGTCTGCCATTTTATCGCCTGTTTTAAAATCTCCTACTTCGTAACATATTTGTTGACGACTATCTAATCTTGCTATTTTTTCGTCTAACTGTGCTATAACCTTATCCACGTCATATGCTGTTGGCTGATGTTCTAATAATTCTCGACATTCAATGCATAGTTCTATTTTTCTTGCCATACTATCTGCAATACTGATTAAACCATTGTTCATATAGATTTGTTGTTTTGCATCCAACCTTGCGATTTTATCGTTTAATTCTTTAATTACTTCATCTGCGTCTATTAATCTATTCATTTTCGCTTTCTCCTTTTAATTCTGAAAAAATCCTGTTTCATAGTCAACTTTAATAGGCTTGTCTCCTATTATTTGTGTTTTTAATGTTCTATCTTCAAGTGAAAGAATAATCATACAATCGTTTAGCTCAAATATTTGTACATCTCCTTCACTGAATTTTACATCTTCTCCATATTCCTTTTCATATGCATCTAGCAATATATTTATTAAATCTTTATTCATCTTCCTGCTTCCTCGCTTTCTAATAACTCTGGATTGTCAAATACATTTCCGATAACTTCGTCATCTCCGTTGATTACAGTTCCGTTCTTAAAAGGGAAAATATTTCTACCATTATGATACCGAAATCCTAAATGCACCATTGTGTTATCCCATTTAATTACATAATTCTTTCTTTTTTCTACACGACAAAATGGCGGATAATCTGTATTTTCTTTCTGATATTTTGTATAGGCATGACACACAATATCATTCTCCCAAATCAGATTGCCGTTCTTGTCTTTTAAGCCCGTGCATTGGCAGATAGTAGATGGGTCTACTTTAAAGCTTTCAGAAACAGTATATAGTCCGCCATGTATTAACTGCCCTGTATATATAAAATCGCTTTCATTAACCCGCACATAAAATCCAATAACCCATTCTCCGTTATCTACTCTCTTTGCTTTAAATAAATATCTATCTTCCATTTACTCCTCACTTTCTGCTAGTTTTGCATAGTTCCAAGGATTCAATTTACTATCAGCCGTCCAAGATGTAGCTCCAACCTGCCAAGCATAAACTTTTCCATCTTCAAATTTAGCAAAGTATCTTCTTTCCCATTCTGCTTCTTTAGACCTTTTTACTAATATCGGAGTATCAACCTTAACCTTGCTCCAATCAATTTCTGGTTCTTTGTATTCTGAAAGCAACCATTTTAATATGTTTTTTCTGCAGCTTTCTTTGCAATATTCTTCATTTGAAATATTGAGTTGTGCCATAAGTATTTCTTTACAATCACTGCATTTAGCGAATCTACAATTAAGCAATTTTCCATCTTTGCTAAAGCCTATCATTATTTTTGGGTTGATTACTCCCATATTAATCAATTCATCATAAAATTTCTCAATATTTAACATTCTCTCACTCCTTAACATTTCTTAACATTTTTGTCCTTTAATTCCTGCTTCTTTTTGTTCTTGGCTCTGTCTAATCTAGCCATTAGAATGCCTGTTTCCGTAATCTCATTTGAATTGTTCAACCCGTTGCAGTTGAGATATAGTAGTTCCGACCGAGTTATGCACCTTAAATTGTCGATGTCGAAATTTCTCTTATTTCCATCAAGGAATATTATTGGACAGCCTTCGGGGATTTTTCCCTTAGCTTCTTCATACACAACTCTCTGCTTTAATCTCCACTTGTTAGGCTCCGCAACCTTAACCTCTATGTATCCGTCTTTTGAAATTCTTTCACTTCCAACAGGTCTGTGGTTTGGTGGAACGTTGCCCTTTGCAAACATTGTGTATTTTACTTTTTCATAGACTTCCTTTGGCATTTTCTTGCCCTTGTTGTGTGGTGTCTGCCCCTTTCTGAACTTGCCGGTTAATCCTGAATTTAATTTATTGTTTGCCTTGTATGATTTAATCGTTCTACTTGTTATGTTGGTATTGAACTTCTGATTAAACAGGTCTGCAAGCTCCTGGTTATATCTTCCCTTGTAATTATCCAGAATGAATTGCTTCATTTCATCCGTGTATTTCATTCCATACATTACTTACAGCTCTCCATTCATTTGTTTGTTATTCCAAGCAATGGGATTTCAACATCCTCACCGCTTCCGTATTCATCAAAGTGCTTTTTCGCCTGCAATGCCAGGTTTCCATTATCAATGATTGTCTTGGCAATCTTGTTGACCGATTCACTTCTCTTGATTTCCTTATCAAGTTCTTCCATCGACAGCTCATCATCATTTATTCTTTCAATTGCTTCAAACAAATAGTTGTTCAAATCTGATAGTGTATTCTTCATTGGTTATTTACTCCTTTGCCTTCAAATTAATTTATTTAATCACTGTTCTTAAGTCTCTTCTTTCGCTGTCCATGTCTATTCCACATTCTTCTGCAATTATGCTTATCTGCTCTTCCCATGTGCTGTAATCCTCTGCAATGCATTCAGCCTTGTTGTCGAATCTCTCAAACATTTGCTTTATTCTTTTGTTACCAAAACCAAATTCATCATGCATTGTTACAGCCATTAGGATTTTTACATACAGTACTGTGTTGTACTTAACATTGTCACTGAATTTGTCTAAATCTGCCTTTGATACCCTTAAAGGTAGGTCAATGGGATTTCTCATTTTCAGGTCTGCTTCCAAGGCATCCAATCCCTTTTCTCTTGCAAACCTCAGGGCATATGCCATACCCTCACGTCTTGCCTGTTCCTCTTTTGACATTCTTGCCATCCTTATTTCCTCCATTGCCATAAGCCTTTGCTCTAAAAATCTTTAGTGCATTGTCTCTTGGTCTTCCGTCATTTATGAACTCTTCCTGTTCGTGTGTTAAAATGCAGCCAAATTCATTACTTGTCTTTTTTCTCATTCATTTTCTCCAGCTTCGCCTTAAGCTCTGCTCTCTCTTCCTTGATTCTTGCCAATCTTACGTGATCATCCGCTGATAAGATTGAAACTGAAAATAAAATCTGCGATTCCATTCTGTCCAATTCCTCTAAGCGAATTTCTATATCCTTAATATCCTTAACTTTCATTTTGTTGTTTCCTCCTCTTGTCTCTGTTTTCAATCAGTTGTCTTTCCAATGCCTGATAGTCATATTGCCTTTGGTCATTAAATGTCTTCTTGTTTTGTTGCTCTTTCTTTACAGGATAAAAATTACTCCAATCACCTGCTATGGCATTCTTGACTGCCTGTATTTTCTCCTCGTCCGTGTCTGCCACCTGTTCAAGTCTCTCAATCAATGTCTGTATCTGATAGCCAACAATCTGTCTTCCCTTTTGTTCCCTAAGTTCCAGAAATTGTCTAAACACGTCATTAAGGTTTTCGTTGGAAAAATACTTTATATTTTCTTTACTTTCCTTTACTTTGCTTTCCTTTACTTTACTTGTTGAATTTCTGCATACATTTTTTTCATTTCTGCATACATTTTTCCCGATTATGTTTACATTTCCCTTAAAATTGGCAACACTAACTAAAAGGTATTCATCTATAACTTGAATTTCCGTTCTTCTTTTAACAACATCAAAATACTGTCTTTGTATTCTCTCCGATGTTAAAATGGCATATTTCTTGAACATACTCTCGTTAAAAATACCTATCTTAATGGCATGGTTAACTACCTGGTTTATTAAATTTAAATCCACGCCGCTGTTCCCACCGAACCATTGCGACAAAAACAGAAGTGGGCTTCTTTCTATCCATTCACAGTAATACCCCTTATCTGAATATATTTTCTGCCAGAGTTTGACTATTACAGCAAATCCCTTTATGCCATAGGCTGCTTCAATTTCAGCCATGTTATCGTTAGTGTGACAATCTAATAGGAAACTCTCTATTCCTACCTTTGCCATTACTATTCTCTTTCCATCATTACCACCCTGCCCACTGGACAAGGTGGTTCATTAAATTAAGCCATTATTACAATGTTTGTTCCAAGTTCCTTTAAGTTCTTTTCAAGATACTTCTTTATTTCAGCCTTAGCCTGATTTACCCAAAGTCCACCATCAGCTTCTATTAATGTGAACTCAGGCATGTTGTCAGAGCCGTCAATTCTAAATACAAAACTTGATTCAGGCTGCGTAATTTCAAGAAATGTTCTGTATGGAATGAGTGACACCGGATTTGGAACTATTACGTCTGCACGACTGGCAACTCCCTGCTGGATTGTTGTCTTCTGTGTCACACCATCATCACCATAATTAGCTGTGGTTTTTGCTTCTATGTTTCCTGCAACCTTCATTATTGCTTCAAGGTCAGATGTCTTTACAAACATTGACTGTAATTCAAGAATAAACTTGTCCTGTGTTACCCAGCGGTTTGCCTTGAAATGTGGAAGGTCTGCTACAACAGTAATTAATTTTTCCCTGTTTCTCTCTTCATCCAATCCTGAAATTAAAGTTATTTCTGATGGTGACTTTATCTGTATGATCATCTTGTCCCTTAACTCCTCAGTACAACCCTTGATATAATCCACCAATGCTGTAAGTGTTGACACTGTTAGCGGACTTGCCTTTTCATTTACGTCATATCTTCTAAGTTCCTTGTCACAGTATGTTCTTCCATTAATTTCCACTATCTTTGGCTCCATTGCCTGTTCCTTTAATTCTGTTACATACTTCATTGCTTCCTTTATCATTTTTATAATCCTCCTATGCTTCTCCTACTTTTCTTAAGTCAACTATTTTATTGTTTCCAATTATCTCGCCTGTTTCAGTATCCACCTGCACGGCTTCATTACCATACATTGTGTTTTCATCAAAGGTCATCTGTCCAGGTAATTCATTACCAATTTCCACTGCCTCAATGTCTCCTGTCTTAAGATTTGTTCCACAGGTCATTGTTGTTACTGCTCCCAATTCAGGTGCAAGTGATGTCTTTGCCACAACTCCTGTTGCAACAAAATTTCTTGTTTCATTCGGCTTGAATGCTATCGTTACAGTGATTTTTCTTGTAGCCTTAGCATCCGTGTTCGGATCCTGAATGTTCTTCATTACCTTTTCCATTGCCCTATTTACCTGAACCGTGAATGCTCCGTTTGCAAACTCCTCCATGTTAATGTGTTTCATTGCTTCTTTCCTCCTTAATGTAGTTTCCTGCTTCATATTCCCTATATATCTGCATCCAATCATCAAGTGTCATTGTCACCAGAATGTCTGCATTGTTTTTCTTGTGAAACACTGCCGGAAGTTCATCCTGCCTTGAATCTCTTCTTGCCTGCTCCATCCAGTCATACAAGTGCATTTTTTCCTGATGTTTTGCTTCTATATGTATTCCCGGAAGTCCCACAACGTCTGCATCACCATTTGCCCCACAATACTGCTGACCTCTTCTGGTTCTGTATCCGTATTCCCTTAGATGCCTGGCAAGTTGTCTTTCAAACCTTGCCCCCTTTTGCCTTGCATTAACTGCCATTCTGTATCTCCCTTACTCTTTTCCTTGTTGCCAGCAACGACCAACCTATTCTCTTTAATCTGCTGCTTTCCTGTTTGTAATACTTAATGACAAGTTCATCTTCCTCGCCCTCTATTGGTTGAAAATACCCTTGTCCATTGGATAGATTAAGTATTACCGTGTTTCTTCTGGCCATTGCAATTTCTTCCCTTATGTCTCTGTCTGACAATCCTGTCACCTTCTCTAGCTTTTTTCTTGAAATTGCATTGTCCTTTCCGAAAGGGATGTAATCTGAAATGTTCATTGTCACGTCTCCTTTCTGCCTGCCACCATTCAGGTGACAGGTCTTACAATTTTGTGATATATATTTTGATTTATGACTATCTGTTAATTCATTTCTTAATATCTGTTTTAATAATTAAAAAATGCCTTTTGGAAGTCTCCTTCACTTTCATTTTTTGAATTATCCGATTTTGGATTTTCACTTGTAACTGCCTGCTGTTTTTTTTCCGGCTGTGATTCGGCTTCTTCCATTTTCTGCTCTGCAACTTCCTCAAATGTTTCGTCCTGATTTAATTCCGGACTTTCCACATATGTATGTGTGCCATCCTCATTAATTACTGTCATGTCACTGTCAAGTGCTGTCTGTAGGTCAATGCTCATTATTCCCCACTTGCTTATGATTTGTCTCAACATTGTCTTATATGCCATTCCATCAAAGTCCTTGCTCCAGAAGGTCCACTTCGTTCCCTTCTTCAAGTCTGATGCATATCCCTGTGAATACTTCACTGCGTGAGCCTTCATCTTTTCCTTTGACCAGTACATTGCCTTCCTGAATCCATTGACATACTCAAACATTGCATAATAGCCAATTGTTTCTGCCTTTTCTCTCTCATTTTCATCTGAAATGAGATTTACTTCTATGTCTTCATTAAGTGGATCGAATCTGATTAACTCACCTTTCTTAATTGCCAGCACATTTAACTTCTTGTACTGTCCTGATCTGATTGCCAGCTGAATGTAGCCCTTGTATCCAAGCTGGAACTGTGCCACCTTTGTTCCTGTTTTGTTATCCTTGAACGGAACCATGTAATACTGTCCAAGCTGTGGACTTGGAGATAGATTAAGACTCTCTCCAAGCAATGCTGCACTTACTATTGATGAATTTTGACATTCCTGTAATGTTGGATTGTTTCCAACCGCACTTACTATTGAACTGATGAATCTCTTTCCGTTCTTTCCACCAACAACCTCATTAATCTGATTCTTTACCGCATCATTTTTCAAATATGCCGTAAAACTTGTTTCTTGTCTTTTTGCCAAACTGTTTGATACTGCCATTTCATTTCCTCCTACTGTATCTGCTCATATTTAATGTTGTTTTTCGTAAGGAACTCACCCAATGCATTGAGCTGGTTTCCTGTTCCACACACCCTGATTACTATTGTGTGTGTCTTCTCTTCCTGATTTTCTTCTGTTCTTTCTTCCTGTGCCTCTTCCTCAACAGTATGTGAAACACTTTCCTGCTTCTGCTCCGGTTCCTTCTTTCCTGCCTCTGCAAGTTTTTCGGCTTCTGCCTTTTCTCTTGCCTGTCTTTCCTCAAGTTCTGCCTTTCTTCTTGCCTCATACTCGGCTTTTCTTCTTGCATTTTCCTCGTATGTCTGTTTAACCATCAATGCTTCTGTAATGTTGAGGGTTTCAATGTATTTCTGTTTCATTTCAAACTGATATTCACCGGTTTCAGCATTAATGACTTCCAAGTCGTGTCTTACACTGTCTCTCATATGCTCCATATCATTGGTTATTGACTTTAATGTTGTTGTCACATTCAGATAACTTTCCTTGAATACACGTTTGAATGTGAGTATCTCCTTCAGCTCTTCGGCACTTGCAAAGGTCCTGTCATATATCTCCTCAACCTTTATGAGCTTCTCTTCCCTTTTCTTCTGATCATAAGCCTTTACCTGACTGTCAATGTTGGCATTTGCCTCATCTACAATTGCAATCAGTTCCTTTACCTGACCTTCAAACACACTGTATGGTTCAAGCATCATCTTCTTGACATCTTTCTTTCCGTCATTTAATGCCTTGCTGAACTTATTAAGTGTTACCCTGTCAGCCTTTGCTTCCTTTATGTTTTCATCCGTGTACACCAATGACTTGTACACGTTTGCCTTTTCAGTAACTTCTTTTTTTAATTCCTCAAAGTTCCAATCAATGTGCTTTAGTGCATTATCCATTGTTGGATTGTAAATTTTTAATTCCATCTTTTTGGTATTCCTCCTGTTTTAAATTTCCGGCAGAATGAGAGCCGGCTTTTTTCTTTTTTTCACAAGCTCCATGAACTCCCTTTCTGACCTTTTTATTATTTCAATGTCTTCCTCAACATCTTCCCTTTCAATGTGGTAATCCTTTGTGATTAGTCTTATGCTCTTATTCCACACACTCTTTATCTGTGCCCTGAGTTCGACAAACTCATATTCCGTCACCATCAGGTAATGAAGCACCTGTATGTAATAATTGTCCGGGATGTGTTCACCATCCCATTTTTCCTTGTGCATTGAACCAAAAAGCTCACTGGTCTTGCATTCAAATATGCCCTTCCTCCCGGTTTCAAGTTCTGTCAGTTCTCCATCAAGTGATGCGTGAGCAAACGGATACTTGTCATTGAGAAGCATGTTATCACCAAAGTATTCAACCTTGTATTCCGGGTGGTCCAATGCAAATATTGCTCTTATGTGTTCCTCTGCCCTGCTTCCATATATTACATACGGTTCATTTGATATGTCTCTTGGCTTGGTTATTCCAACCATTTCATTCCAAAACTCCACATTGTTCTTGTAGGGATTAAGTCCCAACACTGCTGCTGCATCAGAACCACCTATCTTTCCCTTTCTTGCAAGAAGCCATTCAGGTTTACTTGCAAATTTCTTTCTTGTAACCATTTCTAATCAACCTGTTCATTAAGAATTTCATCCGTACAGTGCATCAATAATGTAACCAGTATTACCATTCCCAGAGCCACAAGTAACTGCCCTGCCTTGCTGTCTACCTCAATCCAGCCATTGACTAACATCACTGCTCCTGTTATTACTCCTATTACCACGTTCTTGAATCCGTTAAGTACTCTGTACTTTTCAGCAATAATGTGGTAATCTTTAAGTGGTTTGTTTTTGTATGAGCTTGAACGTATTGCAGTACATTCAGGCTCTTTTCTTTTAAATTCTTTCACTTCAGGTCTGTTTGCTTCCATCTTTTATCCTCCAATCTTTCTTACCATTTCGGTAGTCTTTTCATCCGTCCAACTAATCGGCTTAGTCAGATGCGGACACAAAGTGTTATTAATGTTCATCTGTCTGCCCAAGGGACAGCTCTTACAACTTCCTGAATACTTAATGCAGGTCTGCCTTAAGTTTCTTAAGCTGTTAATTGCTCCCACCAATTCAATCACCCCTTTCTCTTTTGCGTAGATTATAATTATGGAAAGTATTCCCTAATCTCTTTAAAATTTCTTCTGCTTTTTCATTAGACACTATGCAATCATCATGAATGATTATTTGTGTTCTTCCGATATTAAATTCCTCTACTACCATCCCCTAACCTCCTTCTGTTCTTTTTAATACGATATGTTTATTTGAATTTGTCCTATTCCTACTTACATTTTGATGAAGTAATCCATTACAATTATTAATCACGTTCCAGCACAGCCCATATTTTATTTCTTTTTATCTTCCATTGTGGTTTCTCCTAAAACTGAAAATCTCTTGTATAAAATGTGTGATACCAAATTCTTAATGCCCGCTCGTTCTTGTACCATCTAATAAAAGGTTGGTAGTCTGCGTGTCCTCTTTTTTTTCTCTTAATGCTCCAGCCGTTACTGTGCTTTTTGAATTTTAATGTCATTGTATATCCTCCTATAATTTCCACAGCGCCTGCACAATCAAGGCATTGACTGTTAAGCCTTTCTTCTTTGCCAGCTCCTTTAACCTCTTGTGTAACTCCACTGGTATTCTTATTGTTGTCTGTATCATTCTGTACTCCTTTCGTTTTGGTATCATAATGATACGACTTTTACCGAGGTTTTCCTTGTGCTGTAGGCACGAGGTTTGTCAACAGTTTTATAAGATAAATTAACGAATCTGTTCGATAATATCTCTAATCATTGATGTTCCTGAATCCATATGAACATTTGCAGTTTTCACTGCTCCATACCAGAAAGTCGCCACAACTGTTTCGTTGTCTTTGTTGTATTTCAAACTTTCCAATTCCTGAAAATCTCTTGTTTCCTGTAATACTGGTACTAATAAATCGCATATTTTCTGTTTATCTTCCATTGGTTTCTCCTCTTTTTATTACTCTAAGTTATATCTTTGGGTAAAAAAATATTATCCTTGGGAATTTTATATATTTCTGAAAGCATATTAAACTCTGCTGGCTTTAATTCTTTTCTGCCTTTCTCCCAATTAATAATAGTTTGCTTAGTTACTTTGAACTTTTCTGCAACATCTTCCTGTGTAAACCCTGCATTAACTCTAGCTGCTGCTAAAGTAATCTGTATTTTAGACACCTTTTATCTCTCCTCTCTTTACTTTTAATTAACTTCCTGCTATAATCTTTTTATCACTTGGGCGACTTAGCAGGAATGTTAAGAAGTGTCGCCCTTGTGTGTGCTTGTTATTTATCGCCCTACTTAGTTATTTAAGTAGGGCTTTTACTTTTTCTTTTGCTTTCTCCAAATCTTCGCTCTCTTCCAAGATTGCTAAGATTTTTCTTGTTTGATTTTCTTCTGTAGTTTGTTTTAATAATTCTGCTAAATTCATTTCTTCGTATTCCATTTCTTTTCTCCTTTCCTACTATCTCCTTGCTACTCTCATATAGTATCATAACTTTAAGTTATAGTCAATACTAAAAGTTATGTTTTTTTATTTTTTGTATTGCTTTTTATAACTTTTTGTTTTAAAATACATACTATAAATAAGAAAGGAGAAACTCCTATGTCTGAAAAAGAATTAAATAGCATTATATGCAAGAAGATTAATTATTATATGGATATTAATGGTACTACTCAGATGGAACTGGCAAATTATATGGGTGTTTCCCAAGCTACTATATCAAACTGGCAAAAAGGAATTAAAACACCTCGTATGTCAAAAATAGATAAAATTTGTGAATTTTTTCATATACAAAGAAGTGATTTAATGGAAGATAAGGAAGTTTCAACTGAAGATAAATCCTCTTTCCCAGAAGTCAACACTCTTGCAGCACACTTTGAGGGTGAGGAATTTTCAGAAGCAGAAATGGAAGAAATTAAAAACTTTGTTGAATTTGTAAAGAATAAAAGAAAGTAGTCCTTTTTATGGGACACCTAAAAAATTATACTCTAGTGGGGAGGTGATTTCTTGAATAAATTAGAACAATTAGAATCA
>ENA-UESG01001197-UESG01001197.1-human-gut-metagenome-genome-assembly--contig:-NODE-1197-length-18343-cov-3.164130_pt1 | contig 18343 bp, 15 predicted proteins | sample MGYA00243002_ERZ508003 | MGnify/ENA primary metagenome ERZ508003 (study PRJEB26167, sample SAMN06115514) | human gut metagenome | host: Homo sapiens | place: China:Shanxi | collected 2015-12-02... | reverse complement strand
GCTACGCTATTTTCAACATCTCCAGGATATAATTTAGAAAACATAAGAGAATTATATAACATATTATTGTTGTCCCAATCCTTCGACAGCTTCACAAATTCGTCCAGTAATGTCCTTCTACAGTCTTTCATCTAGATCTTCTCTTTCATCGTAATCACCCTTTAGAAGTCCCCGAACCAGATATTCAGATCCACTTCCTCATTAATACCGTCCACAGCACCTTTTTCGCTGTACTGCCATACCTTATAGGCATACGGATAATACAGATCATCATTATAATAAGCGAACCACTTATCGTACTGTTCCAGCTGTCCCAGATCCAGCATCAGTGTTCCCATCTCCATGTTGTGATAGATCATGGGCTTGTAGCCGGCATCCTGGATGGTCTGGCAGAACAGGGCGGTCAGGCGGGTTCTCTCTTCCACGCTCAGTTCGTTGGCACGGCCCTTGCCGCCGCTGACTTTTTCCACGTCGAAGACGATGGGCAGTTCGATGTTATAAGGTTTTACCTTTTCCAGTACCAGATTGGCTTCTTCCAACAGTTCCTCGTCTGTGATGGCCTGAGAGTAGAAGTAGACACCTACTTTGATTCCTGCCTGTAATGCTCCCTTGACATTCTGCTCAAAGTATTCGTCCTCCACCAGCTTACCCTCAGTGCCGTAGCCTCTGAGGCCTACACGGATGAATGCGAATTCCACACCGTCTGCGGCTACCTTGGTCCAGTCGATATTGCCCTGATGCTTGGAGACGTCGATTCCCTTGTGGGATACTACCTGACCGTCCTGCATATACTGCACTTCTCCGTCCTCGAGAATGTTCAGGTTCTCCAATACATAATCATTTTTCTGCAAAGCATCACGAATGGGTACGAAATTAAAGGTTCCGTTGCTCACAACGACCAGTTCATTGGGATAGTAAGGACGCAGGGTCTCTACCATGGTAGTGCCGGAGGTCAGACCATCACGGATCCCGGAGAGGATCTTGTTCTCTTCCTCGTCCTCAGCCTGCTGCTTTGCTTCAGCGATCAGGGCATCCACTTCCTCCTGCGTATAGGTCTTCACCACTTCCTGTGTGCTCTCTTCCGTCTGGCTTCCGGCTTCCGCTGCTGCCGCCAGATCGTTGGCATTATTCTGGAACTTGCTGTCGATCCAGGAATACAGGATTCCCGCAACATACGTTACCAGTACTAACACCAACAGGCATCCGGTCATGACCAGAATGGATGCTATGGTGTTGTTTTTCTTACGCTTATTTGCTCTGCTCAGACGATCCTCGGGGATCCGTCCGTTTTCATTTTGTTTTTTCATAAGTACCCCTGCTCTCCTTTTTCATGCTGTCTCTCTATAACTATGCAGCATTGCGGTCTATAAGATTATATATAACTATTCAGAGCCGTGCAAATTATGGCAATATGTACGTCGAATGCTTGCATTCGTAAGAACATTTGACATAATTTATACAGCGAAATAACCACATAAGCAAAAAGCAAGCTCTGAAAGAGCGGTTTTGCGAATGCGGGCTGAATAGTTCCTTCATATAATATAATCGAATTTCCGACGGAAAGGAAGAGGAAAAAATTTGTTTTATGAATTATTAATGAATTGGCCCTTATCCGGCCATCTCCCGCATTTCCCGCAGGATCTTTTTCTCCAGGCGGCTGACCTGCACCTGACTGATTCCCAGGATCCCGGCGATCTCCGTCTGGGTCTTATTCTGAAAATAGCGCATACGGATCAGCTCCCGGTCTCTCTCCGGAAGCTCCCCAAGCAACTGTGCCAGCAGCATCTGATCCAGCAGCCTGTCCTTCTCCACATCATTTTCCACCGCACCGCTGCTTCCCATGCTGGCTCCCACACAGCCGTGGGCCGCGGCCACCACCCGGTCCGCCAGACACAGCTCGCTGCCGTCCTCCTGCCCGCTGCTGCTATAGAGGGATTCCACCTCCGCTCCGGCCTCCATGGCCAGAATCACATCTTCTCTGTCCAGCTGTGCCTCCTCGGACAATTCTTGTAAGGTGGGCTCCCTGTGCAGTCTGCTCTGTAAACGCTGTCTTGCCAGTCTGACCTTCAGCCCATCCTCCTTGATGGTACGGGATACCTTTAACAGACCGTCATCCCGCAGAAACCGTTTGATCTCCCCGGTGATCATGGGGACGGCATAGGTGGAAAACCGTACCTCCAGCTTCAGGTCAAATTTATCGATGGCTTTCATCAGGCCAATCACGCCGATCTGGAACAGATCCTCCGGGTCATATCCTCTGCCCAGAAATCTTTTCACAATGTGATGCACCAGTCCCAGATTTTTCTCGATCAGTACTTCTCTCGCTTCTTTATCTCCGCTTTGTGACTTTTCGATGAGTACTGATACTTCTTCCATGCCTCAGTCCTCTTTTCCGATCCAGTCTCCGCAGCGCATTTTCTTCCACATATGTACTCTTGTGCCCTTGCCCGGGATGCTCTCCACTTCCAGCTCATCCATGAAGGCTTCCATAAAGGCAAATCCCATGCCGGACCGTTCCAGTTCCGGCTTCGTGGTAAATAACGGTTCCATGGCTCTGGCCACATCCTCGATGCCTTTTCCCTGATCCGATACCTCGATGGAAAGCGTATCGTTCTCAAGAATGCAGTGCAGTCTTACCTTTCCCGGATGGATAATGCTGTACGCCGGGCGCATCTCCCCATGCTTCGTATAACCGGACAGATTCTCGTATCCATGGATAATGGCATTGGTTACTGCCTCCGATACTGCGGTCTTGATATCCGCCAGTTCCTCCAGCGTCGGATTCAGATTGATCTGCACCTCGTACATCACGTCGAGCCGCGAATTGCGGAACCGGAACTGGGGATACAGGATCAGATCGACCCTCCCGGCCGAACTCCTCAGGAACCTTTTCGCTCCCGGACGACTTGTCAAAGAACGTTTCCATGCCTCTCGCGCATCCCGCGTATCGAAATCCAACCTCCACCGCACCGAATCGGGATAGCCTCCGGTCTCAAGCACGAACTTCGGAATGCGGTCCTCCGTCCATACGACGGTCATCGGCCCTCCTGCCGAGTCTCCGGCCGCCCCGATCCGTCCCGTCACCGCATCGACGGCGTCCCGCATGGACCGGAAAGGGACCGGTTCGAGAAAAACATAGCTCCCGGTCTCGCCCTTCAACTGCCTGACATTCTCGAATCCCGACGAGAGTAGCTCCCGCTCGAGCGGAGTCTGCGCAGCCGACGACACGGCGGCGAGCGCGAGCGGCACAGCCAGCCGGCCGCCGCCGAAAATACGGGTTAGGATGCCTTTTTTCACTTCGTTCTCGATCTATTCTTGTTTCCGTCACGGAAATTGCGTCCCATGCAACATCCGGGCCGGAGCCTCCGGGACCGGCCGGAAGCGCGACATCTTGTCCCTTTTATATCACAAATCCGTCATAACGCGACACTTACACACCGCCCGGAGCTTTCGCCGAAAGTCTCGGGAGATTTTTTTCCGGTCCGTTGCGGAAACATTCAAATATTGAGCCTGAATCTTGTAAAACGCGCGGCAGGAGAAAATTCCTTTTTCTGCACGTATCGGGAAAACGAGGATTCGGACCGATTGTCCGGCACGAACGGTTCCGGGCGGACGCGGCCAGCTCCCGTTCTCAGGAAGGCCTGAAAAGCAATGTCGAAAGAATGTACGGATCGATTCGACGCGGGTTCCCGCTGCCGGACCGACGACCGACGTATGATCCGGAATCGGCCGGGCCGAACCGCGCGCGGCCGAATCTCTCCGCGGCTCGGCGCGGCGACCGTAAGATTCGCGCCGCAGGATACACCGCCTGCGAGGATTCACTCCGTTCGCCGGACGCATACAAACGAAAAGCCCCGCCGAAATTCGGCGGGGCTTTTAACGGATCGCTCGGATATCTGGCGGAAAAGGCGGGATTCGAACCCGCGATACCCTTTTGAGGTATACACACTTTCCAGGCGTGCTCCTTCGACCGCTCGGACACTTTTCCCTGACAGACCCCTCCGGCGGACTCGCGCCTCGGGGGACCAAACGTGCGGCGCATTCGCACGCTCCGCACGAACGTTATCTCTCGCCGGCCGATCGCCGTACCGTCTTTCCCCTTAAGAACCGGACAGCACCGGCGAGCCGCCCCGTTCCGCCCTCGTACAGCGGCTCGCCCTTCCGCTGTCGATGCTTTCGCTACCGGATATCAACCTATGCGGACGCTACTTCAAGTCCCAAAAAATCGGAGCGCGGCCGACCGGCCCGGCGTTCCGTTCCGGACAAATCGTCTCGCGGCGACCCCGGCCCGATCCCATCGACCGGCTCAGATTCCGCGAATGCAATAAGCAAGACGAAACCGCTACGGGCAGACCGTTCTCATGCGGAGTTTCTTTTCCGGCGCATCTTTTCTATGCGGACGAAACGTGCGAATCGGTCCGGACCGGTCCCGTTTCTGCAACATGCTCTCGACCGGCAAAAGGCGGGCCGGGCGTCGGGCTTCTTGTCAAAGGGAAGGCTGCAGGGGCAAAGCCGTGTCGGGAACCCTGAAATCGATCGCAGCCGAGTCGTACTTCAGCAATCGATCGATCCGCTCGCGCAACTCGATTTCGCGCCGCATGCTGTCCACGCCGGTTATCAGCGCATCGACGAGACGGTCGGCCACATACTTGCCGCCCGTATAACCGATATGCGTGTAGTCCTTGGCCGCCCAATGCTTCTCGACGAAGCGGACCATGCTGTTATGCCCTCCCATCGCGTCGAACGTATTCCAGAACGCTACGCCCGCCTGCTCGGCGGCCGAACGCTGCGCGGCGATCATGCCCGGAACCGAGGGCATCGTCTCGAACTCCCCGTCTCGCTGCATACTGCGGTCGCATATGCCCATCACCAGCACGCTGCTGCCGGGAAAGCATTGTTTCATGTAGTTGATTACCCGGACGAAATTCTTCGCATAGGAGCCGTAGCGCATCACCTCGGGAGACATCACGTTCAGCCCGTACTGCAACACGACCAGATCGTAGCCGAGCAGTTCGCCGATCCTCGCATTGACTCCGGGATTGGTCCCGAACAGCGCCAGCCCGCTGTTGCCCCGGATCGAGAAATTGTCGACCGTTACGCCATCCGGACACTCCAGCTCGATTCCATACCCGACGAATCCCTCGGGATCGCTCAACGTGACGGCGATCGTGCGGACCGGACCGTTGATTACGATCTGCTGCGCCAGAGGACTCGGGTCGGGCCGGAAATCGCGCTCGAGCGAGTCGTTGACCACGACGTGCAGCGAGGTGTTGCCCCGATTGATAAACAGAATCCGCGCCACGCGCGCCGCATCGATATGCCTGCGGAAAGTCACGCCCTCCATGCGCGCCGTCGCGCCCTGCTGGGGAATGCAGACGTTGCCCGACACGAAAAACTTGTCCCGTACGTCCTCGGGCACTTTCCGGAACGCCTTGACGTCGTAGGTTTTCCAACCGTCGAACGTATGCCGCACCGTAGCCCTGTACAGCGCGATCGGAGACGAGAAAGGTACGAAGCCGACGCCGCAGCCGCCGTACAGATCCTGCATCCGCTCGCGCACATCGGCCGTCACGATATCGCCCTCGATGAACGAGTCGCCGAGAACGGCGATCCGGACGGGCCGCCGGCGGTCCTTTTCGAGCATCGTACGGTAGAAATGCTCCATGGCCGGAACCTCGCCGCCGAAATCCTCGATCGCAACGAGCGCCGCCGAATCGATTCCCGTTCCCTCGTTCCCGGAGCGATCGTGCCCGGGCATCGGCCGGTATCCCGGCAGATCCCATACCAACTCCCGTATTTCCGGTTCGGCGGCTTGCCGTCCTCCGGCCGAGTCGGCAGCCAGCGAATCGGCAGCGGCAGCCGCCTCGATCGCCCGGCCTTCGGCCAAAAACGTGGTATCGAAATAGAGATCGGCTTCCTCCAGCCGGGGATGCTCCTCCTGCCGGATCAGGTCGGACAGGATATTGACCCTCTTCACGCTCGCCCGGCCCACCTGAAAACCGGGTATCAACGACATGCCGACCGTCATGACGACGACGATCAGCGTGATCCAGAAAGCGCTGCCCGTATAATTGCGTTGCTCGTCCATGTTCTTCGTATCTGTACCGGGGCGAAATTAATAAATTATATCGGGCAAAGCACCCTGCCCGCGGCCGTTTCCGAAACGAACGGCACAGAACGCAGGAATGAAAAGGCCTGCAAACGGCGGTCCATCCGGCGAAAAAGTCCCGGTCCCGCCGCACACGAGAAATAATAAAGCCAGCCGAAGCGATCGCTCCGCCGGTTTTCCGGTTTCCCGGCACTGCGAGTTTTCCGCATTCCGTCGGTTTTCCTTTTCAGTCCCCGCCGGAATCCGGTGCAGCCCGCTTTACTTGATTCGCTGGTCGAGCGGAACGAACTCCTTCTCGCCCGACACGTTCCGGTAGGCAGGACGAATGATCCGCTTGCTGTCGAAATTCAGCTCTTCGATCCGGTGGGCGGTCCATCCGGCGATGCGGCTCATCGCGAACAGCGGCGTGAACACCTCGCGGGGCAGGCCGATCAGATCGTACACGAATCCCGAATAGAAGTCCACGTTCGCGCAGACCCGCTTGTTGACCTTGTTGCCCTTGAAGTTCATGAACGTCTCCACGGCCCGCTCTTCGAGCAGCTCCAGAAAGGCGAACTCCCGCTCGCGTCCTTTCTCCTTGGCCAAATCGCGGGCCATTTCGCGCAGCAGCACGGTCCGCGGATCGGAAATCGTATAAACCGCATGTCCGATACCGTAGATCAGCCCGCACTTGTCATACACCTCCTTGCGCAGCATTTTGATCAGATAGGAATCGATCTCTTCCTTGCTGGTCCAGTCGCGTATGTTCTCCTTGAGATGCTCGAACTGGTCGACGACGGCCAGATTGGCTCCGCCGTGAAGCGGTCCCTTGAGCGATCCTATTCCCGCCGCGATCGACGAATAGGTATCGGTTCCCGACGAACTGGTTACGCGGACCGTGAACGTCGAGTTGTTGCCGCCGCCGTGCTCGGCATGCAACATCAGCGCCAGATCGAGCGTGCGCGCGTCGAGCTCCGTATAGCTGCCCTTGAGCATATAGAGAAAATTCTCCGCTATCGAAAGTTCCTCCTTCGGAAAGCGGATATGCAGCGAGCGCCCCTGATTGCTGTGACGCACGATGTTGTACGCATAGGCGATGATCGTGGGAAACTTCGCGATCAGATCGATCGATTGCCGCATCAGGTTATCGCGCGAGGTATCGTCCGGGTTATTGTCGAAGGTGTACATGCCGAGCACGCTGCGGGCCAGAATATTCATGACGTTCTGCCCCTCCATGTCGAGAATGTTCATCTTCGTCTTGTGATGCAGCGGCATGAAATCGTGAATCAGCGAACAGAAGGCCGTCAGCTCCTCCCGGTCGGGCAGGTAGCCCGACAAAAGAAGAAAGACGGTCTCCTCGAAACCGAACCGTTTCTCGGCCTGAATACCCCTTACCAAGTCTTCGACGCTGATACCCCGGTAGATCAGCTTGCCAGGAATCGCCTTCATCTGACCTTCGGGCTGCCGTTCGTATCCGACGACGTTGCCGATCTGCGTCAGCCCGACCAGCACGCCGGAATGGTCCTCGTTGCGCAACCCCCGCTTGACGTTGTATTTCACGAAAAGATCCGCCTCGATATGGCTCGTCGACTTGATCGACTCCGACAACTTGTAAATGATGTACTCTCTCTTCATCTTTCCTCCTATTTTAACTTTGCGACAGCGCAATATACAAAACTTTGCGATTTTTTACAAAATGTTATAAATTGCCTGTCACTTCCCGGCCGAACTCGACCGTGCCGAGCGGCGTTCCCCTCTCCATGAAACGAGTCAGGTCGCTTGTCGCGCGTCCGCTCTCGAACGCCCGTTCCATCGCGGCGGTTATCATGGCGGCAGCCTCGGTCCATCCCATGTACTCGAGCATCATGACGGCCGACAGCAGGATCGAGGACGGATTCACGACGTTACGCCCGGCAATGTTCGGTGCCGTGCCGTGCGTCGCCTCGAAAATGGCGTGTCCCGTCCGGAAATTGATGTTGGCTCCGGGCGCGATGCCGATTCCGCCGACCATGGCGGCCAACTGGTCGGAAATATAGTCGCCGTTCAGGTTCAGCGTCGCGATGACCGAATACTCCTGCGGCACGAGCAGCGTATTCTGCAGAAAGGCATCGGCGATCACGTCCTTGACGACCAGCCGCCCGGCCGCTACGGCCGAGCTCAGCGCCTCGTCGGCAGCTCCGGATCCGCTCTCCTTCTTGATCGCCTCGTATGCGCGCATCGTGAAGGTCCGGTCGCCGAACTCGCTTTCGGCCACGTCGTAGCCCCAGTTCTTGAATCCGCCTTCCGTAAATTTCATGATATTGCCTTTATGGACGAGCGTCACCGAGGGCAACTTCCGCTCGAGCGCATACTCGATGGCGGAGCGTACCAGCCGCTGCGATCCCTCCTTTGAAACGGGCTTCACGCCGAACGACGAGCTCTCCGGGAAACGCACCTTCGTCACGCCCATCTGTTCGGTCAGGAATTTCAGGAATTTCTCCGCCTCGGGCGTACCGGCCATCCATTCGATGCCCGCATAAATATCCTCGGTATTCTCGCGGAAAATATGCATATCGACTTTCTGCGGCTCCTTGACCGGAGAGACCACTCCCCGGAACCAACGCACCGGGCGCAGGCAAACGTACAAGTCCAGCTCCTGCCGCAGCGCGACGTTCAACGAGCGGATACCGCCTCCGACGGGCGTGGTCAGCGGCCCTTTGATGCCGACCCGATAATCTCTGAAAGCCTGCATCGTCTCCTCCGGCAGCCAACTGCCCGTTATCTTGTGGGCTTTCTCGCCGGCCAGCACCTCTTTCCACTCGATCTGCCGGCGGCCGCCGTAGGCTTTCCCCACCGCCGCGTCCACGACACTCTGCATGACCGGCGTAATTTCGGCGCCGACTCCGTCTCCCTCGATAAAGGGAATCTCCACCGTATCGGGCACGTTCAGTCTACCCGATCCGTCCACTTCGATCTTCTTCATTATTTCGTCCCAAATATTTATGTCATCGCCTCGGACAACGGACCCTCCGGCGCTTTGCTGCTCCGGATTCCGACGCCAACGGCTTGCGGATAAAAGCGGAAATCAGAAATAGTTCTCCTCGCGGCCGACGATCGCATTCAGCAGATTGCCAGCCAGCGAGCTCGCTCCGATGCGGAAAAGAGCGGGAGTCAGCCACTGCGGGCCGAGAATCCGCTCGACGATCGTATAATAAAGCACGGCGTCCTGAGGCGTCGAAATGCCTCCGGCCGCCTTGAACCCGACCCGTCGTCCCGTCCGCTCGGCGAACTCGCGGATCGCCATGCACATCACGACAGCCGCCTCGGGCGTCGCCGACACGGCCGCCTTGCCGGTCGAGGTCTTGATGAAATCGGCTCCGGCCTCCATCGCTATCACGGCTGCCCGGTGAATCAGCTCGGGCCGGGCCAGCACGCCCGATTCGAGAATCACCTTCAGCACGACGTCGTCGCCCACCTCGTTGCGGAGCGTCTCGATCTCGTTTCCCATCAGGTCGTACTCCCCGCTGAGCATCTCGCCGAGGCTGATAACCACGTCGATCTCGTCCGCGCCGTTCTCGACGGCCATCGCCGTTTCGAGCATCTTCACCTCCAGATAGGTCTGCGAAGACGGGAAACCGCCCGCTACGCTCGTGATCGTCATACCGCTGTCGGCTATGACCAGCCCCGCCGTCTCGACGAAAACGGGATAGACGCATACCGAGGCCACGTTCTCTATGTCCGGATAATGCCCGGGAAAACGAACGGCCTTGGCCACGAACCGCTCGATATGCTCGTGCGAGTCGGTCGCCCCGAGCGAAGTCAGGTCGATGCTGCGGAAACACCGCCGGTATACCTCTTCGTTGCCGTTCGCCCGCAGGCGCGCCTGCACGTCCGCCAGAATCGCTCGTATCTCGGCATCCGCAGGAGCGGCTCCGAACTTGGTCAGGGTATTGCTGTATTCCATAGCCGACGGGATTTAACGAAAGGGTTTCCCTGCAAATATAGTCAATTTAGAGGTCGCTCCCGCGCCGCGCCGCAAAATAATCGCACAAAACGACGCGGAGCGGATGCCTTTCCGCACCCGCCCCGCATCGACCGCGCATCCGGCCGTCCTCGGCTAAAGCATCAGCGTCAGGCCGATATTTATCTGCTGGACCTGCGGACCGTGCTTTTCCTTGAATATCGTAGGCCGGTAGTAAGTCGCCGAGAGGGCGAAATGGTCGTAGCCGATGTTGATCGTATAGCCGTAGTGAAAATTGCGCAGCCCCATGCTGCCATGCTCCTTGAACTTGCCGTTGAGGTTCGGATCGTTCGCCTTGATTTTCGTATGGGAGCCCATGCGCCATCCGCCGACGACACCCGCATTGACATAGAACAGATTGTGCCGCCCCATCTGGAACTCGACCAGAAGCGGCACGTTCAGATAACAGGTGAACAGCTTCGACTTCTGCAGCCGAATCCGTTGCTCTTCGTACTGAAAGTCGGGCACCGTCACGCCGTGCTCGTATTTCAGCGCGATGTTGTTCTCGAACCGGAAATTGTTGAACTCGAAACCCAGACCCGTGATCAGACCGAAACGGCGGCTCTTGAGCAGTGTCAGATCGACCGGATTCAACGTGACGCCGATCGACTTGGCGCTCTGCGAAAGACATTGCAGATGATCGGGCAACTTCAGCTTGCCGAGGTTCGTAATCAGCCCGCTGTAATGGATTCCTATGCCGGCCCAGTGTCCGTCGTTCCAGAAAAGCTTGTTGTGGCGTTCTCCGGCGCGTTTTTTCGAGAAATCGTTGATGCGCAGCACGAACTTGCTTTGGTTTTCGCCTCCGGCACGTCGGTCCGGATCGCGGTAACGGTCCTCGACGAAAACTTCGCGCTTCTGCGCGACGGTATCGGAAGACGACTGGGCCCGGGCGGGTGCGACGAGCGGCAGAAGCAGGACGATCGACAGAATTCTTTTCATTTCGACTCTATGGATTGTTTTTCGGATTCTTGTTGCCAATGCGGATCAGCGAGATAATTTCTACGCCGCTTTCGTTTTCGGTACGGTAAGTCCTGATCGGTATGATGCGGTCGAGCGGAGCCAGAATCGACGTCAGGACGCGCATCCCTCCCGTAGCGGTCTCCTCCGAAGCCCTCCCGTCGCGGAACGAGGCGGCGGGCATCGAACGGGAATCGTCATACCGCCACATGTCCGGCTGCGGATCGGGGCTTCCGAGCGCAACGGGAACGCTGCGGATCGTCTCGGCAATCGGCCTGTCTTTCAGATCGGCCGGAGCGACCCGCTCCCGGCAGGCGCGGGCCATTTCTCCCGAGAGCACCGGATCGATCCGTTCGTGGACGAATGCGGCACGCATGGCGGCGCTTTCCGGAACAGGAGGGACCTGTGCGGGCGAAGCCGACGCAACGCGGACATACACGGAGGGCTTCTGCGACACGGCCTGTTCCGTTACGTCAGCCTCAACGGGCTCTTTCGAGACCAAGGCCGAAGCACTTTCCTGCCGCCGCTCGACTTCCGGCTGCCCGGCCGGAATACCCCGGGCCAGCAGCGCGTCGTCGCGCGACGAGTCGTGCCGGTCGACCAGCACGAACACCCCGATCAACAGGCAGGCCGCCGCCATGCCGCCCAGAAACGACCCGGCCCTGTTCAGCCACACCGACACCCCTATGCCTCCCCGCAACAACGCTTTCTTATCGGGATAGACCCATTACTCCGCCGGGAGCACCGGCACGCTCCCGCGCATCGAACGGATCTCTCGCCCCAAGTCGGGATGTTCGGACAAGAAAGCCTCGAAAGCCGGAAGCTCGTCCGCCGGCAGGTTTCCCTCGACGTAATCGAGAGCCCGCGATTCGTAATCCTCTATGCTGATTCTCATTACAGTATGTTGTTTATATCCCCTATGATCCTCCTGAGCGCGGTTCGTGCCCTGAATATGTACACTTTCACCTGAGTCTCCGACAACCGCGTCATTTCGGCCATTTCGCGATACGAGTAGCCCTCGTAGTCCCTCAGCATGATCAGCGACTTCTGCAACGGGGGCAACTCGTCCAGAAAACGGTCTATCAGCTCCGAAATGCCGTTGTAGTCAGGTCGCCCCGGAGCCGGACTCGTACGCAGCACCGACTCGTCCCCCGTATAGCGCTTTCCCATGCGAACCCTATCCACGATCAGCCGATAAGCCACCGTAAACAGGTACGATTTTTCCTTACCGCTGAGCACGGCTTCCCGGTTCTCCCACAGCCTCAGAAAGCTCTCCTGTACGATGTCCTTCGCCTCGTCATCGCTTCGAAGCGACTTCAGGGCGAAACGGTAAAGGTTATCGGAATATTGACTGACACATTTATCGTACTCGGCAACGGTCATTAAGTCCGGGATTTGACACTATAACGCATAATGCAGGGGTAAAGTTACATCATTTTGCCGAAACTTCCCCGTCCCGATCGTGCACGTACTCGATCTCCTTGAACAGATAATCGCAAATCTCCCCCGTTTCCTTTTCGACTCGCAGTTCCCCTCCGTAAAGCACGTCCCAGATCGTTCCCCGGAAACGCTCGCCGGTCAGACCGTCGACAAAGGGATGCCGCTCTCCGAAGCGGTACAGCCGGGCGATATAATCCTCGTCCAGCTTTCCGTAATCGCCGCCGTCCAGCTGCCTGCAACGCACTGTCAGAAAACCGTAAAAACGCTCGAAAACCTCGGACCGGTCGAACTCCGCGCCCTTCTGCAAGGCCAGCGAGGTCGGATTGGGCAGGGCCGGATCGAACGCGGTCTGATTGACATTGAGCCCGATTCCGGCGATCGAGCGCGATATGCAGGCACCCATCAGGTCGTTCTCGATCAGAATGCCGGCCACCTTGCCGTCTCCGACATAAATGTCGTTCGGCCACTTGATCCTCGACTCGATTCCGAACGAATCGACCGTATCCGAAACGGACAGCGCGACGGCCTTCGACAGATAGAACTGGCTCTCGGCCCGCAAGCCGGCAGGGCAGAGCACGGCCGAAAAGGTCAGATTCATCCCTTCCGCGCTGCTCCATGAATTGCCCCGTTGTCCGCGTCCGCGGCTTTGCCGCTCGGCGATCACGACCGCCCCGTTCATGTAACGCGCGTCGCGCGCCTCGTCATTCGTCGAAGCGAGCTCATCGAAAAAGCCCAAGGCAAAGCCCGTCCGGCTCGCAAATTCCTCCAATCGTCGTCTCACGACTCTTTTCCGATTTTTGTCATTCATACCGCAACTCGTTCAGATACCGTCCAAGCCCGCAAGGAGCCGGACAACGGCTTCGGATAAGCACTCCGTCCGGGCCAGCAGCTTCTCCAGAACGGCCTCGGACCGAGGCGGAGCCTCCTCCTCTTCCCAGGCCGGCCATGCCTCGGACGGCTCGACCGGAATACCGACCGCCTGCTCTTCCTCAGGTTCGGCGATCGGATCGGCAAGCCGTTCCGCCCGCCGCACGGCACGCAAAAGCGCCCGGTCTATGCGCTCCATCCTCTCCTGCGCCGCTGCCCGCTGACCGGGTGCGAACCATATCCCTTCCGACCGTTTGGAGCGAAGCACATCCAGCACGTCGCCGCAAGCGGCGGCGCAGGCATCGGCCGCACCGAAAGCCCCGGCCAGCGCCTTGCCCGGCTCCCCGAAGGCGGACAGCATTCCCTCGGCCTCCCGACTCGCCTCCGCGCTTTGCCGCCTATGTTCCTCGAAATCGCGCGCACGTTCCCCGGCCCTTTGCGGATCGGTCTCCCCGAAATAACCGCGAACATCCGAAAACATCCCGTACACAGCGCGGACACGCTTCGCCAGCAATACCCTCAGCGGATAGGCCGACAACTCGCCCTCGGGAATTCTCGGAACGCGGACCGCTCCCGAACCGGCCTGACGCGTGCGCCCTTTTCCCCGAATCAACCGGCGTGTCAGTCCGGCGAGCCGAGGAACCAGCGGAAACAGCAGCATCGCATTGACCGCATTGAACAGCGTATGGAAAAGCGCGAGTCCTACGGGCTGGGAAACGGCCGACGTCAGCGGAGAAACCCCGCCCGCCCAGACGATCAGGTCCGCTATGCCGAGCGCAAGCCACGGCAGCAGAGGCAGAGCCCACAGCACGCCGAACAGATTGATCAGAAAATGGGAAAGGGCCGCCCGGCGCGCATCGGCCGACGTGACGACCGCGGCCAAATTGGCCGTCGCCGTCGTACCCACGTTCTCGCCCAACACCATGGCCAGCGCGTACTCGAACGGAATCAGTCCGCCGACGCACAATACGATCGTGAAAGCGGTCATAGCGCTCGACGACTGCACGAGAGCCGTCAGCAGAGCGCCGGCCAAAGCGAACAGCAGAACCGTCCCCGCACCCCGGCCGTTCAGTCCGGCCAACCAGTCGGTCACGGCAGGACGACCGGTCAGCGAGGCCACGTTGCTGCCGAAAATCCCGATCGCGAGCAACAGCAGCGCCAGGCCGCAGAGCATACGCCCCGCATCCCGCGTGCGTTTCCGCCCCAGCGCCGACATCCCGAAAGCGGGAATCAACAAAGCCATGGCGACCGACGTCGAATCGAATCCGAATCCCAGCAACACGACGAGCCAAGCCGTTACCGTCGTACCCACATTAGCCCCCAGAATCATCGCGACGGCCTGCCGCAACCCCAGCAGCCGGGCATGAACGAAACTCACGATCATGACCGTCACGACGCTCGACGACTGCACGACGGCCGTAATCAGCGTGCCCGACAGCACGCTCCGGCCGGTCGAAAGCGTCATCGAGCGGAGCGCCCGCCGCAACGGGCCGCCGGAAAGCCGCTGCAAGGCCGAGCCCATCCATTTCATACCGAAAAGGAACAGGCAGACCGATCCGAGAACCGTGACTATGAGGGCGGCGGTATCCACTACGCGTACTTAGGTTTCACCGAACGATTCAGCGGAGCCGGCCGGCCGTCGCAGCCGGCGTACTCCGCCAAAATAAATATAGGGATAATTTTCGCAAGACGCCTATACCGGTACATCGAATTCGCGCAGCGCGTCGTTCAGCGATGTTTTCGTATCGGTCGAAGCCTTGCGCTGTCCGATGATCAGCGCGCAGGGAACCTGATACTCGCCGGCCGGGAACCGCTTCGTGCGCGAGCCGGGTATCACGACCGAACGGGACGGCACGTACCCTTTGTACTCCTTGGGCTCCGGCCCCGACACGTCGATGATCCTCGTCGAGCCTGTGATGACCGTCCCGGCGCCGAGCACCGCCTCGCGGCAGACATGCGCCCCTTCGACTACGATGCACCGGCTTCCGACGAAGCAGCCGTCTTCGACGATCACCGGCGCTGCCTGCACCGGCTCGAGCACGCCGCCTATGCCGACGCCTCCGCTCAAATGGACGTGCTTGCCGATCTGAGCGCACGAGCCGACCGTTGCCCAGGTGTCGACCATCGTTCCCTCGTCGACATAAGCGCCGATGTTCACATAGGACGGCATCAGGATCACGCCCGGAGCCAGATAGGCGCCGTAACGGGCCGCAGCGTGCGGCACGACGCGGACGCCGAGTTTCTCGTACCCGGTCTTCAGGTCCAGCTTGTCGTAAAATTCCATCGGGCCGGCTTCGGTCACCCGCATCCCGCAAATGGGGAAATAGAGGATCACGGCCTTCTTGACCCATTCGTTGACCTGCCACCGGCTGTCGCCCAGCGGTTCGGCCGTGCGGAGCTCTCCACGGTCGAGCAGATCGACCGTCTCGCGTATCGCGCTTTTGACCGCCTCGTCGCGGAGCAGTTCGCGGTCGTTCCACGCCCGCTCGACGGTCGTTTTCAGATTTTCGTACATAAAGCTATTCCACATGGTTTTACGTCGGCGAAGTTACGAAATTTATGCCGGAATTATTTGAGAAACAGCCCGGACTTTCGTACCTTGCGGAAATTTTCACGGAAAAGCCCCGCGAAAGAACGAAATTTAACCGGGCTCCCGGACTTCGCAACAGGGGAAACGTCTTCGGCGCACGCGAAGCGGAAAGCCCGGCCGGTTGCGGAGTTTTCCGCGAGAAATCTTCCCGACGTCATGCGAAGAGGGAACAGAGGAACTTGCAGCAGAATGAAAACACGTAAAATCGATAGACCCATGAAACATGCTTTGCTTCCCGCCGCACTGCTGATCGCGGCAGGCGTTTTGTGCACGAACTGTAAAACGAAAATGAAAATCTCGACACTGCCTTATCCCGTCGCCCGCATGGACAGCACGGTCGACGACTACTTCGGAACGAAAGTGCCCGATCCGTACCGCTGGCTGGAGGACGACAACTCGGCCGAGACGGCCGCCTGGGTGACGGCCGAAAACGAAGTCACGCAGAACTACCTGTCGCAAATCCCGTTCCGCGACAAGATCCGCAACCGGTTGACCGAGCTCTGGAACTATCCGAAATACGGCGTGCCGAGCAAGCACGGCGACTACTTTTTCTTTTTCGAGAACGACGGGCTGCAAAACCAGAGCGTGCTCTACCGCCAAAAAAGCCTCGACGGTCCGGCCGAGGTATTCCTCGACCCGAACAAGCTGTCGGACGACGGTACGGTCGCGCTGAGCGACGTATCGTTCTCGAAGGACGGCAAGTATTGCGCCTATGCGGCCGCCTCGTCCGGTTCGGACTGGGTCGAGATCCGCGTGATGGACGTGGCCACGCGCGAACTGCTGCCCGACGTGATCCGCTGGGTCAAGTTCTCGGGCGCCGTCTGGACCCGGGACGGCTTCTATTACAGCGGCTACGACGAGCCGAAGCAGTCCGAGGCGCTCGTCGCGCAGAACCGCTTCCAGAAAATCTTTTTCCACAAGCTCGGGACCGAGCAGAGCGCCGACCGCCTGATCTACGAGGACCGCGCCCACCCGCTGCGATACGTGAGCGCCGAAGTCAGCAAGGACGACCGGCATCTGTTCGTTTTCGCGACCGAGGGCACGAGCGGCAACGAGGTGCTGTGGGCCGACCTGTCGAAGGGCGCGCCCGAATTCGAGGTACTGTTCCCCGGCTTCGCTAACGATTATGCTCTGGTTCACGCGCGCGACGGCCGCGCCGTCTTCTACACGAACGAGGGCGCTCCTCGCTACCGGCTGGTGCAGGCGGACCTCAACGGAGCCGAACCGGTCCTGAGCGAGCTGCTGCCCGAGTCGGAGCTGCTGCTCGAAGGGGCGTCGGTGGCCGGCGGATCGCTGTTCGCGCTCTACCTCGACAAGGCCCAGAGCGCCGTATCGCAATACGACCTCTCGGGCAAGAAGTTGCGCGATTTGAAGCTGCCGGGAATCGGCGCGGCGACCGGATTCGCGGACAACGACCAGGAGCCATTCACATTCTACTCGTTCTCGGAGTTCACTCGTCCGGCCTCGATCTACCGGTACGACATCGCTACGGGCGAGTCGAGCGTGTTCAAAACTCCCGATCTGAAGTTCGATCCTGACCGGTTCACAGCCGAACAGGTCTTCTTCGACAGCAAGGACGGCACGCCCGTCTCGATGTTTCTGGTACACCGCAAGGATATGAAGCTCGACGGCAACAATCCGACCTACCTGTACGGCTACGGCGGATTCAACATCAGCCTGACGCCCGGCTTCACGCCGCTGAGCGTGCTGTTGATGGAACAGGGCGGCATCTATGCCATGGTGAACCTTCGAGGTGGCGGCGAATACGGCGAGGAATGGCACATAGCCGGTACCAAAATGCAAAAACAGAATGTATTCAATGACTTTATATCAGCAGCCGAATATCTTATCAATAACAAATACACCAATCCGGATAAAATTGCCATCGTAGGCGGTTCGAACGGCGGTCTGCTGGTAGGTGCGTGCATGACTCAGCGTCCCGACCTGTTCAAAGTAGCCATCCCGCAGGTAGGAGTAATGGATATGCTTCGTTATCATAAATTCACAATCGGCTGGAACTGGGCAAGCGACTACGGCACAAGTGAAGACAGCCAGGAAATGTTCGAATACTTGAAAGGTTACTCCCCGTTGCACAACCTGAAACCCGGCACTAAATATCCGGCGACCATGGTTACAACAGCCGACCATGACGATCGTGTGGTTCCTGCGCATTCATTCAAATTTGCCGCCACCTTGCAGGAATGCAATGACGGCACCAATCCGACGATTATCCGTATCGACAGTAAAGCCGGACACGGGGCAGGTAAACCGATGGCCAAAGTATTGGAGGAACAAGCCGATATCTATGGGTTTATCATGTACAACCTAAAAATGAAACCCGCATTCTAAAAAAGAACAAGAGGAAGGGATTTACGATTAGACGATTTACTATTTACGATTG